>ERZ772945.1723-NODE-1723-length-14815-cov-20.478591_pt1 | contig 14815 bp, 14 predicted proteins | sample MGYA00511681_ERZ772945 | MGnify/ENA primary metagenome ERZ772945 (study PRJEB29015, sample SAMEA2737943) | human oral metagenome | biome: human oral; feature: human-associated habitat; material: dental | place: China | collected 2143 ...
AAGTGGCGAGGGCTGGAATGCTCACGGTGGCGCGCGCAAGTGGGCTATAACGCAGCGTCCTACCTGTTTGCGATGCGGATAGGAAAACAAGCTATCCGCATGTGCACAACCTATCCGTATAGGTACAACCTATCCGCGTGAGTGACTGCCCGTGCGCCGCAACACCTACGCAGACACGACACCCCGCGCGTGCAACTCGGCCATGACCTGGTCGAACGTGTGGGCGACAGGCTCGCGGATAATCATGTCCGCGTGCGCATCGGCCGAGGTGGGGGTCGCGTTCATGAGCACCAGGTGGTCCCCGGAGAAATAGTCGATGAGGCCCGCCGCTGGATACACCACGAGGGACGTCCCGGCCACGATGAGAACGGACGCCCGAGAAATAGCGGTGACGGCGGCCTCGATGACGCCCTGGTCGAGGGCCTCGCCGTACATGACGATATCCGGGCGCAGATGGGAACCGCATGACGGGCACGAAGGGACGGGGTCGGTGCTGGAACGGAGAGACTCACCCAGCGGCTGGACGGCTCCGCATCCCGGGCACACGAGCCGCTCCCAGTTGCCGTGCAGCTCCCACACGGCGCGCGACCCGGCCCGCTGGTGCAGGCCGTCGATGTTCTGCGTGATGACAGCGTCCAGGCGACCCGCGGCCTCCAGAGACGCCAGGGCCCTGTGTGCACCGTTGGGCTCCACCGGGCGGTACACCTCGTCAAACCACTGCCAGTACGCCTCGGGGTGGCGGCTGAAGAAGTCGATGCTCAGCACCGTTTCAAGGGGAATCTCGCGCTCCTGAAAGTAGAAGCCGTTCGCCCCTCGAAAATCGGGGATTCCCGACTCCGTGGACACGCCCGCGCCGCCGAAAAACACGGTGGAGGGCGAATCAGCGATCCAATCCGCCAGGGTCGAAACGTCGCCGTTCATGAGGGCCTCCTTGCTCGTGCTCCCTTCCCAGGATACGCGTCAGGCCGGGGCCCCGTGGGAACCCCGGCCTTGTAGGCGAACGACTCAGGCGAAGGTCAGCGCCTGGCGTGCGATCGCCAGCTCCTCGTTGGTGGGGAAGACGACCAGCGTCACGGTCGAATCCGGCGTCGAGACGATGCGCGGCTCGCCGCTGCGTACCTTGTTCGCTTCCACGTCGATCTTGACGCCGAAGGGTGCGAGGGCCTCGGCCAGCTCGCGGCGCACGTCGCTGTCGTTCTCGCCGATGCCGGCGGTGAAGGTGATGACATCGAGGCCACCGAGCTCCGCCGTGTAGGAACCCACGTACTTCAGCAGGCGGTTGACGTACACGTCCATCGCGGTACGGGCGCGCTGCTGGTTCTCGGGATCTTCGTCGTTGTGGATCATTGCCCACACGGAGCGCATGTCGGACTCGCCGGTCATGCCCTTCATGCCGGACTTCTTGTTGAAAAGCGTGTCGACCTCGTCGACGCTCATGCCCGCCACGCGCTGGAGGTGGAACACCACGGCCGGGTCAATGTCGCCCGTGCGCGTGCCCATCATCAGCCCCTCGAGGGGGGTCAGGCCCATGGACGTGTCAATCGGGTGGCCGTTCTTGACCGCGGACACGGAGGCGCCGTTGCCCAGGTGCAGGACGATCTGCTTGAGATCGTCGCGCCCGAGCATCGTGGAGATTTCCTGTGAGACAAACTGGTGGGAGGTGCCGTGCGCGCCGTAGCGACGCACCGAGTACTTCTTGGCCGTCTCGGTCTCGAGGGCGTACAGCGCGGAGCGGTCGGGGAGCTGCTGGAAGAACGCCGTGTCGAAAACGGCGACGTGCGGGACGTCGGGCATGAGCTCGCGCGCCACGTCGATGCCCTTGAGGTGGGCGGGATTATGCAGGGGAGCGAGCGGACACAGCTCCTCAATGAGGTCGCGAACCTCGTCCGTGATTAGCGCCGGGCCGTCGAAGTGACGGCCGCCCTGAACGATGCGGTGGCCGACGGCGACGATGCCCGCTTCGGCCAGGGTCGGGCCCTCCGCGTCGAAGAGGCGCAGGACCTCGCGCATTCCGACGGTGTGATCCGCAATGGGGATCTCCTCCTCGGTCACCGACTCGCCGTGGACGTGTCTCACGATGCCCATGGAGTCGCCGATGCGCTCCACGATGCCCTTCGCGATAGCATCGCCCGTTTCGGGGTCGACGAGCTGATACTTGATGGAGGAGGACCCCGAGTTAATGACGAGAACGGAGGAAGCAGACACGTGTGAGCCTTTCATAGGGAGTAGATGGGAGTGAAGGACGAGGCCGGGGCCCGACGGCCGATCGGCGGCAACCGGGCCCCGCCGTCATGCCTCGATCAGCCCTGGGCCTGGACGGCGGTCAGGGCGACAGTGTTGACGATGTCCTCGACGAGAGCGCCGCGCGACAGGTCGTTGACGGGCTTGTTCAGGCCCTGCAGGACCGGGCCGACGGCGACGGCGCCGGAGGAGCGCTGCACGGCCTTGTATCCGATGTTTCCGGCCTCAAGCGAGGGGAACACGAAGACGGTGGCCTTGCCCGCGACCTCGGAACCGGGCAACTTCTTGGACGCCACGGCCTCGTCGACGGCAGCGTCGAACTGGATGGGACCCTCAATGGCCAGATTGGGGGCCTTCTCCCGGGCCAGACGCGTGGCCTCGACAACCGCATCCACGTCCGGCCCGGAGCCGGACGTGCCGGTGGAATAGGACAGCATGGCGACGCGGGGGGTGACGCCAAACTGGGCGGCGGTGTGCGCCGACGTGATCGCGATGTCGGCCAGCTGTTCCGGCGTGGGGTTGGGGTTGACCGCGCAGTCACCAAACGCCCACACCCGGTCCTTCATTGCCATGAGGAAGATCGAGGACACCACGGAGACGCCGGGGGCGGTCTTGATGATCTGGAAGGAGGGAACGATCGTGTGAGCCGTCGTGTGGGCTGCGCCGGAGACCATGCCGTCGGCGTCGCCCATGTGCACCATCATCGTGCCGAAGTAGGAGACATCCGTGACCTTCTCGCGCGCCTGCTCCAGCGTGACGCCCTTCTTCGCGCGCAGACGAGCGAACTCTTCGGCGTAGCGCTCCAGGTAGGCGGGATCGTTAACGGAGACGACCTGGGCGGCGCTCAGGTCGAGGCCGAGTTCACCGGCGCGCTTAGCGACGTAGTCCGCGTCCCCGACGAAGGTAATGTCGGCGATGCCCGCGGTGAGGACTTGCGCTGCGGCCTGCAGGACACGGTCGTCGTCGGGTTCGGGCAGGACGATGCGCTTGCGATCAGCGCGCGCACGCTCAATGAGGTCGGCTTGGAAGGCGATGGGGGTGACTGCGCTCGGCGCGGGACGCTCGCGCAAGCACTGGGCGGCCTCCTCGGTCAGGGGCAGGGAGAAGAGCGGCAGGTCGCACGTGACCTCGGGGACGGCACCGGTGAGGATGACCGCGACGACGCTTGCGGCAGCGGCCTGTGCGCGCAGGCGGGCGGCGGCGATCTCCTCGGCGAGCAGCTCGGGGCTGGCACCCTCGGAGTCGAAAGCGAGGACGACACCGGCGCGGGTGGATGCCGCCAGCGCGAGGTTCCAGGCAACGTGGTCGAACGAACGGTTCGAGGCCTCGCGAGCCGGGATGATCAGCGCGTCATCGCCGGACGCGCGCACGGCCTGGACCGCCGCGGGAAGAGCGGAGGCGGGACGCAGGGCCGCGTCCGAGGCGCTCGTGCCGGCAAGGGCATCAACGCAGGTGGCGGCGCCCAGGACGCGGGCGAGCTCCTCCGTGGCGAGGGCGGCTGCCTCCGACGAGCCGGGGGCGACAACAATGAAACGGGACACTCGAATTGCTCCTTTGGTTGCGAGAGAATAACCGTTGCCACATAGGCCTTTGGGACCATCTTAAACCCGCGCGCATCCCTTTTCGTCACAGCGGAGTCTCTTCCGGCCCAGGCCGGTCGCGCGGGCGAGAGGAGGATGCCGGTCGCGTTCGATCGTGCGCTAGGGTAGGGGGCGTGAAGAACGAGGAGAGGGGAGTGCGCGCACGGCTGGGCGCGTGGCTCGGTTGCGCTCTCAGCGTCCTCGGCGTCCTCGGCGTGATCGCGCTGTCGGCGACGGATCACCGTTACCGGGCTGTGATGGTCCTGGTTGCGATGCTGGCGGGGATGGGTGCCCTGCGTCTGTGGACCCCTGGGCGTCCGTGGTTTGCCTCGAGGGGGCGCCTCGTTGACGTCTCCGTGTACGTGATTCTCGCCGCGATTATCTGGTATCTAGCTCCCTACGTGTCGACGATGGCGGTGCGCTGACGTCCAGCATTTTGTGAAAACGCGCGGAAGAGCCCGCGATAAGGGGCGATGAACGAGGCTGCTGACCCGCGCGTGGGCAATGTTCCGCATCCTGGTTATCCGTGTAACGATCCGTCACGCTCGTGCATGCTATGTCTAACCCATCATCCATAATCTTCTCAAGGTGAAACACATGCGCGAGTTTCTGCGTAAGTCGGGAATTCTCGTGTGGGTGATCGCGGCGATCATCCTCGCGAGCGTCCTCGGATCGATTCGCATTGGCGGCAACCACCTGATCCCGGTCGGGGTCGGACGCGTTTTTGCAACCTTCTCCGACATCTTCAGCCAGTTCCTGAGCTTTGCGATCCCGCTGATCATCATCGGCCTCGTGACTCCCGCCATCGCCGACCTGGGTCGAGGGGCCGGGAAGTGGCTGGGCATTACGACCGCGTTTGCCTACGGATCGACCCTGTTCTCCGGCTTTCTCACGTTCCTCGTATGCTTCTCGCTTTTCCCGCGCCTGCTCGCGTCGACTCAACTGTCGAGCGTGGACAAGCCGGGTAGCGCCCTGGAGTCCTACTTCACGATCGAGATGCCCCCGCCCATGCAGGTCATGACCGCCCTGCTGCTGTCCTTCGTGGTCGGCATCGGCCTGTCGATGGTGCCGCGAGGCGTCCTGCGCAAGGGATTCATCGAGTTTCGCGCGATCATCACCCGCCTGATTGAAACGATCATCGTTCCGCTCCTGCCCCTGCACATCTTTGGCATCTTCCTGAACCTGACCTACACGGGAGAGGCAATCTCCGTCATCCGCACGCTGCTGCGCGTGGTCGTTGTCGTCCTCGTCTTGGAGGTCGTCATTCTTCTCACGCAGTTCTGCGTCGCGGGAGCGGTCGCGCGTCGCAACCCGGTCAAGGCGTTGCTCACCATGATGCCGGCCTACCTGACGGCGCTGGGGACCTCCTCCTCGGCGGCAACCATCCCGGTGACGCTGCGCCAGACGAAGAAGAACGGCGTGTCGGAGGCGGTTGCTTCCTTCACCGTTCCGCTGTGCGCGACGATCCACCTGGCCGGCTCGACGTCGAAGATCTTCGCCTTCGCCTTCGCGATCGTCCTGACCCAGGGGCTCAGCGTTTCGCCGGTGCAGTGGGTTGGATTTATCTTCATGCTCGGCATCACGATGGTCGCCGCCCCCGGCGTGCCCGGCGGCGCCATCATGGCGGCCACGGGCCTGCTGTCCTCGATGCTGGGGTTCAACGAGGCGCAGGTCGGGCTCATGATTGCGACCTATATCGCCCTGGATTCCTTTGGTACCGCCACGAACGTCACGGGCGACGGGGCGATCGCGATGATCGTCGACCGCGTCGCTCACGGAACGATCGGGCGCGAGGGAGACCCGGAGAACGCCCGCGAGCTGGCTTTCGACGGCATGGTCTACCTGGATCGCGTCTCCGTCGAGGGCGTTGTCAGTCCCGAGGAACTGGCCGATTCGGCCGCTCGTCATGGCACCACACGGGTTCCGGGGCATTTCCTGGGAGGGCAGCCCTAGGGGGTCGCGGGTACGCTCTCGTCTCGGCGTCTCATGGGAGTAAGGCCCTGGTGTCTGGCGGGGTGGTGGCGTAGAATTGACGGCGATAGGCCTGTCGGCTTACCCGGCCCTTCCGTCAATGAAAGATGGCAGAAAAATGAGCACTGTGCGCATCGGAGTCCTCACATCCGGCGGAGACGCCCAGGGAATGAACGCGGCCGTTCGCGGAGTTGTGCGAACGGCGCTGGCCAGGGGCGCGCAGCCCTACGCCATCCTCGAAGGATGGCAGGGTGCATGCGACGGCGGCGATTCCATCAAGAGAATGGAATGGTCGGACGTGTCCTCGATCCTCGCCGAAGGCGGGACGGTCATCGGCACAGCCCGCAGCGCGGACTTCCGCACCTACGAGGGGCGCCACCGTGCCGCGGCCAACCTCCTCGAACACGGGATCGACCACCTCGTCGTGATCGGCGGCGACGGATCTCTGTCGGGAACGGACGAGTTTAGAAGCGAGTGGGGGCAGCACGTTCGAGAACTCGCCGATGAGGGCGTTATTTCGGAGCAGGATGCTCTCGCCCACCCGGATCTCATCGTCGTCGGTCTGGTCGGATCGATCGACAACGACATGGTGGGCACCGACATGACGATCGGCGCTGACACCGCGCTGCATCGCATCTTGGACGCGATCGACCAGCTGACCAGCACGGCGGCCTCCCACCAGCGCACGTTTGTCGTCGAGGTCATGGGCCGTCACTGCGGCTACCTGCCCCTGATGGCCGCGGTCGCGGGCGGCGCCGACTATGTCTTCACCCCCGAGGATCCGGCCGGTCCCGGTTGGCAGGATGACCTCGCGGAGCACCTGCGCCTGGGCCGCGAGGCGGGGCGCCGCGAGTCGATCGTCCTGGTTGCCGAGGGAGCGCGCGATCGCGACGGCAACGAGCTACCCGCGCAGCTGGTCGCCGACACCATCGAGGAACGTACCGGCGAAGACGCGCGAGTGACGATTCTTGGTCACGTCCAGCGCGGGGGCACTCCGTCGGCCTACGACCGCTGGATGTCCACCCTGCTCGGCTACGCCGCCGTCCAGGAGATCCTCGATCGCACGGGCGATGATGAGCCCGTCATCCTGGGGGTGCGTCACAACCGCATCACCCGGATTCCCCTCATGAAAGCGGTGCGCGACACTCGCGCTGTGAAGGACCTGGTCGCGGCGGGAGACTACAAGGCCGCCCAGGCGTCGCGGGGCACGTCTTTCTCCTCGATGGTGGGCATCAACCAGGTGCTGTCGACGCCTCCTCAGCTCACCCCGGAACCGGAGGGTGAAACGATGCGGGTCGCGATCATCCACGCCGGCGGCCTCGCGCCCGGCATGAACACGGCGGCCCGGGTGGCCGTGCGCCTGGGCATTGCCCGCGGCTGGACGATGCTGGGCGTTGAGGGGTCGTGGAGTGGCCTCGCCGACGACCGGGTGCGTCCCCTCAGCTGGTCGGACGTTGAGGGGTGGGCCTTCAAGGGAGGCGCGGAGCTCGGAACGAAGCGCGACATCCCGCCCGTGGAGCAGTTCTACGCGCTGGGGCGAGCCATCGAACGCAATGAGATCGACGCGCTCCTCGTGATCGGAGGACTCAACGCCTACCTCGGTGTCCACGCCATCACCTCGGAGAAGGACCGCTACCCGGCGTTCCAGATTCCGATGCTCCTGATTCCCGCGTCGATCGACAACAACCTGCCCGGTTGTGAGCTCGCGATCGGCACCGACACGGCGATCAACAACGCCACGTGGGCGATCGACCGGATCAAGGAGAGCGCCGCCGCTTCCAAGCGCTGCTTTATCGCGGAGACGATGGGGCGCCGCTGCGGATACCTGACTCTCATGAGCGCCCTGTCGACGGGCGCGGAGTACATGTACATGAACGAGGACGCTCCTTCCCTCGAACAGATTGCCGTAGATGCGGCTCGGATGGTGACGTCCTTCAAGTCTGGGCGTCGGCTCTTCCTCACCCTCGTCAACGAGTCGACGTCCCAGTACTACGACCGCGAGTTCCTCGCCGACGTGTTCAATGCCGAGTCCGAGGGCATCTTTGACGTGCGTCACATGGCCCTGGGGCACCTGCAGCAGGGCGGGTCGCCGTCGCCCTACGATCGACTCTTGGCGACCCGGCTCGTGAGTCGCGCCTTCGCGCAGCTCGTCGACCAGTTCGAGCGTGGGGACCGGGGGGCCTACTACATCGGACAGGTCGGCAACAACACCGAGGCGCGGCCCGTGAAGAACATGTTCGACGACCTGGACATCGTCAACCGTCGGCCCTTCCTCCAGTGGTGGCGTGACATGGTTCCCGTCCAGCGCATCGTCTCCCTGCAGAACCCCGGGATTGAGGCCGCACCGATCCACATCGACGACTCGATCGAGTGACGCGTGGGCGTATGCGCCCGGTGGTGAGGCCGCGGATCCCCGTTTTCTGAGGGGGGATGCGGCCTCACCGATCGGGGAGGGAGAACCGGGGGTGACCGCGGGGCTCAGCGTCGCTAAAATAGGAGCGAACGTTCCTCGACTCTCAGGAGACCCCATGAGTGATATCCCCGTGATCGATCCGACGATGACCCCCGCGTGGGACACGCTCGATCAGCTGGCCGAAACCTTTGATCCCGACCTGCGCAAGCTATTCGCGGACGACCCCACGCGCACGCAGGCATTCACCTTCGATGCGGCCGACCTGCACGTTGACCTGTCGAAGAACCTCGTGTGCCCCACGCTGGTGGGACACCTCCTCGCGCTCGCTGAGCAGACCGGCGTCCTCGATCTGCGTGACCGCATGTTCGCGGGTGAACACATCAACGTCACGGAGGATCGAGCCGTCCTGCACACCGCCCTGCGTCGCCCGGCCACCGATTCCCTGTCCGTGGACGGACAAGACGCGGTCGCAGACGTCCACGCCGAACTCGATAAGATCTACGCCTTTGCACGTCGCGTGCGCAGCGGGGAATGGAAGGGCGTGACGGGCAAGCCCGTCAAGACCGTCGTCAACGTCGGCATTGGCGGCTCCGACCTCGGCCCCGTCATGGCCTACGAGGCCCTCAAGCCCTACGTGCAGGCGGGCCTGGAGTGCCGCTTCATCTCGAATATCGACCCCACCGACGCCGGCGAGACCACGAAGGACCTCGATCCCGAGACGACCCTCGTCATCGTTGCCTCCAAGACCTTCACCACCCTGGAGACCATCACGAACGCGAAGGTCGTGCGCGCCTGGCTCCTGGATGCTCTGCGCGAGCGCGGCATCGTCACCGATGCCGCTTCCGAGCAGGATGCGATCGCGAAGCACTTCGTGGCCGTGTCCACCGCCCTGGACAAGGTCGCCGCCTTCGGCATCGACCCGGCCAACGCCTTCGGCTTCTGGAACTGGGTGGGCGGGCGCTACTCCGTGGACTCCGCTGTCGGCACGTCGCTGGCCATCGCCATCGGCCCCGAGGGGTTCGCGGACTTCCTGGACGGCTTCCACAAGATGGACCGCCACTTCGTCGAGGCGCCGCCCGAGAAGAACGTCCCCCTGCTCATGGGGATGCTCAACGTGTGGTACTCGAACTTCCTGGGCGCCGACACGCACGCGGTCCTGCCCTACTCCCAGTACCTGCACCGCTTCCCCGCGTACCTGCAGCAGCTGACCATGGAATCCAACGGCAAGTCGGTGCGCCGCGACGGTAGCCCCGTCACGTATGAGACCGGCGAGGTGTTCTGGGGCGAGCCTGGAACGAACGGCCAGCATGCCTTCTATCAGCTGATCCACCAGGGCACCCGCATGGTCCCCGCCGACTTCATCGCCTTCGTGAACCCGACGTGGGCGCTGGGCGATGGTGACGCCGACATGCACGAGCTGTTCCTGTCGAACTTCTTCGCCCAGACGAAGGCGCTGGCCTTCGGTAAGACGAGCGAGGAGGTGCGCGCGGAGGGGACGCCCGAGGCAATTGTCTCCGCCCGTGTCTTCACGGGAAATAGGCCCACTACCTCGATCATGGCGCCCGCCTTGACCCCCTCTGTTCTGGGACAGCTGATCGCCCTGTACGAGCACATCACCTTCGTGGAGGGCGCTGTGTGGGGCATTGACTCCTTCGACCAGTGGGGCGTGGAGCTGGGCAAGGTTCTGGCCAAGCAGATCCTGCCTGCCATCGAGGGCTCGTCCGAGGCCCTGGACGCGCAGGATCAGTCGACTCGCGCTCTCATCGAGTACTACCGAGCGCACCGCACGAAGTAGTCTCGCCTGCTCTTAGACGTGGGGGCCGCGCCGGTAGGCGCGGCCCCCACTGTGTTATCGGGTTGTGCGCCGACGCCAGTAGCCGATCAGGCCGATCGTGAGGGCGGGAGCCCACAGGAGCAGCATCGGGGCGTAGGCCGCGACCAGGATGGCCAGTTGCCAGTGGTTCATTCCGTCGGCCGGGGTCTGCCCCTCGGTCAGGCCCAGCCAGATGGAGCCGAACCTGATGATCAGGGTGGCGCTGATGCGGTAGAGCAGGGCGTTTCCGATCCCTCCGAGCACGAGGGGCAAGAACGTGGGGATCTGTCTTCCGCCGAGAAGGGGACACCATTGGGGAACGCGCTCGCCCCAGGGGTAGATGAGGCCGAGGCACAGGGTTCCAGCGAGGACCTGGATGGCCTCGAGCCCCAGGACGTAGGCCGTGGCCGAGGCGTTGGAACGGAAGAAGTCTGCCTGGGAGAAGCCGAGGTCCGCGCCGGAGAGCATCCCGATCCTCCACGCCACGGGCAAGAGGGCACTGATGAAGGCCGTCCAGCAGGCGACGCGCGCCCAGCGTTCGGGCGGGCGACCCGTCGAATGGCCGTGGGGCACCCGAGAACCCATGGCCTCACTCCCAGCGGAAGAAACGCGCCGCCGCGACGGCGCAGACGGTGCCGAAGACGACGAGAACCACCGCGGCTACCCAGTGCTGGCCCCACCCATCGCCCGCCCACAGGCCCTGCGTGAGGTAGGTGAGCTGCGTCATCGGCGAGTACTTCGCGACCGAGAGGACCCCGGGGGGCAGCATCGCCAGGGGCACGGCGGCCCCGGAGGTGAAGATCAGCGGATACATGAGGATGTTGCCCAGTCCCTGGGCCGCACCCACGTTGCGGAAGCGCCCGGCGATCAGGTAGCCCAGTGCCAGGAACGCGGCGAGCCCCAGCATCGTCGCGACCAGGGAAGATACGAAGGCCCCGGCCGAGGCGGGCTTCACCCCGAAGCCGAGGATCGCGATCGCGTACATGGCCGCGAAGGACACCAGGCCCAGGACCATCCGGGAGACGACGTCGGCGGCCAGGTAGAGCGCGGGGTTGAGCGGGGTGGCGCGGAACCGCCGCAGGACGCCCGCGCCCCGCTGGGTCACTAGGTCAACGGGAACGATGATGAGCGCTGTGATCGCGATGACGATGCCCGGGAAGGCCGTGAAGTTCGCTTCGAGGAATCCCTTGCCGCCGAACTCGGGCGCCGGGTTGTTGCCGAAGATGAGGCCCATGCACCCGATGAACGCGGGGGCGAAGAGGATCATGAAGATGACGGTGACGGGTTCGCGGAGCACGCGCATCGCGGTGACGCGGCAGAGTTGGACGAAGGTGCGCATGGCTCTCATGCCTCCTGACGCATGTCGCGGCCGGTGAGGGCGAGGAACACGTCCTCCAGGCCGGGGGAGCTGGTGCGGATGTTGGACACGGTGGCGCCGGTGGCCTCGATGGCGGAGACGGCGGCCTGGGGGATCCCCGAGCCCGCCCACAGCATCGACACGGCGGTGCCGGCGACCGCCACGTCGCTGATGCCCGCGACGCCGTCGAGCGCGCTGGGCTGGATCGTGCGGGAGGTGCGCAGCTGGACCTTGGTCCCCTTCCCGAGGGAGCCGATGAGGCCCGGGACCGTGTCGAGCGCGATGAGGCGGCCCGCGTCGATGACGGCGACCCGGTCGCACAGGGCCTCGGCCTCTTCCATGTAGTGGGTGGTCATGACCACTGTGGCCCCGCCCTGTCGGATGGAGCGCACCACGTCCCACATGGCCAGGCGCGCCTGCGGGTCGAGCGCGGTGGTGAGCTCGTCGAGGAAGACGAGCTCGGGCCGGTTGATCAGGGCCAGGGCGATGAATACCCGCTGGCGCTGGCCGCCCGAGAGCTTCTCGACGTAGGCGTCGCGCTTGCCGGCGATTCCCAGCTCCTCCAGGAGCTCATCGGTATCGGCGGGGCGGTCGTACATGGAGGCGAACAGGTCCATCGCCTCGCGCACCTTGATCTTCGGGGGCAGAGCCGCCGTCTGCAGCTGGACGCCGATGCGGGAGCGCCAGGCCGGGGTGGGGCGGGTCGGATCGACGTCGAGCACGCGCAGGCTCCCGCCGCTGGGCGCGCGCAGCCCTTCCAGGCACTCCAGAAGGGTGGTCTTGCCGGCCCCGTTCGGTCCGATCAGGCCGAAGATCTCCCCCGGCCTCACCTCGAAGGAGACGGAGTCGACGGCGGCGAGCTCGCCGTAGGTCTTGGTCAGGTTCTCGACAACGATCGCCGGGCTCATCTCAGCTCCCCTCGGGCAGCGACTCGGTGGCGGGCGGCGGATTGTCCGAACCTGCCGGGGCACCCGGGACCGGGACGGTGTCCGACACCGGCGCCGGAGCCTCGGCCGAGCCTGCGACCGAACCCGGGGCTCCAGGCGGAGCCCCGGGCGGAGCGCCCGACCCACTCGGCACCGGCCCACTCGGCGCCGACCCACTCGGCACCGGCCCGCCGAGGGCGGAGCGCACGAGCACGGAGAGCGGGTCATCCGGACCTCGGTCCAGCACGAATCTCAGGGGAATGAGGGCGATCCCCTGGGCGGGGTCTGTCAGGACCACGAGCTGGTCCCCGGGTTCGAGGCCGAGATGCTTGCGGGCCTGGGCCGGTACGGCGACCTGCCCCCGCTGCCCGACGGTGACCGTCCCGAAGAATCCCCTGCCGTCGGGCCCGATGTGGGCCGGGTTTCGAGGTGCCATGAATCGCTCCTGCCGTTAGTCGCCACACAAGACATGCATGACATGTAAAACATATACAACGTCTATGTTGCACCCATCGCGACGGGAGCGCAAGAGACGGGGGTGCTCACCGACGGCCTGTCGCAGAGACGTGCGGTCAAGAGCGCCGGCCCTGACGACGTCCTCGCATGCCGTTCGGCCCGTATCGGGGTGCGGACGCAGAGGCCCCCTGCCCGCGGGAAGGCGGGCTGCACATGGGAGAGAGGAGATCCGACGGGGTGGGAGCGAGTTTTCGTTGGAATTCTGCGAATCCGCCCGCATCGTCAAAACTGGTCGACGCGCTCCCATGTGCACAGACCCCCCTATGTGCACATGGGAGCCGTCAATCAACCTCGACGGATATCAGAGAACCGCGGAATCATGCGGAAAATCGACATTCATCCCAGTGGGGTCCTTCTCTCCCATGTGCAACCCCTCCGCACCGCCCCCAGTCGGCGAGAGGGGACTGCGGGAGCCCCGGCTCAGGGGCGCAGAATCTCGCAGGCATCGCTGACTCTGGCGACGGCGATCCCGTGGCGGGGCGCCGCCTCGTAGAGACGGCCCAGGAAGTCTCCGACTCGTCTCCAGCCCACACAGATGTACATGTGACGGGGACCGAATTCGTAGTCGGCGACGTACTCCTCCATGCCGGGGCGGGCCCGGAGAGTCGCGTCATCGACGGCGTCGGGGCCGTTCAGGGCGGGGAAGTACCGGCGCAGCTCGTGATACAGGGACTGCAGGCCGGGGATCATCGCCGCAGGGTCGTCCTCCCACTCCACCAGCGGGTTCTTCTCCCACCAGTCGGGGAAGTCGTCGTCGGAGACAAGGTCGGGATCGAAGACCAGGACGTCGTAGCTCATGATGTCGCTCCTCAGCGAGTGGTAGTCAGACAGGATCAGCGACCAGGGCGGGCGCTGCGGCGCCGCCCCCAGTCGGCGAAAGGGGACTGCGGGAGCCCCGGCTCAGGGGCGCAGGATCTCGCAGGCGTCCACTCGGGCGATGGCAACCCCGTGACGAGGTGCCGCCTCATAGAGCCGCCCCAGGAGATCCTCGACCCGAGCCCAGCCCACGGAGATGTACATGTGACGCAGGCCGAAACCGTAGTCGGCAACATACCCGCCCATGCCGGGGCGGGCCCGAAGCGTGGCGTCATCGACGGCGTCGGGACCGTCCATGGCGGGGAAGTACCGACGCAGCTCGTGATACAGGGACTGCAGGCCGGGCGTCATCGCCCCAGGGTCGTCGACCGTCTCCACCGGTGCCCCCTCCTCCCACCAGACGGGGAACTCGTCGTCGGAGACGAGAGCGGGATCGAAGACGATAATGTCATACATAGTGCTGCACCTCTGCTGGCGGTCAGACAGGGCCGGTCGAGTGCCCGGCTCAGACGTCAATGGGGCGCAGGAGCTCGGGGCTCGGCAGGACGCCGTGCAGGACGTAGTCGCGGAAGAAGGGCACGGCCTGCTCCCCGGTGAGGATCTCCTCGGGGTGCAGCCTCGCGGTGTAGGTGGACTCCTCCCCGATGGTCCAGGACAGCTCGGCCCAGGCCTCGGGATCCCGGACGGGCTCACGGGCCACGGCGTAGTGGACGTGCCCCTCCTCATCGGCCACCCGCATCTCCAGGGTCAGAGCCGTGCAGCGTCCGCCGACCTGCATGTAGTTGGCGCGGGCCGGATCATCGGCGTCGACCTCGGTGAGATTGTCGGCCTCCTCGGGCAGGGCCCACACTCCGCAGGAGAAGAAGGCGTTGTCCCTCAGGACGCGCGGGTCGGTGAGGTAGCGGGTGAGCTCGGCGAGCACCGACTCGGGGGTCTGCTCCCAGTCGAAGCCCTCACTGTGCCCCACCTCGGTCTCAACGGTCCATGTGACGAATTTCCTGACCATAACCTCTCGCTTCCCATCCGCGGACCGCCGGGGCGAAGTCGACGGCGCGGCCGGGCCGAGACCCGGACCGCAGGCCGCACGGACGACGCGCCCGCCCGCGGGTGGCCCTAGACTAGCGCCGCCCCGTCGTCGACCCGCAGGAGCCGCACCCATGGACCCCTCCCCCGCATCCCTGC
>ERZ772945.1724-NODE-1724-length-14811-cov-42.529480_pt1 | contig 14811 bp, 18 predicted proteins | sample MGYA00511681_ERZ772945 | MGnify/ENA primary metagenome ERZ772945 (study PRJEB29015, sample SAMEA2737943) | human oral metagenome | biome: human oral; feature: human-associated habitat; material: dental | place: China | collected 2143 ...
ATGTTGCGGTGGCATGGCTGACCTATGCACCACAACATTTATTATAGAACCAAAAAAGCACGGAGAAGATTGATGGAGCGATTGCCCTCATCATGGCTCTTGACCGTGCGATTCGATGTGGGAATGAGGATGTTGGGAGTGTGTATGAAAGCCGTGGCGTTTTGGTGTTTTAGGTGCGATGTATACATACCATACTTTTACATCGGATGCAGTAACAAATCGAGTTCTTGTTTCAAACTTGTGTGAAATACACCTTCATGCTCGCCGTCTGTTAATGCTATTGGTGTATCAAGGGCAATTTCCTTTATCCTTAGAAAGTGCCTTAAATTTATGTCCTCCATCCATGTGGTTTCATAATAACCAATGAAACCGTAATCCAAGAGCATTTCAGTTACCCCTTTGGCAAGAGCGTAACATAGGTCGCTATACCTGATAGCATATGTGTGAGTAGATACATCCTCCTGGTTTACTTCAAGTATAATGGTAACCTCAAAATCGCTTTTAATATCGAGAGGTCTTTTCATTTTCCATATCACATAGGAACCTTCACCATCCCAATATAGAGGTTTGGATGCATACGGAATATCATACCATCTTTCTGTTTCTTTTGTTCCGTTTATGGTAGATGTTATATCTGCCTCGCCGTATTCCATGATACTGTGATCGCGGTTATCATGTTGCCAAACTGGATAAAGATAGTAAACGCGTTCAATGAGTCCGTGAATGCTATCGCAAACGTCAGAAAGAGCAAATTCAAAGACATCATCAAAAATTTTCAATCGCACATCAGCCCAGCCGTAAGCACCTGGGATGATTTCTATGGAAAGAGGACTTTTTTGTTTCACTGTAATACTCCTATCTGAAAAAGGGGAACTTCTTATGAATTTCTTTACAAAATTGTTTCGCACGAGGGACAAGCCGAAAAATCTCTATCACTTCAGCGGCTGGCCGTTCGTCTTTGGGCGGTCTGCTGCTGGGAAGAACGTCAACGAGTTCACGGCAATGCAGACAACGGCGGTGTATGCCTGCGTCCGCATCCTAGCGGAGTCCATCGCAGGGCTGCCGCTTCATGTATACGAGTATAAGGGTCAGGGTAAAGAGCGAGTGCCGGAGCATCCGCTCTATTTTCTTCTTCACGATTCGCCCAACCCCGAAATGACCTCTTTCATATTTCGAGAGACGGCGATGATTCACCTTCTTTTGTGGGGAAACTCGTATTCACAGGTAATCAGGGACGGCATGAGGCGTGTCGTGGGATTGTATCCGCTCCTGCCTAACCGCATGAGCGTGGAGCGTGACGAGCATGGCGAGATTGTCTATCTCTACACGCCTATGTCCGATGCGAACCCTTATGCCAAAGGCGGCAAGCAGATAACGCTCCGCAGGGAAGATGTCTTGCATATTCCGGGACTTGGCTTTGACGGCTTGGTAGGCTATTCCCCCATTGCTATGGCGCGGAATGCCGTGGGCATGACGCTGGCCTGCGAGGAATACGGCTCCGCCTTTTTCCGTAACGGGGCGCGTCCCGGCGGTGTCCTGAAACATCCGGGCGTCCTCAAAGACCCCTCGAAGCTCCGGGAAAGCTGGCAAGCCGTCTACGGCGGCACGGCCAACACGGGCAAGGTCGTGGTCTTGGAGGAAGGCGTGGACTACCAGCAAATCTCCATTCCGCCGGAAGAGGCGCAGTTCCTCGAGACGAGGAAGTTCCAAATTGACGAGATTGCACGGCTCTATCGCGTGCCGCCGCACATGGTTGGAGACTTGGAGAAAAGCTCCTTCAACAACATCGAGCAGCAGTCCTTGGAATTTGTGAAGTACACGCTGAACCCGTGGGTGGTGCGGTGGGAGCAGTCCTTGCAGAAAGCCTTGCTCTCCCCTGCCGAGCAGAAGCGCTGCTTCGTGAAGTTCAACCTTGACGGGCTCATGCGCGGCGACTACAAGAGCCGTATGGAAGGTTACTCGATAGGCCGCCAAAATGGGTGGCTCTCGGCGAACGACATCCGCGAGATGGAGAACATGAACCCTATCCCGGAGGAAGAGGGCGGTAATCTCTACCTCATCAACGGCAATCTCACAAAACTCAAGGACGCAGGATTATTTGGCAAGACGGGAGGCAACGATGAAGAAATCTAAATTTTGGAATTGGCTGGACGATGCCGATTCCGGGGAGCGGACGCTCATGCTAAGCGGCACGATTGCGGAGGAGTCATGGTTCGGCGATGAAGTGACACCTGCGATCTTTCGCGACGAACTCATGAAGTGCGACGGGGACATCACGGTCTGGATTAATTCGCCTGGCGGCGACGTGTTTGCAGCGGCTCAAATCTACAATATGCTGATGGACTACCAAGGGAGTGTCACCGTTCGAATCGATGGCATCGCAGCATCCGCTGCATCCATGATTGCAATGGCAGGCTCGACTGTGGAGATGTCCCCCGTCGGCATGTTCATGATTCATAACCCCAGCACGATCGCCATCGGAGACACGCAGGAGATGCAGGCGGCGATTGAGATGCTATCCGAGGTCAAGGAGGCGATCCTCAACGCCTACGAAATCAAGACGAGCCTTCCCCGCCAGCAGCTTTCAGATCTCATGGATGCGGAAAGCTGGATGAATGCCAAGAAGGCCATGGAGCTTGGCTTTGCGGACAGGATTCTCTTTGAGGGCGAGGACAAGAAAAGACAGTCTGAGGGTGTTGAAGCGATGCTTTTCTCCCGTCGAGCCGTGACGAACTCGCTCATCGAAAAGATGATGGCACAAAGGAAGTTGAAGCCGCTTGTGTCCGTCAAGGATAGTCGTGTATCGGCAGACGCCCTGCAAAAGCGTCTGAGCATTATCATTCATTGATTGGAGGAATTTTTATGGCAACGATTATGGAACTTCGCACGAAAAGGGCAAACCTCTGGGAGGGTGCAAAGGCGTTCCTAGACAGTCACACGGGCAAGGACGGCAAGCTCTCTGCTGAGGATGCTGCAACCTACGACAAAATGGAGGCAGATGTTGTAGCACTCGGCAAGGACATCGAGCGCATGGAGCGTCAGGCGGCAATCGACAAGGAACTCGCTAAGCCGACCGCGCAGCCCATCATGAACACGCCCAATGCGGCAACTGTTGATGCCAAGACGGGACGTGCCAGCGACAACTACCGCAAAGCTATGATGTCTGCTATCCGCAGCAACTTCCGCAACGTGTCGGATGTTCTGCAGGAAGGTGTAGATTCGGACGGCGGCTACCTCGTTCCAGAGGAGATGGATATCCGGCTCATTGACGTGCTGACCGAGGAAAACATCATGCGCAGTCTCGGCACGAAGATTACTACCAGCGGCGAGCGGAAAATCAACATCGCCGCAACCAAGCCCGCCGCCTCGTGGATTGAGGAAGGCGCAGCGCTGTCTTTCGGGAATGTTACCTTTGACCAGATCATCCTCGATGCCTACAAACTGCACGTTGCCATCAAGGTGACGGAAGAACTCCTCTACGACAATGCCTTCCATCTCGAAAGATACATCGTGGAGCAGTTCGGCAAGGCCATCGCCAATGCCGAGGAGGATGCTTTCCTGAACGGTGACGGCAGCCACAAGCCTACGGGACTTTTCAAGACGGCGCAGACGGGCGTGACCACGGCGGGAAACAATCCTACGGCGGATGAGATCATCTCCCTCGTGTATGCACTCAAGCGACCGTATCGTAAGAACGCGTCGTTTATCGTCAACGACCAGACGCTCGCCGTCATCCGCAAGCTCAAGGACAACAATCAGGCATATATGTGGCAGCCGTCTTACCAGATGGGAGAGCCTGACCGTCTTTTGGGCTACGCTGTCCACACATCCCCCTATGTACCGACTATCGAAGCAGGCAAGACGGTTCTCGCCTTCGGCGACTACAGCTATTACAACATCGGCGATCGCGGCACGCGATCCATGCAGGAACTCAAAGAACTCTTTGCAGGCAACGGCATGGTCGGCTTCGTGATGAAGGAACGAGTCGACGGCAAGCTGGTGCTTGCAGAGGCGGTGCAGACGCTCAAAATCAAGGGCTGAGCATAAAAAAAACGGAAGAGCGATAGATTCACTCCTCTGTTTGTTGCTTCATGCGCAGGGACGCTGTCTTATAAACCGCAGCGTCTGCCCGCATGCCGATCACAACGATGAGCATGGTTTCTCCCTGGCGAAAGAGCTTATAGACGATGCGCAGACCGCTTTTCTTTAGCTTGATTTTCAAAAGCCCCGCAAGATGGGTTTCCTTATGGTTTCCGAGAGGTTTTCCGTAGCCGCCTTCCGTATCGGGAAGCGGATTCTGGGAAACCTTTCGGATTGCTTTTGCCGCAAGCTCTTTTTGGCTGCCGTCCAAACGGTTGAAGTCCTCCTCTGCCGCAGGCAGAAAACGAACGGAATAACTCATGCGAGTTCCACCTCGTCTGATGCCTTGAGACCGATTTGGTTTTTCGTGCAAATCTCTTCAAAAGAGACGGTCTTGTCTGCTTCCAGATCGAATCCTTTCAGGCGTTCTGCCGCAAGGGCGGCAAGCTCCATGTCCTCAATGCGTTCAAGGAGCGCGTTATATTCCTTTGGAGAGAGCAGGACGCATTCTGCTTCGTTGTTTTTCATGACGACTGCCATGCCGGACTCTTTCACCGAGGAGAAAATTTGTCCTGCCTTGCCACGGTTAAATGCCGTGATGGAAACCGTGTGGTTGAGAGGCGCTGCAAGTGCCATATAAATCCCACCTTTCTAAGAAAAGTATACCATAAGAGCGATAAATCAACAACGAATTTATAGATAAAGGAAGTGATGCGTATGCTTGTATCCCTGCAAGAAGCTAGAGAGTATCTGAGGATAGATGGAGAAGATGAAGATGCGTTGCTTGCCCATCTCTTGCAATCGGCACATTCTCTTTGCATGGGCGTAGCAAGACTGGATGAGAAAGCCTTCGATGCCGCAGGCGACATTGCCAAGACTGCCGTTCTCTACACGCTTGCCTATCTACGAACATCGGGAGGACGCCGATCACCACGCCCTGACGGTCACGCTCCGGGCGCTCCTCATGGGCATTCGCAGGGAGGGATTCTGAATGTATGTGTCTATCGGCGAAATGCGGCATCGGATTACGATTCAGCGACCTGTTTCCCTTCCGGACGATATGGGAAACCTTGTAGAACGAGGGGCAGAAAAGGTCTGCACGGTCTGGGCAAAGGTGCTTCCCTATGCCGCAAAAATATCGGACGGCTATGCGGAAAAGGTGCAGGAAGTACACTACCGCATAGCCATCCGTTACCGCGATGGTCTCAAGGTGACGGATCGTATCCTCTGGGAAGGCAGGACGCTTCTTCAGACCGCTCCTCCCTATGCTATGGACGGCAAGCACAAATATCTCATCATGGAGGCGAGGGAGTTGGTGGAAGATGGCGAAACGGGGATTTGAAACAGCCTCCGCAATCCTCAAGCAACTGGGCGAGGCGGCGACCGATGCCGCCAAAGCCGCTCTCGCCGAGGGCGCGGATATGGTCGTGCAGGAAGCCAAGAGCCGCTGTCCCGTGTATGAGGGCAATGACTGCCGTGTGGTCAAAGGTGCGCTCAAAGATTCTATCCACGCCGGGAAAAAGAAAGGCGGCGCGGAGTATCGGATTGTGGCAGACGCGCAGGCACAGGACGGCTTGTACTACGGCAAGATTGTGGAATTTAGTCCTGCCGTCAATAAGCCTTTCATGTACCCGGCGATGGACGCAAAACGAAAAGCAATTCAGGACAAGATTGTGGCGGCAGTCAGGGAGGCGATTAGAAAACGATGAATATTAAAGAAAAGGTCTATCAGGCTCTTATGTCATCGGATGAGCTGCGGGCTTTATTGGCAAAAGACAGACATCGCAGATGTATCTATCCGGGGTTCAGTCCCAATGCCGAAAGTTACCCCGTTCTCGTTTATTCCGTCATTTCGGATGTTCCGGCAATGACGGCGGACGGCGAGGAGCAGGAGCGACGTGTCACGATGCGGATTCACATCATGACGAAGGACGGCAGATACGATGCCATCCACCGAGCCGTGCAGAAGGTCATGCTCCGCTTGGGCTTCATGCGGGCGCAGACAACGGAAATCACGGAGAAAGATTTGTTTATTTTAGTCATAGACTACAGAATCGGGATTGGAGTGAATGAGTAATGGCAGTACCAGCGAGCAGAAAATCCAGTGCGCAGTTCATCAGCATACAGAAACTTCATGTGGCGAAGCTTCTGACGGACACAGCAGGTGGAACGACGACCTACGAAGCGCCGATTGACTTCGGCAAGGTTCTCCGCCAAGTAGATATTTCACCATCGAGCAGCACGGCGGAGGCGTATGCCGACGGGCAGACCATCGACACGGCGAACAACACGGCAAGCTATGAGCTGACCTTTGAAACGGCGGCTCTCCCCCTGGAGTATCTTGCCTATCTTCTGGGACATGAATACAAGGACGGCAAGATGACGGCGAACAAAGATGATGTCGCTCCCTATTTTGCACTCATGTTCCAAAGCGACAAGCGAAACGGAAAAAGCCGCTTCATCAAATTTTACAAGGTGCAGTTTGCAGAACCCTCCTCCACGGGCAAGACCAAGGAGGAAAGCATTGAGTTCCAGATGCCGAGCCTTACGGCAAAGGCGATCTACCGCCTGTCGGACGGCAATTCCTACACCTACGCAGACGATGAGGAAGATGCGTCCTTTAACGCCGCAAGCTGGTATGCATCGGTAGACGGCACGACCAGTGGAGGTGAGGGATGATGAAGATGCCACAGATGAAAGTCAACGGCAAGACCATCACGCCGAATCCGCCGAAGATGGTGGTGTGGCGAAGATACCTCGCTTTCTACGAGCAGGACAAGACCCACATGAGCGTGGAGGAATTCCTCGATGCCCATGTGGGTCTTATTGTTCTCGCCTTCGGCAGGAAGGAAGTGACGCAGGAGACCGTGGACGATGCCTTGGAGATCAGCGAGGTCGTGCCCTTTACGCGGGAGATTTTCTCTTGGCTGCAGGAGCAGATTTTCGCGAAGTTAGACAAGCTCCCAAACGCCGAGGCGGGGACAGAGGAAAAGCAGTAGCCCTGTCCTCGTACCAGAACCTTCTGGTGTATTACGGACGTTTGCAGGAAGCCTACGGATGGACAATGCAGGAGATTGATGCCCACGAGGTATCCTTCCTCTTGGATCAGTTTGTGGCTCTGCAGCTTGCGGACAATCCTTCCGAGCAACATTTCATTGATGACATTCTGTAGGAGGCGATGAACATGGCAAAGCGCGGACAGCAGATAGATGAACTCTATATTTCGCTCGGCCTCGACATCGCCCGCCTGCAGCTGGACTTCGACACGGCTGGGCAGACGGTGTCGCAGGCCATAGCAAGGCTCAGTAGCAAGGCGAATAAAATCCAGCTCAAAATGGACACCGACGTCTCAAAATTGGAAGGCGTCGGCACGGAACTCGACAAGCTGAAGGTCAAGCACGAAGCCATCAATCGGCAGCTCGACGTGCAGCGGCAGAAGGAACAGATTCTCGCTGCGGTTTTGCGGGATGCGCAGAAGAACTCTGGCGTAAGCAGCGGCACGGCCGATAAAGCCGAGAAAGACCTCTTGAAACAACAGCGGCTTATCGCACAGACAGAAGCCGAGGTGCGCCGTCTGCAAAAGGCAATGCGCGAGGCAAGCGGCAAAATCAAGATTGAAGTGCAGACCAAGCGCGTTCGTGAAGCGGAGCGGAATATCCAGGACAGCATCGCCCGCATGAACGCCAAGATACAGAATATCCGCCTGAAAGCCGAGATAGATACGTCCTCTATGAAGGGCGCGAACGCCGAAATTGAAAAGCAGCGGGCAAATCTCAATGCACTCAATCGGGAGTTATCTGTTCAGTATCAAAAGCTGGTGCAGCTCTCAAACGCCTATCGCCTGCAGCAGAAATACACGGGGAACGGTAGCACCTCCACCATCTCTGCACAGGCGGATTTTCTCCGACAGCAGCAAGCAGTGAAATCTCTCGAAGCCGACATCAAGCGGCTTAATGGGGAAATCAGTAAGACGGGAAGTGTCGCGCCCACGGGCTTTGGGAAACTCTCCGCCGCCGCCGGCAAGGTGAAGTCCAAGATTGAGGGAGCAGTCAACAGCATCAACAGCCTGAACGCTACCATCATCGCCGGGGCAAGCGCATTATCAGGAGCGATGGGCTTGTTCAAACTCTCGGAAGCGGCGATGAAGGGCGGGCATGAAACCTACAAGCTGGCGAACCGCCTGCATACCACGACCGCCGAGGCGGCGCAGCTGAAACGTGCCATCAACATGGTGGACGGCGACGTGACCATGATGATTCCCGTCTTTGCACGGCTGGGAAAGCAGGCTCTTGCCGCAGGCGAGAACGGAAATGCCCTGACCGATGCCGCCGAGCGCTATGGCTTTACGCTCACGCAGTCCTCTGGCAAGCTCCTCCCTTACACGAAGATGCTGGACGAACTAGCCAAGGGCTACAAGAACGCCGCAGCGGCTGGGGATTCCGCCGCCTTTACCGCAGAGGTCTTGGGCGCAAGGGGCACGGCATTAGAGGCGCTCCTCGCCGACTATGACCTCCTCCTGGCTGCCGCCCGCGATGTGCAGGCTACGGGGCTTGCCGATCCGCAGATGGCGGAAGCTGCCTACCGGGAACTCAAGAAGATGGAATTTGAGGTTCTCCAGCTAAAGGGCGCGATGGGGAATGCCCTCATGCCGATTACCCGTGAACTTATGCCCGAGGTTGTAGACGGCATGAAGACCATGGTGCGGTTCATAGGCGAGAACAAGGAGAGCCTGAAAGACTTCGGTATCTTAGCCGGGAGTGTGTTCGGCGGCATGGCGAAGGCCGTTATGACGGTCGTGACCGCTCTTGGCGAAATGCGCGGAGCATTGGACAGCGTCACAGGCGGCAGCGAAACGGAGAAAATCCTCAAGGCGAACGGCTACGGTGATCTCGTGGATCGGGGAAAGACCACGGGGACAATCATCGGCGGCATGCTTGGCGCACGGTTCGGCGGCGCAAAAGGCGGCGCATTGGGCGCTGTCCTCGGATCGGATGTACTCGGCGGCGTGTATAACCAAGGCGTGAAATGGGCGGCACAGCTTTCCGGCGATTGGGACGGCATGAAAATGCGTGCCGCGTTATTGGAACAGGAAAAACACGTTGTCGAGGAATTTAACAAGAGCAAAAAGGCGCTTGCCGAAAAGACCGATGGGGATATTACCGAAATCCATCGCCGTAGCGTGGAGACGCAGGAGCGTTTGGAAAAGATGCTGGCGGAGTCCACGAACGAACGTCTCAAGGAGCAGCTGCAGTCCATCAAGGAAAAAGCGGAGGAATCCATCGCGGCGGGGACTTCCGAGGCAAAGGCATGGCAGGATGCGGAAAAAGACATCGCAAAGGCTGTCAAGGACGCACGGAAGGAAGCGGAGAAAGCCAACAAGGAATTAGAGGAGAGCATTTACAGGCTCTCCCATAACGACTTTCAAAACCAAATCTACGATGCCGACAAGGCTGCCGATGATATGCGCAAGCGCGGTGCGAATGAAGAGCTTATCGCGAAGGAGACGGAACTCCGCAAGCAAAAGCTGCAGCTTGACTTCCAGCGGGATGTAGCCGACCAAGTAAACGCGCTCTACAAGACGGATTTGCAGAACCGCTTGGATGCCATTGACCGCGAGAAACAGACGTGGGTTCAGAAGGGCTTGGACGAGGTCGAAGCGACCAACTGGGCTGAAGCAAGCAAAGCCAAGGCCATGCAGGAATGGGAAAACAGCGTTGCCTCCTCTATTGATTCCATCTGGAAAACGGAACTGCAAAACCGTCTCGTTGCCATCGACCGTGAGAAGCAGGCGTGGATTCAGAAAGGTTTGGACGAGGTCAGGGCGACCAAATGGGCAGAGCAACAGAAGCTCGACGCCAAACGCAATGCCGCTATTCAGGCCATCCGCGACCAAAAGGAAGAAATGGAAGTCTATCGCCAAGAGGGACAGCGTGGGCTGATCGATTATCTTCGGGAGAAGAACGGCATCACGCAGGAAGATTTGCGGTTTACCCCGCAGCAGCTTGAGGACTTCCAAGCGGCTCGGCAGTCCGCGATGGAAAACCTTCTGCCCAATTTCCGCTCGCCAGAGGCTATCGCTGAGGAGCAAGAACAGATGAAGCAGAGCTTTCGCATCATTGCGGACGGCATCGAGTATGGCTACGATGAGATTATGGGCAAATTGCAAAGCGGTATGCAGAAACTCGCCGATACGCCTATCCCACAGGTCCCTTCCGCAAATGAAACCAGCGGGGATAAGGCATATACCGATGCCCGTCATGTGGAGGTCACGGTTAATATCGAAAATGCTGTCACGCAGGACAACGAAGGCATGAGGATTTTAGCAGATCATGTGGCCGACCGCATCCAGCCCGCTGTGGTGAACGCGCTGGGAGGTGATTCCAATTCATATTCAAATTGGTGATGTCAAAACACTGACGGTTGAAGATTGGGAGGTCATTCCAGACGACCGCCAGCAGACAGTGGAGATTGTCGGCGGTGTTGTCGTGCAGGATTTTGGGCATATCTCCGAAGGCGACAAGATATCCTGCGCCGTGACTATGTGGGCAGAGGATGCTGCTGTGCTCTTTGCGTATTGGGATAACCGCACTCCTGTTACGGTCATTGATGAAGCTGGCAGGAGCTGCGAGAATATGCGGGTGGTGGTCAAGAGCTACAGCTATCTGGAAGGTTTCAAAAAGTACGTTAAGGCAAATATCGAATTTTGGAGGGTTTGATTATGGCGAACCAACTTCACATCTATTACGGGAATCCGACGGCAGGCGGCACAGACGGCACGGAGGCGAGTTCCGGCACGGAGCTTTCCCCCATCTCCGTCACGCTCGATGCCAGCAAGGCAGAGGCGAAAGCCGTCAAGTGCGCCGTGCGATGCGACACGGGCTACTACATCGAGGGTGACACGACCATCAGCTTTGTCGGGACGAACACGACGAAGTGGAAGGTTGCCGCCGATGACAATTACGCAGACGCGGTAGCGGCTCTTTCCTCTGCCATTTGGCAGGATACATTGGCTCTTTCTGGTGTCGGCTCTACCAACACCGTCTTCTGGGTAAAGGCGATGAGCAGCACGGACGAGAATCCGCAGAACGACACCTCGGTGGATATCCAAGCGGAGGGGCTGGTCGTGGCATCGGCATAGGAGGTGCGATATGAGTTTCAAGTACATCAATCCGGGCTATGCCAACCTTCTCGATGTGACTGGTGGTATAACTGTCACCGACGCTGCAAAGAGCAGGACGGGCGTGGGATTTTACCAGCCGGCGAAAGACTGCGGCATCAATCTTTCGGAAACGCCTGCAGACATCTATGGCAAGTTCGATGTCTATGTCTATCGGGACGAGGATGACAAGAGCGCGAACAATTTTGAGATACAGGTGTCACTTGGTTGCAATGGAGTCAGCTTCAAGAAGCTGACCAATCATTTATATCTGTCGGGGCTTTGCAACAACAACAGCCAAATCTATCTGAGCGAATGCACATGGTACCCGGATGAAGTCAAGGACGGGATGAACATAACCATGAACGCCATCAACACGATTTACTTCCATGCCCATCAGAGGTCGGACAGTTCCGCCAAGGACGGCTATCTTGTCATCTATGTGAACGGCAAGGAAATGGGAAGATACGAGAACTACGGTATCAATTTCTCCCATAGCAATCCTGATGTGTTCGTGGTCTATGCCAGCAATTCAACGGGGCTGCTCTCCAACCTTATCCTCTCGGATACGGAAATAAACCAAAGGGAGCAAGTTGTAATCCTGCCGACGGCGAACACGGAAACGACCATGACGGCACGGGAGGACGGAAGCTATGCGGCGAATGCCGCCAATCAAGAGATTTTGCAGGGCATCGATGTGGATTCGCTCATTGCGGACTACGGCGCGGATTCGGACATCAAGGGCATAGCCGTCATCGGCAATCCTGCCTATCGGACGGCAGAGGGTTTGTCCCGGCTCACGGCTCTTGAAAAGAACGGCGATACGGTCACGGAATACGGCACAAAGAATGTCGATGCAAGCACGGCTACCGGAGTGATTGACAGCCGCGCCGTCTCGCTGAAGCTGTCCGCTCTGGCAGATTACAAATTTGGATGGAAGGCAGGCGTCGGCTCATGAAGTATATCAATCCGGGGATTGCGGAGCTTTTGGACGTTGACGGCGGCACGACGATTGAAAGCGCGATATACAACCCCATGAACGGCGTGGCGCTTTACCAGCCGAATGCTGCTGCAGGCGTGGTGACCGTCGACCGCATCACGAAAATCTACGGGAAGTTCGACATATACATTCCCTCTCCCGCCAACAACACCGAATCGAACAGCACGGCGGCGGTGGGCGTTTATAACAGCTACGGCTTCCACGGTGTCCGTATCGTCCGAGGAGGCAACTCCTATTACAATTTCTCCGTGATTATCAATGGGCAAACCGACAGCTCCAAGACATATTACAACAGCGACACAGGCATAAAGTACGATGCCGTCAATACGGTTTCCTTCTACATCAAAGGCAGGAGCAAAGCTGCAAGAGACGGCGAATATACGGCAACGCTCAACGGCGCACAAATCTTTTTCGTGACGGGATACAATCCGTGGTTCAACGACTCGGTCGAGGACGAATGCAAGCAAATGGTCATTCACAGCACATCGGATCAGATGCCGCTCTCAAATATCATCCTGTCCGATGCGCCATTTAATTTGCGGGAACGGATAACGCCCGTGCCGCTCGGAATGCCCGTGACGGATATGGTGGATACGGGGAACGGAAGCTATCTTGCCGAAAGCGCGGGACAGCAGATACTCCAGACCGTGGATATCGCATCGCTTGTCTCGGCATACGGGAGAGCGTCAAGAGTGACGGGAATTGCCGTGGCGGGGAATCCCGCATACAAAACGGCAGACGGTCTGACCTCGCTCATCGGTATATCTAAAACGGGAGATACGCAGATGGAGCATGGCACAAAGGCACTCAGGGAAAGCACCACGGCGGGAGCGATAGATTGCCATGCCGTGGATATGACCCTTGCGGATATGACAGGGATGCAGTTGGGCTGGAAAGCCGGTGAGTAAATTATGGGAGCGACAGTCAAGCCAACAGCATATATTTCATGGATTCCCATCGGCAAGGTTACGGTCAAGCCAGCCGATGCCTATATCTCATGGCTGCCGCTTGGCGCGATTGAACTCACGCCGCAAATCTGCGCCAGTTGGGTGCCGATGGGTACAATCTCCATAAAGCCGGAGATTTGCGCCAGTTATGTTCCCGCCAGCCGGGTAGTCACCATCAAGGCAGACACTCGCCGCAGGACATCGCTCCCCAATGATATAAAAACAGATGCCGAGCGGAAGACAACTCGCTTCAACATGGTTGCTACAGATACAAAGCGGGAAGTTTTCTCTCGGTTCATTGCATGGACGAGCGTGGACTTGCTGAGAAGAATTGCCATGCCAAACACTATCGCGGCAGACACGGCAAGGATGCTCGGCGGCATATATGAGAGAGTCCATGCAGATACATCGCGCCGCACGGCTGTGAACTACTGCGTGGTAAGCGGCGATACATGGCGGTTCGTGGAAAAGCGAGAGCGTGTGCTTGTCGATACCTTCCGCATACCCGGCATCGGAAATCTCGTCAAGGGAGACACATATCGGATGACGGGGAGCGGCAATCCGACAACAGCGGATTTGCGGCGGAGTCTTATCAAGCAGGAGTGCATCATCGCCGACACTTGGATTCGCGTCCCCTTGGTGCTGGAATATGTCGACCGCAGCAGGAAATGGCTCAAAGCCAAACGGTTCAGAGCGGCAGCAACAAATGCATCCTCCATCATGCAGAATTTCCACGACCACGGCATCAAGTCCTTTTCCTTTACGCTTGGCGAGTTGACGCTCTCCGATACATTCAGCATGGAGACGGTTCAGCCACTCAATATCGATGATGCTGTGCAGGGACAGATTTTGGATCATCATTTCAGTTTTCATGTGGAGGAAACAAGCCAGCGCGACCTCGTTCAGACCGTCAAGGGGATGTACGACCAAGACGCTTTGCTTTATACGGCTATCAACATATTTGTCGAGGAAGCCAATGTCTCCTATTACGCGCAGGAGGTCGCTCGTGCCTTGCGGCTGAGTCTCGACCGCCACTCAGATGACTTCGTTCCTTCGCAGGAGTTTCAGGACAGCGGCATGACCTATCAGGACTTCATCTCCTCGCTTTTTGGCTGGACATCAAAGCTGCCGCAGAGACAAATCAATGTGTTCATTCGCGGCGATACGCTCCATATCATTCAGCGCGGTCAGGAGCAGTCGGTCGTGGACATCACTAACTGGCCTCATTCTCGTCCGACCATAGAGAGGAAACTTGTCCGCTCAATTTGGAACAGCCGGGACAATGACACCATCGAGAATAAGGCGCATAACGATGAGGACACCGACCCCGTGCCATTCTCCGGCACAATTTCCCTTGGCGAAATTTCCCGCACCTATGTCAACGGATATCTTACACGGGAGACCAACGAGGACGGGGAAACGACCTACTCCTATGATGGCGAGTATCTCTCCGAAAAGCGGACGCACAACAAGGACGGCTTCACCAGCCTGACGGAGTATTCCTATGCCGAGACGAATCGCGACATATATCTTTTCAAGGAGCGGGAGCGCCAAACGGAGCCGATTGATGATGGCAGGGAACACAACATCTATGACTGGACGGACTGGAATAACGAGAACGGCACGGA
>ERZ772945.1725-NODE-1725-length-14807-cov-4.270879_pt1 | contig 14807 bp, 11 predicted proteins | sample MGYA00511681_ERZ772945 | MGnify/ENA primary metagenome ERZ772945 (study PRJEB29015, sample SAMEA2737943) | human oral metagenome | biome: human oral; feature: human-associated habitat; material: dental | place: China | collected 2143 ...
CGCCGCTCAGAAATGAACTTCTCGTAAAGAATATCTTTGACCGTCTCTCCTGGCGGTATTGCGATAAAGTTTTCGCTTGTCTTGACCAATCTAAACTACCTTCTTTCTTATTTTCTCAATCTTGTTCCACTACTTGTTCTTAGAATACCAGATTTAACTCGCTGAAACAGAAAACTCTCACCTGTTTTAGATGAGAGTTTGTTTTCGTTATAAGCAGTTATGCTCGCATCTTCGGACCGTACTTAATGCGCCGATAAATCGCCATCACGCCAACTGACGCGAGAATTGTGATAATCATGCGCATAACAAATCCTCCAACATGCAAATCACAGACAGGCGAAAGAATCCAGTTAAAGAGCATCACAGAAGCGACAAGCACGATATCGTCGCTCCAAGGGCGTTTTGCTTTTTCCTCAATGCCCTCTTTAGTTTCTACATCCTCTACGATTTCATCTTTATTTTCCATCTTTAACCCTTACCTTTCTCCAACACAGGAAACATCCTTGATTCGCACACCTTTGACATCCTGTTCAACCATCTTGCGCGCTTCCTCGTCCGATGCGGCAACAATGCGCCGTTTTTCGGTCACATCAAATTCCACTTCAAACTCCAACAACTTTTTCTTCTTGGTTTCGAAAATGTCGCTCACGCGCAACCCTGTGACCATTGCTTTAGGGAAATGAAGATACTTTGATGGCTCATCGAAGAAGAACCTTAGCGCTTCTCTAGTGCTATTTGCGCTCACACGAGCATCAAAGCGGCATATCCTAATCGTTGAAACTGCCCCTTCTTCTCGCTCAACGATTTCGACTTCAACCTTTAACGTGAATTTTTTCAACGCTCACTCGCTCCTTTTTGGTGTGCCGCAACCTCGCCACACACCTGAGCGGAGTCCTCAAGACTGCCGTTTTGACGCGCTTCGTCAATGATTTTGTTGAAAGCAAAATCCCTGAGAATTTTGTAGCACATAATTGCGTTAACTTCGGCAATAGCGTCAATAACGACTTTACCGCGCACACAGAACTCAACCTCAAATTTCTTGTATTCAGGGAGATCTTCTTTTACAATCTCACAACCAAGAACGTACAGTCCCTGCGTGTTCTCAGGAAGATCTACATACCGCTCTACATCTTCCCAAAATCTGCTAAGTGCATTAGAGGGAGACTTTCCAATGACATGCGCCGTCCTCTGCACTGTATTGACGATTTCCTCTAAGGTGTCGTTGTCAAACGTGGCATAGGTAACTTCGAGTTTAATTGCAAATTTCTGCTTTTCCATTTCTGTTTTCTCCTTTAAAAAGGAGCGAATTTTAGTGTTCAATTCGCTCCCAAACAGCACTTACTCAGCTTCCTGTTTTGCCGCCTCAACCATATCTTCAACGGTCGGGCAACTCTTTACAGCATCAGGATTGCGCCGAAGCATCTCATTGCGTGCATCAGCGTCGCACCACATCTCAACAACATCACGGGTAATTTCCATTTTGGTTACCATCCTTTCTTTTCTGCGTTCTTCAAGAGAACGTAAATCTTATCTAAATCCTCAGCGCGACAAGCATCAATGTACGCCTTTTCCCATTCAGTTGGCTGCTTGTCATCCCATCTCTTGTAGCAGTTCCAACAGATACCAGCACCTGCGCTAATTGCTCCTGCAAGCACAGTATGCTTAACACTTGCGACGATATTCCCCATTTGGTAGTGTACGTCTGCTGCCGCGCGATGCTTCCTTGCCACCTCACCAAAGTCTGATTGAGCCTTCTCGTAGTCGTCTCTAGTCATTTTTGTTTCCACTCCTTTCTGTACTCTTATCCTACCACATCAATAAAATAGCGTCAGAAAAACCGCACTCTATTTCTCAAAAAAAATGGCGCGTTTTCTTTTTGTATGGATGACAACATCAACAGTTTTCCAATGCGCTCCAATTGTGCAAACAAAATAGGTTTGTTCGCATCATGCTATTTTCGCTTCCTGTTGAAGTTCAATTTTCCAGCGCAATCCGATCCTATACTCTATACTAAAAATGCAAATAAGGTTCAATCTTCATCCAAAGGAGGATTGCCTATAAAAATTTAATTTCAGAAAGGAAGTATACAAACATGATTAACCCAATTAACAAAACCATTCGCACCATTGGAGTAACCATTGTTGCTCTATGTGCGCTCACTTCTGTCACTTTTGCCGGGAAGGATTTTAACTTCACTGCACAGCAGGAGTATACATTTGGCAATATTGTGTGGGAAAAGAGTGCATCACCATATTACACTGACGATGGAATCAACAACATCGTTGACAACATTGTTAAGGCAAACCCTAACGTGCTTCGTATGCGTAATGGAGAGGGCGATACGCAGAGAGGACTGCAATACCCATACATTCTTCCCGATGATGAATCCAATGCGCACAATCTGCCAGGAGGAATTCTTACGCTCAATGAAGGACTTGTGAATGAGTGTCTTTATAACAGTAAAACATCAGAGGTTCATGGAACAGGCGACAAGGCGTTCATCTATGGCCGCTCTATGATGGCAAACGTCATTGCGCACGAGATGACACATTGGGTCAATAAGGATTGGTTCAGAATGCTTGGATTCATCGAAGATGGCGCAAACGATGGCGAAGTGGTGCATCGTGCGTTTCAGGATTATATCAATCGCGGCGACTGGAAGCTCTTGATGGACAACGTTACTGCATTCTCGACCAAGCCAGAGGTCAAAAAGGTGCTCCAACAGAACTCTAAGAAGGTCGAGATGCAAGCGGATGCAGGTGCGTTTAGGCTTCTTGAACACAGCGAAATCTATTCGCCAGGTTCTCTCGCTATCTACATGGAAGCGCGCAACGCCGAGCACAACGACGATGCTCATGATGAGTCCAAAATCAATCAGCATCCTGAGCCGCTTGCTCGATATAATGCCATCCTTGCGCGCATCAGCGAGGCTTCCAATGGGCGCGTAAAGTATGAAAACCACATGCTTTATTTGGACGGCAAGAAGCTCCTCGGAACAGGTGTAATGCCAGATACGATTGGCGACGACTCCACAGCTCGAACGCTCTTTCTCGCAGGACAGCTTGCAAAAGCTGTGAAGTACCAAATGGGTACGCGCAATGGAGGAGCGCTCTATTTCTCCAAAGGAGCGCTTGATTCTGACGGCAGGATTGCATTTATGGGCAAAAATAACGCAACGGGGCAGACTGTTATGTTCGATTTGTTCAATGTCACACCAGAAGCCGCTGATGCGCTAATGAGCGGCAAAAAGCCTGTTGGCGCTGAGGAGCAGGCGCTCGTTGAGATTCATGACTTTTTGAAGAAGCAGTGAGTTGATTTGTTTTTTCGATAAAAATCTGAGACAAGATTTTTGTTTTGATATATACTGATGCCATCAAAAAGAATTGCGATTGTAGGCACATCTAAACCACAAGGGAGGCTAAAATGGAGACTGATGTGCAGAGAAAACCCTAACTGGACGAGTAAATTCTTAGTTAGGTTGGCAGACATTTTTGTCTGCTTCGCGTTCCTTAGAGATCGCGCGGATTGAAACTACATTCTCGATGAGGCACATCGTATCATGGACAAGCACTTCGCACCCATATTGGGTGCGCGGATTGAAACAAACGCCGTATGTATACGGGTAGTGTGACATTAGATACCCAAAAAACAGGTAGATTACAATTCTCTACCTGTTTTTTGTTGCCTTTGTTAAGCCGAATGATTATATTCTTTTTCCATTTCTTCTTTTAGTTTTTGTTCAATTTCATTGTCTTCATAGTTCACAAACTTGTCAAGTTCATCTTTACATGCCTTCAAATAATCATCATCGTTCATGCGCTGACGGATATAAACTGGGATCGTCACATCTTCCATGTCCAAAATCAGCTCTTCATTATCGGGCGGGTTGTTGTCACAACGCGCCACTTGAACGAGACATGGTTCAGACATCTGGTGCATCACCGTGTTGTTTAAGCGCACAATCGCTTGCCCGATTGGCATCTTTGCGAGCCAAATTGGAACATCGCGGTTGTCAAGACGCGCGTTGCGGCAAAGCATTTGCGTCATAAGCGCTATGTCTTTGTCATTACCTAGTCGATGAATGATTAGGATTGCACAGTTTGTGATCATCGCTGGCGGTAAGTGGGTTGGCGTCTGCACAATAATCATACAGTAAACGCCATATTCGCGCGCTTCGTTGAGCAGAATGTCAAAGATTGTTTCTCCAACATCAAGTGGTGAACTGTTGCCACTTTCAGGATTATCAATTATTCTGTGAGCTTCCTCAAGGATATAGAAGCGTTTCTCAACGACCTTATCACGATTCTTCTTGAGTCGCGAGTACATGAAGAGACCATGTGAAATCAGCTCAATGACAGCCTTTTTCGTGGAACTGTCAAGGTCGCCGCCTTCAAGCACAACAATGCGTTTACCATCAATGAGGTCTTCAATGTGAATGCACTTATCGTAATCATTCACGCAGTACATTGCCGCAAGTTCGCCTGCATAGTAGCCTTCAAGTTTTGCAAGGATGGAATCGTAAGCATCCTGCATCCCCATGCCAGATTTTGCAAATTTATCGGTAATGTGTTGTCTGAGCTTGTTATCAGTAATTGCCATGACTTTGGTGCTGAGTGACGGCACTTTAGCGAGCGGATCGTTAGACTTGCCATCTGCCGCTTTCATGCACTGAATAATTTGATAGACCTCTTTGAGCGTCACTTGTGCAATTCTCTGATGGAAATCATCAAGTTCCGCTTGTGTCGTTGGTTGCATTTCGACAGGTTCGCCGTCAGCATCAAGCACAAGCACGCCGTGAATGAGCATGGAAATACGTGCCGCCGCTTTGAGCACGGAGAACATCTTTGTACCAAACCCATAACCTAAGCAGAGCGATTCAACGACTTTATCAAGCCACTGAACTGCCCCAACATATTTTGGTGGGATGAAGAGGTTCATGCGGATTGGTCGCACTGATGTGTAATCCATTCCATAGAACTCAAAGTCATCAATTCCGTTTGGAGCGAAGCGTTTGAGCACGCGCCAAGAGTTCTTCCAGTCAAGAGCGAAAATCTTCATGTCGGTGTAATTGCGGATAACTTCGCGTGCAACACGAACCGCAGAAGTGGTCTTCCCTGAACCTGATGCGCCGCAAATGAGCGTGTGCATGAACTCGTCTTTGGAGAAATAGTAATTGTAGCTTGGCATCCCGTCTTCATAGTTAATCTGTTTTCCGAAGTAGATTTCGCCATTCTTGTTCGCGAAAACGCTAAATGCAGGAATGTTGGTTGCAACCGTGCTGACACCGCCTGTTTCAACGCGCGGTAAGTGCGTCATAGAGGCAAGTTCCGATGTGAGCATGATGGTGCTCCAAAGGTAATTGTCAGCGATTCCTGGCGTATTGTCTTTCATCGTGCAAGGTTCAAAGACGGAGGTGTGTTTCATTAAGTGGTTTTGCGTGAACGTATCAGGCGTGACGCACTGAATGGTTGCAATTTCGTTGTCGCCGCCCCATGATGTAACAGCGGTGAGTGCAATTCCTTGCGCTGCTTTTGGTGTGTAACTAACGACGTAGGCATCGACATGGAACGCGCCCATACGAGCGGCAAGATTCCAACGCACATTGCTTTGGTCAAGCAGTTTAATGATGTTGCCTTTTTGCTCATCAAAGATTTGATATGAGCGGCTAACACCAACCGTCGGACCAAAGGAGAAGTTGAGTCCTTGTCCTGTTGCCATCGCGTTCGATTGTGCAGTGGAAAGACCTTGTGCGTTGCTAAGAGCATTGCTCTTGCTTGCTGTCGTGCCTGTTCCACGACTATCGGACGTGCTTGTTCCTGCGCTGACCCCTTGCCCATCAGAGAGCGAACGAGAGAGACCTTCGTTGGTCGTGCGTCCTGTTCCTGCACTGACGCCTTGCGCCAATGTTTCGGTTCTACCGAGGGAGTTGCCGACACTTTGCGAACGAGTGAGTCCGTTAGAGAGACTATGTGACGTTGAGTCGGAAACACCATGCGAAATGGATTGCGAAAGTCCGTCAGAAACGCTTCTTCCAACACTATGCGATAAACTTTGTCCGCGAGAAACTCCCTCGCTCCATCCTTCTGTCTGCCCTCTTGCGACGCTAAATGCGTTCGAGAGAGAGTGACTGTTGGATAAACTGTTTGAAAGACTTTGTGAATCAGAGAGGCTATGCGTGAATCCACGAGACAGCGAATCGCTGATAGATTGCGAGCGACTATTTGAGAGGCTATTGGACAGACTGTTGGATAGGCTGTTCGAATCAGACAGCGAATGACTGCGCGACATGGAGTCTGACATAGAGTGCGAAAGCGAATCGCTCAGTGACTGCGATCTGCTCATGCTGTGACTGTTGGATAGACTGTCACTGATGCTTCTGCTGTCAGAGATTGAATTACTGTTGCTAAAGCTATCAGAAATAGAACGACTTGTTGAGTTTCCAATCGAATGCGTGTTACTGTTGGAGAATCCATTCGACCATGAATTACCATCAGAAATAGAATGTGTTGTTCCGTCCGAAATGGAGCGTCCCATGCTGTTGGAGAATCCACGCGTGAACGAATTAGAATCCGTCATGCCACGAGCCATGCTGGAACTCATGCCATGCCCGTGGGTTTCTCCATATGCGTCTGATGAGGTGATGCCCTCAGAACGCGAAAGACTATTTGTAAGACCATGTGCGCTTGATTGAGTAAATCCTTGTCCTTCAGAAGTTGATGCATTCCCACCGCCTGAAACAGGACCAAGACTCGCGTTGCCACTGTAACCTGTTGTTCCTGATAGATTATGAGATCTTCCATCCGTAGTTGTGTCTGAACTTCCTCTACTAATCGTTCCAGTCATAGAGTGTCCATCTGTGTGTGTTTTAGAAGTTCCCCAGTTTTCAGATGTTCCGTTTGTATTTGTTCCAGTCGTGCCAATCGTGTGACCGATGTTATTGCTGAATCCTGCTGTACGACTGTTTCCAGTGGTATGTGATGTGCCATCAGAAATCGTATGAGAGCCGCCATAGTTGCTTGACCAACCTTGTGATGTTCCATCCGTAATGGTTTGACCTGTCGTGTTCCCAATGGTGTGTCCCTGTGTGAATCCTTGGGTTACACCGTGGGTGTTGCCAATGGTATGCCCTTGTGTAACTCCATAGGTATCACCAAAGGTGTTTCCAACGGTATGCCCCATTGTTTCGCCGATGGTGCGCCCATGTGTGAGACCATATGTGTTGCCGACTGTATGCCCTTGTGTAACACCTTGGGTAATGCCACTGGTGATGCCATGCGTGTTGCCAATGGTGTGCCCTTGTGTCAAAGATGTGCCATCAGTGACGCCGAGTGTGTGACCACGAGTGATGCCTTGGGTTTGACCAAGCGTTTCACCCATCGTGTGACCAACGGTTGTCGAAGTGCCAAGAGAGTGGCTTTGACTACGGCTAATGGATTGTGTTTCGCCATATGTATCACTTGCGCCAACAGTGTGAGAGCGGCCAAGAGATTCTGATTGGGAAACACCGTGAGTTTGTCCCATACTCTCTGTTTGAGACACGCCTTGGCTATCTGTAATGCTTTGCGATTGTGATAACCCATGAGACGCTGTATTGGTGTTTGCTTGACTAATAGAGTCCGCCGCGCCAATGCTTTGTCCTTGCGAATACCCAACGTTATGACTTGTTCCTTGGTTTGTTCCAACACCATGCGAGTAGCTGTCAGACTGCCCTTCGGTGAGTCCGAATGTTTCACCTGTGGTATCGGTAACACCGTGTGTATTGCCAAGTGTTGCTGAAAGGTTGCCAGCAAAAACCATTGGAATACTGATGCCCGCATTGTGCGAGATCATTCCAGAATACTGACTCTTATATTTTGATAGTTCTTTCGCTGTATTTTGTGACCACTGAAGAATTTCATCATGAGGAATTGGAACCGCCATAATTATGTTCGCATAGCGATCATGAAGCATACCGCGAATAAACTCTTCGTTCTGTTCCACGCCTTCTGGGGTTGTGGTAATACCGCCCATTGATGTGGTAACGCCAGATGCCGCACTAATGTGCGTCTTCGGAATTCCGCGAATAACTTGAAGTTGTGGTGCTTCTTCAATCGTGCGGCGAATCGCTTCTGCCTCTTTCATCGTCAGCGGCATAAACTGCGACTGGCGGAAATTACCGCGCAGCAAATTAAGCAAGCCGCCATACTTTGCGTCTGCCTGCTTCTTTAACTCTTTGAGTGTTTGTGCAATCTTTTCCGCTTCGGATGTGTTCTCGTCATAGAAGACATTGATACCGCCCGTGCCATAAAAACGGTTATAAACGCGCATGACGCACTGTACGCCATAGCAGTAGTAGAATCCATGCACATCGTTTTCTGTGCTGAATTCATCTTCAGGCATATTGCAGTATACACAAAGGAAGTTTGTATCGTTTTTCCAAATCGCAGAAAGAAGCTCATCCTGAGACACCATGAGAGCTTTCTTTTCGCGCATTTCTTTTGGTACATTATAGACTTTGCATAGTTTAACTACTTTGACATAACGCTCCCAAGCGCCGTCGTCTTCGCGTTTATCAATGATATAGGTAAGATAAGACACATTATTGTGGTTATCATCGTCAAATTCTATAAAACGATCACGGATGCGAAGATCGTCATGATTGGCTTGTCTATCAAAGAGTTCTTCCATGCCGACGGTTGCATAAGAGCCGTCTTTATAACCATATGTATATGGCTGCGTTTGTTGTGGCATGTTTTATCCCTCCAAATTCTTGTTAATCTAGTTTTGATTCTACCAAAGACAAAAGTCTGTGAGTAGCAATAGAAAAGAGCACAAGGATTTTTCCAAGTGCTCCCTAAAATCAGTTGGTGCGTTTTAAGAACGCTTCCCACTCATCTTGCCCAACAAGTTCTTTCACTGTTGGTGCAGATTTATCCAAATAGGATTCTAACGCTTTGTTTGCTTCTGTTATTTGCGCTTCTTCTCTCTTTAACTGGTTTATCTTTTCCGCTGCCGCAAATTCATCCGTAACTTTTTGGTTCTGTCCCATAGCTGCGGATAATGGAGAATCCCCCAACCCTTTTGTCGCTTCCAATGGACTCATACTGCTGGTCATTGCATAATCGTTGTTTGTTCGAGCCGTATATCCTTTTAGTTGGTTGATTTCTGCCGCAATATTGCCTAGTTTTTCCTGTTGTTCAGCATAAACTTTGCCCATTGCGCGAATTTTTGTAAGGCGCGGATCTTCTCCTTGCGTCGCATTTGCATAAAAATCTTCTTTTGCAAATTCTTTTGAATAGTGTTGTTGCTTCGTCTGTATCGTGTCAGCGAATTTAGGAACCTCTAATCCGACAAAACCTGCGCCCATGCCAACGCGTGCGAGCCATTTTGAACCTGCCCCGCTCGCTTTTGCAATATTATATGTGCTTTCTAGAGCTGAATTTGTCATTGCAGCTTCTTTTGTTGCAAAAGTAGTCGCTTCTGATGCCCATGTCTGTGGCTTTAATGCTTTAAGCGCTTTGACTATCTCTTCTTCGCCATAGTGTTTGAAATATTGAATGTCATATTCGATGTTGGCACGCGTCAAAGCTTGAAGTTCCGCTTTGGAAGCAACAGCTCCTTCTTTAATTAAAACTTCTCCATTTGCTGTAAATGCACGAGCATCTTTTACAGCTTTCAATGCTTTTTGGACTTTATCAGGATCTTTCCAAGATCCATTTATAAGAAAATCTCTTGCCCGAGCAAGGCTTGTGATACCCTTTGAACTTACTTCTTCTACTTGCTTCCATCGTGTAGCTAAGAAAGTCTCCGCTGCATCTAAATTTTTAATAGCAATAGGAGCCCTGCGTAATACGATTTCTCCTGCTTTTTCGCCAAGAATCCTTGTTGTCGCTCCAACAAGTGCTCTTGCTCCTGTGCGAGCCGCAATTCCCCCAAGGAAAGAGACTCCCCCAACGCCCCCTGTAGCCACTGTTAATGCTGTCATTCCAGCCAGAAGAGCAACGCCGCCAAGACTGTCGCATCCTAAAATTTTGCAAGCTGTTGTATTAGCAATCCAAGAATTTTCGTAAGCACTGTTTATAGACGTAAACGTATCTCCAAAAGTTTCTTGTAAAAGACCTACGAAACCCTTGTTTTCTTTTTTCTCTCCTGTGATTCCATCTCTTGATAAAGAAGCCTGAAGCACAAGAAGGCAACGCTCTCCCTTTTCTGAGGCATTCGCATTTTTATCTGCCAATAAACCTTTGTCATCATTCTCCAACATGCAACCGATAACGTCACTAAGAACAAATTCATTGCAAGCTACTTTTGGATCATATCCTAAATTTGGAGCTTCCTTCTGACAAAAATCTTTGGCTTCGTTTTCATAACTCTTCCATCTTTTTTCAAAATCTGCGGTTCCCATGTACTCAACCCTAGGCGTTGCTTTTTTGCCTTCTGGGGTAATCAATGTATGAGAGCCGTTAAGCTCTTCTTTTTTGTCAATGGTAGAACCTGCAATATGACGATCATCAGCACCTGTGCCGTTGGCAGAACCGTTTCCTAGGTTTGGACTATCGCCTACTCCAGCCCCTGTGTAACCGTCACTTCCACTAGAGCCGCCAGAATTTCCTCTTTCGCGCTCTGCTTGCGCTCTTGCTTCTGCTTGACGCTCTTCATATTGGCGTCTCGCTTGTTCTTTGCGTTCAGCGATTGAAGTGTAGTTCTCTCCTGGTCGCAAATTACGAGCATTTCGTCCATTACCATTTTCAGGCACGCTGTAATACTCGTTTGCGGCATATACAACAGTGGATGCTATTGGAAGAGCGGTTGTTCCGCTCAACATAAAGGTAAGAGCAAGCACTGTTCCTATCTTTTTAATATCCATAAATAATCATCCTCGAATTTATTAAAGGCATTATGCCTGTAATTTCTACTTTATTTTGGAAGAAAACCTTCCGCTTTCAATTTTAACAAATGGAAAGTTCGGTCGTCATTTTTAGGTTGACCCTCCCCACGGATAAATCCGGGGGATTCTCGGGGCGTTGAGTTAGGAAATCTTGTTGATTTCCCAACCCCGTTCGTACATTTCTGCCGAACTCAAGTCCGAGCTAGGGGGCGGTCAGAACCCCTCACGAGGCAGGTCATGTAGACCCTCGTGCACTGTGCCTGACAAATCAGAGACGCGTTAAGCGGTCTCTTTTTTGTCGCCAGCACAGCCAGTTTCCTATCGTTTGAGCGCGTTTTTCGCAATATTAATCGCGCCAACAAGGTCTCGATGGGCGTGGAATCCGCACTCGCATTCGTAGCGCCGATCCTTCGCCTTGTGCTCCTTCCCACAGTGGGGACACAGTTGCGACGTTTTGTACGGATCGACGTAGACCAAAAGAATGCCCGCCAACGCAGCTTTGTACTCAATAAATTTCGCGAGTCGATAAAAACTCCACGAGTTGAGCGAACGGTTGTTCTTCCTACGCGCCGCAACCTGCTTCTTCGAGAGCTTTCGCTTTTTCCGACGCTCCTTCTTCGTCATCGTTTCCGACTCCGAAAAGAGGGCGAGCTGAACGGGTTCTCCAACGCTCTCAACGACCGAATCCACCTTTGGTTTATCAACGTTTTTACGACTTTTTCTTGTCGGGGTGGATTTCGTACAGCCCTCGCGGATGCCGTCGAGATCTTCGAGCGCGATCACCTTTGCGCCTTGCCGAATCGCCTCGTTGACGATGGCACGGCTCACCTGATGGTCGCGTTCCTTCATAAAACGCGCTTCTTTGTCAGAGATGTGCTTGATTGCGCGGAGTTTCTTCGCCTTCTGAAGTTTCTTTCGTCGCGCGTAAAATTTCCTTCGTTTATAACGGTTTTCGCGCCCGTTTCCGAAGAACCGAACCGTTCCGTTTGTCGAGTACGAGACGGCGGGGCACTTGATCCCGAGATCCACGCCCATGACAACGGTTTTCGGATCGACAAGGAGGTCGTCAAGCGAGGCGGTTTCGGGTTCCTCGACCGTGTACCCCACCTGTGCCAAAAGGGTGTTCCTTCGGCGGACAATGCGAAGCGTGCTGAGATGGGGTGTCCTCGTTAGGATTTCTCGTTGACGTGGCGTTACGGTGGCAACATGGATTTCTTTTTGCACCGAATTTCGTGTCGTTTTTCTAGGTGCCGTTTCTCCGTTACGAAAGAGCGGAACCGAGACCGTTTTCGCGTCGAGATCAATCTTGAAATTCTGGTTGTTCACGAATAGAACGGGGCGGCGTAGGATCGGGACTTTTGCATCACGGATCGGGCGTTTCGGCGTTTTCCCTTGCTCCGCGAACCACGCACGCTTGCGCTCGACCTTGCGCTGCTTCTTCGCGTACCTCTGAAGAACGGATTTTGCATCCCGAATCGCCTGATTTTTCACGGCGGCAGGGAGTTCTGCGTCCACGTCCTTCGACGAGAATTTCTGAATCGATACGCCCGAAAGGTGCAGGGCGACGAGGGAATTGACGCACGCGATGTACTTCTCCATCTCTGCGCGGAGAATGTGTTCGTCTGATGAATTTAGTTCTAATTTCAACGAGGTTGTGAGAATCAAAAGGTTGACCTCCTTTCCAAATTTTCTTCCTTTGGTTTATCAAATACACTATAATTATAACATAAACTTCGTTGATTTACAAGAAAATTTTCCTAAACCGTTATGCCTGATGCGCCGATTCATCCCCATGCCTAAAGGCAGGGGCTTTCTCGGCGAAATTGGTAAAAAAAGAGCCTGCGTTTTCAGCAGACTCTTTTTGTACGGGTTAGAAACGGCGACGCGGGCGTCCGCGTCCTTGCAGATCTCCCTCTTCGTCCTCTGGGTTTTTCAGAGCGACGAGGGCGTCTGCATCCTTGCAAACGTCTCGTGCCCAGTCCTTCACCTCGTCGAGGTGACGCATCTCTGCGCCCTCGTCGACGAGGAGCTGAACCTCGTCCGCCGTTAATTTGCCCGTGATGACATAACGGCGAACGAGTTTCGTTCGCGCCCGCGCGACTAGCGCCGTACGGGACTCCTTCTGACTCTGGGTGCGCCAAATAATGACGGCTAAAGCCAAAAGCATAGCGAACGCGGTGGTGGCCATCGCCCAATAAATGAGCACATGGCCGTCGCCCATGAATGAGACCGCCTTTGTGGCGGTCTCCAACGGCCCCCCAGGGATGGGGGCCATCACGTCAACTGATGGGTTATTCATAATAACCATCCTTTCTTAATGTCTTGCGAAATCATCTGATCAAACATGAGATCCGCAAGACTATAAACTATTAACAACTAATCTTATTTTAGTATCACTTCTTCACACTCCCAAGTAAAAACAAAAAGCCGCACATTTCTGCGCGACTTCCTGTGTATATATTGCTATGCTAAGTTCTTTATATCAAGCATTCATCTTTTCCGACGAATAGTAAGCATCTACTGTGCCAATGTAGTCGGAAATCTTATTGACGTAATCAACCGTTTCTCGATAGGGAGGAATCCCTCCATAGTCTTTGACTGCTCCTGCGCCCGCGTTGTAGCCCGCAAGAGCAAGGCTGTAATCTCCGAAGTTCTTTTTAAGCTCGGCCATATACATGCACTGACCTTCGATTGCCTGTGAGACATCAAGTGGATCAATACCGAACCCTTTGGCGGTTTCAGGCATAAATTGTGCAATTCCTTGTGCGCCTGCGGATGAACCTGCGGTTGGCGAGAAGTTCGATTCAGCTTTTAATTGTGCCGCGATGACAGCAGGATCAAGATTGTACTTGTTTGCCGTATACACGATATGGCTTGCTAAGCATTTGAGTGATTCGCCCTGCCACATTCCGTTGTTTGATGTGATGTATTTTTCAATCGCGCTGCACATTTGCTTATCACAGACACCTGTGTAGTCTTTTAACCCACGAATGGATGACATCGCTCTTGCTGTGTCTTGCGGCGTTATCGACCTACGGTAATCACTTGCATTCGCAAACGCATCACCTTTACCATTTCGCGCACGCTGTTCTGTCTTTTCTCGTTTCGCTTTGGTTGCGCCAAGTCCTGCAAGGAATAATCCGCCCATTGTCGCCGCGCCTGCCGCTGTTGCCGCAAGTGCGTGGGATGATACGCCATACATCTCTTGGACTTTTTGCGTTAATGCTGCCGCATTGTGCATGATTCCGTCTGCTTCTTTGGCTTCTTTCGGAGTCAGCTCATTGGACTGCATAATTGCGTCATATTCTTTTCTGAGTTCTTTGGCATCATTACTGCCGCTGATGTTGATGGTTGAGAAGTTTCCAGAACTATCCATCGCAACAACAGCAAGTTTTGGTTCGCCATTCTTTCCTTCATAGGAGATGGCGACACTATATTTGCCGTCAGGTTGCTGTTTCTTGCCTTTAATGTGCGCACCTTCTGGTAGAAGGCCATTGTTATCGCGGATTTGGTTAACTAGTTGCTGTTGTTCCGATTCGTTTGCCATTGTGGCGTTACTTGTGTCAACTTCACCTGAACTGCCGCCCGATGATGCAACTTCTGCTTCGCTTGATGCGTTAGAAGATTCGCCGCTTGACCAAAGCCCAGACCACCAGTTTGAAACGGAATCAACAATGGATGATACGCCGGATGATATGTCGTCAACAAAGCCGCTCGCATGAGCAGGCTGCGAGAACACTAAGTTTGTTGATATAAAGAAAGCGAATAGCATAGAACTAAGCCGAATGACTTTTTTGTTCTTGTTCATGACCGTTCTCTGCTTTCTGTTTAATTTTCAATTTTAGGATTGGCGAGGTTATCGCCGCTGGTTTCAATTGTTGTTAAATCATGTCACAAATTGACACTGATGCGAAAAATGTGACATTAAACTTAACTTATG
>ERZ772945.1726-NODE-1726-length-14804-cov-19.264086_pt1 | contig 14804 bp, 16 predicted proteins | sample MGYA00511681_ERZ772945 | MGnify/ENA primary metagenome ERZ772945 (study PRJEB29015, sample SAMEA2737943) | human oral metagenome | biome: human oral; feature: human-associated habitat; material: dental | place: China | collected 2143 ...
CGGAGTCCTTGGTTGAACAGACTCCGCCTAAATTTCACTTATTGAATTGTCCTGCGCCTATTATAGCAGATTATCGTGAGTTTGGAAAGTGTCCTTGTGTATTTATATCACTTTTTCTTTTTTCTTCTTGAAATAGATATTTTCTCTGCCGTTTCCATCAAGATTCTGCTCAGATGGCGCACGAAAAGAATCCGCAAAGCAAACGCTTTGCGGATTCTTGTTTCAGCTTCTCTCACACGCTTCCCTTACGAATGATTACGCGCGGAACTTGCGCTTGCGAGCCGCCTCGGACTTCTTCTTGCGCTTGACGCTCGGTTTCTCGTAATGTTCACGTTTCCTAACTTCTGCCAAAGTACCAGCCTTCTGGCAGGTACGCTTGAATCTGCGGAGAGCACTGTCGATCGTTTCGTTCTTTCCTACTTTGACCTCATTTGCCATTGTTCTTCCCCCCCTCCACTAGATTTGGGGCGCACGGGAAGGCAGGCATGGAAATTGCCAACGCTGCATCGTGCACATTAACATTATACATGATTTCCCTTTTTGATGTCAACCATCAACCCGGCGGCCATTGCATGGACCGTCCGCCCAAGAGATGAAAGTGCAGATGCCCGACGGTCTGCCCGCCTTCCTCGCCCGTATTGACGACGACGCGGAAGCCCTTTTCCGCAAGGCCAAGCTCCTTCGCGAGCTGCGGCACGACATCGACATGGATATGCGCGACGAGCGCCCTGTCTTCCTGCGTCAGGCCGAGCAGACTCTCGATATGCTTCTTCGGAATGATGAGTACATGCACGGGCGCCTGCGGCTCGAGATCCTTGAAGGCGATGACGGAATCGTCCTCATAAACCGCCGTCGCGGGAATCTCCTTCGCCGCGATGCGGCAAAAAATGCATTCTGCCATCTTTTCCACCTCCCTTCAAAAATCATTTTAACTCTTCGCCCTTATCACCATCATTCGACTTTCATGGCGAAAAACCTGCCGCCAGGGAAAAAAAGCTCGTCTAGGGTTCGAAAAATCCCGTACGTTCTCAAAAAAATGCGCTGCAACCTGTCATTTATGACAGGTACAAAAATTCCAAAATGTGATAGCGAACGCGTGGACGATCTCGCTGGGCAGTTCGCAGAGCAAAAGTCAGAGGAACGCAAGTAAACTTTCAGATCTCACCCCAAACGCCGTCGCGATAAAGGCGCACGAGGCGCATCGCATGGATGTCTCCCGTCCGAACGGGCGCATCCGTATAGACGCGGATGTAGTTCGCCGTGAGTCCGTCCGTGACGCCCTCGCGCTCCGTCTCGAAGAGAACGGGCATCTCTGTGCCGAGAAAGGCGGCGTGAAACGCCTCGCTCTTCTTTGCGGCGAGCGCCTGCATGCGATGCACGCGCTCCTTCTTCTCCGCCTCGGGAACCTGCGCGGCAAACGCGGCCGCCGGCGTGCCTCGGCGCGGCGAGTAGGGGAATACATGCATGCGTGCGAAGTTCATGCGCTCGACGAAAGCAAGGCTTTCCTCGAAGAGCTCCTGCGTCTCGCCCGGAAAGCCCACGATGATGTCCGTCGAGATGGCGACGCCGGGCACGGCGCGCTCGACGCGTTCGATGAGCGCGGCGAACTTCGCCGTATCGTAGTGACGGTTCATCGCGCGAAGCACTTCATCCGATCCCGCCTGCAGCGGCAGATGAAGATGCCCGGCGAAGCGCTCCTCCTGCGCGAGGAGTGCGAGCAGATCGTCCGACAGCTCGATCGACTCCAAAGAGCCGAGGCGCAGACGCTTGAGTCCCGGCAGGGAAAGAACAGCGCGCACGGCGTCGGCAAGCGTCACATCGCCGAGGTCGCGCCCGTAGCAGCCGAGGTGGATGCCCGTCAGGACGATCTCCTTGAAGCCCATGGCGAGGAGCTTCGCCGCCTCGCGCCGCACGCTCTTCAAGAGGCGCGAGCGCACGGGGCCGCGCGCGTAGGGAATGATGCAGAACGAGCAGAAATTCTCGCAGCCCTCCTCAATTTTCAGAAAAGCACGCGTTCTCGCGGGCGCACCGAAGAGCGGGATGTCCTCGAACTCGGAGGCGTGCATGATGTCGCCCGTGCCGTCGAAGACGCCCGCCTCACGCGCCGCTCGCTCCACGTGATCGACGATTCCAGCACGCTCCTTCGTGCCAAGCACGACGCGCACGCCCTCAATCGCGCGGATCTCCTCGGGTGCGACCTGCGCGTAGCAGCCCGTCACGGCGATGACGGCTCGCTCGTTCAGGCGGCGCGCACGGCGGATGAGCTGGCGCGACTTCTTCTCGCCGAGACTCGTGACCGAGCACGTGTTGATGACGTAGACGTCCGCCGCCTCGTCGAAGGGGACGATGGCGTAGCCGCGCTGCCGGAAAAGCCCCTCCATCGTCTCCGTTTCAAACTGATTGACCTTGCAGCCCAAGGTCGTCAATGCTGCTTTTGGCAAAACCTAAATCTCCTTTTTCATACTGCACGAGCGCGAGCGCGACGATCGCCGCCGTATCGACGCGCAGGATGCGCCGACCAAGCGTCACGGCAGAAAAGCCGTGCGCGACTGCAAGCTGCGCCTCCGCCTCATCGAAGCCGCCCTCCGGCCCAACGAGCATGAAGATGCGCCGCGCTTCTGAATCCGAAAGAACCGTGCGCAGTTCCCGCCGCTCTTCCATCTCGTAGAAAAAAAGGCGCAGGGCATATTCCGCTGCCCCCTGCCCTTCCATCGCCGCGCGAAGGGGCACGATCGGCATCACCTCGGGGATGCGCGTGCGCCCGCACTGCTTCGCCGCCTCCGCTGCGATCTTCTGCCAGCGCTCCACGCGTGCACGCGCCTTCTTTTCGTCGTAGCGCACGACGACGTTCTGACTGAGCACGGGACGGATGCACGCGACGCCCAGTTCCGTCGCCTTCTGCACGATGAAGTCCATGCGGTCGCCCTTGGGCAGGCACTGGAAAAGCTCGATTTCCGCCTGCGATTCCGCCGCTTCCGACAGTCGCCGGACGAGTCGAAGCTGCACCCTGCCATCTGCAAAGCCCGCGACCTCGGCCTCAGCCGAGCCGCCCGCACCATCGGCGACGAGGAGCTTCTCGCCGAGCTTGGCGCGCATGACGCGCTGCAGATGGTGCGCGTCCGCGCCCCGCACTTCCATCGTGTCCGCGATCTCGCCTTCGAGAAAGACGCGCCTCATCGCGCTCCTCCCCCTTTGACGATGACGGCCGCCCAACCCTTTTCCTGCTCGATCTTCTCAACGGAAAAACCATGCCGGCCTGCGGCTTCCACGACATCCGCCAGACGATCCTCGATGATGCCCGACAAGAGCATCGTGCCGCCCGCCGCCAGAGATCCCTTCACCTCGCCGAAAAGGCGCACGATGATATCGGCGATGATGTTCGCAATGATGAGATCCGCCTCGCCCTCAACGCTCTTCAAGAGATCGCTCCGCTCCGTGCGCACGACGTCCTCTGCGCCGTTCTGGCGCACGTTTTCGCGGGCGACGCGCACGGCGACAGGGTCGAAGTCCACGGCTTCGACCCTCTTTGCGCCGAGCTTCGCCGCGACGATGGCGAGCACGCCCGAACCCGTGCCGACGTCAAACACCGTCATGCCCGGCCGAACGAGGTCTTCGAGCGCACGGATGCACAGGGACGTCGTCGCGTGCTGCCCCGTGCCGAATGCCGCGCCCGGATCAAGCTCCACGACGATTTCTCCCACCTTGACTTCGTATTCTTCCCACGTCGGCTTGATGACGGTGCGCGCACCGATCTTTTCCGTGTGGAAGAACTCCTTCCACGTCTCGGCCCAATCCTCGTCGGCGACCGCCTTCCACGACACCGCGCCCGCGCCCTTGTCGATTCCGTTGGACGCCAAGCCGTCCAACCGCACGGCAAGATGCTGCAGCTTTCCTTCAAGCTCCTCATCGAGCGCCCAGTACGCCTTGACGCGCACGACCTCCGTTTCCTCGCTCTCCTTGAGATCCGTATAGTCCCAGAGTCCCGAACGAATGTATTCGTTCAAGAGCGCCGGATCTTCGATGACCACGCCCGCAGCGCCCAATTCCTGCAAGATTTCCGACACAAGATCCATCGCCTCGTGCGACGTATCCACGCTCACTTCCGCCCACTGCAAAAAGCATCGCTCCTTTCTCATTCGTTACCATCATACAATAACAAGCCCCAGCGCGCAAGAAAAAGGGGCTGCCGCACATAAATCATGTGCGGCAGCCCCTTTTTTCGTGCACAAAAAGTGCCTCCACCCTAGCAAAAGGGCGGAGGCGGATATAAAATAGACTTATGAAAAGTCTAATTCTCCAACTTTCTATAGATCTGCAAAAGTCGCGCACTCTGCCACTCTCCTGCGAAAAGCAGCTTCCCCTCCGTCTCAGAAATTATACGTCATACCGAGGGTAAAGTGGCGGCCAGGCATCGCGTAGGCACCAAGCGGTTGCCAAATGCTTCCCGTCGCACCGATGGATTCATACGACTCATCCGTGAGATTACTGCCTTTCAGGTAGAGCTTCAGAGCATCGTTCACCTGATAATTCACGCCGAGATCGAGTGTAAAGTAGCTCGAATCCGTGAAGCGTTCTTTGCTGCGTCCCGTCACATAGTTCATGTCTGCGTCGGCGCTCCAACGACCCTTTGTATAGGATACGCCAAAACGGTAGCCGTTCGGCCGCGTGTTTTTCGAAAGGTATCCCTTCGCAGGATCGGTCGAGTCGATATAGGCATAACTGTAGGCTGCGCGCAGCTGCCACTCCTTGCTCGGATGGTACGTTGCATTGAGTTCCATGCCACGACGATCTTCCGTCTGTACATTCTCATAATATCCGTAGAGAGGCCCCTGTGTCCAATTTAAGGCATTTTTCACATTGCTCCAATAGAGGCTGCCCGAAACGCGCCACTTCTTCGACAGCTGACTTTCCGCGCCCAGCGTATAGGTCTGTGAAGTTTCTTGCTCTAAGTTCGGGTTGCCTTTCCAAAAGGGCGTATTTGCATAGCGCATCTTCAATGACGGATTATTAATTGCCTGTCCCCATGATGCATAGATATGCGTATTCCTGCCGATTTTTTTATTGATGCTGATGTGCGAAGCGAGATCGCCGCCAAAATCGTCATGATGCTCGTAGCGTGAGCCAAACTTCAAGGCGTATCCGTTACCAAGATCCCAATCGTCCTCGAAGAAAAGCGATTTCGTCGTCGCAGAAGCGTCCATCGGCACATAGCCGCTGACCTCATGAATCTTCTCACGCGCCCAGAGGAAGCCGCCGACAAGCATATTTGCATTGCTGATCTGCCAAATCTTTTGTCCCTCGACGGTATCACGGCTCAGATTGTGGCTGTACTGGCTGTTGAAACCGCCGTCTGTCTTCGACTCGTTGCGGTAGTAGCGCAGGAACGTCCCTTCGCCTTCCGATTCAGACTTGAACATATACGTCACGCCATAGCCCGTATCAGTTCCTTTCGTTCGTCCCTGATACATCGATGCACCAGTTTTCGGATTGCTCAGGAGTACACCATAGCCATCATTCATATCGTATCGTGAAAACTCCAGGCGCAGACGGTCTTTGCCAAGGATACGATCGTATCCGAGCGTGATGTTTTCGTGCCTCATATCGCTGTTTTGAAATTCGCGCTTATCGCCGTACGTGTTCTTATAGTCGTAGTTGCCGCGCCTTTCCTTCGCATAGCCAATCTTGAAGCGATTCTCCTTGTCTCCTCCACTCGCCGTGACGCCCATGCGCCAAGCATTCCATGTGCCGTACTGCACATTGACATTGCCCTTGAAATCGCCCGTGCGCGGCCTTTTCGTGATGATGTTGATGACGCCCGAGACAGCGCGCTCGCCGTAGAGCGAGGAGTTCGGCCCGCGCACGATCTCAATGCGCTCAACGTCGTCGATTGCCACCTGGTCGACGTTGACGGCATTCGTATCGCCGCTGACGACAAGGTGATCCCAGTTGACCTTCTTGCCGTCAACCATCACGAGGACGCGCGAGTCGCCGTTGATGACGGGATAGGCGGCGAATCCCTTCTGCACTACGTTGATGTTGCTTCCCTTGAGCGCGTCGGAGACGGTCTTGTAGTTGCCGCGCTCGATCTCTGCCTGCGTGATCAGCGTGACGTCCGCCGGCACATCGACGATCTGTGTATCGCTACGGCCTGCCGTGACGACGATCGCATCGAGCGTGTAAGATGTCGGAACGCCCGCTGCCGCGCTTTCCACCGCTCCCTCTTCCGCAGCATACGCCGGCGTCAAAGGCACGGCGGCAAAGCCCGCGCCAAAAGCCAAAGCGCCCACAATCCAACGGGACAGATTCTTCTTGCTCATAAATCATTTCCTCCTTGCAAAGCCGCCTTGCTCTTTGGCAGCTTAAAACCCGCAGGCATCCAAACCTGAGGCAATCCTTTCGAGCGCGTCCACCGTGCGCCCATTTCCATTATTGACCTCGGCGAATGGGATGACGATAACTCGCCTTTCACGCACCGCACGCATATTGCGCAAGTTGAAGTCCGTGAAAAGTTCCTCTTCCGCCTCCAACAGCGAGATATTCTTCCCGTTGACATAGAGGATGACGTCGGGATCAAATGCAAGCACGCGCTCAGGGCCTACGGCGCGCAGCTGGCGTGTCGTCACATTGTCCGCACCCGCCTTCTCTGCGATGTCATCAATGATGTAGCCCGGCCCATAAAGGCTGTAGAGGCTGTTGCCGTGCGACTGCAGGATCATTGCAGTCGCACGCCTTTCGCGTACTTTTGTGCGCACCTCCACAACGGCGACTCGCGACTTCAACTGTGCAGTGTACTCCCTGGCTTTCTCTTCCACACGGAACATTTTCCCCACATCCTCGATGAACGGATAAACCGTACCTTCGAGCGTCGGTCTTCCCTTTCGTACAGTGGCAGGGACAATGTAACAGCCTACGCCCTTTTGGAAGTAGCTGTACACATCACCGAGCGCTTCGGGCGTGAAGTGATGCGACCAGCCAATGATGAGGTCGGGACGAAGTGCCGAGACCTCCTCACGGCTCGGCACATAGGGCGCAACGATGAGCGGCAGGCGAGCATAGGCGGCGGCAAGCTCTTCCGGCTCTTCGCCGTAGGGCGCGACCGTGCCGGCGATCCTGTCTCCCAATCCCAACGTCAGCAGAAGCTCCGTTGCGCCCGGATAGGTGACGAGCACGCGCTCCGGCACATGGTCGAGGAAGAACTCCGCCCTGCGCCCTTCGCTGTCCGCCGTAAAGAAGCGCTCGCCCGTCCGCTCTTCTGGCGCACCGCCGCCGCGCCCCTCAGTGAAGGAGAGCCACAGCACGAGCACAGAAAAGCATACGAGCGGCACGAGCGGCATCATACCGCGAAGCCGCCTCACGAGGCTGCCTCCGGCACGCGGTAGTCGACGATCGGCAGTCCCGCCTCGTCGTACTTCACACGGCTCCTGACACCGTAGACGTCTGCGAGCATCTGCTCCGTGATGACGTTCTTCGGCGTTCCCTCCATGACGATGCGTCCTGCCTTCATGACGACGAGCCAGTCGCAGAACATCGCCGCGAGGTTCAAGTCGTGCAGCGCGGCTATAACACCGACACCGAGCGACTTGACGAGTCGCAGCAGATGAAGCTGGTACTTGATGTCGAGATGGTTCGTCGGCTCATCGAGGATCAGAAGGCGAGGCTCCTGCACGAGGCAGCGCGCTAGCATGACGCGCTGCTGTTCGCCGCCCGAAAGTGACTGGAAACTGCGCTTCGCCTGCTCCGCCATACCTACCTTTGCGAGAGATGCGTGAACGAGCACGTAGTCTTCCTCTGTGTCCTTCTCGAAGTTTTCCTTGTACGGCGCTCTGCCCATCATGGCGATCTCCTCGACGGTGAAATCAAAATCGACGAGATGGAACTGTCCCATTACGCCAACGCTCTGCGCTGCTTCCCTGAGAGGAATATCAGCGAGCGGTCTGCCGTCGAAGGCGATCGCGCCCTTCTGAATCTTGTTGACGCGGTAAAGGTGCTTCAGGAGCGTCGACTTGCCGCAGCCATTCGGGCCGAGAAGCGCAACGAAACGATCGGCAGGAAGCGTCACATCGATGTCGTGCAGGATCTCCTTGTCCTTGATGCCGAAGGACAAATTTTTTATGCGAATCTCCTTCATATCAGCCTCCGAAGTTCCTGCCGCCGCCAAAGAGCAGCTTCATGAAAAGCGGCGCACCGATGAGTGCTGTGATGATGCCGATGGGCAAATCCCCCGCGCTCAAAAGAACGCGTGACAGGAGATCTGCGACGACGAGGAAGATCGCGCCGACGAAGAGTGCCGCCGGTAAAAGGCGCTTGTGCGACGCGCCCGTGAAAGCGCGCACGAGGTGCGGCACAACGAGTCCAACGAAGCCGATGATGCCGCAGGTCGCGACGAGCACACCTGTCAGAAGCGCAAGAAGCGCCATGTAAATGCGACGCCTACGACTCGCGTCGATGCCCAGCGTGACGGCAAGATCTTCGCCGAGAAGCAGCACATCAAGCGTGCGCAGCTGCGAGAGAAAATAGATCGCGAGTGCGGTTACGATGAGCACAGGCAGAAAGAGGCTGTGCCACTTCGCATCAGCAAGCGATCCCATCGTCCAAAATGCCGCCGACTGCATGCCGTCGGCATCCGCCGCCATGTAGACGATGAAGTTCGTCGCCGCCGTGCAGAGTGCGCTGATCGCCGCGCCCGCGAGCACGAGCTTCACAGTCGACACACGCCTGCCAATGCCCGCAAGCAAGAGAACAGCAGCCGTCGCACCAATCGCACCGAGGAAAGCGCATCCCGGCACGCCGAGGCCGATCGCCGCCGATCCGAAAAGGATCGAAAGCGTCGCGCCGACCGCCGCGCCCGAGGCGATACCAAGGATAAAAGGTTCGGCGAGCGAGTTCTGTACCGATGCCTGCATGACAACACCCGCGAGAGCGAGTCCCGCTCCCGCCGTCATGGCAAGCAGGACACGCGGCACGCGAAGCTCCCAAATGATGTCCGTGATCGCGGGATCGGCAGCAGGAACAGCTCCCATGAGCTTTGCTGTGACGATCGCAGCAACTTCGCCCGCCGGCACGCTCACGCTTCCCAAAGACATCGCGAGTAGCGCGACGAAGCCGAGCAGCAGCGCCAAAACAAGCGGCGCTGCGAAAAAACGATTCATGTAGAGAAATGACTCCTTCCTATTTGATCGCAAAAAACAGAAAATTAGTCGCAAAACTTTCATCAATTTAATAATGAATTTCATTCACTAAGGCTATCGGAATTTCTTCTGTCCGTCAATAGGCATTAAGTACAGATAAAAGAAGGAATCGGCACATATGTCAAAGCCGACGTATGTGCCGATTCCTTCTTTTCTAGCTTAACATTCATCAAAAATGCTTTATGTGCGACAGCTCCGGCGCACAAGGTTCAAAAATCGGCCGTCTGCACGCGCATTTACAGTCCCAATGCGGCATCGCGCGTCTCGCTCCCCTTGTACATGAGATAGAGGAATGCCTCGATCGCGGGCAGATCGCCCGTGTTCGTGCTGCGCGATTCCATAGACAGCAGCCGTCCGTCGCTCGTATAGATCTCCTCCTCAAGTGTCAGACGGAAACTGCCATGCCTTTCTCGCAGCAAATTGCCCGAAAAATGCTCGACGAGGACGTACTTGCAGCCGGCGGCACGAGCGGCGGCGAAAAGCGATTCCTGTGTTCCGCCTTGCGTGGAAAAGACCGTCGGCGCATAGCGGACGTCGAGTGCATCGTGCACGGCACGCTCGATGTACGGCACATCCTGTGCGAGCGCCTCGGGCAGGTCAAAGGACGGCGCCGCGATGTAAAGGCCGCCCGCAAGCTCCTGCGGCGTGCCGCAAAACAGCTCGTGCGGTGAATCCGTCTGCACCGCATCATAGTAGCAGCGCAGCGCCTCGTCGAAGTAGAGTGCCATCTCATGATGGAAGCGATCCTCGCGCGTCCGCGGCTTCCAGACGATCTTCTCGCCGAATTGCACGAAGCCCTTTCCCAAAGACTGCAGGACGGCGGCAACGGGATCGGCCTGCATGACGATGCGCGTGAAATGAAGCCTCGTTTCATAGAGCCGTGCAAACTTCTCGTCGCCGACGGCAGGCGCACCGAACGTGATGACCCTGAGCTGCTCGGGCGGCACGCCGAGATCAGCGAGACGCGCCGCCGTCACGAGGGACGCCGCACCGCCGAGACTGTGCCCCGTCAGATAGAGCACTTCTTCCGGATGCTCCTTGAGCTCATCTGCCAGCGCTTCTCCCGCCGTCCGATTGCCGAACTCCGGCATCTCCTCCGTAAAGAGCGCCGCCATGACGAAATCGTTGAATCCCTTGTGGACGTGCGGCAGATCTCGGGCGTCGCTTCCGGCTGCAACGGCAGTGAACTCCGATGGACTGGCGCCGCCAAAGGGAACGGCAGAAAGGCGCAGATCGACCTCGATATCCTTCTTGTTCTCCGTGCCGGGGAAGGAAAGCACGGCGATGCGCCTGCCGTCTGCAAGCGTCTTTCGCGCCAGATGGACACGCCCCTCTGCAGCTCGCGTCGACGTACTGCGGCTCTGGAAATCCCAGGCTGTCTCCTTGAGCCAGCTGCGCACGAGAAGCCCCCCGTCGTCGGAATATGAGGCGGAAGAAACGAGCGCGGCAAGCAGGTCGATCTCCGGCTCTTCCTGCGCCGAGGCCGACAGCGGCAAGAATGCAAGGCAAAAGAAAAGCAGCGCCGAAACCAAGGGCAGGAATCGCCGCTCTGCAAAATTCTTTCGTCCCATCTCAACCCCTCCCCCGGCAAGATGTTCGCTCCTTTTGGGAAAGTGTATGACAAAAAGAGAGGAAAATCAATAGAAGTCGTATTAAGAACGACTCTTATTGATTTTCCTCTCGGCAGTCGTTCTGCCAGAGCATCCGCCCGATTATTGCGATATGCCTTTCTCCGCATGTCGCTTCAGCCAGGCCGCCGCATACGAGCACGAAGCATTTTCCATAGTCTTTCCGCCGCGCCGCTCGATTTCCGCGACGGTTCTCGCGACGAGCTTGCCCGCGATGCCCTGTCCCTGCAGCGAGGCGTCAACTTCCGTATGGAAAATATCGTAGACTCCCGGCGCTGCTTCCGAAAAATCCGCGCGGGCGAGCACGACGCCATCCGCACTCTTGTATACGATGCTGTTTCCTTCCGTCTGAAAATCCATGTCTGCCTCCTTATGCAAGAGCAAGCCTCAAGGCAGGGACTTCGCCTCGGCGACCGGCCAGAACACGACCATCGCCTTGCCCTTGATGAGATCATAGGGGACGAAGCCGACGTCGGCGAAGCGGCTGTCCTCGGAATTGTTGCGGTTGTCACCCATGACGAAGATGTGTCCGGCGGGCACCGTCGACAGCGGGTAGTTCGTCAGTGTCTTTTCGAGAATGTAATCCTCGTTCAACAGCTGCTGATTCAAGAACACCTTGCCATCCTTGATCTCGATCGTGTCGCCGGGCACGGCGATCACGCGCTTGATGAAGTCGCGGCTCGGGTCGCGCGGATAGCGGAAGACGATGATCTCGCCACGCTCCGGCTCCCTCATGCGATAGATGAACTTGTTGACGACGAGGCGCTCGCGCGACTGCAGGGTCGGCCGCATGGACGGGCCGTCCACGACATAAAGCTCCACGATGAACTGGCGGATGATGAAGGCGAGCACGACGGCGACGACGATCGCCACGAGCCAATCCTTGACTTCTTCTCCCAACGAACTCATAAAATACCTCCTGAAAAGGAAATAGGGACTGCGGAGGGAAAATGCCCAGCCGGCATTCCCCAAGGCAGTCCCCATGATGTGCTTCAGCGCCTCTCGCGGATGCGAGCTGCCTTACCCGTAAGGTTGCGCAGGTAATAGAGCTTCGCACGACGCACGATGCCGCGGCGCATGAGCTGAATCTTGTCAAGACGCGGCGAATGCACCGGGAAAGTACGCTCGACGCCGACGCCGTAGGAAATGCGGCGCACGGTGAACGTCTCGCGAACGCCCGTACCTGAGCGCGCGATGACGACGCCCTCGAACGCCTGGATGCGCTCGCGCGTTCCCTCGACGACCTTGACGTGCACGCGCACCGTATCGCCGGGAGCGAAGTCGGGGATGTCGGAGCGCAGCTGTTCCTGCTCCAAAGCCTGAATGATGTTCATTTGTTTTCCTCCTTAATCTCAGACGTTCGTAAGAGAGCCTTTTCTCCCCCAGAGGACCGCCCGTATGCTCGCCTATTTTATCACAAAAGGCGGGCAATTTCAACCACTTCTGCAAGAAGTTTTTTTCGCAGGATACTGTCGCTGCATCGCTTCTCGCACTTCTTCACGACGCACGACGCCTCAGAGCACCTTCGACAGGAAGTTCTTCGTCCGCTCTTCTTTCGGATGCTCGAACACTTCTTTCGGTACGCCCTGCTCGATGATCCGCCCGTCGTCAACGAAGAGCAGGCGGTCGCCGACTTCACGCGCAAAGCCCATCTCGTGCGTGACGATGACCATCGTCATGCCCTCGGCGGCCAGGGAGCGCATGACGTCCAAGACCTCCTTGACCATCTCGGGATCGAGAGCGCTCGTCGGCTCATCGAAGAGCATGAGGCGCGGCTTCATCGCGAGCGCACGCGCGATGGCGACGCGCTGCTGCTGACCGCCCGAAAGCTGCTCGGGGTAGGCCTCCGCCTTGTCCGCCAGGCCGACCTTCTTCAAGAGCATGCGTGCATCCTTTTCCGCCTCTTCGCGTGCGGTCTTTCTGACCTTGCGCGGCGCAAGCGTGATGTTGTCCAGAACCGTCATGTGCGGGAAGAGATTGAAGCGCTGGAACACCATGCCAACCTCGGCACGCACGCGGTTGATGTCGGCTGCGGAAAGCTCCTTGCCGTCGATGGAAATCTTTCCCTTGGACGGCACATCGAGGTAGTTGATCGAGCGCAGGAGCGTCGACTTGCCCGAGCCGGACGGCCCTATGATGACGACGACCTCCTTGTCCGCGACTTCGAGGTCGATGCCCTTCAGGACGAGGTTGTCGCCGAATGCCTTGTAAAGCCCCTTAATGCTTATCATCGGTTCTGAACCTCCGTTCGAGATAGGCGACGAGCTGCGAAATGGAAAGCGTCATCACGAGATAGATGATGGCGACGCAAGGCCAGATTTCCAGCGAGCCGTAGGTGCGGGCAATGATGAGCTGGCCGCTTCGCGTCAGTTCTTCAAAGCCGATGACCGAGACGAGCGACGAATCCTTCAAAAGTGCGATGAACTCGTTGCCGATCTGCGGTATGACGCGCTTGACCGCCTGCGGCAGAATGATGTGCCACATCGTCTGCAGCCACGTCATGCCCAGGGAGCGCCCCGCTTCCATCTGCCCCTTGTCGATCGACTGGATGCCCGAGCGGAAGATCTCGGCGACATAGGCGCCGCTGTTGATGCTGCACGCCGTGATCGCCGCGAAGAACGGGTCGACGCGCTGCCCCGAGATGACGGGAAGCGCGAAGTAGATCAAGAAGATCTGCACCAAGAGCGGCGTGCCGCGCAGAAAGTCGATATACGCCATTGCCAGAAGGCGCAGCGGCTTGACCTGCGAGATGCGCGCCACGCCGACGACGAGGCCGATGACAACGCCGAGTGCGACGGAAATCGCCGTGATCTTTATCGTCACAAGCGCACCGACGAGCAGGACGGGGAAGGAATTCACCGCCAGATCGAAATCAAAATTCATGCCTGCACCTCACGACTGTCCTCACTCGGCCTTCTGCCCGAACCACTTCTTGTAAATCTCGTCGTACTTGCCATTTTCCTTGAGCTTCTTCAAGGCTTCGTCGACCTTCTTCTGCAGTTCCTGATTGTCCTTCGCCATGGCGATGCCGTAGTCCTCGGAGGTCAGAAGCTCGTTGACGACGCGCACGTCCTTCTCGCCGCTCTTGGCGATGTAATAGTCGTTGACCGGGCGATCGTTGACGACAGCCTGCACGCCGCCCGCCTTCAGCTCAAGGAAGGTGTCTGCCGAGCTGTTCAGCTCCTTGACCTGGATGTCCGGATTCTTCTTGACTTCCTTCGCACTCGTCGTGCCGATCTGCACGGCGACCGTCTTGCCCGCGAGATCCTTGAAGCCGTTGATGTCTGTGTTGTCCTTCTTGACGACGATCGTCAGACCCGACTGATAGTAAGGCTCCGAGAAGAGCACGTTCTTCTTGCGCTCGTCGTTGATCGTCATGCCCGAGATCGCGATGTCGATGTTCTTCGACACGAGCGCCGGAATCAAGCCGTCAAAATTGATGTTCTGGATGTCCGCCGTCATGCCCATCTCTTCCGCCACGGCACGCGCCAGATCCATGTCGAAACCCTCGTATTCCTTGCCGTTCTCACCTTGGAACTCAAAAGGTGCGAAGTCCGCATTCGTGCCGACGCGCAGCGTCTTCGACGCCGAACCCGAATCCCCCGAGCCGCCGCAGCCCGCAACGGCGAAAGAAGCCGCAGCCAGAAGTCCGACAGCGCCGAGCAGCATTTTCTTCATCTTCATGAAAGAATCCCCCTCCTAAAAACAAACACCCTATAAAAGCAACATAAAGAAGCTCGGGATGACCCGAGCCCTCTCGCATCGTGTAACATTATAACACAGATTGTACTGCCTGCAAACAATTTAAGCGGAAGTCTTTTCCCTATTCACTCTCTCGGCATGGCAAGACGCAGAGCCTCCGCCAAAGTAGCCGCACCGAAGAGGTCGATGCCCTTTATGTTCTTGAGGCGTTCGGCGTTCTTCTGCGGCAGAACGGCGGCGCGAAAGCCGAGCTTGGCGGCTTCCTTCAAGCGCACGTCGGCCTGGC
>ERZ772945.1729-NODE-1729-length-14796-cov-3.509938_pt1 | contig 14796 bp, 11 predicted proteins | sample MGYA00511681_ERZ772945 | MGnify/ENA primary metagenome ERZ772945 (study PRJEB29015, sample SAMEA2737943) | human oral metagenome | biome: human oral; feature: human-associated habitat; material: dental | place: China | collected 2143 ...
GAACTCGGCACGTTCCCCGACGATGTTGCCGAGTATATGCGCCTTAGTCGCGATGCAAAAATCAAGAACGAGGTCTATGCGAACCTCGTCAAGCAGTACGAGCAGAACCGCCTCCAGGCAGCAATGGAGAGCATGGATATCCAGGTCATCGATCCGGCAAATTTACCCGATATCGACAAGCCTGTTGCACCGCGAAAAAAGCTGATAACAATAGTTGGCTTCTTGGCAGGGGGGATACTTGCTCTAGGATATAGTTTGCTTCTTTACAAGAGAAAAAAACAATAGAAAAATGGGGGCGTGTACGGTTGCAACAGTTTCCTAAATTATATAAGCTAATTGTACTTGCCGGAGATGTCACGTTGATGGGTATATCCTATCTTATTTCAGTTACCGTTGTTTCGGACTCCTCCGTGTTGTTCACTAATCTCTATTCCCATGGAGGTATGTTTCCTCTTCTAGTTGTGTTGACAGGACTCCTTTTAAGCGTTAATGACCTATATTCAGTTGTAACAAAGCGCTTTACCGAGATTCTGCTCGGCATGTTTGTAACAAATCTTTGTGCATTAATGCTTGCTTTTGCGCTTAGTTTTTTCCTTCAGGAGATATCATATTCTCGTACGGTCTTGTTTTCGACGATTATTTTGCAGTTTTTCCTTCTGTCTATTTGGCGATATCTTACATGGAAGGTTGAACGGCATATTTATGCTGTGAGAGATGTGCTTTTGATTGGATCAGAGGATGAGTGTATCCATGTTTACAAACGCCTTTCTCAACAATATCATCTTAATATGAAGCTGAAGTATGTTTGTACTGATATGCAAAACTCACTGTGGAAAGAATCTGCTGCAACTGTGGATGTCGTTATTATGTGTCCGGGGATGCGACATCGACATAAGGTTGAGGTGATAAACTATTGCTATCAACATGGAAAACGCCCGTTGTTGATACCAAATACCTTTGAGGTTTTTTGCAGTGGTGCAGAGCTTGATAAAATCGATGACATTCCTTTGTTTCGTCCTCAGGCACTGCGCCTTACACTTGAGGTGCGAGCACTGAAACGCCTTTTAGACCTCAGCGTTGCTCTGTGTGGTCTTGTCTGTGCTCTTCCGCTTATCCTGCTCACAGCTCTCTCGGTTAAAATCAGTGACAGGGGACCAATTCTCTATAGCCAAGTTCGTACAGGGCGGAACGGGAAAGTTTTCCGTGTTTATAAATTCCGCACTATGCGTGTGGATGCTGAGAAGTATAGTGGACCGATGCTTGCACAGGAAAATGATCCCCGCATTACACCATTAGGACGATTCTTGCGTGCAGTGCGTTTAGATGAACTCCCTCAAATATGGAATGTACTTATTGGAGATATGAGTATTGTTGGTCCACGTCCGGAACGTCCTTTTTTTGTTGAACAATTCGCCAAAGAAATGCCGGAGTATACATACAGACATAATGTAAAGCCAGGCATTACAGGCTTGGCACAGGTTTATGGAAAATATAATACAACACCATTTGATAAATTGGTTTATGATCTAGTATACATTCAGCGTTGTAACATTTTAACAGATCTGAAAATCATTATACAAACAGTCAAGGTCCTTTTTACGAAGAGTGCTACTGAAGGAACTTCACAGTTAGAGGAGGAGGTTGATTTGGCGAAGTATGATATTCGCAAGGGAATATATGGTGATTTTTAACCTCAAATTATTAATTGAATTGTAAAAGTGGAGATATATATGGCAAGAAAGTTCTCTGTGTTAATGTCCGTGTATATCAACGAGACACGAGAAAACTTTATAGAGTGTATGGAGAGTTTGTTGGCACAAACTGTCATACCAACGGAAATTGTCATTGTCAAAGATGGACAGATTTCTCAAAATCTCAGTGAAACTATAGATAAATATTACCAATCATATCCTGAGTTGATTCGTGTTGTCGGTTATGAAAAAAATCACGGTTTAGGGTACGCTCTTGCCTATGGAGTGAACTCGTGTAAATACGAACTGATTGCTAGGATGGATACGGATGACATTGCGCGAAAAGATCGCTTTGAGAAACAACTGGAAGAATTTTCAAACAATCCGAGCTTGATGATATGTGGGAGTCATATTATCGAATTTGTGGGAACCCCACAGAACATAAAGGCGCGTCGCTGTGTCCCTTTGGATGATGAACAAATTCGGCGAAGCGGGAAATGGAGAAATCCTTTCAATCACATGACAGTCATGTTTCGTAAATCTAAAATTTTGGAAGTAGGGAATTACGAGTCCTGTCTTTTGATGGAAGACTACGTGCTTTGGGCTAAAGTGCTGCAATCCAAGAGTGGGTTTGTGAAGAATATTGATGATTATCTTGTCTATGCACGTGCCGGCGATGGTTTGATGGAGCGGCGTGGTGGTGTTTCTTACTTAAAGAAATATATAGTCGGAAAACGGCGCATGATGGAACTTGGTTATATAAATTCCTTCCAATATGCTTTTAGCATTTTGAGTCAGCTTGTTGTTTCGACTTTGCCATTGAATATACGAAGTCTTGTGTTTGCAAAATTCTTGCGAAGGTAATTTTTTGCGGATGTATTGGATTGAAACTGTATTTGCTGGTGACTCGAAGAGTATATTCTTTATAACGTGATTAAAGATAAAGTACCCCAATTTAACCCGTAAAAAGAGGTGAGTAGATGATAAAAATTCTTCAATGGGGGATGGATGCAGAATCTCATATTGGTGGAATCACTGCATATCTTATGAATCAGTTTCGTTGTATCCAATCTTATGATATACAATATGATTTTATTCACATTAAAGATGAGCCAATGGCTTTTCAGGATGAAATAAAAAAACAGAGTGAGATTTTTTTTCTTCCGGAGAGAAGAAAGCACCCTTTCCGGTATTATATAGAGCTTTTTTTTCTGTTCCATAAGCTGTCGAAAAGGAATTATCAGGGCATCGTTGTAAATATGGGGGGGTTGTCCCATGCGGCTCAACTTTTGTTAGCCAAATGGGGCGGTATTCCTGTTCGCGTAGCGCATTCTCATACAAGCAGCGCAGAAACTTCAATGGGCTATGGTCGACGTCTTCTGTATTGGTTCAACCGGAAGATTGTTCTATACAGTGCGACAGAACTATGGGCATGCAGCAAGAGTGCCGGAAAATATTTATTTCATGTGGATAATGCAAAAGTGATTCATAATGGAATTGATACAGATCGCTATGTATATGATTTGGATGTGCGAAACCGTAAAAGAAAAGAACTAGGTCTTGATGATGCGTTTGTTTTAGGGCATGTTGGGCGCTTCTCTCCGGTAAAAAATCATCTTTTTTTGTTAGATATCTTTCGTTTGTTTCACGAACAACATCCCAATTCAATTCTCCTTTTAGTAGGCGATGATAAAGACTTAGATGCTTACGATGGATATGTTCGAAACATAAAAGAGTATGTTCGACAACATCACCTAGAGCAAAATGTGATTTTTACAGGGTTTTCATCTGATACGTCAGAATTCTATCAAGTAATGGATGTCTTTGTTCTTCCGTCATTTTCTGAAGGTTTTTCTCTTGTTTCTGTCGAGGCTCAAACATCGAATCTACCATGCATTGTTTCTAAGGGGGTTCCAAAGGATGTTGCGCTAACAGAAAATATTCAGTATATTTCTCTAGAAGAGAAAAGCAAATGGATCAATGCAATTAATGAAGTCTTTAAAAAAGGAAACGAGCGAAAAAGTAATAAGGTTCAACTTATTAATTCCGGTTATGATATTCATGTGACAATGCAAACTCTTGCAAGGTACTGGAAGGAGATGGCTCGAGATCATGCATAGACTGTTGCATGTAGGACATTTTTTACTTGTGCTTTCCGCCTTTGTATATTGGCTTTTTCCTATATATCTGTCCATTTGGCCATCTGTTGTAAACCCTCTTATATATCATGTTATTCCGATAGTATATATTTTAATTCATTGGAGAAAAGCAAGAGATCTATTCTTATATATACGCAGTAAGCGTTATTTTCAGGTTTCAATTTTACTGTTCATTTTAGCCGTATTTTGGGCGATTTGTAGTATTCTGTATAATAGTACATCAGATTACAGCTATTTCACAAAGCTTTTTATTGTTTTTCGAACGATTTATGTGGACGTGTTTTTGTTGCTTCTTGCAATCGCAGCTGCTCGTCATGGTTCGATGTTGGAGCGTTTTTCTTATTTTTGGTGTACTGCCGTAACCGCCTGTGTACTTTTTACAATAATCGCCCTTGTGATTCCAGATGTTCGATCTTTCTGGCAGGATCTTCTTGTAAGTAATGATGCAAAAGAAAGAGCACTCTCAGATGTCTTTTATATTACGAGATTTGGGATAGGGGGGTTTGCCGGATTTGAGGAATCGATCATTGCTTCCATTAGCGTGATTTTATCATTTTATCTTATAGAACGTGGGAAGCAAATAGGCATATTCTTCCTTCTGTTTTCTATATTAGGCAACTTATTCTACGGTCGAATTGGAGTGTTTTTATCTTTCGTAGCAGTTATTTTCTTGGGACTGAACACCTTAACGCTGCGTAAGGTCACAAAATATGCGGCAGTAGGAGTGTGTGTGGGTGGTATTATTTCGGGGATACTTTTGTTTTGGGATGATCCGTTCCTGGATATATGGAGAGAGTGGCTTCTCTTGCCGATTGATAGTTTTTTAACGGGGCTTTCGATGGGACAATTATCATTTGGACCAAGTGCAGATAAGCTTGTTTATGATATGTATTTTTGGCCGGGAGATGCTACGTTCTTTTTTGGTGATGGACGGTATACAAATCTGAATGGAAGTTATTATATGAATACTGATGCAGGCTTTATGCGGATTGTATTATATTTTGGAACAATTGGTGCAGCACTTGTGTATGGCGCTTACCTTTTTCTTGTATTGGGAATTATGTCAAATAGCGAGACTGGAAAGTTTGTCTTGTCAGTGTGCAAAATTTTACCATTGATTTTTTTTATTTCTGAATACAAAGGGGATCCATACCCTTTGTTTTTTGGACTTGCAGTAGTATTGCTGCTTTGTAGTCGTGACATCGAGCAACTAAGAAACCATTAATTCATATATAAGTGACGCAGCTATGACAGACTGAGAATCTAAGATGATACGAGGGGGACGTTTTGGTGAATCATATATATAAATACGATGTCGTTTCCTTTGATGTTTTTGATACATTGATTGTTCGTGATGTTAATCAGCCACATGATGTTTTTTCTTATATGGAGCGGGAACTGGTTGAAAAATACGGGAGTGATTTTTTTGGATTTCGTGAAAAACGTGTTACAGCTGAGCGTCTTGCATTGAAAAAAAAGAATCAGGTTAACCTTGATGAAATCTATCAAATGTACGAGTTACAGTATGCTAGGTCTTATGTGGATCTAAAACAACTGGAAATTCAATATGAGGAGAACTTGACGACCGGACGAACAGATCTTCTGAATCTTTATCTAGAATGTGTACGTCAGGGGAAAAAAATCATAATTATAACAGATATGTATCTGCCAAGAGAAACGATAGAAAATATATTATCGCAGAATGGAGTTTCTGATTACGCAGGACTGTATATTTCCGGAGAGGTTGGAAAGTCTAAAAGAGACGGTAGCCTCTATCAATACGTTTGTGAACAAGAACATATTGATAAAAAGAAATGGATACATGTAGGCGATAATTTTATATCTGATTATTTGAAGGCACGTCTTTTTGGGATACATGCACATCGTGTGCATAAGGTGAAAAATATAACAGAATCTTTTACAGAAAGACCCGCTAAGAAGAAATCTATTTTTTGCTGCGGTCTTGCATCGTTTGTGAGCAACAGAACATCCTCGGGGTACGACGCTTATCGAAAGATAGGCTATTGCCTTTACGGACCATTTTTTCATGGTGTTATAAAATGGATTGAGCGGAATCGAAAAAAAGACAATATAGATCTTATGCTTATGATGTCACGAGATGGCTTTTTATTTCAACAGGCGTATCGTGATGTAATGAGCGGTCGGGGGAAAATATTTTTTGGTATCTCGGAAAAGTTTGCTTCGTCCCTTTCTGGCGACGAGCCCACCATATGATATGTTTTTCAAAGTGGTTATTCAAAGCTTTCCGAGAACTTTTTCCATACAAGATTTTTTTAATAAGTTGGTAATATCCGTTAATGACGAAATGAAGGACTTCATTTATAAATATGGATATACTCTTGAAACAGCTTTCACACCGACCGATCTGGAGACTGATATAAAGTTTCAAAGGATGTATGCTGAATTACTACAGATCCTTTCCGTAGAAAATCTGAAGGCATTCAACGCTTTTAAAACATATCTTATTCAATGTGGTGTTAAAAATGGACAAAAGATAGGCGTTTTCGATATGGGGTGGAGAGGAAGTATACAATTCCTTTTGGAGCGGATATTAGGGTGTGATATCTATGGATATTATTTATTTATAGATCCATCGGCGTTCAATCTTGCACATACAAGAGGCTTTCTTGCAGAGGACAGACATGCCGTACGTTTGAATTCCGGATATACCAGCTTGCTGGAATTGGTTTTTTCAGCTCCGCACGGATCTGTTTCGGGATATACCATGGTACAAGGAAAAACAAAAGTGGAGTTCTCTGTATATGAGCATGGAAGTGACTTTGAGGAGTCTAAATTACAAGCTCTTAGAGAGGGGGCTCTAACTTGCAATAAAGATTTGTTTAATCATAGAGTTTATAGCTCTTTATTCCTTGCAAGCGACGAATATGCAGTTTTCTTGAAACAAGCAGGAGAAAATCCTACACGATCTTTAGTGGATCTGTTCGATGTATTTCATTTCGAGGATGCCCAAACACTACCTTTAATAGGAGGGGGAACCAGAGCGCAAATTTTTGTACACCCTAAAAGATTTATTTATGATTTTTTGCATTCTAGTTGGAAAATTGGCTTTCTAAGGAAATACTGTCCATTTCCTCTCGGATCATTTTTTTTGACGATAAAAAATAAACTTGCCTCCAATTAAATGAGTTATCTTTTTAGAAAAGGCAGAGCAAAGGAGGATGAAAGTGAAGATGATCAGTATTATTGTGCCTGTTTACAATGTTGTACAATATTTGGATCAATGTGTGAGCTCTCTTGTTCATCAATCATACAGCGCAATAGAGATTTTGCTGATTGATGACGGTTCCTCTGATGGCAGTGCTGAAATTTGTGATGAATGGTCAAAAAAAGATAGCCGTGTGCGAGTTTTTCATACAGAAAATCGAGGAGTTGCTCATGCTCGAAATATTGGATTGACACACGCAAAAGGAAACTATATTGGATTTGTTGACTCGGATGATTGGGTTGACATCGATATGTACGAAACTATGATGGTGAAGTTGATTTCCGCTCAGGCAGAAGTCTGTGGAAGTGGTTTTGTTCATGAATACGAATCTCGTTCGGTATATCCGCTAAAAACCGAAATCGAGCAGATAATGACGAGAGATACGGCGGTAGAACGAATTTTTGACAATACTCGTTTCAAGCTTTTGGATGTAGGGGTGTGGGATAAGCTATTCTCTCGAGATGTTCTTGGATCTTTGCGGTTTCGAGAAGATATTGCGATTGGTGAAGATATGCTATTCTTTTGGCAAGCTATGAAACGTGTTAAAACTTTTGTCTACGTTCCTCTGTTCAAATATCATTATCGTATGCGTATTGGTAGTGCCATGAACAGTAGTATATCAGAAAAAAAAATTACGCTGATAATAGCTATAAAGGAAATCATGGCATCTGTGGCTGAGGAAAATGTGCATATAAGAAAAATTCTTGAGGAACGATATTGTGATTGTATGATTACAGTGGCAAGAGATATGGTGCTTTTAGATAAGGAACGATATAAAAAAGATGTTGTTCACATGCAACAATATATTCGAAAAAAACTTTTCTCTATTTTGTATTATCCATCTTTCTCAAGGCGTATGCGATTAGGAGCTATATATTTCTGCCTTCCATATTGGCTGTGTGCCAGTATGAGCGATATGATTAAACCGAAAACTAAACACGATGAAAACAAATGAGTTTATAACGGACGAACATTAAAATCCCTTTGTCCAGAGAACTTATATCGGTAGTTAATAGGAACTTTATTATCGATGTTTTCTTACACTATGGGGAGTATGGAGAAAACTTGATGGGGTGGACTCGTGGAAAATCCATGTATAAGTGTCATTGTTCCTGTGTATAAAGTTGAGCAGCATCTTGATAAGTGTATTCAGTCCATTGTTCAACAAACATTATCATCGCTTGAAATTCTTCTGGTTGATGATGGATCGCCGGATCGGTGTCCTGAGATATGTGATAAATGGGCGGCGAGGGATTCACGTATCCGTGTCATTCACAAAGACAACGGAGGACTCTCGGATGCGCGTAATGCAGGAATCGAATCTGCTTGCGGTGAATATATCATGTTCGTTGACAGCGATGATTATATCGCCGAGCAAGCATGTGAACGTCTGTTAGAATATGCACGCAGTGAGGAAGCAGAGCTTGTGTGCTGCAATTTTTTTTGGGATTATGGAATCCGTCAAGTCGAAGAGAATATGAAGGTGGATTATCTGCCACGCATATTTTCAGCTGATGAAGCTACTGAGCTGTTCTTTCGTCAGAAGCCTCTCTACCTCATTGTTGCATGGAACAAGCTCTATCGTCGTGATCTTTTCTATACGGACGAGCGCATTCGGTTTCCTGTTGGAAGACTTCACGAGGATGAATTTACCGCTTATCGTTTTCTTTATGCGTCAGGAAAAACGGTTGTCATATCAGATCCCTTGTATTACTATGTACAGAGAGAAGGCAGTATCATGGCGCGGTATGGGGAACGCAACGTATGTGATACTGTTGCCTATGCAATGGGGTATATTCCATGGACGCGTAATGCAGCACCACACTTGATTCGATGGGCAGAATACGCTACGATAGTGAGCTATACAACCCTTTTTATTCGGTGTCGGCATGAGCCTTTGCTTGATGAAGATGCACCTGTAATGCGAGATTTTTTTGAGTATGTAAAAAGGAATACACATTGCCTGTTTAGTCGTTCTGACATTGGGTGGAAAATGAAGCTCAAGGATGTTTTGCTTCGAGTGCGCTTGTTTCCTTTATTTCTTTCGGTGATGGATTGGTTAAAGTATATTCGCGGTTGCTGAAGCTTATAATGGGGGGGTTGGTATATGTTTCGACGTGGCATCCATATTGTGCGATTGCTGTTATTTTATCTCCGTATATGCCTGGCGGCGGCTACTGCTTCCAAGCGAATCTTTCTGATGAGTACACCGTGGCATGGAAACCTTGGCGATCAGGCAATCATTCTGGCGGAGTATCAGGTGCTGGAGAAGGCTTTTCCCGGCTATATGATCATTGAATATCCGACGGAGGTTATCCGCGAAGTAATGATGAGGTTCGCTTGGAAGCCCGCCATGCATCGCGATGATATCATCGCGATGCATGGCGGCGGGAATCTAGGTTCCCTATATCCGGAAGAAGAAGATACGCATCGATGGATCGTAGGGAATTATTCGAAGCAAAAGATTTTTTTTATGCCTCAGAGTATTTTTTTTGCGGAAGACGAACAAGGACAGGAAGAATTAAAGAAAAGTCAAGAAGTATATCATGCTGCCAGTGATTTGACGATTATGGAGCGCGATCACATCAGCTATGATTATGGGAGGAAAAAGTTTCCCTCTATAAATCATATGTTTATTCCAGATGCTGTGACGGCACTGTCTGCAAATTCGTATCTGAGAACGACTGAGAGAAACGGTGTATGTTTTTTTCTGCGTCAGGATAAGGAAAAGGTGTTGACAGATACATTTGTGGAGACTCTTGCAGGATGGCTTTCTCAACATCATGTTGCATATCAGCGTTCTGATACGGTGATTACTGCAAGGTTGCAGACGCAATCCAAACGCTGGCAGGCAGTGGCTGATAAACTCAACTTAGCAAGGTCTTCCAGGGTGGTTGTGACCGATCGTTATCATGGACTGATCTTTTCGGTCATAACGCATACGCCCGTGATTGTGTTTAAATCCTATGACACTAAGATTTCTGCGGGGGTTCGTTGGTTTCAGGATCTTGACTGGGTTCATTATGCCGAGCATAAGGATCCTACTGAGATTGAGGAGTTGCTGGAACATTATTGTATGTATGAAGAAGTTCCCGTTACAACATATAGCAACTGTGGAAACTTAGTGATACAAGCTGTTTCTGAGATAGCAAAAAAAACATGAATTTTTGTGCATGATAGTGATAGGAGGTTTGACATGAATCAGTTTTATTTAGACAATGTGGAGTGTAAGGGCAATCGTATTGTTTATCACTATACCGTAAGCGGTGAGTGGGTGAAATATTTTTGCCTTGATGAGGAGTTCTTTATTGAATATAGTGAGCCAATTGAAGAAACTCCGGAGAGTATCGCTGTTATTCCGCTTCTTTGCAATATCCTGCCGATCGCGTGGATTCATGACGCTGAGATTATTGTGAAGGAGATTGATAAGGACTTCTTTGAGCATGTTCCGGAAATCAAGCAGGGCTATATTGATATGTTTCCTAGGATTGATTTCAAAGGCAAGCTTATTCCAAGGCATATTATAGATAATACGTATACGCCGACGAAGGATACGGCGACATTCTTTAGTGGGGGGGTAGATGCGTTTTCTACGCTGATTAGTCATATAGAAGAGAGACCAACGCTTATCACAATTAATGGATCGGATATACAGTTAGGAAATACGACAGGGTGGGAAAAGGTACACAATCATGCGATAACTTCTGGTACAAAATTCGATTGCAAGAATTTATTCATAACATCCTCCTTTCGGAAATTCCTCAATGAAGGTGAGCTGACTAGTTCGATAAATTCGCGTTCGGGGGAAAACTGGTGGCATGGATTTCAGCATGGAATTGGTCTCATCGGACATGCTGCTCCTTATGCTTATTTGCATAAACTGAAAGCTGTGTATATCGCCTCTTCGTTTACGATTCGGGAAAAAGGCATTGTGACATGTGCCTCTGATCCGTCGATTGATAACCATGTGCATGTTGCATCCTGTCCCACGATACATGATGGGTATGAATTTACACGGCAGATGAAAATTCATCGTATTTGCGAATACAAAGAGAAATCCGGGAAAAAGATCCCTCTTCGTGTCTGTTGGGAATCCTCCGGTGGCGGAAATTGCTGTGCCTGCGAGAAGTGCTATCGTACAATTATGGCAATATCTGTTGAAAACCAAGATCCTCATGAGTATGGGTTCGTGTTCGATAATAGCTTGTACCATCAAATTGAAAGAGAGATAAATAGATATATCATTTTCGATACTGTATTTTTGCGCAGATATTGGATGGAAATTCAGGAAACGCTTCGTCTTAATATAACAAGATCGAATAAAAGGGAAGTTTTGAAGTGGGTGCTTGATACGGATTTTGAACATATGGATGTGGGATCATCTGTTTACAAGAAAAAAATCTTTCGATTCATTCGACGACTTCATAGGAAGTTACACGGATGAGTGAGTCTAAAGTACGTAAAGTAATTCGCAGCTCTTTTGCGGGAGTTGCGAATTATGTTATTTTGTTTTTTCTTAATTTGTTATCTCGTAATTTATTTCTGCAATATATTGGTCTGGATTATCTCAGCATGGCGCAGGTCATCAATAATCTGTTGACGATTGTTGCTTTTTCAGAACTCGGACTCTCCAATGCTGTGCTATATATGTTGTATCGTCCTGTGGCCGAGCGAGATGAGAAGAAAATTGTCCGGATTCTATATCTCTATCGTCAGTTTAACCGCTACGTCGGAGGTGTGATTGCGGTTCTTGGACTCCTGTTCATGCCGCTTCTATCCTTCTTTATTCGAACGGATATACCTGATGCTACTGTGTATTTGGTGTATGTACTAAATTTGATGGCTGTTGTCAGCACATACTTCTATAATTATCGAAGCGTGCTGCTTAGTGCAAATCAGCAAGACTATATAGCATCCTTGATTTCTACCGGAATATCGTTCTTTCGTGTCGGAATTCAATGTTTTGTGATCTATTGGACACATGATTATATTCTCTTTTTGTTGACGGGACTTCTCGCGGGTGTAATACAAAACGTGATGATCTACCTTCAAACAGGACGGATATATTCATTCATTCGTTGTTTTGATCAGATCTATGAGTCGGCTGAGATCGAGATGGAAAGAAAAGAACTTAAGAAAAATATTTTTTCGATGAGTTCGGTAAAGATTGCCGCCATCGTCATCGATCATACAGACACGTTGCTGCTTTCTTGGATCAACACACTTTTGGTTGGACTCTGTGCGAATTACATGATGCTTAGCAATGGGATTAAAAGTGTGGTATCCATTGTACAGCAAGCGTTTCTCCATTCCGTCGGAATTAGTTTGGCGGAAAAAGAATCGGAGCAAAAATTCCTTTTGTTTCGTCAACTGTTGATACTCAATACATATCTGACGGGAATCGTAATCGTTGGGTTGTTTGTGTCATGGAATTCCTTTATTGTTCTGTGGATTGGAGAACAGTATGTCATAGACTTTTTACTCTTTTTCGCATTACTGCTCAATCTCGGATGGACCTTCATGATTTCTCCTATTTGGATTTTTCGCGATGCGTCTGGAATGTTTGTATATGTTCGTAAGATGTTGTTTGCGAATGCGGTTCTCAATATTGTCTTGTCAGTCCTTCTGGGATGGAATTTGGGGGGGGCAGGGATCTTTTTAGGGACTGTGCTTGCAGATCTTTGCACAGATTTTTGGTATGATAGCAATATCATCTACAAAAAAGTTTTTGGGAAAAAGAACGGTTTTGTCTATCAACGGCACATTGTAGAAAATATATTTTCATCCTTTGTGATCGGTGGTGTGTTATACTATATTATGAACTCATGGGGACATACATTGCTTGATTGGCTTGTACAAGCTGGTATTGCCTGTCTTGTTTACACCGTCTATTTTTATTTTCGCTATAGGAATACAGAGAGTTTTAAAGCCCTTTGTGCTCGATTTTGTATTGCTAAGTGAAAAACAATGATGGTTCGTTACTGCAGATAGGGGGAAAATCAATGAATTATTTGTATTACGATAAAAGCCTGGAGTATCCATGTGAATCCAATCAGGCATTTCATCCAGACACCGCATATCCGGAATATCCGCATGGGAACAGTGCTGTTTCTGAGACACCTAACAAAGTATATGAAGCAATTCGAAGCATGTTATACGAAATGGGGCTTGATGCCGAGCGATACGGCACAAAGGACTGGAATCCTCTGGGGAAGTGGATTCGTCCGGGGCAAAAGGTGTTGCTGAAACCTAACTTCGTTAATCATAAGAATGAATCGGCGCAGCCGGATGATCTTGACAGCTTGGTTACGCATCCCTCTATTATTCGTTGTCTACTTGATTATTGCTATATTGCACTGCGAGGAGAGGGGAACGTTATTGTCGGAGATGCCCCGGTCAAGGATTGCGATTTTGATCTGTTGATGACGAGAGGTCGATACATCCAAGTTGAGAGGTTCTTCCGTAGTGTCTCCGATAAATTTTGTGTTAATTTTTATGATTTTCGAGGTCCCGAGGAGGAGGGGGGACAATACAACGATACGGGGCATGGCGTAGTTGTCAATTTGGGGAAGAAGTCATGGTTTTATCAATGTGGGTATGATGAAGAAAAATATCGCGTACCCAATTATGATTACAGGCTTGTAGTAAGACATCATAAAGGTGAAGTTCAGGAATATATGGTAAACAGTGCAGTTCTGGACGCGGATGTCGTGATTAGCATTCCGAAACCCAAAACCCATAGAAAAAACGGATACACGGCAGCACTAAAAAACTTTGTGGGCATCAATTACAGCAAAGAATATTTACCGCACCACACAGAGGGCGCTGTATCCGACGGCGGCGATGAATACATTCGTGCGGAGATTTTACCGTTTCTTTCTGCCAGGGTACGTCGTTATATTGATATCAATCGAGTTACGACAGATGGCAGGAATGCTCATAAAAATACACTGTCTCTTCGTGTTTCTCGCAGGTTTCGATCATTGATGTGGAGGACGTATTGGTTTCTATACCGCATGGATCAGAAATGGTCGACCTACAGAGGCTTGACACTGGATGCCAAGGCGCGCGAAGGGACTTGGCATGGTAATGACACGCTGTGGCGAACTGTTTTGGATCTGAACTATGTGCTTCGCTATGCGCGTGCAGATGGGAAAGTCATGGATCAGCCACAGAGAACGATTTTGCATCTGGGGGACATGGTTATATCGGGAGAGAAGGAAGGTCCAATGTCGCCATCGCCAAAGGAGCAGCACATGATGCTCTTTTCGGATGATGCGGTGGAGTTCGACTGTATTGTGGCTAAGGTGATGGGGTTTGATTATAATAAGCTTGCGATACTGAATCATGCCGTCGGATTTAAGCCGTTGACGAAGCTCTCTTATAATGATATTGAAGTGCAGTCAAATGATGAACAGTGTGCCGGATCTTTGAGAAATATTTGTTTTGAGGCGTGCTCAAGACCCTTTATTGCAACCGAAGGCTGGAGAGGTCATATTGAACTCAAGTCACCGTGAGGATGGTGTGCTGCGATCTGTTTATTTGTCATGAGGTTTTACGCGAGTGAAGAAGTACAACGATCTAAAAAAATGTATTTTAGGACTGAAAAGCCTATTGGTTGCTTTTTCCGGTGGAGTGGATTCAACCTTTCTGTTAAAGGTTGCGCATGATGTCTTGGGGGACAATGTAATTGCTGTTA
>ERZ772945.1730-NODE-1730-length-14796-cov-2.873346_pt1 | contig 14796 bp, 10 predicted proteins | sample MGYA00511681_ERZ772945 | MGnify/ENA primary metagenome ERZ772945 (study PRJEB29015, sample SAMEA2737943) | human oral metagenome | biome: human oral; feature: human-associated habitat; material: dental | place: China | collected 2143 ...
AATGTGGAGGCAAGGGATGTCGTTTCTGTAAGGGCAGTGGCTGGATTGAAATCTTAGGTTGTGGAATGGTGCATCCAAATGTGCTGGATATGTGTGGTGTGGATAAAAATGAATATACAGGTTTTGCCTTTGGTGTGGGACTGGAAAGAATCGCACTTTTGAAATATGAAATTGATGATATGCGCCTACTATATGAAAATGATATTCGTTTTTTACAGCAGTTCTAAAATAAGACAGATAAGGAGAGAGTAATGGATACAGCATTATCTTGGATTAAAGCGTATGTGCCAGGTTTAGAGGTGAGTGCACACGATTATACGGAGGCAATGACGCTTACGGGAACAAAGGTTGAAGGCTATCGGGAGCTGGATAAGAATTTAGAAAAAATTGTAGTGGGAGAAATTTGTTCCATTGAAAAGCACCCAGATGCAGATAAGTTGATTATTTGTCAGGTAAATATTGGGGCGGATGCACCAATTCAAATTGTAACGGGGGCATCGAATGTCCATGTGGGAGATAAGGTTCCCGTAGTCCTTGATGGAGGAAAAGTTGCAGGCGGACATGATGGTGGTCCACGGCCAGAAGAGGGTATCCGAATTAAAAAGGGAAAACTTCGCGGTGTAGAATCTTTTGGAATGATGTGTTCTATTGAAGAGCTTGGTGCAGATCGAGAGTACTATCCTGACGCACCAGAAAGTGGAATTTATATTTTGCCAGCAGATAGTGTGCCAGGCGATGATGCCATTGAAGTCATTGGTCTTCGAGATACTGTCTTTGAATATGAGATTACTTCCAATCGTGTGGATTGCTATGCTGTCATTGGAATTGCTAGAGAGGCCGCTGCGACATTTGGAAAAGAATTTGTTCTTCCAAAGATTAAGCCAACAGGAAATCATGAGAATGTCAATGACTTTTTGAGGGTGGATGTAGAGGATACAGAACTTTGTAAGCGATATACAGCAAGAATGGTTAAAAATATTCAACTTGCTCCTTCTCCAAGGTGGATGCAAAAGCGATTGGCAGCAAGTGGAATTCGCCCAATCAACAACATTGTTGACATCACAAACTATGTGATGGAAGAATATGGTCAGCCAATGCATGCCTATGACTATGAAAATATTGCAGGAAAGAAAATTGTTGTAAAGCGTGCAGAAAATGGCGAACTCTTTGAGACATTGGATGGTCAAGAGAGAAAGTTAGATGATCAGGTTTTAATGATTCGTGATGGGGAAAAGGCAATCGGCATTGCGGGAATTATGGGTGGTGAGAATTCAAAGATTACAGATGATGTGCAGACTATGATTTTTGAGGCAGCAACATTTGATGGCACAAATATCCGACTCTCATCTAAACGTCTCGGACTTCGTACAGATGCATCTGGAAAGTTTGAAAAGGGACTTGATCCAAATAATGCCATTGATGCGATCAATCGTGCCTGTGAACTTATCGAGGAATTGGGTGCAGGTGAGGTTGTCGGTGGTGTTGTGGACATTTATCCAAATAAGGTTGAACCATCTCGTGTAAAATTTGAACCAGACCGAATCAATCGTTTGCTCGGAACGAATATTTCAAAGGAAGAGATGATTGGCTACTTTGAAAAAATTGAGTTGATGTATGATGAAAAGACCAATGAGATTGTTGCACCAACATTTCGTCAGGACATTCATGTAATGGCTGATCTGGCAGAGGAAGTGGCAAGATTCTTCGGCTATGATAAGATTCCGACAACATTGCCAAGTGGAGAGGCAACGATGGGAGGGATTACCTATAAGTTGCGCATCGAAGAACAGGCGAGAGAAACTGCACAATTTTTGGGATTTTCTGAGGCAATGAACTATTCATTTGAAAGTCCAAAAGTTTTTGATCGTTTAAACTTTGCAAAGGACAGCAAGGATCGCATGGCAATCGAGATTATGAATCCACTTGGAGAAGATTTCTCGGTGATGAGAACTACACCATTACATGGTCTTCTCAATTCATTGTCTACGAATTACAACAGAAGAAATAAGGATGTCAAACTCTATGAGCTTGCCAATGTTTACAGACCAAAGACTTTGCCGTTGACAGAGCTTCCAGATGAAAGAATGCAATTTGCTCTTGGATTTTATGGAGCGGGTGATTTCTTTGTGATGAAGGGCGTTGTGGAAGAGTTTTTTGAGCGAGTTGGTTTAAAGGAAAAAGTCACCTATGAACCTCATTGCGATAGACCATTTTTGCATCCAGGAAGAAGAGCAGATATCATTTATTGTGGAAAGACTTTGGGCTATCTGGGGGAGGTTCATCCAGAAGTTGCACAAAATTATAAGCTTGGAGAAAAGACATATATTGCTGTATTGGATATGCCGGCACTCATTCCATTTACTTCTTTTGACATTAAGTATACCGGCATTGCAAAGTATCCAGCAATGACAAGAGATATTTCTATGGTTGTTCCAAAAGAAATTTTGGCTGGACAGATTGAAGAGGTAATTGAAAAATTTGGTGGTGACAGTCTAGAATCTTATGCTCTATTTGATATCTATGAGGGAGACCAGATTCAGGAGGGATTTAAGTCAATGGCCTATACAATTACATTCCGTCGTAAGGAGAGAACTTTGGAGGAGAAAGAAGTTGTAACGGCAATGGATGCGATTGTCAATGCGTTAAAAGAGCTTGGAATTAGCTTGCGTGCTTAGTTGACAAAAAGGATGGTCTGCTTTATAATTCTTAAGGGAATATAAACTGTTGATTAATTTTTTGGAAGGATGTTAGGTGAATACTATGGCAAATGCGAGAGCAAACAAAAAGGCAGCAGCAAAGGCTGCAGTGGTTGAGAAGAAAGTAGTAGCAGTAAAAGAGGCTCCAAAAGCAGAGGCTCCAAAAGCAGAGACAAAGAAGGCAGCAGCACCAAAGAAGGCAGTAGTTACAAAAGTAAAGGCTGCAGTTCAATTTGGTGGTAAAGATGTAGATATTGACGCTTTGGTAAAACAAGCAAAGAAAGCATACAAGGATATACATAAAGATGTAAGCATCAAGAGTATGGATATCTATATCAATGCAGATGATTCGGCAGCTTACTTTGTTGTCAACGGTGAAGAAGCACCAGAGATTAAGATTAATTTATAGAGATGATGTCGGCACAGTCTTTTGGCTGTGCCGATATTTCGATAATAACGAAAGTGAGAGAAAAGAATGACAAAGATTAGAACACGCTATGCACCAAGTCCAACAGGAAGAATGCATGTAGGGAACTTGAGAACAGCACTCTATGCCTATTTGATTGCCAAACATGAGGGCGGAGATTTCCTTTTGCGCATTGAAGATACAGATCAAGAAAGATTTGTTGAGGGTGCAACAGAAATTATCTATAGGACACTGGAAGAAACAGGACTTGTACATGATGAGGGGCCAGATAAGGACGGTGGTTGCGGTCCTTATGTGCAGAGCGAGCGACGAGCAGAGGGCATTTACTTAGAATATGCAAAAAAGCTGGTGGAAAAAGGAGAGGCTTACTATTGCTTTTGTGATGCCGAGCGTTTGGCTACACTAAAAAGAACAGTCAATGGCGAAGAAATTATGAGCTATGATAAGCATTGTCTTGGTCTTTCAAAGGAAGAAGTGGAGGCAAATTTAGCTGCGAATAAGCCATATGTTATTCGACAAAATAATCCAACACAGGGAAAGACCACCTTCCATGATGAGCTCTACGGAGATATTTCTGTGGACAATGCCGAACTTGATGATATGGTATTGATTAAGTCGGATGGATATCCAACATATAATTTTGCCAATGTTGTCGATGACCATTTGATGGGAATTACTCATGTTGTGCGTGGAAATGAATATTTGTCTTCCTCACCAAAATATAATCGACTCTATGAGGCTTTTGGATGGGAAGTGCCAGTGTATGTTCACTGCCCACTCATTACTAATGAAGAACACAAAAAACTTTCAAAGCGTAGTGGTCACGCATCATTTGAAGATCTTGTGGAGGCAGGGTATTTGCCAGAGGCCATTGTCAACTATGTGGCACTTCTTGGTTGGTCACCAGAAGACGATCAAGAAATCTTTTCGTTGCCAGAATTGGTAGAGAAATTCAATTACCACAATATCAGCAAATCTCCAGCTGTTTTTGATATGGTTAAGTTTGGTTGGATGAATGGAGAGTATTTAAAGGCAATGGATGAGGAGAAGTTTTTTGAACTCGCCAAGCCGTATATTGAGGCCGTCATTAAAAAGCCTCTGGATCTTCGAAAAATTTCAAATATGGTTAAGTCAAGAATTGAGAAATTCCCAGACATCAAGGACTTAATTGATTTCTTTGAAGAAATGCCAGAGTATGATATTGAAATGTACAATCACAAAAAGATGAAGAGCAATACAGAAACTTCATTGAAGGTATTGAGAGAGACTTTGCCAATTCTTGAGGCACAGGAAGATTTTTCAAATGATGCCCTCTTTGCACGATTGTCAGAGTACATTAAAGAGACTGGAGTAAAGACAGGATTTGTAATGTGGCCACTTCGCACAGCACTTTCTGGAAAGCAATCGACACCAGCGGGTGCAACAGAAATTATGGAAGTGCTTGGAAAAGAGGAGTCTCTACAGAGGATAAAACTTGGAATCGATAAATTACAGTAAGAGTCAAAGAGAGGCTGTGGAGTTTGGAGCAGGACCAATGATGGTATTAGCTGGTCCTGGCTCTGGGAAGACATTTGTCATCACCCACAGAGTTTGTCATTTGATTGAAAAGCAAAATATTCGACCAGAGAATATCTTGGTTGTCACCTTCTCAAAAGCAGCTGCAGTGGAAATGAGAGAGCGATTTATCAAGTTAATGCCAGATAAGCAGGGTGAAAGAGTGACTTGGGGAACTTTTCACTCTGTTTATTTTCATCTTTTGCGAACAGCTTATGGCTATCGAGGCGACCAGGTGATTACAGATGCTGAGCGATATGATGTTATCAGAGAATTGATGAAGAAAAATCAGATGGAGAGCGAAGATGTTGTGGGACTTGGCACAGAAATTCTTTCAGAAATTGCCATTGTAAAACAAGAGAGAATGGATATCTTGCACTACTATGCACATAGCTGTCCAGCTGATCTTTTTCGACAGATTTTTGTGGATTATGAAAAGAGCATTAGCGAGAGAAAGAAAATTGATTTTGAGGATATGCTCGTGATGACATATGAATTGTTATCACAAAGAGAAGATATTCGGAGGGCGTGTGAAAATCGCTATCAATATATTTTGGTTGACGAGTTTCAAGATATCAATCGAATGCAATATGAAATTATTCAGCTCATCGCAGGGGAAAGGGCAAATTTGACGATTGTGGGAGATGATGATCAATCCATCTACCGCTTTCGAGGAGCAAAGCCAGAGATTATGCTCGGCTTTGCAAAGGACTATCCCAAAGTAAAAAAAGTATTACTCGATATTAATTTTCGTTCCACTACACAGATTATTGAGGCGGCAGGGAAATTAATTGCTCACAATAAGGAAAGGTTTGAAAAGCAAATTACAGCGGCAAGAGGGAATGGAAGACCAGTGGATGTTATTCGATTTAAAAATGTCTATCAAGAAGTAAAGAGCATTATTGATGATATTAGCGATTATGTCAAAGCAGGTCATTCTCTGGATGATATTGCGATTCTCTATCGGACAAATTTACAGCCTCGCTTGATGACGGAGATGCTTATGCAATATAATATTCCCTTTGTGATGAAGGACAATATTCCCAATCTCTACGACCATTGGATTGCCAGAGATATCAAGTCCTATTTAAGATTATCTATTGGAATGGCGAAGAGAGGGGATTTACTTCGCATTTGTAATCGCCCAAATCGCTATATTAAGAGAGAAGCATTGCAGTTTTCGGATGGTCAAATAAGAGATTTATTTAAGTACTATGAGGACAAACCCTATATGATTGAGCGTATTGCTCAACTGAAGACAAACTTGCGAGCAATTCAAAATATGCGACCAGGGATGGCCGTGCGCTTTATCCGAAAGGGAATCGGCTATGATGAATTTTTGGAAGAATATGCCCAATATCATGGCATAGAAGAAGATGAACTTCTTGATATTTTAGGTGAGCTTGAGCAATCAGCTGACCGTTCAGAGACCATCCTTGATTGGTTCTCTCATATGGAAGAGTACAAGGAAAAATTGGCACAGACCAAGAAACAAGAAGAAAAAATAGGGGTTCGATTGATGACCTTTCATTCTTCTAAAGGGTTGGAATATAAAATTGTCTATATGATTGACTGTAATCAAGGTATTACGCCCCATAGAAAGGCCAAAGCTATAGAGGATATGGAAGAGGAGCGAAGAATGTTTTATGTGGCGATGACCAGAGCAAAAGACCGATTGTATGTTTATAGCGCGGATTCTAGCTTTCACAAGAAAGCAGAATTGTCAGACTTTGTGAAAGAAATTTTGTAGACAAAAGGGAGTGCCAAAGTTATACTATAGGAATAAATTATAGAAAGGAAGAAAGACATGGAAGAAAATAGAGAGGGACTTTTTGGCGGAGAAGAGACAACAGTGACGATTACCTTGGAAGATGATTCCACCATTGATTGTGTTGTATTGACTATTTTTGAGGCAGATGACAGGGAGTATATTGCGGTAATGCCAGAGGACGAGAACAATGAAAATGTTTACTTGTACCGCTACCGTGAGCTAGAAGATGGTCAGCCGGAGTTGACAAATATTGAAACCGATGAGGAATATGAGATTGTATCAGATGCCTTTGATGAGCTCTTAGACGAACAAGAGTTTAATGAAATTATGGGTGATTTTGACGACGAAGAATAGGGATGAATATATTTCAAATGATTGGTCCTATTATGATTGGACCTTCAAGTTCCCACACAGCAGGAGCAGTGCGGTTAGGGCATGTGGTCAATAAGATTGCCAATGATGACAAAATTGTGGATGTAACCTTTGAGCTTTCAGGTTCATTTGCAAGAACTTATAAAGGACATGGCACTGACCGTGCACTCCTTGCTGGTGTGATGGGATATCACAGCTATGCCGAAGAAATTCGAGATGCCCTTAAAATTGCTAAAGAAAAAAATATTTCCTATCGCTTTATTGCCAAAGATATTGCAGGTGCACATCCCAATACAGCTCGCATTTATTTTCAATGCGAAAGTGGTGCAACAGGCAGTGTGCAGGGAGCAAGTATTGGCGGTGGAAATATTCGTGTGGACTATGTCAATGGCATGCGTGTGGACTTTAATGGGGATTATACAACCATTTTAATTTTGCATGATGACCGGCCAGGCGTTATTGCAGAGGTGACGAATTTAATTCATATCAAGTATAGAGATTTAAACATCAATAATTTTAAGCTTTCCAGACAGGAAAAGGGTGGACTGGCCTTGATGACCATTGAACTTGACGACAAGCCATCACAAGAATTGATTGATGATTTAAAGCGTGTTCAATATGTGCACAATGCAGTATTGATTCGGGCAATATAGAAAGGAATAGTGGTGAAGTACAATTCAATTCAAGAGCTAGTGGATATTGCGACAAGAGAAAACAAAAAGATTAGCGATATTTGTATCAAAGACCAGGCACAACAATTAGAAATGAGTGAAGAGGAAATCTTTCAAAAAATGGAAGAGAGCTTCTTGGTGATGATTGAATCGGCAAAGCCAAATCAAACTTTGCGTTCGACTTCAGGTTTAACTGGTGGCGAGGGATATCAAATGATGGAGTATGCCAATAAATCCGAAGGGGGATTGAGTGGCAGATTTTTGACTCGGGCAATGGCAAGGGCAATGGCGGTTTCCAATTGCAATGCGGCGATGGGAAAGATTGTTGCAGCACCGACAGCAGGTAGTTGCGGGATATTGCCGGGATGTTTGGTAAGTATGTACGAAGAAGGACGAGCAAAGAAAGAAGATGTTATTCGAGCGATTTTTACAGCGGGGGCATTTGGCATGGTTGTTGCAGAGAGAGCTTCGGTTGCAGGGGCACAGGGTGGATGTCAGGCAGAATGTGGGTCGGCTTCGGGAATGGCCGCAGCAGCACTTGTTGAATTACAGGGAGGAACACCACAGCAATGTGCGGATGCCCTTGGAATGGCGATTGTCAATCAGCTAGGTCTTGTCTGTGATCCAGTGGCGGGACTTGTGGAAATCCCTTGTATCAAGCGAAATGTCTCTGGTGTGATGATTGCATTTTCGTCCGCAGATATGGCTCTTTCAGGAATTGAATTAAAGATTCCAACAGATGAGTGCATCGATGCGATGCGTGAAGTTGGAGATGCACTTCCTTGCTCTCTAAAAGAAACAGCAGCAGGAGGATTGGCTGCGACACCAACGGGAAAGAAGTTAAAAGAGCAAGTCTTTGGACAAGAGGGATAAAAAAAGAGAGTTTCCAGCAATTGGTGATATGTACTCAGAATTCAATATATATGTTATGGACTAAACAGAACAAATGGATGCTATCCTGTACTTTACAGGTAGCATCCATTTTGTTTTTCGATGAACTTGGAACAAGCCTTCAAAGGATGTTTTTTCTATACTCTGAAGGCGAAAATCCTTTTACCTTATGAAAAAGTCGGCTAAAGTATAGCGGATTATCATATCCGACAATTCTTGAAATTTCGGATATGGAATATTTTGTAGTTTCAAGAAGCAACTGTGCATTGGATATTCTGGCTGAAACAATAAATTGCATAGGTGTAGTGCCAGAATATTTTTTAAAGTTTCTGATAAACCAACTTATACTCATACCCCTTGATGTGGCATATTCTTCAATGCTTATTTCGCTACTATAATTATCGCTGAAATATTGTGTTGCCATATCCATTTCATTGTCCAGATAGATATCTGAGATTTTCCTATCCTTTTGAAGTTCCCTATGTATACCAATGAGCAGCTGTTGCATAAGTATTGACAGAAGTTCTTCATAGTGATCCTGACAACGCTGCAATTCTGATATCATTTTCTTATATATTCTTTCATATTCCAAGGATGTACCCACAAAGAAATAATGTAGATCATCACGGATACCATATTTTCTTAAAATATTTTTTACATTACCTCCTGTGAAATGTACCCAATACACCTCAGTTTTGTCTGTACCATAATATTCATATTTTTGAAATTCTTTCGGACGAAACAAAACCATATTTCCTGCTGTGATAACAGTTTCATTGTCCTTATGATTAAAATGAAAATATGCCTTTCCTGCACTTATATAAATCAACTGATAGTCAAGTCGACCACGAGGTCGATAAGTGGGAAGTTTCGGCTTGGTGAGCAGACGATAGGTGCCACAGCTTCCCACTATAAGTGGTTTAGATTTATCCTTGAAGTCTATGGCGGAGTTATTCATATATCCACAATTTAAATACATATAACCTCCTAAATTAAAGTTTATATAATTGTATCATTTTATGCATATTAAATCCATTATAGTTTATAGACAAAAGACTACAAAAATACTAAAATCAAGCTAACTTAATGAAGTACGAAATTGAAAAGGTAATATTATAGTATGATATTGTTCATACAAAAGGAGGTTAAAATGATTGTACCGCGTTATTATGAGGACTTGAAGGTTTTACATGAGAACACTATGCCGGCAAGAGCATATTATATTCCGGCTTCAAAGCGAATGGATGATCTTGTAGAGAATCGCAAGGGCTCGGACAGGATTCAATTTTTAAACGGCATATGGAAGTTTAAATATTTTGAAAGTATCTATGATGTAAAGGAAGAATTTTTTGAGCAGGGATTTGATGTATCAGATTATTCAGATATGAAGGTACCGGGAGTGTGGCAAAATGAGGGCTATGATCATCATCAGTATACAAATATAAAATATCCTTTTCCTTTTGATCCTCCCTATGTACCACAAGATATTCCATGTGGGGCGTATGTCTATAATTTTGAATATAAAGAGGATGAGAAAGCCAAAAAAGCATTCTTAAATTTTGAAGGTGTTGACAGCTGCTTTTATCTATGGATAAACGGTTCATATGTGGGATACAGTCAGGTACCACATGCTACAAGTGAATTTGATATCACAGATGTAGTAAAAAACGGAAAGAATACCATTGCTGTTTTGGTAATGAAATGGTGTGACGGATCTTATTTGGAGGATCAGGATAAATTTCGCATGACCGGAATTTTCAGAGATGTATATATCTTGAAAAGACCACAGGCTTTTATAAGAGATTATAAAGTTAATACAGAGGGAGAAAAGTTAAAACTTGATATCGAACTTACAGATCCAGTAGAAGTACAAATAACCCTGGAAGATCAAGCCAAAAGTATAATAGCAAAAGGTAAAATAGAGGAAACCGGAAGTATAGAGTTTAAAGTTTTAAATCCTGTTCTTTGGAATACTGAAAATCCATATCTTTATACCTTGATACTTGAAACAGAGGCAGAGACTATTGTTGAATACGTAGGATTCAGAACCGTTGAGATCATTGATAAGGTGCTTTATTTTAATAAGCAAAAGATAAAGTTTAGAGGTGTAAACAGACATGATTCGGATCCTATAACGGGATTTACAATCAGTATTGAACAAATCATAAAAGACCTTACTTTAATGAAACAGCATAATTTCAATTCTATCCGAAGCAGTCACTATCCGAATGCACCATATTTCTATCAGCTATGTGACAAGTACGGATTTATGGTTATTGATGAGGCGGATATTGAGGCACATGGTCCTGTTATGGTTTACAGAAAAGAGGATACCGACTACAACAGATTCAAAAGATGGAATGAAAAGATAGCGGATGATCCGGCTTGGGAAGCTTCCATTCTTGACAGAGTAGAGCTTATGGTAAAGAGGGAGAAGAACAGACCTTCTATCGTAATGTGGTCAATGGGAAATGAGAGTGCCTACGGTTGCAATTTTGAAAAGGCACTTAAGTGGACAAAAGAGTATGATCCTTCAAGAATTACACAGTATGAGAGTGCAAGATACAGAAATTATGATGTAGTGTACAATTACGATCATCTGGATATATACAGTAGAATGTATCCTTCACTTGATGAAATCAGAGAGTATCTAAAAAATGATGCAAGCAAACCGTTCTTACTGGTAGAGTATTGTCACAGTATGGGAAACGGCCCCGGAGATTTTGAGGATTATTTTGAACTTATTTATGAAAATGATCTTATGTGTGGAGGCTTTGTATGGGAGTGGTGTGACCATGCAATATATAAGGGCACAGCAAAAAACGGTAAAGCTATGTACTACTATGGCGGTGACCATGGAGAAAAAGTACATGATTTAAATTTCTGTATGGACGGGCTTGTATATCCGGACAGAAGACCACATACAGGACTGCTTGAATATAAGAATGTCTACAGACCTGCAAGGGTGGTTTCATATGATGAAGAAAGTGGAAAACTGGTGCTTCACAATTATATGGATTTTGATGATCTGAAGGACTTTATAGATGTTAATTATGAAGTGAGCTGTGACGGAATAAGTGTTGAAACAGGAAACTTAGATCTTCCTTCTATAGAGGCACATAGTGAAAAAGAGCTTGAACTTAGGATAAAGATTCCAAATAAGGGCAAAGTATTCCTTAAACTGATCTATATACTTAAAAAGGAAATGCCTTTGATTCCAAAAGGATATGAACTTGGATTTGATGAGTTGAAGATTAAAAATGAAGATGGAAGAAATCAAAATACAGTGAAATGGCTTGAAAGAGAAGTTACTGTATCTGATATGGAAGTAGCAGAAGATGATACATCAGTAATTATTAAGGGTAAGACTTTCACATATACCTATAGTAAGAAAAACGGAATGTTTGAATCATTAGTATTTGCAGGAAGGGAATATATCAACAGACCTATGGAGCTTAATATCTGGAGAGCACCTACAGATAATGATATGTATGCAAAGATGGAATGGAAGAAGGCAAAGTATAATGAAGCATATGTAAGAGCTTATAAAACAGAGATTATACAGTCGGAAAAGTGTGTTGAGATATCTGTAAAAACTTCTATGTCTGCTGCAAGTATTCAAAAGATATTGGATGCGGACATTGTTTGGAAAATCGACTGTATGGGAGGAATAACATCTTCCATCAAAGTTGTAAAGGATGAAGAGTTCCCTGACTTACCAAGATTTGGAATAAGATTATTCCTTGATAAGAAGCTTGAAAATATTGCATACTTCGGCATGGGACCTTATGAGAGCTATATAGATAAACATCAGTCAACAAGTCATGGTATATATAGAGCAAAGTTGAGCGAGATGCATGAAGATTATATAAATCCGCAGGAAAACGGTAGCCACTATGACTGTGACTATGTGGAGCTTGCAAACGGACAGTTCGGTATGGTGGCGGCAGCCAAAAAAACTTTCTCATTTAATGCCTCGGTTTATACACAGGAGGAGCTTGAAAAGGCGGAACATAATTTTGAACTTGAAGAATCAGACAGCACAGTACTCTGTATTGACTATGCTCTAAATGGGATAGGTTCAAACAGTTGTGGACCGGTAGTGACAGATAAGTATAGATTTGATGATATCAAGTTTGATTTTGCGATCAGTATAATACCTTTTGTCAAGTAAAAACACATGGAAAGGAGAGTTTTTATGGAAGAAAAGAAATATTTAAAGTGGTATAACAAGGTAGGATACGGTTCCGGTGATATAGCAGGAAATGTGGTCTATGCCCTCTTAGCTGCATTTGTAATGATATATTTAACAGATATCATAGGGCTTAATGCCGGTATAGTAGGAACATTGATTGCGATTTCAAAGATTTTTGATGGTATCAGTGATGTGTTCTTTGGTGCCATGATCGACAAGACCAAGACGAAAATGGGTAAGGCACGGCCTTGGATGCTCTATGGATATTTTGGATGTGCCGTATGTTTGGCAGCGATATTTTGTATACCTGTGGATATGGGAAGTACCGCTCAGTATGCATGGTTTTTTATAGCATATACATTATTAAATGCAGGATTTTATACAGCCAACAATATTGCATACTCATCACTTACCGCACTTATTACAAAGAATAATTCGGAGAGAGTGCAGATGGGATCTATAAGATTTATGTTTGCATTTGGAACCAGTATGCTTATTCAGGCTGTGACAGTCGGATTTGTGGAAAAACTTGGTGGCGGTGCGGCAGCGTGGAGAACAGTTGCTATTCTATATGCAATAATCGGAGTTATTTCAAATACCGTTTCAGTATTATCTGTCAGAGAACTTTCAGATGAAGAACTCTCTGAAGGAAAAAAGGATGATGAGGCACAGGAAAAGTACAATCTGATTGATGCTTTTAAAATACTTGTTCACAATAAATATTTTCTGATGATTTGTGGCGCTTACCTTTTGATGCAGCTTTATTCGGCTACACTTGGAATGGGCATTTACTTTATGAAGTATGTACTTGGAACTGACAGGTTGTTTGGAACCTTCTCATGGGCTATCAATATTCCTATGATTGTGGGGCTGCTTATAACACCAGTTCTTGTCACAAGGTTAAACGATATGTACAAGTTAAATATAGTCGGATATGTGATCGGAACAGCAGGTCGTCTGGGAGTGGTTATAGCAGGATATATGGGAAGTATTCCGCTTATGCTTTTCTTTACAGCTGTTGCAGCATTTGGTATGAGTCCTCTTCAAGGTGATATGAATGCACTTATTGCAACAACATCAGAGTATACAAGACTTACGACCGGTAAAAAGGTGGATGGTACAATGTATTCCTGTACATCCTTTGGAACGAAGGTAGGTGGAGGACTGGGCACTGCTATAGCCGGTTGGATGCTTGCAGCAAGCGGATATGTTCAGAATGCCACAACTCAGCCACAGTCCTGTGTAAATATGCTTTATATTATGTACTTATGGCTTCCTATGATCTTTAATGTGTTGATAACTTTTATACTTGTAAATCTGAAAGTGGAAAAGGCAAATAAGGAGCTTCAGAGTCAATAAAAAACTCAAAAAAGAGAGTTTCCAGTGATTGGTGGAAACTCTCTTTTTGTGTTATACATTAAATCTAAATAAGATGACATCGCCATCTTGCACGACATATTCCTTGCCCTCTAATCTCATCAAGCCTTTTTCCTTAGCAGCAGCACTGGAGCCACAATCTAATAGATCTTGATAATTGATGACCTCAGCACGAATAAATCCTCGCTCAAAATCGGTATGAATCTTTCCGGCAGCCTGAGGAGCCTTAGTTCCCTTTTTGATGGTCCAGGCTCTTGTCTCATCTTCTCCAGAGGTAAGATAACTTAAAAGACCAAGAAGGTCGTAGCTTGCACGGATCAATTTATCGAGTCCGGATTCTTTAATGCCAAGAGCCTCAAGGTATTCCGCTTTTTCGTCATCATCGAGTTGAGAAATTTCTTCCTCAATTTGAGCACATACAACAAATACTTTGCTGTTATTTTGAGCTGCATAGTCTTGAACTTGTTTGACATAAGGATTACTTGCACCATCATCGGCTAAATCGTCCTCAGCAACATTGGCAGCAAAGATAACTGGCATAAAGGTAATTAGGCCCAAAGATTTGACAAAGGCCATCACATCCTCGTCATCATTTTCGTATGACTTTGCAAGGTTTCCGTCCTCAAGAATTGCTTTTAATTCCTTTAAGATCTCAAGCTCCTTCTTGGCAGTCTTATCATTCATTGCCATCTTTGAAGTTTTGGCAATTCTTCGATCAAGAATTTCAATATCAGAGAAAATTAACTCTAAATTAATGGTTTCAATATCGGCTATTGGATCAACAAAATCAGATTCACGTCCTTGTTCACGCATAACATTTTCATCATTGAAAGCACGTACAA
>ERZ772945.1732-NODE-1732-length-14776-cov-3.096597_pt1 | contig 14776 bp, 10 predicted proteins | sample MGYA00511681_ERZ772945 | MGnify/ENA primary metagenome ERZ772945 (study PRJEB29015, sample SAMEA2737943) | human oral metagenome | biome: human oral; feature: human-associated habitat; material: dental | place: China | collected 2143 ...
AGAAAAAGAGGCCCTTCAAGGCCTCTTTCTTTTATTTTACAATTTTTTTGCCATCAACAATATAAATGCCGTGGGGCAATTTTTCAATATCCGTACCCAGGAACGTGCCGCTGATACTGTAAACACGGTGTGCCCTTGCAGGCGTTATGTCAACGCCTTTTATATCAGCAGGTACGGACGGTACCGGCAGTTCGTTTTTCTTTGCTGACTTACGAAATACAAAGCTCATGCTGCCATCGCCCTGCTGTTTAATATTCAAGATGCTGCAATTCATCAGCTTTTTGCCTTCGCTGTTTTCGTTATGTAACGTAGCGGCTGGTGTAGAGGTGGCTGTTAATGAATCGTTTTGCACATAAGGATAAGCAGCACCTCCTTCGTCCAGCACCAATAAGCGTCCGAATACACTACCCGACATGGAATCGTCATAGCCGTTGGCATGGAATATTGTAACGTGCTGGTGGTCGTTTCCATATGCATAAGTTCCGCTCGTTGTATTAACGGCGTTATGCCTCCATAGCGTTGCATCATAATCAATATGGTTGATTATCATTCCGTGCCCGGGCAATTCGGCATCAAATCCTTTCTGCTGCCGGTTATCAAGAATATAATATTCGTTACGGTTGGCATCGTTATAGACAATGTATGTCTGCCCCATATCGGCCAGACACTGCATGTTTGTGATGGTGGTATCGGCCGTAAGCTCAACCGGTTTCGTCCATCCGCAAACCATTTTCTCATATCCCGTATAGCCGGCAGGCACGAAACCGTCGCCGTTATACGCCCCTCTGTCCATCAAATCCCAGCCTCCCATGCCGTAGTTTCCGCTATAAGCGGTATCGTACATATCAGGAAAGCCCATACAATGTGAAAATTCATGGCAGAAAGTTCCGATGCCGGCTACTTCGCTTCCCCTCAATTTGGTATAGCGTAATTCGCTCGAACAGGCGTACGTATTGATAATGGTGTTGCCTAATTTAAACTTACGATAGCCTGCGCTTGCAAGGTTAGACATGTGCGGCCATATCAAATCGTCTTCGCCGGTAGGCGAATCAGCCTGCCCGTGACCGGCATAAAGCACAAACACTTCTTCGGCCTCGCCGTCATTATCCCAGTCGTATGTGCTGAAATCAACCGAATCTTTTGCCAGCGAACACGCGCTGCGAATCATCTCAGGAGCACGCTCATCATCGTTCATGCCATAGTAGCGATAAGGGTGTGACAGCTTTAGGGGACCTACAACATCAAACGTAAGGTCGAACTTTCCACCGCTCTGTGCCGAGAAATAGTCGCGTATGCTACCCTGAAAACGTCCTTCATGATACCCCTTGTCATTGGCAATGTGCGTGTAAAAGTTCTTGGGAGATGACATGGAAAAATGCTTGTCCGAGAACTCTACCAGCAGTATAAGCCCGCGTTTGCTGCCCTGAAATATTGCCGGATTTTTGTTTTCGCCCGGTGCTCTGAACCTTTGTCCCTTTGTATTAGCCGCACGAGCCATGCGCCTTTGCTTTGCTGCGGCCTTCCTGTCAATACTTTTCATGCTCACGGCCTTAAACAATCCGCTATCGCCATCGGGCACATAGGCCTTACCTTCGGCCGATTGCCAAAAGTGAACATGCTCATCACCCCGAAGCATAACTTTCACCTCACTGCCATCGGCCAGCCTGATGGTTCGCCAAATACCCGGATAAGCGGGAACGGCATTTACAACATATACTGCCATTGACAGCAGCAGGGTACTGAGAAATTTCTTCATATCAAGTTGTTTATTTTTGTCTTTTATTCAATGCTACACCGTACAAAATGCGTAATTATTATACAAACTGTCAGCATAATGAGCAGCAAAGTTACGTTTTTCTGACGATATGACAAAACAAAAAAGCCATAACCTTTCTGCCTTTCAAGCGTTTATATACTTCCTGAAGGCTCATATGCAACGATGTTTTCAACCATAAGAGTATTGTTCGACGGCCGTCAGCAGCACGTACGGCGGCCGTCGTATAATACGTTTGACGACCGTCAGCAGCGCTGCTGACGGCCGCCGAACAGCGAACATTACATCATAAACGGCATAATATTCTGCTGCCATCAATGTAAAAAAACGGCATAACAGGCCAACTGTTATGCCGTAAAACAACTATAATAGCTTTTTATCGTTCTAATATTTCAGGTTCGCGCATGTGACTCATGGTATGCAAACGTTCGTTTAAATAGTTACAGAGTCCGTCACCCTGCACAATCTCAACATGGTCAAACAACCCCAATACAAAACGCCCTATACCCACATAGTTAGCCACCTCGGTTGTAAGCAGCCAGCGATTTTTGCCATCAGGCTTTATCAACTCGGCAGCATGGGGATACTCTTCGCACATGAGGCTGTATGCCAGCAGGTCTAAACGTACACTGATAGGGATGCGCTCTTCGCTGCTAAACATAAACATGTCGGTAAATAACTGGCGGTGTTTGCTCTCGTTTGTCCAGCGATCGTTCAGTACTTCTACCGATTCAATACGGCTTATTTTGAAGGTTTTGTTCATACCCGACGATAGTTCGTAGGCACGAATATCGGCTCGGTCGCCGAGAAAAAGGAAAGGTTCTACAACACGATCTTTCACTGTCTGGCTGTGACCCGAGCTGTATCCATGCAGAATAACCACATAACGCTGGCTGATGGCATACTGAAGACGCTGGACGTTATTGTAAAAAAGACGATCTTTCCACGTTGGCGAAAACTCGTTAAGATGATAGTAACGTGTGAGCTTACGGCGCAAAAGACCGGCAATCGGGTTGTTTTTGTTGTCGGCATCAACCAGCAATGAGTGCATGTAAAAAGCCTGTTCCTGGGTAAAGTCTACCGTACGGGCAATGTCTTGAAAGAAAGGTGAATGGGGGTCGAGCAAATAACGGTTATGCGAATGATGAATAACAAAGCCGTATTTTTCCAACTGTTTGATAACATAATAAAGGTTACGTTTGGATGTTCCCAGAACTTCGGCCAGCTCGGCAGCCGTATGACTGTCGTCGGCCATGGTTGAAACGAGGTCTAACAAGCGCCCTACGGCGGTATCGGATGGTTGAAAGGTTTTATCGGTCATATCAGAAAAAGGTATACTAATGGATGGGTTGTCATGAAAAAAGTAGTTGTTTCGGGGTATATTCAGCAAGTTTACAGCCTGTAACGATGTCTCTGAGTTATTCAAATTTAATCTCGAGCTGGCGCGCTCCAAGCAAGTTATACGAGCGCCTGTGGTAAGGTGTAATGCCAAATTGTGCAATAGCCGCACGATGTTTGGGTGTAGGATACCCTTTGTTTTGTTTCCAGTTGTAAGCAGGATACTGGCGGTCGAGCTCGTCCATATAATCGTCACGACAGGTCTTTGCCAATATGCTGGCCGCAGCAATAGCCTGGTATTTGCCATCGCCTTTAACAATACAGGTGTATGGTAATGGTGTTTTTACCGTATCATCATTGGGTGAAGAGGCCTGATTAGGATAGTAAGGATCGAACCTGTTGCCGTCGATAATCAATGCTTCGGGCTGTACCGAAAGCTGCGCTATGGCGCGGTGCATAGCCAGAAAGCTTGCATGGAGAATATTGATGCGGTCAATTTCTTCGGGCGTTACAATGCCTATGGCCCACGAAATGGCGTCGCGCTGAATTTGTTCACGCAAGGCATAGCGTGCCTTCAGGGTTAGTTTTTTTGAATCGTTCAGTGCAGGGTTGTTATAATTACGCGGTAAAATAACAGCGGCGGCATAGACACTGCCGGCCAAACAGCCTCTGCCGGCTTCGTCACAACCGGCTTCTATCAGGTCATTATAATAATGAGGTTCTAACATAACTTGCTATTTTGTTCTGATATTATTCTTCAGGAGTTAAGGAGTTATGGAGTTAAGAGGAGTTAAGACAAATGTATGGTTGGTAAAAGTATAACGTTAGGTATAAACAATACTTAGATTATTCTACACTAAAATCGAAATAAGACAGCTTCAATATCTACATTGTTTCAGCACAAAATCAATGTTCAAACCATGCTTTGACATTTATCTTAACTTCTCCTAACTCCATAACTGCTTAACTCCTGAAGAATAACTCCAGGCTCTTTAGTATTGTCTTAACTCCTTCTAACTCCCTTTAACTCCATAACTCCTGTTTTATTCTTAACGTTTTTAACGTTGAAATATTGTGCAGTGAAATAACACTTCACTATCAATGGCTACCTTTGCAGCAGAAAATAACAATATAATGTAAATAAAAAATGGAGAAGGAAATGATACTTACAGCTGATAATCAGCGGGTGAACAGCGTACAACGTTCGGTAAAAAGCACTTTTAATATGATATGCAAAGCCTTAGAAGGTGTGAAGATGCCGGTTGAATGGCTGCGAAAATATTATTCAAAGGTATGTGAAAAAGAACTTACTCTCGGGCAGACCGTATTGTTGATAAACACCCAATTTGCCTTTTTGTTCACCGCCTTACCTGCAAATATGTCCATCATTGCACGTATAGCAGGCTGCGCGTGGCTCATATTCAGTTTAAAAAAATGTCACGAACAAATATAGATCGTGTTATAAGACACTCATTCGGCCATCATCAACACAAATAAAAAATCGGCTGACGTATTCACCGTCAGCCGATTTTGTTTTATATAATATGATTATTGCTGTCCGCCAGCCCACCATACAGGCTTCGTAAAAATGTACATTCCGGCATCGTTACCCGAGCCAAAGGCCTTCTTTACATTGGGGTTTGAAATAACATCGCTGTTGCCATAGGGCAGACGCAGCGGCCATCTGTTACCCACTGCATTGTTATTATTGGGATTAACCATGGTTACAGGATAGCTTCCGTCAACAAATTTACAACGGCGCATATCGTTATAAGTCTCAAGCTGCTCGTCGCGAGTCTGTGCAATATACTTCTGAACAAGAATCTCTTTCAATGGATTTGCCAGATAAAGCGCATTGATATGGGTCAGATAATTCTGTACATCAGTTGCCGTGATATTGGCGGGATTGATGGTACCTGAGCCAAATACGACATCGGTAAACTTGCCTCCGGTAGCCTGCCAATCGTCCATAGCGGCCGTAACTGCCGCCTCAAAGTCGGGCTTTGCATTCTCATTAAGCCGGGCCTTTACTTCGGCACGGATGAAGTAAAGCTCTGATTTGCTGAACAAATGCTCATATGCAGCAGGGTTCAGATAGAAAGCAGGAACGTTCACTCCCTCCTGTTCGGCAGCCAGTTTAGCGTCACCAGGCGTTGCAACTGTGTCGGCACCTGTCATGTCTTTGTAGCAAGCGTAGTTGTAAATAGGCTCACGAGGGTCGTTGCGGGCCTTTAAAAGGTTGTCAACTGTAGTCGAAGAACCGATGTATTCACGGCTGAACCAGTAGGCGTACCAAGAGTTATTCTGTGCCCCTGTGTCAAAAACGTTGAGGTTTGCACCCTTAAATCCTGCTGCAAGAGCAGCGTCGGTCTCACTCAAAACCTGCCGAAGCAGGGCATCAGTCTTGTTAACTCCGTAGGTGTGCAGCAGGTAACGGGCCTTCAATGCGTGCGCAAGGCCTGACCATTGCTGCAAGTCGCCCTTGAAGATTACGTCCTGCGAAACTCCGTTTTTCATACTGGCTCCACGGACGAAATTGGCCTGAGCGGCGTCCAATTTAGCAAAAATGGAGTCGTAAATAGCCTTTTGAGTATCAATCTTTGGAGCAGAAACATCTGAGAAACACTCTGACATGGGCACGTCTCCATGCAAGTCGGTAAGCACGCCCCAGTTTAAAGCTTCGAGCGTCTGGGCCATACCCATCAGGTCGTACTGACCTTTATTTACACCGTTTTCGCACTTTTTGCGCAGCGATGAAATGTTATAGATGTTCAAATATGTGCTGTTCCACTCGTTAGCAAAAGAAGAACTGGCCGCTATTTCTGACAGAAGACGCGCCTCTACATCCTTTAACTGGTTGTTGTTTGTACCGAATTCCTGCTCGGTGAACGATGAAACATACCACGCATAGTTTCCACAAAGCACACTGTAAACCGTGGCAACCTCGCCGTCTGTAATCTGAAACTTGCCGTCAACAGCCGGCAATGAAGGGTGCCGCTCGTCAGTATTGATCTTATCCATCATGCTATCCGAACACGAAGACAGGAATAACAGGGATGACATGGCTAAGCCTAAAACATATTTTATTTTCATAATCGTTTTCCTTTAATGAATGAGTTGATTAACGTTTCCCTCAGAAACTAAGTTTGAAACCACCGCCAAAGCTTGACGTGTTAGGCACGGAGAAGCGTTCAAAATAGCCTCCCATGTTACCGTTTCCCTGAGAACTTTCGGGGTCTAACATCGGCATCTTTGCCCAAAGCAATAAGTTTCGTGCGAAAGCATAAACAGAAAGGTCGACCCCTGCAAACTTAGGGAGCTTGTAAGACAGCGTTACATCGCGGAGCTTAAGGTAACCCGTGTCGTATATTCCTGCTTCGGTTACGTTGGTATAAGCCTGATAATATTTCTGTTTGCTTACCTGAACGGTGTTCTTTAAGCCCGTAGTCTGGTCTATTCCTTCGGCTACCATCGTTCCCTCATGGTAAGGAAGCGACTCGTTTGTTGCGCCAAAGTAGTTCATTGTAAGCAATGTTCCGTTGTACATTTTACCGCCATTCTGCCAGTCTAATGTAGCTGAAAGCGTCAGCTTTTTGTAAGAAGCGCTGAGGTTAAAGCCCATATTGAAGTTGGGAGAACATTCACCAAGGTTCTCGCTGTCGCCCGTAGCCTGTGGCAAACCATTGTTTAAAAGCAGCTCGCCTTTGTCGGTACGCTTGAACGCCAGGCCGTAAATGTTGGGATAAGTATAGCCTGCCTGTGCACGAACCTGAGGCTGAACGAATCCGCCCAACATAATACTCTCCACACCGGGAGCCAGTTCTTTCACGAAGTTATGCACCTTAGTGAAGTTAACGCCCAGCTCAACGTTGTAGTCGCGATGCTGTAAAACCGTTGCCTGCAGAGAAAATTCGTGCGACGATGTCGTCATTTGTCCGGCGTTTGTACGTAGATATTGGTAACCCGTTGAGCCTGCCGTCGGCACATCAAATATCTGGTCTTTAACGTCCTGATAGCTGTAAGTGTACTGGAAGCGCACCCTGTTCTCGAAGAAATTCAAGTCAATTCCGGCCTCCCAGTTCTTGGTATTCTGCGGCTTTAAGTTCGTATCGTACTTCACATAATAGGGTGTATAGGACTTCGCGCTGCCCAAAGGATAACTAATTGGCGTATAAGTGTACATGCCACTACCGTATGCTGGTACATACATATAATTGTTATAGAACTTACCTGCCTGCCCAACCTGCGCATAAGACAAACGTAATTTACCATACGAAAGCGTCTTGTTGTCCTTCAATTGTGGAAGCTCCGTGAATATCCAGCTTAATGAAACCGACGGATAAAAGAAGCTGCGGTTCTTGCTCGGCATGGAAGAAACCACGTCGTTACGACCGGTCGCCGTCAGGTAAAGCATGTTTTTCCACGACAATGACAGCTGACCGAACGTACCAACTGTACGTTCTTGTTCGCGATATTCTTCGTGAGCGGCCATCGTTGTGGTGTTACCGATGGTGGGCTGACCGTAGAAAGAGAGGCCCACGCCGTCGTAATCCCACTTGCGTGCATTCTCATGGTTGAACTCGTTACCCAGCAGGAAGCCGAAGTCTACATCGTTCCACTTGGCCGTAAAGTTCGCCGTGAGCAGGTTGTTAAATACATTTCGCTGAACGCCGAAGTCCTCAACCTCTCCCGTTTTGTTGTAAGCCGACCCTACTTCAGCCACTGTACGGTTATTGGTTGTGTAGGTATCGATGCCCGCCTGCTCGCGGAAGACGAGGTTATACTGCTCTCCCCACGCCAGCTTAGGGCTGTATTCGGCATAGGCATTGCCAAAAACGCGGTTGGTATGCTGATAGAATTCGTCGTTGTCGGCCCACCAATAAGGGTTGTTAAAGTATGCAACGCTTCGGAAACATATCTGTGAAGTGGGGTCGCCAGGCACGTTATAGGGCGTGCCTTTCAGGTTATACTCGGCCGGAGCACTGTATACAACGTTCACAATACCGTTGTTGGCACCCGGGGCCGACGTAATTTTCGTTGCACTATAATTGGCTGAAAAGCCCGTCTTCCACTGGTCATTCACCTTCCAGTCAACGGCTCCACGCCCACCCGTACGGGTCATACCGGTCGACGGTATAATGCCTTTCTGGTAGGTATCGCTTAAGCTGAAGGCATAGCTTACGTCCTTCTTGGTCTGCGCTATGCCAAAGGTGGAGTTCTGCGTAAAGCCGGTTTTGAAGAAGTCGCCTACGTTGTCGTAGGTCTGCGGCGTTGTCCAGCCGTCCAATCCTGCGGCTGCATACTTGGTGTTATAATACTGGCCCTTGTGCAAATTGGCACCATTGTTCGTATATTTGTTGGCTACATTGCCGCCATATTTGGCATCGTTGGGCAGTTCTGCAATCTTTGGGCCCCAGGTCATTGAGCTTGAAGGGTTATACTCGTCAAAGCTATTACCCTGCGCATACACCGTCTGGTGCTCGAACTTACGGCTTAGGGTTTGTCCGCTAAGGTCGGTAGAGAACGTTACCACCGGCTTTTCGGTTCCCTTTGCACCGCGTTTGGTGGTAATCAGAATGACGCCGTTCGATGCCCTGATGCCGTAAAGGGCCGAAGCTGCCTGACCTTCAAGCACATTGACGCTTTCAATATCGTCAGGGTTGATGTCAATAGAACGGCTTGCATAATCGGCTCCTGTTACCGAGTTGAGGGTTTTAAAGTCGGGCGTCGATACCACAGGCATGCCGTCAATAACATATAACGGCGTGTTGTTGCCGTCGAACGAGCGTGCACCACGAATCGTAATCTGTGCCGAAGCACCCGGTGCACCCGACGACTGGCGGATGGAAACACCCGTCAGCTTGCCTTGCAGGGCACTCGATAAAGACGAGGTTCCCGCCACGTTAAGGTCGCTGGCCTTCAGGTTCTGTGCCGAATAGCCCAGAGCTTTCTTGTCGCGGGTGATACCCATCGCGGTTACCACCACCTCGTTCAGTTCCTTATTGTCGGCATCTAAAGCCACTTTCATGTTTGCCCCTGCGGTTACAGTCTTTTTCTTCATACCCAGATAGGTAATCACCAACTTGCTTCCTGCAGGAACGCTAAGCTCAAAACGGCCGTCAACATCGGTCACCGTTCCTGTCTTTGTACCATCTACCATCACTGCCGCTCCGACAACAGGGCTGCCGTCTTCCGATGAAGTGACGGTGCCTTTTACCGAAGACTGTGCCAAAGCTACTCCTACAGACAGGAATAAACCGGCTAAAAACGCAACTAATCTTCTTCCCATAAATTCTCTCATTTTAAAGGTTTCCCCATAACCTTATAGGGTTAATATAACATAACGAATGCAAAACTAAGCAATTTTTGTTATATTCACAAATATTTTCCACAAAAAGTTTCATTTTTATTAAAATAAAGTTCGTTTTGCTTACATAATGTTTTTATTCTGAATAAAAATGCAACACGATAGGGATAAATGTTTGTTTAGCGACATGATAATTCTTGCATATTTCTCCCAATAAAATCAAAAATAAGTTATTTGCTGTCTATGCCAACAATTAAAAACTACGATACGGGTATTGATTTACACCATAATTCGCGAACCAATACGGTGATATGTATTTATGATTCAAACATAAGACATCTGCATTTTCAACGAAAGGGTCATTGTTCGACGGCCGTCAGCAGCGCGTACGGCGGTCGTCGAACGATGGGTGTGACGGCCGTCAACAACGCTGCTGACGGCCGTCGAACAATGACCATTACCCCGTAAAACCTTCTTCAAAAGGGAAACAAAGCATTACCCAATCAACATAACTACCTATAAATAAAGATGTTATTACACAGGTATACCTATATGAAGAAGGAAACAAAAAGCAGATACCATGACGGCATCCGCTATGATAAACTAAAAAACAAACTGTATAGAAACGGGTTGACAGGCAAAAAGCCCTCGCGCTTGCAACCAGAAAACAGCATCATATCAAAACATAGCTTGCACCCTGCAGAGGGCAGCCACAAGCTGATCAACCTCTTCCTTTGTGTTGTACAAGGCAAACGAAGCGCGCACGGTGCCGAGAACGCCGAGACGGTCCATCAGCGGCTGGGCGCAATGGTGGCCCGTTCGCACGGCAATGCCGAGCTGGTCGAGCAGCGTTCCTACATCCATGTGGTGAATGTTACCCAGGTTAAAGCTGACAACGGCATCGTGGGGGCACAGCACCGCCGACGATGGTTCGGTACCATAAAGGTGCATTTCAGGAATACCGGCAAGCTGTTCGAGAGCATAATCGGTAAGTTCCTGCTCGTGAGCCTGTATGTTTTCCATACCCAATTGCTCTATATAATCGATGGCTGTGGCCAGACCGTGCGAGGCAATATAGTCGGGTGTGCCTGCCTCAAACTTCAAAGGCGGATGCTCAAACGTCGTCTTCGTCCAGCTGACATGCTCTATCATTTCGCCGCCGCCCTGATAAGGGGGAAGCCTTTCCAGCCATTCCTCCTTGCCATACAGCACGCCGATGCCCGTGGGGCCGTACATTTTATGACCGCTCAACACAAAGAAGTCGCAATCAATATCCTGCACATCTACCGTGAAATGCGGCGCACTCTGTGCTCCGTCAACTACAATGGGTACACCGTGTGCATGGGCTGTGGCGGCCATTTGCCTTACAGGATTCACCGTTCCCAGCACGTTGCTCACGTGTGATACGCTTACAAGGCGCGTTTTTTCGTTGAAAAGAGCTTCAAAGGCTGCCATATCAAGCACACCTTCGTCGTTCATAGGTATAACCCTGATTTTTATACCGCGACGGCTTTCCTGCAACTGCCAGGGCACGATGTTGCTGTGATGCTCTACGGCCGAAACGATAACCTCGTCGCCTGCTTTCATCATGGCTTCGCAAAATGAGGAGGCAATAAGGTTCAAGCCTTCAGTAGTGCCGCGCGTAAACACAATTTCGGCCGTGGAACGTGCGTTAAGAAAGGCACGGATACGGTCGCGGGCCTGCTCGTGAAGCTCCGTAGCGCGCTGGCTTAAATAGTGTACACCGCGATGCACATTGGCGTTGGCGTTGAGATATTCCTCGCGCATGGCGTCGAGCACACACAGGGGTTTCTGCGTGGTGGCGGCATTATCGAGGTAAACCAGCGGCTTGCCGTGCACCTCGCGGGAGAGTATGGGGAAATCGGTTCTTACCTTATCAATATCAAACATCGCTTTCTATGTTCTTAAATGATTATTGAAAGATGATATGCTACCATCGTAATGGCAGCATACCGATAGTGTTTACTTACAGAGTTTGCAGTTTTCGCAGCCGTTTAATTCGCCGCGAAAACGTTTCTCTACCAGCAGATGGAGGCGGTCGCGCAAGGGTTCAAGCGTAATGTTATCGATTACTTCGCCTATAAAAGCAAACTCCAGGAGGAGCTTTGCCTCATGCTGATCAATGCCCCTTTGCTGCATATAGAAGAGTGCTGCGTCGTTAAGCTGCCCCACAGTAGAGCCATGTGCACACTTCACATCGTCGGCATAAATTTCCAACATGGGTTGTGTGTACATGCGTGCAGTGGGTGTCATGACGAGGTTCTGGTTGGTTTCCTGCGACGTTGTATGCTGACTGTCGTGACGAACCAGCACGCGTCCGGCAAAGGCACCGGTGGCATGATTGTCCAAAACATATTTATAAAGCTCATGACTATCGCAGTGAGGCACGGCGTGATCGATGAAAGTGTTGTTGTCAACATGCTGATTCCTATCAGCAATCACACATCCGTTACACCAGCATTCGGCACCTTCGCCTTTCAAAACAAGGTCGAGGCGGTTGCGTGTAACGCCGTTATGCAGCGTAATAACATTGTGGTTTACGCGGCTGTTGGCCTGTTGCTCAATATAAACATTGCTAATACGCACGTTTTTGACATGGGTTTCTTCCAGGCAATTCAGGTCAATTCTGGCATTCTCGCCAACGTAAACCTCAATAACCTGCGTGCCAAGGAAGTTGCGATCGTCGGCTGTATCGTCACAGAAAAGGAACCTGGCGTCGGCCCCTTCTTCCATAATGATGAGCACACGACGGTTTACCATCAGGTCGACATCGGAGCGAAGGATGTTCACTACCTGTATAGCCCGGTCAACTTTTACGCCTTTTGGCACGTAAACAAAGAGGCCGTCCTGGGCCAACATGGTGTTAAGGGCGGTAACAGCATCCTTATCAGTGCGGGCCAGACGGGCATAATAACGTTCTATCAGCTGTGGATTCTGCTCGGCAGCATCCTTTAAACTGCCTACAATAACACCCTCGGGCAACGTAGCTTTGGGCAGTGCCTTTTTGTAAAACTGGTCGTTAACTACGAAATAAAGGGAAGTGCTGAGGTTCGGTACGTCGCATTTGAACGCGTCGTAAGGGTTTACAGGAATGTCAAGGCGGTTGATATTGAGGCCGTAATCAGGCGCAAACAACTGGTCAATATCAGTATATTTGTAGCGTTCTGCCTTTTGGGAGGGAAACCCCTGCGCGCAAAAATCATCGAAAGCCTTATCACGAACCGCATTCATTACGGGCGCAGCATGGTCGAATATCATCTGGCGCGACGCCTTATAAAGGTCTGTATATTGTTTCTCGCTGCTCATTATTTCTTGTAAATATGTTGTAGGGTAGAAAGCTGTATGCTGTTATCGTTACACCTTATTATAATATAGGTTCATATAACCGGGCAACCGGGCAACAGCTTTATTACAGCAGAATAATACTTATATCATAAAAAAGGAGAATGTTCTCCATGCCGTTTACTTGCCGTAACGGGCATCGGCCTCCTCCTTTATCCAGTCGTAACCGCGTTGTTCAATCTTTTTCGACAGCTCGGGACCCTCTGTTTTCACAATGCGGCCGTTGTAAAGCACGTGCACTACCTGTGGTTTTATCATGTCGAGCAGGCGTTCATAGTGGGTGATGACGATGATTGACTTGTCGGGTGTAAACAGTTTGTTCACGCCATCAGCCACAATTCGCATGGCGTCGACGTCAAGACCCGAGTCGGTTTCGTCAAGAATGCTGAGACGAGGATTGAGCATTGCCATCTGGAATATTTCGTTACGCTTCTTCTCTCCTCCCGAAAAGCCTTCGTTTACAGAGCGTCGTGAGAGCTTCGCATCGAGGTCAACTATCTCGCGTTTCTCTTTCATGAGCTGCAGAAACTCGGCAGCTTTCATTGGCTCTAAGCCCTGATACTTGCGCCTTGCGTTCACGGCGGCCTTCATAAAATTGACCATTGACACGCCCGGTATTTCGACAGGGTATTGGAAACTAAGGAAAATGCCTTCGCAAGCACGCTCTTCGGGTTTCATCTTTAGCAGGTTTTTGCCGTTGAAAAAGGCTTCACCCTCGGTAACCGTGTACAACGGATTGCCTGTAAGAACGGCACTAAGCGTTGACTTCCCCGAGCCGGATGGCCCCAGAATGCCCACCAGCTCACCGGCGCGGAGCTGAAGGTTCGTGCTGCGCAGCGCGTGAACGGTTTCATCGCCTTGGCGGTAATCCCGGCTCACCGAGTTCAGGGACATGACTGTGGTTGGTGCCGTGGACGTCGTCATGAGATGGCCTCTGCTGGGTCTATTTTGGAGATGATCCGCACGGAGATGAAACCGCCGATGACAGAGATGAGGATGAAGGCGGCGGCGATGAGCAGATCGAGGGGAACGGAGAGTCTGAACGGCACGGCGCTGGGCAGAGCCAAGGAGGTCCCTAACGTCAGGAGCAGCCCAGTACCGACACCGGTGACTGCCAGCACGAGTGTCTGCGCGCAGCCGGAACGGATGAGATAGCCCGTGGGTATACCACGTGCCTTGAGGATCCCTAGAACTGATCGCTTCTGCAGGGTCAGCACATAGATGAAGATGCCCAGCACGGTCGAGGCGATGATGATCAGCGAACCGATCATGAGGCTGAAGGTGAGGACTTGTGCCGAGTATCCGGGTAGTGTCTCAATGAGCTCCTCGCTGGTGAGGATCGTCAGACCCGCATCCTGCGCGGTCTTCATGGCCTGGCCGTCTGTGGTGAGGTCCGCCTTGAACGCGACCGCCGAGACCGCGGGGGACAGGCTGGCGGGTCCGTGCTGACTCAGTGCTTGACGATCCAGGGTCACCATGGGAGCCGCTTGAAGGGTCGTGTCCTTGGTGAAGCCGACGATTGTCCAGTCGTGGTCGGAGCCCAGGAGCCGGATTGTGTCGCCAAGTCTGACTCCCTTGGCCTCAAGGGAGTCGTCAACGAGAATCTCCTTACCGGGGTTGGAAATCGCTCGGCCGCTGGCCACAGCAGGACTGAGCTCTCCATCCAGGTCGATGCCGAGGGCGAAAACGTCATCTCTCAATGCCTCGCCATCCTCGTCCTTGACGTCCGGAGCCTGGGCCACGGCGGCCATGCTCATAAGGGTTGATGCGGTTGTGCCGTTCTCCTTGGCCAGAGCCTTGGCGGTGCTGACCTGTTCGTCACTCAGACGTGAGGCGGAGAGGTTCTCATTGGAGGCGTCGGTGATGACGATGCTGGCACTGTTCCAACCGTCGATTCCGGCGCGGTAGAGGTGTGCCAGTCCGATGGCCAATGAGCCCAGAAAAAAAGTGAGGTACGCCACCAGGGTGATGACGGAGATGATGAGGGCGAAGCG
>ERZ772945.1735-NODE-1735-length-14719-cov-7.210447_pt1 | contig 14719 bp, 11 predicted proteins | sample MGYA00511681_ERZ772945 | MGnify/ENA primary metagenome ERZ772945 (study PRJEB29015, sample SAMEA2737943) | human oral metagenome | biome: human oral; feature: human-associated habitat; material: dental | place: China | collected 2143 ...
GACCATCAAAAATTGCTGCTTTATCTTCACCCATTTTTTCTTTTACTTTTTCTCTAATTGCGATTAATTGAGTTTTTGATTTTTTCAACCCATTTTCCAATTTTGCCAATTCCCCTTCGATAGTTGAATTTTCATCTATTTCTTGAGGAATAATCATTTTTTCCTCTACAAAAAGTAATACTTTTCCTATTGATACTCCTTCTGAAGCACCAATTCCTGTTAATCTTTTCATGTTTTTCTCCTTATATATAAATTTTTATTATAAATACATTTTTTTTGGATAATATTTATTTTTCTAATATTTTCTATTAGCTTTTATATTATCACGAAATAATTTAACAATTTGACCTTTCCCAAATTCTGTTGCCATATCCATCGCTGTTCCTCCGCTATAATCTTTTAATTGAGGATTTGCGCCATTTTTTAATAAAATTTTTACTATATCGATATTGGCTTTGAGTGTTGCATCTTGTAAAGCTGTCCAGCCGTCAATTCCACTTTGTTCATTTATCAATTTGGGATCGGCTGAAAGTAACATCTCCACCGCTTTTTCATTTTCATAATAACATGCTACATTTAGTACACTTCTTTTAAAAAGCGGATGTTTTTCTCTCAAATTTGCACCATTTTTTATGAGATATTCCAAAATATCATTATTTTGAGATTCAATTGCCACAATAATTGGCGTATATCCACTTTCATCTTTAGCATTTACATCTATCAAAGTATTATCCATTCCAAAAAAGTCAAAAAAATTCATTGCAACCCCATATTTACCATTTCCGGGGGTACTTTGCTCAATTAATTTTTTTCTTCTTTCAATATTTTCTTTAGTCAACAAAGAAAATTTTACAAAATTGTTATTTTGTTGCCTTATTGCTTTAAATAATGCAGCCAATCGATTTTGTTGCTTTTTTGAATCACTAATTTCATTTAATTTTTGTGAATTTTCTCTTTTGTAATCGTAAATTGACGAAAATGAAAAAAAATTGGTAATCAAAACTCCTATTAAAATACTTTTTAGAAAAAAAAGTCTCATCCTTATACCTCACTTTATAATTATACCATATGATTTTTAAAAATCAAATTTTTTTTAAAAAAAATAGAAAAATAACATTAAGTTATCTTTCCATTTTTTTGTTTAATTTTTATTATTTATTCCATGAAACTTGGCAATTTGAAATTATTTTTTTTCTTTTTCTCAGTTGAAGAATCGCCTTTGTCATCTTTTTTAAAACTTTCTGAATCATCATTTTCATTGTCATCACTATCACTACTGTTATCTTCATTTTTATCTTCATCATCAGTGTCATTTTGATTGCTATTTTTATCGTTGTTATCTTCTTCTTCTTCATTTTCACTGTCATTTTTATTTCCAGTCAAAAAATCATCTTTTTTCAATTTTTCTTCCAAAGTTTCACTGTCTTTTGTCAACTCTTTTACAGTTTCCTCAAGTTTTTCGATTTCAGACTTTTCTTTTGGGTTACCAAATTTAGCGTCGAAATCATCTTTTATATCTCTTACATCTCTTTCATTTTTTTCAGAACTCTCTTTTAGTTCTTCATTATTTTCAGATGAATCTTTAGATTTATTTGCTTCAGATTCCAAAACTTGCTCAAAAGTTTCACCTTTGATAATTCTTCTAACTTCATCTCCAGTAATTGTTTCTTTTTTAAGAAGAAGTTGAGCTACACCTTCCAATATATGCATATTTTCTTGTAATGTATTAAATGTGTTCAAATATTCATCCATTAAGATTTTTCTAACTTCCAAATCAATTTCTCTCATTGTTTCATCACTTTTATTTGTCATAAACGCAAACTCATCATCTGGATTTTCAAGATTTATAGGTCCAAATTTTTTGCTCATTCCAACACTTTCCACATACATTCTGGCAATTCTTGTAGCTCTTTTAATGTCTGAATAAGCACCTGTACTCACATCATCTAACACAAGCTCTTCTGCAGCTCTTCCACCAAATAAAACTTTTATTTCAGCAAGTAATTCTTTGCTTGAAGTAACCAATTTCTCTTCTGGAAGCGGCATCATAAATCCTCCAGCTTCACCTCTTGGAATAATTGTCACTTTGTGAACTGGATCTGCTCCTTCAGTTAATTCAGTCATTACAGAATGTCCAGCTTCATGATATGCAAGTAATTTTTTCTCTTCAGGTTTTATAATTTTTCCTTTTTGACCAAGTCCCATTCCGATTTTATCCACAGCTTCATCTAAATCTGCCATCGTAATTGTGTCAGTAGCACGACGAGCTGCTAAAATTGCTGCTTCATTTAATAAATTTGCTAAATCTGCTCCAACAAATCCAGGAGTTATTTTTGCAATATCTTCTAAATTTACATCACTAGCCAATTTTTTATTTTTCGAATGAACTTTTAAAATTGCAATTCTTCCTTGTAAATCAGGTGCATCAACTGTAATTCTTCTATCAAATCTTCCCGCTCTTAAAAGCGCAGAATCTAGTACATCTTCACGGTTTGTTGCAGCAAGTACAATAACTTTCGTATCAGTATCAAATCCATCCATTTCAACTAACAATTGATTTAATGTCTGTTCTCTTTCATCGTTACTTCCGCTGTTTTTTCCAGCGCTTCTTTTTCTTCCAATCGCATCAATTTCATCAATAAAAATTATTGACGGACTTGATTCTTTCGCTTTTTCAAACAAATCTCTCACACGAGAAGCTCCAACTCCAACAAACATTTCCACAAATTCTGAACCAGAAATACTGAAAAATGAAGCTCCAGATTCTCCAGCAACAGCTTTTGCAAGTAATGTCTTTCCAGTTCCAGGTCTTCCAAGTAAAAGTACACCTTTTGGAACTCTAGCTCCAGCTTTTGTATATTTATCAGGATTTTTCAAAAAGTCAACAACTTCTTTTAATTCTTCTTTTGCACCGTCAACTCCAGCAACATCTTCAAATTTTACATCTGGTTTTTTATCAATTTTATTCACACGAGATTTTCCAAATCCAAAAATATTTCCAGGTCCACCTTGACCGCCACCGCTCATCTTTTTAGCTAAATAAACCATAAGTCCAATCATTATAATAAGTGGAAGTGCATTTAAAAGTATTGCTAAAAAATATCCACCACCTGATGGAGGCATTGAATTTAATTTTACATTTTTTGACTCAACCGCATTAATTATTTGTGGCTCATTTCCCACACGATCAGTAATTTTTTTTGTGTAAAAAAGAATATCTTTTCCAGCAACTCTGGCTTTTGCAACCAATTTGTCGTCCTTTTCATCAATTTCCCTAAATTCTCCTCTTCTAGTTCTGTCTAAAAATTCAGAATATGATACATTTTTTTTCTCTTGAAAATAACTTTGAATATCTCTTTGAAATAAAAATGTAAATAAAGACAGCAAAACTACAAGCAAAACGAATAAAAATCCAGAAAAAGGCGAATTTTCATTTCCTTGCTTATTTTTTCTATTATTGTCTTTTCTTAATTCTTCCAATCTTTTCTTTATGTCGTTTTTATCTCTGTCTGCCATTTTTTCCTCCCAATCACTAATATTTTATTATTATTTTTAAAATTTTTTATATCTTCTTTAAAAAATTTTTTTACAAATTTTGAAAATTTTATATCAGAAACCGTTAAGATAATATTTTCTTTTTTTTTATTTTCAAAAACCAATTCTACAATCGGAATAAAATCTCTTTCACTTTTTGATATTTTTTTGTCTATTAAAATTTTTTTTATTTTTTTTTGACCTAAATTCTCAAGCCAAATTCTATCACCATTTTCCCTATTTCTCACAACTATTTTACTTTTATCATTTACAAAATTATCCTTGAAAATTAAAAATGTGTACTCAAAATCCTTTTTTTCAACAAAAAAATTCTCAAATTCTAATATATTTTCAAAAAAACTTATTGTCTTCGAATTATACCACTCTATACTTTGATTTTTCTTTATAATTTCAAATTTCTTTTGATTTTCTAAATTTTTTTTATTTTTTTCAAAAATTTCGTAACTAAAATAACTTTTTTTCAAAACTTTATTTCTTCCCAAATCAAAGTCTTTTTCTCCATCATTTCTCAAATTTCCAAAATCATCAAAAATAGAATTAAAAATTTGATCAATTTTTTTTCTCGAAATTTCCACATTATTTTTACTCAAAAATTTAACAAATTCATCTTTTTTTTCGTGTTTTTTGTTTTTTTCACTAATTTTTTCAAATTCATTTTCTCGCTCATTAATTTCCAAAATCAAGTCATTTATTTTATTTTTAAAATTTCGATTTATTTTTGAAAACATTGGAAAAATCTCATTTCTTATGTAATTTCTTGAATAGTCGCTCTCTTTATTTGTATAATCAACTATGTAATCTTGATCAATTCTTTTCAAATAATCCAAAATTTCTCTTTTTTTAAACTGCAAAATCGGTCTTATAATATTTTCTCTTTTAACGGGAATTCCCTTTAATCCTTTTATTGAAGTTCCTCTTAAAAGTCTAAAAACAAGCGTTTCCACATTGTCATCCAAATTGTGTCCAGTTGCAATCTTGTCAAAATTTAACTCTTTTAACTTCTCAATTAAAACTTTATATCGCAACTCTCTTGCACCAAGTTCAACTGATTTTTTATTTTTTTTACAATAATTCAAAACATCCAAATTTTCAATAAAAATTTTGACATTATTCTTTTTAGAAAAACTTTTTACAAATTCCAAATCATTTTTTACATCATTTCGCAAATTATGATTTACATAAAGTAAAAAAATTTCAAGTTCATATTCTTTTTTCAAAAAATTTAATAAAAGAAACAAAAATACTGAATCAGGTCCACCTGAAAAAGCGATTAAAATTTTATCTCCTTTTTTTATCAATTCGCTTTTTTTCAAATCTCTTATTTTTTCTTTGAAACTATTCATTTAATTTTTTCCAACTTTCTTAAATTTTTATTTTTTTATTTTTTTTAATCTTTATATTGTATTTATCTATTTTATTTATCTTTTATTTTTTTATTATTTCAGTTGTCCACTTTCTTTTCTTTTTTGCAGATGTTCTTCGTGAGTTTTAGAATAATAAGTTTTTCCATTGTGCGTAAAAAAGAATAAATTGTCAGTTATTTCAGCATTTTCAACCGCTTCAAAAGTTTCATATGGCGGATTTCCAATTGGAGTTGGTGGAAGTCCTGCAAATCTATAAGAGTTATACGGCGACATATTTGCCTTTAATTCTCCGCTTTTAGCCTGTCTTCGCAAAACATATTTTAGGGTTGCGTCAGATTCCAATCTCATTCCAATTTGTAGCCGTTTTAAAAATAGTCCTGCAACTTTTGGCTTATCTTCTTTATCTGGAACTTCTGCTTCAACAATCGAAGCCAATTTCAAATTGTCATAAAATTTTTGCTTATCTGGATATTTTTCAGGTGGAAATCTTCTTAAAAATTCTTTCAATACAGTTTCCAAAACTTCTTTTGTTGTAGCAGTTTCTGGAAAAATATATGTTTCTGGATAAAAATATCCTTCAAAATTGTTATCTTTATGTGGATATGGAAAATTTATTTCCGCAAGGTCTTTTTTAATTTCATCTTCTGTTCCAAGTCCAAGTGCATCCATTCTCTCAAAAACTTGTTTTGAAGTAAAACCTTCAGGAATAGTAAGTCTTATTCCACTGATTTCACTTCTTTTAATTTTTCTTATAACTTCATATTTGGAAAGTTTTCCATCAAAACGGTAAACACCTATTTTTAAATTATTTTTTCCACTTAATTTTAAATATATTCTATCTAAAATACCGTAATTTAATTTTAGATTTTTATAAATTTGACTAAAAGTAGTACCTCTTTTTACATCAATATTTACATTTTTGTATTCTCTTTTTGAAACAAAAAAACTGTAAAAAAATATTAAAAACAGAAATAACAATATAGACAAAAATATATTAAAAAGTTTTATTGTATTTTTCATATTTTTTTCTCCTATTTCATTAAGTTTTATTTTTCTTAAACTTTCAATAACTTTATTTTTTTAAAAAATAAAAGTTTATCATTTACTTCAAAAATTTTTTTAATAACTATCTTTAATTTAATAAATTTTTTTTTATTTTATTTCACTTCCATCTTTTATTTCAATGGCTTTCATTCCATCCAACTTATTGTTTGGATCTTTTGGATTTTTTTTAAGATCTTTTCGAGCTTTTTCCTTTGCTTTCCAATATCCTTTCGTATCAATTTGAAAAACACTCGATGGATCAGTCTTCAATTTTTCTTCCAATTCTTTAGTTCTTCGTTGCAAATCCATTTTTTCCTTATTTTCTTCGGTTTGCTCCAAGCCAAATATTTTTGTATCATAATAAACATTTTTTAAATCATCTCTATTTTTCACAAAATCTTCAAATTCGACCAATTCTTCTCCATCCAGCGAAATTTTCTCATTATTTGGATACCTAGACAAAACTCGTGTCACGCCATCAGCAAACTGGATAATCATATACCTATAATTTTTGTCAAAAAACAAAATTTGATTTTGAATATATTTAAAGTTTTTTTTCTCAAAATCCAAATAGACATTTCCTTTAGATTCCTCAATCCAAGCTCTTTTTATATCCTCCGACCAAATATTGCTTTGAGGATCTAAATAGCTTTTGGACAATCTATAACCACTTTGCTCCTCTTTAAAATTATAAGTTATATTTTGAAAATCTTTTTCTTGTGGATCACTTGTCTTTATCACATACCAAGCACCATAACTTTTGTCAACTTTAAATTTCAGTAGTGGATTGACTTTCAAATCAATTTTTTTTATAAATTTTTCCAGTCTATTCAATTTATCTGATTTTTCCTTCTTTATATCCTCTTCATCTTCCCGAATCTGATCCAAATAAATAAGATCTCCGTCTTCAGGTTCATTATTTAAGTCATCATCAAGATAATCTTCATTATTATTGTTGTTATTATTATTGTCTTTATAATTTTCATCTCTATTAATTATAATATCAACATCAATGACGCTATCTTTAAAATTTTGCTTATCAACTTCATTATTTTGCTTTGAAATTGCCATCGTTGAAATTATAAAAAATAAAAGTAGTTTATATATTTTATTTTTTTTCAAGATATTCACCTTTTTATTTCAATTTTTATTAATTATAGCACATATTTTTATTTTTTGATAGAAAAAAAGTTTTTATACGAATAAATAAAAAATCCCATAACTACTTTATACCAAAAATAAAATAGTTCAGGGACTTTTATAATTTTTTATTTTATATTTCCAATATCTTTTCTAAAATATATTCCATCAAAATTAATTTTTGACAATAATTTATAAGCATTTTTTCTTGCTTCATCCAATGTTTTTCCAAATGCAACTGCATTTAAGACTCTTCCACCATTAGTTTTGAACTTCCCGTCTTCAAATTTTGCTCCTGCGATAAATACCAATTCATCATCTGAAGCATTTTCAATTCCAGTTATAACATCACCTTTTTTGTAACTTTCTGGGTATCCTCCTGCAGCTCCTACAACACAACAAGCATGAAGTGGTTTCCAAGTAACATTTAATTCCGATAATTTTTTGTCAAATGAATATTCTACCAATTCCAACAAATCGTTTTCCAAAAGTGGTAAAACTGCTTGAGTTTCAGGATCTCCTAATCTCATGTTGTATTCCAGCAAATAAACACCTTTTTTCGTAATCATAAGTCCAAAGAAAATTACTCCTTCAAAATCCATTCCTTCCGCTTGAATACCTTTTAAAGTTGGATTCATAATATCATTTTTAAAACTTTCAAAAACTTCATCTGTAACATACGGATTTGGACTTATAACTCCCATTCCACCTGTATTTAATCCAGTTTCATTTTCTCCGATTTTTTTGTGGTCTTTCGCCGACAAAAGTGGCACAATAACTTTGCTATCTGTAAATGATAAAATTGACGCTTCCACTCCGTCCAAAAATTCTTCAATTACAACTTGATTTCCCGCACTTCCAAATTTTTCGTCAACCATTATATCTTCAACGGCTTTAATCGCTTCATCATGATTTTGAGCGATAATAACACCTTTTCCAGCTGCAAGTCCACTTGCTTTTACAACTACCGGGAAATCTCTCCAATTATTCAAAAATTCTTTTGCTTTTTCAGCATTATCAAAAATCTCATAAACAGCAGTTTTTATCCCATATTTTTTCATAAAATCTTTTGAAAATGCTTTACTTCCTTCAAGAATTGCTGCTTTTTTGTCAGGACCAAATATTTTCAATCCATTTTTTCTAAATTCATCGACAATCCCAGCTACCAATAATTCTTCGCTTCCAACAAATGTCAAATCAATTTTATTATTTTTTGCAAATTTTACATACTCTTCAATATTGTTTGACAAATTCACATTTTCAGCTTTTTCCAATAACTCTGCTCCCGCATTTCCAGGTGCAATAAATATTTTTTCAACTTTTTCATTTTGTGAAATTTTCCAAGCAATTGCGTGTTCTCTTCCACCTGCTCCTACAATCAGTACTTTCATTAAAGCCTCCTAAACTTTTTTTATTTTTTCATATTTACTTTTTTATGTTTATATTTTAAATTTTTTAATAAATTTATAAATTTTAAGAAATTTTTTTTACAAAATATAACTTGCAAGTAAATAATCTATTTTTTTCACATCTATATCCACTCCAAGTTTTATTTTAAATTTCCCAATTCTTGTCCAAAGCACAACTTCAGAGTTAAAATCTACAATTTTCCCAGCATTCTCAATTGACCACATAATTATCGACTTATATGGCAATGAAAAAATTTCAGATTTTAGTCCTGTTATTCCTTGCTTATCTTTTACAATCAATCTTTTATTCGTAAATATTGCTAAATCCCGTATTGTCTTATACGCAACCATAGCATTTTCGCCATCTACCAAAATATTTTCTATATCTTTCGAAATTTTGCTCTCTCTAAAAAATGTCCATTCCAACACTTTTAATTCCATTTTTTTCTCCCAAATTTTTTCACACACAAAATTTGTTTATACAAATATTTATTAATATTTAAATTTTATTTTAAATTTTTCAAATATAAAAAAATACATTAAAACACGCAGGAAAACTAATATAACCTTTCCTGCAAAAAATTAATGTTTAAAATGTCTAATTCCAGTAAATACCATTGTTATTCCGTGTTCATTACAAGCCTCAATTGATTCTTTATCTCTAATTGATCCTCCTGGTTGTACAATCGCTTTAATTCCTGTTTTTGCAGCTGTATCTACGCAATCTCTGAATGGGAAGAAAGCATCTGAAGCTAATACTGCTCCTGTCAAGTCTTTTCCAACTTTTTCCTGAGCATGTTGCAATGCATGTTCTGTTGACCAAATTCTGTTAGTTTGACCAGTTCCTACACCAATTGCCATTCCATCTTTAACGACTACAATTGCATTTGATTTTACATATTTTACAACTTTCATTCCTAATTCCATATCAGCTTTTTCTTTTTCAGTAGGTTGTTTTTCAGTAACAACATTCATTTCATCAATCATCTTGTTATTTGTTCCTTGAACCAAAATTCCGCCGTCAACTTTTACATAATCGAATTTATCTTGAGGTTTTGGAGTTTTACATTCGATAACTCTCAAGTTTTTCTTAGTTTTTAAGATTTCCAACGCTTCATCTGTAAATGAAGGTGCAATTACAATTTCCAAGAAGATTTTTTTCAATTCTTCAGCAGTTTCTTTGTTAACTTCTCTGTTAAGTGCCACAATTCCACCAAAAATTGATACTGGATCACAATCGTGAGCTTTTTTGTACGCTGTGAAAATATCATCTGCAACAGCTACACCACAAGGAGTTGAGTGTTTTATCGCACAAGCTGCTGGACCGTCAAATTCTCCAACCACTTTCCAAGCAATATCCATATCTCTAATATTGTTAAATGACAATTCTTTTCCATTCAATTGCTTAATATCTTTCATGCTTCCATTTTCAGTAGTTGAAACATAATAAGCTGAAGATTGATGAGGATTTTCCCCGTATCTCAAGTCAAATTTTTTCTCATAAGAAACATTCAAATATTTAGGATAATCTTCTTCTAACAAGAACGCAGAAATTGCCGCATCATAAGCTGATGTCAAGTTAAATACTTTTCCAGCCAATCTTTTCTTAGTTTCATAAGAAACTTGTCCATCTTTTTCCATTTCTTCCATAACTACTGAATAGTCTTCAGTTTCGCAAATAACTGTTACATCTTTAAATGATTTTGCAGCTGAACGAAGCATTGTAGGTCCACCTATATCGATAAATTCGATTTTTTCATCAAAAGTTTTGTCAGTTTGAACTTCTCTAAAGAACGGATAAAGATTAACAACAACATAATCAATTGTTTCAATTCCTTCTTTTGCAATCGTATCCATGTGCTCTTTATTATCTCTAATCGCCAAAATTCCACCATGAATATTCGGATGCAAAGTTTTTACTCTCCCATCCAGCATTTCTTTAAAATTTGTAACTTCTGAAACATCGATCACAGAAAGACCATTTTCCTTCAAATATCTGTAAGTCCCTCCTGTCGAAATAATTTCCACACCTTTTTTATCCAAAAACTGTGCAAATTCCAATATCCCAGTTTTATCAAAAACACTAATCAAAGCTCTTTTTTTCATTAGGTATCATTCCTCCAATACATTTTGTTAATTTATTTTATCATAAAGTATTGTATTTATCAAGGTTGCCAAAAATATTAACTTTTTAAAAATTGTAAATTTATAATTACTTTATAATAGTCTATAAAATTAATTTTAATTTAATTTATTTATGATAAAAAAAATATTATAATTATAAAAATATAACTTTAAAGCAAATAAGGAGGTTTTTTATGGGATTTATTAATCCATTTCAAATTTACTCTAAAGGAGAAAATACTATTACAAATAATATTCTATTACTTCTATCAAACTTGTATAGAATAAATCCAAAAATTTATGAGTTGTTTATAAACAGTATTCTTCCAGAACACATCAATTATGAAGTTATCCCTGTTTTTACACAACAAAAATCACAAAAGGAAGGAGGAATTATAGACGGACATATTCAGACAAAAGCAACAAAAATCATTATTGAAACCAAAATTACAGGATTAGATAATACAAAAAAACTTATTAATTACTGCAAAAACGAAAATTTAGCTGAAACAAATATATTAATTCACATAAGTGATTCTACTTTTGATGAAGCTACCACAAAATCTATAAATCAAAGAATAGGAATTTATAATTTTGATTTTGTTTCAATAACTTTTTCTGAATTACTTTCCTCCCTTCAAGAAATTGCAGATGAATATCCTTTTAACGAAGAACTATACCGTTTATCCAAAGATTTTTATTATTATTGCAGTTCAATGAATCTAATAAAAAACGTATTCAGAATCGTTCCATGCAATAAAAGTTTTGAATTAAACGAAAAATATCATTTATACTTCCAACCTGAATCCAGAGGATATTCAAACCATCAATTTACTGGAATATATACTGCAAAAGAAGTGAAATATATTGGAAAAGTAAACAAAGTTTTTTTGGCTGAACTTAAAAAAGAAGGAACATTAATTACTAAAAAAATTTCAGGCAATGCGGAAATTACTAACGAGGAAGAAAACAGAATAATAAGCACAATAAAAGAATTTCCAGAAATTTATGGCTATGGAGATATTTCAAAAGGACATATTTTCTTTTTATTTGACGACAACGATTTTTGTCCAACAAAATTTAAAAAAACTTCAAAATATGGTTTGCTAGGCTCTAGACTTTTTGACTTAAAAGTAGATTTAGAAATTGAAAATGTAGAAAAATTATCAACTTTAGAAATTGCAGAAAAATTAAATGATATTACTTGGTAAAAATAAATTTTAAAAGATTGGAGAAGAATTATGAGAAAATTGTTGTTAATTTTAAGTTTGTTCATTATAAATATTGTTGGGTTGGCTTATGAGAAATGTAATCCTGAAATGATTTATGATATTATTGTAGACACTTTGAATGGAAGTTATTTGGGACAAGATGAAACAGGTACAGTAATAATTAAACTTTCCAAAAATGCTAAAGTTTCTGGAACACATTATACTGATGAAAAAGAAGTCGAAGAATTTGGATTTGGAAATTTAGGAGACTGTACTCCCAATCCAAAAATTACAGAAATTCATATTGAAGATGCAGTATTTAATACAATGTATAATAATTATTTTGAAACATTCAGCAGTAATCATGGTGGTAATTTTTTTAAAGTAGATTTTACTTCTTGTATTGATAAAAATAAAGTATTCTGTAAAATTTATAACGATAAAGGTTCTGATGGAAAACCTTCTGGAATTGATTTTAATCAAGAAGTAGTAGACTTTGAAATTCACGGAAATGTAATAGATGTTGTAAGAAGAGGAGATTTTATTTCTGGATATAATGATTATGAAGATTTAGAAGAAAAAAGAGCAAAGCGAGAAAAATATATCGTAAATTCGCCAAATGGATATGTTAATTTTATGAGAAAGCCTGACAACAATTCAAAAATTCGTGGCAGGGTGAAAAATGGAAAAACTGTAAGTTTAATTAATGAAAAAGGTAATTGGTATTATGTTCAAGTTTTAGATGGTGGAGAATTTGGATATGTCAATAAGGAATATTTGAAAAAAATTAATTAGGAGGAAAATTATATGAATAATTCAAATAAAAAAAGGTGGTTTAAAAAATGGTGGGGAATTCTACTTATTATTTTATGTCCTTATCTATTGTTTTTAGTTATCTTACAAAGTAATCTTGATAAAAAGAAAAAAATTATATTTTTAACATTATTTGGAAGTTTTATTTTATTTATATTTTTAATTACAGCACTTGAACCTAGTACAGAAGAAAAAATCGCTAAAGAAAAGAAGAAACAGGAACAATTAAAAAAATTAGAACAAGAAAAAGCTGCAACACTGGAACAGGAAACCAAAATTAATGAACTAGAAAATCAAAAAAGAAAAATGAATTTAGAAAAGGAAGTAAAATTAAAGGCAGAAACTGAAAAACAAATTGATAATGAAATTAAACAATCATCAAGTGAAATCTTATTAATAGTTTCAAATGATGACAAACTTTTTAGACAGGATTTTAAGTTAATGACAAATTATCTTGCAGATAATTATTCATATGATAGTATTTTAGAAGCAAAAAAGATTGCTGTAAATAATATTAACAAATCACAATATTCTATTGAAAAATTAAAGAATATAAAATGTAACTTAGCTTGTAATAATTTAAATGAAGTCAAAGCTGTATTTATCAAACTCTATATTTTAAGAATTGATATGCTCAAAGAACTTATAAAATTTGCTGATGCTAGTTACGGCATTGAAGATATTGCAACTATTCCAGAAGAAAAAATATTTAGAAGAAAAGTTATCGAATATACTGAATATCAAAATAAAATAATTAGTTTTTTTGAAAATATAAAAGCTGAAAGGGAGACACATGAATAATACTGAAAATAATCAAAATAAAAAAACTGCACTTTCTATCTTGTTTATATTCAAGATTTTGAGTGCAGCTTATTTTTTTCATATTATTATTTATTTTTTCTCAAATGTTCATGAATAGCCTTAGCAGCATTTCTACCTTCACTAATAGCCCAAACTACTAATGATTGCCCTCGTCTTACATCTCCTGCAGCGAAATATTTTTCTTGAGAAGTATGGTGGTCGATTACATTTGCACTAACATTTCCTCTTCCATCAATTTGAACTTTTGAATTTTCAATTAATCCTTCAAAGTAAGGATGCAAGAATCCGATTGCTAAAAATACAAAATCAACTTTTATAATTTCTTCAGAACCTTCGATTTCTTTAAATCCTAATCTACCATTTTCATCTTTAAAACTTTCAACTTTAGCAATTTTTACACCTGTTAATTTACCATTTTCATCTTTAATAAATTCTTTTGTAGTAATATTCCATTCTCTTGGGTCTTCACCATAAATGCTAGTTGCTTCCTTGTGAGAAGTAGAAGTTTTTAAAATAAATGGATATTGCGGCCAAGGATTCTTTTCTGTTCTTATTTCAGATGGTCTGTCCATAATTTCAATTTGTTTAACACTCGCAGCACCTTGTCTTACAGAAGTCCCAACACAGTCAGAACCAGTATCTCCTCCACCAATTACAAGCACATGTTTACCTTTTACATTGATTTCTTCGTCATATAAAGGAACATTGCTAACTTTTCTATTTTGTTGAGTTAAGAATTCCATAGCCAAATGAACACCTTTAGCTTCTCTTCCTTTTATTTTTAAATCTCTACCTTGTTTAGAACCACAAGCCATAACAATAATATCATATTTGCTTTCTAATTCTTCAGTAGAAATATCTTTTCCAGCTTCAACATTGTAAATAAATTTAACACCTTCATCTTCCATTAATTTAACTCTTCTATCGATGATTTTTTTATCCAATTTGAAATCAGGAATTCCTAAAGCAAGAAGTCCACCTGGTTTTTCATCTCTTTCATAAACTGTTACATTATAACCGTATCTATTTAAAGTTTGAGCAGCAGCAAGTCCAGATGGTCCACTTCCAATTACTGCAATTTTTTTATCAAATCTTTTTTTAGGAGTTTTTGGTTTTACCCATCCATTTTCCCAACCTTTTTCAATAAGAGCAAGTTCAATATTTTTAGTAGTTACAGGTTTATCATTTTTTCCTAAAGTACAGCTTCCTTCACAAAGTGCTGGACAAATCCGCCCAG
>ERZ772945.1740-NODE-1740-length-14702-cov-3.009558_pt1 | contig 14702 bp, 10 predicted proteins | sample MGYA00511681_ERZ772945 | MGnify/ENA primary metagenome ERZ772945 (study PRJEB29015, sample SAMEA2737943) | human oral metagenome | biome: human oral; feature: human-associated habitat; material: dental | place: China | collected 2143 ...
CCGCCGTCGTGTGAACAAGCATGGTTTCGGCGAGAGAATGGCAACGAAGAACGGTCGTCGCGTATTGGCTGCCCGTCGTGCACGCGGTCGCAAGAAGTTGACTGTTTCTGACGAGAACCACGGAAAGTAAAAACTTTCATCGTCACGGCGTGACGATAAAAGGCAGCAAGGATAACCTGGCTGCCTTTTGTGTTTTTGGGCTGACTGGTGATGTCGGTATGATGGGTATGTACAAGGTGTACGGGCATCTAAAAACCGCGTAATTTATTTTGCAGTATAGCCTATTTGCACTAACTTTGTAGAAAATCAGGGTATAGATGACAGTTTCGGAATTTATAGGAAAGTTCAAAAGCGGGTATCTTTGGGGCAATCTGGCGGCTATGGTTGCGGTTGTTGTGCTGCTTGCTTTTGGTTTTAAGGCTGCCATTGGCTTCTATACTCATCATGGCGAATCGATAGCCGTCCCGAAACTTATCCACAAAAACAGTGCCGATGCTGAGCATATTCTTAACGAGTTGGGCCTTACCATGGAGGTCACCGATACCGGATATGTAAAGACATTGCCCCCGGGGTGTATTCTCGAACAGTCGCCGGCACCTGGCGAATGCGTCAAGTCGGGACATGTAATTGCGGTTACCGTCAACGCTGCAAGCTCGCCGACAATAACCCTCCCCGATGTTATTGACAACTGTTCGTTGCGCGAAGCCATGGCCAAGCTGACGGCAATGGGCTTTAAACTGGGCCAGCCCGAGTTTATTGCAGGTGAGAAAGACTGGGTGTACGGCATCCTGGTGAAAGGCCGTCACGTTACGAGCGGCGACAAAATACCCGTAGACGATGTTCTGATTATTCAGGCTGGCAACGGCATGCGCTCTGCCGACGACTCAGTAAACTATGTGGATCCGGTTTTCCAACAGGAAGAAGAGGGCGACGTTGACGGCTTTGAGGAAGTTACAGGCTCGTCTGAAGAAGAGGAGAAACCGAAACCGGAGCCGGGTCCGTCAGGCCAGTAGCCTGTTGCTTGATGTATTTTTAGCAATGCAGTAAGCGGTAAACAATTTTCTCATTCTATAGCGAATGATGCTTATTTCAACAGAAAAAATGCCCATGACAGAGCAATACGACGATATATTATTAGAAGACGACGAACTTGATGCTGCCGTTTTGCCAGCCGGAGAAGAGGGTTCAGACCTTTACGAACACTGGAAAATGGTGGTCGATGCCGGCCAGATGCCTGTGCGGATTGACAAGTTTCTGGCTGAACACATGCAGCATTCGAGCCGTAACCGCATACAAACGGCGGCCGATGCAGGCTGTATTTTCGTGAGCGGGAGGCCGGTAAAAAGCAACTATAAGGTGCGTCCGGGCGATGAAATCAGCCTGATGCTCGACCGCCCCAGGCACGATTCGGCCATACAGCCCGAAGATATAGCATTGGACATAGTGTATGAAGACAACAGCCTGATGGTGATAAACAAAGAAGCAGGTATGGTAGTGCACCCGGGAGCAGGCAATTTCAGCGGTACGCTGATTAACGCAGTGGCCTGGCATTTGCGCGATTTGGAGAGCTTCGATGCCAATAATCCGGAGGTGGGACTGGTGCATCGCATTGACAAAGACACCAGCGGACTGCTTGTTGTAGCCAAGACCCCCGAAGCCAAGACATCGCTCGGAAAGCAGTTTTTCAACAAAACCACGCACCGAAGCTATCATGCTTTGGTATGGGGTAACCTTACAGAGGATGAAGGTAGCATTGAAGGGAACATTGCACGCGACCCCAAAGACCGCCTCCGCATGAAGGTTTTTTCACCCGGTTCGGGCATAGGGAAAGCTGCCGTAACCCATTATCGCGTGCTGGAACGGTTTGGATATGTAACCCTTGTTGAGTGTATTCTCGAAACAGGACGTACGCATCAAATCCGCGCTCACCTGCGAAGCACAGGCCATCCCCTCTTTGGCGACGAACGATATGGCGGTACGGAGATTCTGCGTGGGCAGCGAAGCTCTACCTATAAGGCTTTTATCCAAAACTGTTTTAAACTTTGCCCGAGGCAGGCCCTGCATGCAAAGACGCTGGGTTTTGTCCATCCCGGGACGGGAAAACAGATGGATTTTGATTCGGAATGGCCACACGACTTTGCCAGCCTTATCGAAAAGTGGCGTGCATTTATCAAAGGAACTACGGCGAAGCCGGACATTTGAAACGCGGAAACAGGGAATGAACAGGAACGATAATAAAATACGAACAGAATATTATTTACTGAAGATATGAAGAATCTTAAAAGAAACATTGCTATTGTATGCGGTGGCGATTCGTCCGAACATGCCGTATCGTTGCGCTCTGCACAAGGTTTGTATTCGTTTTTTGACAAGGAACGCTACAACGTTTACGTGGTAGATGTGAAGGGACAAACCTGGAACGTGAACTTTGATAACGGTGAAGTGGCACCGATTGACCGCAACGACTTTTCCTTTATTGGTCAGGATGGTAAGGCTGTAGTCTTTGATTACGCCTACATTACGATACACGGGCAGCCCGGTGAGAACGGTCCGATGCAGGGATACTTTGATTTAATTCACCTCCCTTACTCGACGAGCGGGGTGCTTGTTGAGGCAATGACGTTCGATAAATACGTATTAAACAACTACCTGCGCGGCTTTGGTGTGAACGTTGGCGACAGCATTTTGCTGCATCGTGGTGAAAAATACAACGCTGAGGCTATTGCAGAGCGAATTGGTATGCCTTGTTTTGTGAAACCTGCAGCCGATGGTTCGAGTTTCGGTGTGAGCAAAGTGAAGAACGCTGACCAGCTTGCACCTGCACTCCGTAAGGCTTTTATGGAAAGCAGCGAGGCAATGGTTGAATCGTTCCTCGATGGTATTGAAATATCACAAGGCGTGTATAAGACACGCAATAAGTCGGTAGTACTGCCCGCTACCGAAGTAGTTACGAAGAATGAGTTCTTTGATTATGATGCCAAATACAACGGACAGGTACAGGAAATAACCCCTGCGCGCCTGTCAAAAGAAACGGCAGAGAAGGTGGCTGCGGAGACAAGCCGCATCTATGACATCCTGAGGGCAAACGGAATTATTCGTATCGACTATATCATATCGAAAGACGAGGACGGCAACGACAAAATAAACATGCTCGAAATAAACACTACTCCGGGCATGACGCCAACGAGTTTTATACCCCAGCAGGTGCGTGCAGCCGGCCTTAACATAAAGGATGTGCTGACCGATATTGTAGAAAACCAGTTCTAAACCATTGTATCGGTTATTATATAATAAGGTGAACCCTTAAGGAAAATACAATAAGGGAGGTCAGGTTTATATGTAAGAACCTGACCTCCCTTTTTATTTGTATGATGGCTTGCGCCCTAAAATTTTCTGTAAAATATCGGTATAGGCGTGCGCATAAACCATTGTGCCGAGGTCGTTGGGATGTGAACCTTCAATCATTCCCTCTTCACCGAGCACCAATTTTTCTTTTTCGAGCAGGTAAATATTCTTTATTCCCTGACGCTTCATGGTTTTATAGGCCTTATACAGTGCAGCATTGGCAGCGAGGTATGAAGCATAGGACGCTTTCATCATGACGCTGTCGCTGGCTGCATAGTTCTGAACGAGAACGACAGGCGTATTGTTTTTCTGTCTCAATATGGCAATACCTTCGGTAATGCGCTTTATGATTTCGTTCTCTGAAAAGCGATGTGAGTTGGGGATAGGGTCGATAACGTATGCCCTTGCGTCAATTTCGGCCAACGCTTTAAACAGTACAGACTCCATAAAACAGTTGCCCGAGAAGCCGAGATTTATTGCGGGCATATTGAGGTTACGCTGTACAATATTGGTGATGCTGAGGCCCGGGCGCGATGGTGACGCCCCCTGGATGATGGAAGAACCGTATACAACCACGGGCTTTTCGGTGGATGGGGCAATGAAACGGAACGTAGAGCCTTCACCTGTACCTACTTCAAGGAAGGTAACTGTGTTGTAATTGGGTAAGTAAAGTTGGTATTCAGTTGGCCCCTTTACATCGATATTACGGTAGAAAAATCTTGTGGTGTCGGCTGCTGTCTTGCCAAAACGGTAGTGTTGATGGGTGCCAAGCCAGTGGAAAACGCCATTTGGCATGACGGCATACAGGTCAACTCCCGATTCGTTCAGACTACTCATGTTGGTTAATGCCGATTTGTTGGCGGTCTTCATACGTACACAGATATTGGGCGAATTGGTGACAAAGCGCAGCGATATGCCTGCACTTTGGCGCGAAAGTTTGTATACGGCAGTTGGCAATAGGGGCTTTAATCGTTCGGGCATGCGTGCAAACGATGCTGCTCCAATCTCATTATTCCATGCCCTGCCGTGCAAGGGGGGAATAGTTTCAGACATAGGGTTATGCCAAATCCACTGTTCAGCAGGTTGTTTTTTGGGGTCCTGCCCTTGTAAGGTGGGCGATAAGGTGCTGGCTTTAAGATGTAACGAAGATAGGAAAAGAAGTAAAAAGAGAGAGGCTGCTGTATGAATAATGCTGATATTTTGCCTCTCTACAAACTTGTTTTTAAACACAGAAACACCAACAATAACAAGGAGAGAGTCAATCTTCAGCACCTCTTTGAGTACTGATGACAGGTTAATCAATGAGGAAAAACGGCCCGATATAATTACGATAATGCTTAATAACCCCATAGTCCACATCATTGTAACGATAAGATGCAGAAGTTTTATAACCTTAATTCCTTTGGCACCAATGGTCTTCATTTCTTATAGGTTTAATATAAAAAGCTGTAATATGGCAAATATACTAAAAAGAAGGGAAACCAATAATATGCCAAACGCGAAAGGTTGGCGATGGTATTGATTTCCCCTGGTATTAAATTGTACAGACCGTTAGCCTTTTAAGTTTACTTTGCCAGCTTGATAGCCTCAACGGGTTTGTTCGTTGTGATGAAGTCGACACCCGCTTTAATGAAACCGTCAATATCGTTAAGGTCGTTAACTGTCCATACATTGACGGTGAGACCCAAGTCATGACACTGCTTAATCCATTCGGGATGAGCGGCCAATACTTGGTAATGGTAGTCGATTCCATCCAATCCTTTGTCTTTGATGGTTTGCGGATCCCAGTCGCCATTCAGGTAAGAGACGGGCGAATCAGGGCATAACTTCTTCAGCAAAAGGCAGGCATTGCCGCTAAACGATATGTAATCGGTACGGTCGGCCAACCCTTTTGCCTTTACCATTTCAACAGTCTGGCGCACCAACGAGTCTTCATGGCTCTGGCTATACTGGGCTTTGATTTCGAGGATAAGGCGGGTTTTCAGTGACTTTCCCGCATCGAGATACTCTTCGAGAGAGGCTAATCTCTCTCCGTTTCTGAGCTTACATTTCTTTAAATCCTTATAGTTTGAGGTCTGAATCTGATACTTTCCTATCGTCGGATCGTGGTTAACGACGATCCTGTTGTCTTTTGTGAGATGTACATCAAACTCAGAACCGTAAGCCCCTATGGCATCAGCGGCACGCAAAGACGTCAGTGAGTTTTGAGCACTTCCGGGGCAATCCCAATAACCTCGGTGCGCAATGATTTTAGTTTGAGCCTGTAAAGTGGTTCCCATAAAGGCCATTACAACGAATGATGCCAATTTAATACGAATGTGTGAATAGTTCATTGTATTTGTAATATTAAAATGTTGAATGTATGAAAATTTCTATTTGAATTTCTGTTAAAACGGGTATAAACCTGCATGAATACCGTTATGTGGCTGAAATATTTATTCTTTCATCACCTTAACATCGTCAATATAACAGCGGTTTTTGCTCTGGCCAACACCATTTAACGCTGCGCCCCATACTTCTCCACCAATGAAAACCAAGCGGGTTTCGCTGGTTGCGTTCTTAATGTGGAACGTGAAGTTGGCATCGGGCTGTGCAAAGGGGTTATACTCGCTGTTGGGAACGACCTTCGGGAACGACGTAAGCTCGAAACGAATACATTTATGTACGGTACCGTTTATTTCGATAGTGCTGTTGTCGTTAACCAGTTCGCCCGGCCCCATAATGCCTACTTTAAGAACGGCATCATCATGTTTATTATTACCTGCCGTATAGCCAACACCCTTGAAATCGACCTGAATGTTGGTAGGTTCTGTCAGTCCTGTCAGGGCTGGAGACACTGCATCACCCGCATTTTTGGTCTTACCAAGTTTGATATAGCCTATACCGCCGTAGAGAAAACCGCTGATAGTGGTCCATCCGTGAGCCTTTTCAGCAGCACTCCACTTCGAAAAATTCTCTTCGGGATATTCATAATATGGTTTCTCTTCGCCCTCGCTGAGCCACGTAAAGTCTTCATTCATGACAAGACCAGGGGCTGATTGGGTGATGATTGTCGTTGAAACAAGATGACTTTGTTCACCTGTTCCTTGAACAGTAAGGTTAACAGAGCGGTCGTCGGTGCGGTTTTTATCGTATGAAATAAATACCGAGTCGTTAGTTTGCCGGTCAATCCGTGCCCACGCCGCAGCCGAAAGAGTAGCCTCAAAGGGAATGTTGTGGTTAATGGCAATGGCTAATTTGCCTGCCTCCGGGAGCAAATTAAAACCCTGTTCGCCATTAACAATCTGTACCAAGGGCTGATTTGCTTCCTGAATAATGTTGAGCACATTAAGCGTTGTGCCATCTTTTGATACAAAGTTAAACTTGCCTTCACGCGTGCTAAAGGCCGTATTTTTATCGGCCCAATAGTGTATAATACCGTCGTCTACGCCTTCATCTACGAAGAGATGCAGCCATGTCGTATCGGCCGGATTGGCATATTGTACCTTCCATGCGCGGTTTGAACGAACGGTTACTTGCTTGCGGTTGGCTTGTGTCATGCCGTCGACGTTTATATTTATGGTTGTAGAAGGCAGGTCAAACTTAAGGAATGGTTCACCCGTTTCAGTGTCATTGTCAGAGCATGCCGAAAAGGATATAAGCCCTACAAAGAGCAATAATGATGCAAATATTTTATTTTTGTTCATGGTTTTCATTTTTAATGTGCGCCTTCAATTGCTTTCTTGCTCCACCATACAGGTGTCTTCATATCGTTTGCATTGGCTTTCATTCTCTTTAGAGCCTCGGCAACGTGGGCAGCATTGGTTGCAGTTGTGATGTTGGGATAGCCCATTCGTGTGGGCAATACAAAGTCGTTGGGGTCAGTTCCCTGTCCAACGGTCAGCTCAGGATAGCCTGTACGCCGGTAGTCGGCCCAGCCTTCCATGCCCACCCAGAACGTAGCGATATACTTTTGGTTCAGTATAAGTTCTTCGTGATTGGTATTTAGGTCCCATGAAGCCAATGGCGATTGCAGATAATCAGCTATAATTTGATCGGTGATGATGTAGTCGACAGGTGTATTATTGGGTACTGCGGCCTGGGCAAACTTGCCCCATTTCTGCATGTTGGCGGTTACGGCTGCTTCATAATATGTACGGGCTGCAACATCGCCACCGTTGATAATGCCTTTTAATGCGGCCTCGGCGAGGATGAATTCCAATTCATCAAAGCCCATGAAAAACTCGTCAGAGTTGTTCCTTCTCAACACTTCCGCATTGAGATATGAAGATGCACGGTCGTCGTTGCCTTGATTTTCGGCCAGTCCTCCTGCAACGGTCCCTTTCCAATAAGGTGCACTGTCGCGCTGCTTTCCGATGATATGCAGACGCGGATCAACGTAAATGTCAGCCTTTATATTGATGCTTCCGTCGGCATTTCTGCCCTTAATGACCATCATTTTAATCATTTGTTCGGTGAGATGATAGGAGCTGTTGGTGAAGTCTGGTTCGGTATAGTTGGCCGGATCAAACTCAGAGTAGTAAGGTGCAACGGCTGTAAACCGTACGGTTGCATTGTCATCGTTCGACGTAAATACCGGATATTGCACGGGATTATCTACAATTTGCTGCAACTTTTCCCTGACAGTCATATTGCTTATGCTGTCAACGACAGTGCTGCTACGCCCCATTAGCCGGCCCAATACACGAATGTAGAGCGAATTATTAAACCTTTGCCACTTCTTTATATTGAAGCCATACATGTTGTCGAGGGCGGCATAGTTACTGTTTACATATGGATTTGAAGTATAAAACTTATTGGCTTGCTCGAGGGTTGCACACATTTGTTTGTACACTTCTTCCTGACTGTCAAAGACCGGAGCCAGGTTTCCCTGGTCGGCCATGAAAGCTTCGCGATAAGGAATGTCGCCAAACATGTCGGTTAGATTCTGCATAAATAGAACATACATGGTTTTAGACACGGCCTGCATAGCAATATCTTTCTGCAGTTTAGCCAATCTGTTCATCTCGTGTATGTTCGATGCATACCCCGCAATATGGTTCCAAAGGCTGGCCCAATTGGCGTCACCGATGTTGTATCTGTGTTCATTGCGAACGGTATTACCCGTGCTGGCCGTGTGCTGTACAAGCTCGTTGTTCCAAAACCAGCTAATGTAAGTGAGGTAATTTGTGCCATCATACAGGTTCTTTTCGAACATGGCCGATGCACTTAGCTTCCCGCTTTTCACGGTTATCTTATTGGGATTGGTGTTGGTTTCCTCAAAATTCTGCGTACATCCTGTAATAAAGAGTCCGCATACCAACGCCAAAACTGAATATTTTATTTTCATATTGCTTAGAATGAAAGTTTAACATTGAAACCGTATGAGCGGGTCATAGGGTAGGCTAACGTCTCAATTCCACCGTAAATGTCGGCTCCACTCACCATGGCTGCCTCAGGATCATACTGCGGGAATGGTGTAATGCAGAACAGATTAGTGGCGTATGCACCGATGCTTGCGCTGTTCAGGAACTTTGTTTTTCGACAGAATTTCAGGGGCAAACTGTAATCAACGCGCAGCTGTCTGAACTTAAAGAAGTTTGTACTAAAGGTGTTTTCCTCTGCGTTGTCGCGGTTCCAGACATAAGTATTATAGTAGGAAAGTGCACTCCCGAAGACGGTTTTATTCTTCGTGTAGGTAATGGTTCCATCGGCATTGTTCCTGGCGTGCACGCCTTCAACAACAAGACCGTCGTAACGTCCCGCCAGCGAGTTTTTCAATCGGCCCTGATAAGAGAGCAGGAAATTGGTTGTAGAGTAGCAGTGTCCGCCAACCTGGGCACTGAAATCCATACTTACATTAACGTTCTTATAACGGAAATTCATGTTCAATCCGCCTTTCCAGTCGGGATTAACCTTGCCTAAATCAATTAAAGTTGTTTTGTCAATGGCAGGATAACCTGACGCACCGATAATCTTTGCACCGCTGCAATCCACCTTGTTTCCGTTTTCATCAAGATAGAAAGCACCTTTTGGAGCCCGCTTATAACCATGTCCATAGATTCGGTACATTTCGCGACCTACAAACGAATACACGTAAACGCGGTTGCCAATAGTGGTTCCCATGTCCGTCTGATAGGGCTGATTGGGGTCCCATTCCTTTTGTAAACTGACGAGTTTATTCCAGTTTTTGCTCCAGTTAAGCCTCATGCTCCATTCAAAATTGCGTGTTTTCACCGGGCTTCCATTCAATGAAACCTCTATTCCCTTACTGCTGATTTCACCTGCATTAATCGTATAGCCTGTAGTTCCTGTAATTTGATCGGCCGCCACATTGACAATCTGGTTCGTCGTACTTGTTGTATAAGCTGTGAGATCAAAGCCTAATCGTCCGCCAAACATCTTGCCTTCCAATCCCCCTTCCCAGCTTTCCTGGTTCTCGGGTTTGATGTTGGCGTTGGGCATTGTAGGCGAAATACGGTAGCTTCCAAAATAGGATGTGGCGTTGTAATAACGGTCAAGCGAATAGGGCGACGTGTCGCTTCCTACGTTTGCCCACGATATTTTAGCCTTCAGCATGTCGATCCATGGTGTTCTTTCTTTCAGATTGAACACACGATCAAGCAGTACACTGAACGACGCCGAAGGGTAATTGTATGAGTTATGGTTCTTTGCGAGCGAGCTTGACCAGTCATTTCTGTCGGTCAATTCGAGGTAACAGGCGTTGTTCCAGCTCAGTTGAGCCACACCATAAAAGGAGTTTACCTTCTTCTTTGAGTGGTAACTGAAGTTGTCGGGACTATATCCTGACGGTACGTTATAGATGTTGTACACACCGTCAATTTGCAGTTTCTGCAGCGTAACACGGTTATTATAATAACGATAATTCATGCTGTTTCCACCAAACGACACACTAAATCCCAGCTTCTTGTCGAGCCAGTTGTTGTTTGTATAAGTCAGTAAGAAATCGTTATTTACATGGTAAATATTCGTTGTTTGCTCACGATACATGCCTTGTTCATAGCCCGCGGTATAGAAAGGACGCTGCTGAGTGCGCCACGAATGGGTCATATCGAGTGCCGAACGCAGCTTCAGCTTCAGACCTTTAGCCAAATCAATGGTAGCCGACATGTTGCCATACACACGGCTTTTGTTCATTTTGTTCAGCTCTTCGTATGCTGTCCGGTAAGGATTTACAGGCGTACCGGAGCGGTAAACCGTTCGTTCTGCATCGATGTTTTCTTTGGTAAAGCGTCCCTTAAAGTACTCATCCTTCCACTCATTGATGGAGTTATTCGAGTAGCCAAAGCCCAAATGATACATCGGATTCATTGCCGAGTAACCGCTTCCGGGCAGGTTATCGCTGCGCTTCCCGGTGTAGTTTACACGGGCACTCAGCTTTATGCGCTTGCTTACAGGGGTATCAAATGCAATGGCTATGTCGTCACTAACATACCCTGTGTTCGGCGTTATCCAGTTGTTGCGTGTGTCTGTAAAGCTGATACGGGCAGAAGTGCCCTTGCCGTTGCCCCCACTGATGGCTACGTTATTGCGCCAGGTAGTACCCGTTTGGAAGAAACCTTTGTACCAACTATCCTGATAAACCCACGGAGTAGGTGTGTATTTTCCCGTCTCCCAATCGTATGAGTTATACTGATAGCGCATTTTCCCGTTGCCATATTTCTCTCCATACGATGCCCTTGAATAGTTAGAGCCGTTGTTTCCAATGCCATCGGTTGCATCTGTAGCCGATACACTATAATACGAAAAAGGGTTAAGGCCCATGTCTGAGCCTGATCCGTATTCCTTTTGAAAGTCTGGCCAGTAGCTGGCTAAATCGAGAACCAGTGACGAATTAACCGTTACGCCCCATTTCGCAGCTTTGTTTCCTCCCTTCGTTGTGATGACGATGGCACCGTTTCCTGCCTCCGAACCATAAAGTGCAGTGGCTGCAGCACCCTTCAATACGGTTACCGACTCGATGTCGTCCGGGTTAATGTCGGCAGCTCCATTGCCAAAATCTACGGGGGCATCGGTGTTGCTGTATGTGCTTCCGCTTCCTGTGGCAACGGTTCCCGAGTGGACTGGTACGCCGTCAACGACAAAAAGGGCTCCGTTGTTGCCGTAGTTCAACGAGTGATCGCCACGCAGCGTTACACGCATGGTGCCCAGCGGGCCGGTGCCTGCCGACTGCATACTGAGGCCTGCAACCTTACCATTCATCTGGTCGAGCCAGTTAGCACTCACACCTTTCGTCAGTTCCGAGTTGTCAAGTTTGCTTACAGAGTAGCCCAATGACTTCTCTTCGCGCTTAATTCCCAATGCAGTAACCACTACTTCGTTTAAGTTTTTGGCTTCCGGACTGAGTGTAACGCTAATCTTTGTCTTCTTTCCAACGGTTACGCTTGTTGACGAATAGCCCAGATAATTAAACGTTAGAACAGGGTTATTACCGTTTACGGTGATTGTAAAATTACCGTCGAGGTCGGTGACGGTACCCGATTTCTGCCCCTTTTGCTGTACGGTAACACCTGTCAATGGGGAAGTACCGTCGGCGTCGTACACCTTTCCCGTGATGGTTGCCTTTTGTCCATGCGCACCAATGGTAGCCATTAGAGTAAGGGTTAGCAATGTAGTTTTTTGAAGATTGTTTTTTATTGCCATAGTAATGTGGCTTTAAGTTGTGGTTTTAAGTTGTGGTTTTGTAAGGTAGAATGCAAGGCAAGCGTGAGAGCATAACAGGTTATGCTCTCCGCCTGATTACGTTTTATTGCTGTCTCGACATCTGCAACAGCTCGCCAAACTCCTTTATACTAAGAGCCGTAAGGTCGGGCTGGCGTTTGCAGGTAAGCGATGTTTCGAGCGTTGTTTCGCCTGAAAGCACCAGTACGCCGAATGAACCGGCGTTCTGTGCCGTAGCCACGTCGGTATAAATGCGGTCGCCAACCATCGCAATTTCATCGTCTCGGAGTCCGTATTTATCGCGAATGCAATAGAGCATATTGGGGTTGGGCTTGCCGATAACAATATCGGGCCGACGCTTTGTCGCCCCTTCGATGGCCTTACATAGCGAGCCACAGTCAACCAATATGGTGGGCTGGTCGGTAGGGCACACCCAATCGGGGTTGGTTGCAATATAGGGAATATCGGCCTTTGAAGCCCACCAGGCCGCCCTGCACAGGCGCGAGTATTCCAAAGTAGTGTCAAAAGCTACGACAAGAATGTCGGGAACGTCGTCGGCCGACTCGCTTGTTATCTCGAAACCAGCCTTTATAAATTCAGCCTGCATGCTGGGCGTGCCAAGGGTAAATATCCTTTTGGCCCGGGGATACTGCATGCGAATATGGTCGATTGTGGCGATTGACGAGGTGTACATTTGCTCTTCGGTGGCGTAAATACCCAGTTTTTGCAGTTTCGAAAGATAGTCGTTGCTGCTCTTTGTGGGGTTATTCGTGAGAAACGAATAGGATATTCCGTTATCGCACAGCGTTTGCAGAAAGGCCTGTGTATATGGAAATAGCGTGCTTCCAAGATATATGGTTCCGTCCATATCGAGGGCCACGTGCCTGATTTTGGCGCACGCCTTAAGCAGTTGCTCCTCATTTAGCGGTGAAATATATTTGTCAAAGTTCATATATTACGATTTTAATGGCCTATTTTACAGTCGTGTCCACGTCGCTATAATCAATTTTTGAAGCACGTTCATAGCCGTCGCGTGGTGCGTTCCACATGCTGATGAGGATAAACATACCTATGATTGCCACGACAATAATGGTTTCGAAGACGTGTGTCCAGCCGTAAAGGTCGGCTACATAACCTACGAGCAGGCCCGACAATCCTGACCCGATGTAACCCAGAATACCCGCAATTCCGTTGGCCCTTGCCGAGGCTTCCTTCGTTGCGTGCTTGCCAAGCTCAATGCCGATAAGGGCTTGCGGACCGTAAACACAGAAGCCGGCACCTACCAATACGGCTGCCGTGAGTGTAAGACTTGCGTTTTGAGGCAGCAGCCTGAAGATGGTCATAAACAGTGCTGCGCCTGCCATGCAGACAACGCACATGTGGTGTCCCTTACCTTTAAAAAGGTGGTCGGTAGCCCATCCTGCAAACAAAGTTCCGCAAATACCCGCTATTTCGAAGGCCGCTACGGTCCATCCGGCCTGTGAAATGTCCAGTCCGCGACTCTCTGTAAGGAATTTTGGCCCCCAGTCGAGGATACCCATGCGTACAATATACACAAAAAGGTTGGCTACACAAAAGGTCCAAACCCAACGGTTACGCCAAACCATGACGCGCTCAAACTTCGTACGGGCGGCCTTATTCTGCTTTTCCTGATAAGCACCAAGCGAAGTACCGGGCAGGTCGGGCAGCCCTACCTCTTTCGGTTCGTCGCGTAAACCAATCAAAATAAAGATGGCACCGCACAGTGCTATGCACGCCGGAATCCAGAAACACCATTTCCATGCACCCGCGTGGGCTGCATAGTTCAGGGCCTGTACCGACGCATTGCCTACGTTATTGTTGGTCAGATTTTCGGTGATACGGGCCACGACATCGGCGTTTGCGCTCATATTGGTACCCATAGCACCCATGATTGTACCGCAAACAATGACGGCAAGGGCTGCACCTATCGAGTGGGACGTATTCCAAACTGACATTTTAGTGGCCAGCTCGCCCGGATGAATCCAGTGGGGTAATATACGTGCACACGGGGGATAACCCATGCCCTGACAATACTGATTGAATATAATGACAATGCCCACAAAGAATATGAGCATGGCCGTAAAGTCGGGGCCGTGGCTGGTTCCTACAATAAGGGCTGTTATATCCACACCGAAACCAAAGGCAAAATTGGAAACAGCGCAGAGAAACAAGCCCGCAGCCATCACCAGACGACCCTTTATACGGTCGACTACATAGCCGTTAATAAAACGCGAGGCACCGTAAACCAGCGAACTTACAAACAATATCCAGCCGAAGCTCTTGTTTGATATACCGTACTCGGCGGTGAGACCGGGCATGGCCAGCGAAAAGTTCTTGCGAACAAAATAGAACATGGCATAGCCAATCATGGTTACCAGGATAGTGCGTGCCTGCCAGCTCATAAACTTTTTACGTTTGTCGCCTAACGATGCGTAAACGTCGGTTTTGTTTTCCATAAGAAGTTTTGTATTATAAATTTTAAAGTTTTCCGATTATGATGTCTGTTTGTTTAAACAGCCTTTTCCCGATAAGCGTGCCGTATCTGGCTTATAGGGCCTTGTGTTTCTGCCTGAAAGGTATGTGCTTTGTGACGGGCTGTTGCTGCCTTTATGCTTAAAGCCTCATCGTTCGGCGGCCGTCAGCAGCGCGTACGACGGTCGTCGAACGATGGGTGT
>ERZ772945.1751-NODE-1751-length-14628-cov-6.034325_pt1 | contig 14628 bp, 11 predicted proteins | sample MGYA00511681_ERZ772945 | MGnify/ENA primary metagenome ERZ772945 (study PRJEB29015, sample SAMEA2737943) | human oral metagenome | biome: human oral; feature: human-associated habitat; material: dental | place: China | collected 2143 ...
AAAAGAGTGACTGGTATACACCGGTACTCAATACGACGTATCACGAAATGGCAGAGCACTATAATGTCGCGATCCTGCCGGCTCGTGTGCGCCGTCCCAAGGACAAGCCGAATGTAGAAGGCTCCGTAGGCAAGATATCCACCTGGATCACTGCCGCTTTACGGAATGAGCAGTTCTTCTCGCTGGCGGGATTAAACGCCGCCATCCGGAAGAAACTCGACGCCTACAACGCCAGACAGTTCCAGAAAAAGGAATGCAGCAGGCACAGTCTGTTTCTTGGGGAAGAACAGCCATTACTGGCACCTTTGCCTGCCACATCCTTCGAACTGGCCGAATGGAAAATCGCCACCGTACAGTTCAACTATCACATCGCAGTAGACGGTATGTACTACGCAGTGCCTCATCAGTATATCAAAGATAAGGTCGATGTGCGGGTGACAGACACAACGATTGAAATTTTTTATCATCATGATCGGATCGCTTCCCATCGTCGCCTTCACGGCAGGAGCGGCCAGTATTCCACGGTCACGGCGCACATGCCCGATGACCACCAGAAATATCTGGAGTGGAACGGCGATCGTTTCCGCAGGTGGGCGGATCAGATCGGGCCAAACACACGAAAGGCGGTTGATGTAATCCTTACCTCCGGCCGGGTCGAACAGCAGTCATACAGGAGCTGTATGGGGCTGCTGCGGCTGGCAGACAAACATACTTCCCAGCGGCTTGAAAAAGCCTGTGAGCGTGCATTGTCCTACAGTGGCAAACCCAGCTACAAAAGTATCAAAAATCTCATCACTGCTATGAAGCAGGAACCGGATGCTTTGCCATCTGATGAAGAAACCAAACCGCGCGGCATTACCAGAGGCGCCAGATACTACGGAGGTAACAAATCATGACCAACGAAAGCACTATTAACAAGTTGATTGAAATGCGACTCACTGCTATGGCTGACACGTTCCGCATACAGAAGGACGATTCCTCTATGAAGGATGTCCCCTTTGACGATCGTTTCGGCATGCTGGTCGATGTTGAATACACCAGCAGGAAAAAAAACCGGTTAAAACGCCTGATTCGTAAGGTAGATTTCGAGCAGCCGGATGCTTCTGTCGCGGCAATCGATTACAATTCCGGCAGGAAGCTCAATAAATCCCTGATCGAGCGGATAGCGAACTGCGAATACATCACAGAGTACCGCAACATCTTCATCACCGGCGCAACCGGAAGCGGTAAAACCTACATGGCCTGTCCCTTCGGTATGGAAGCCTGCAAGCAGTATTACACCGTACAGTATGTCCGCCTTCCGGATCTGCTCCTTGACCTGCAGGCGGCGCGGGACGCCGGGAACTTTCCGTCCGTTCTGAAGAAATACACCAAACCGGTTCTGCTGATCATCGATGAATGGCTGCTTCTGAAACTCACAGAGCCAGGGGCCAGGGACCTGTTTGAGCTGATCCATAAACGACGGAAGAAATCTTCCACGATCTTCTGCTCTCAATTCCGGGAGTCAGAATGGTATCAGCAGATCTGCGGCGGATAGAGCACTCTTGCCGATGCGATTATGGATCGTATTACCTACAACTCCTATAAGATTGACATCGAGAGTGCTGATCCTACCAAAGACATTTCTATGAGAGAAGTCTACGGATTGGATCCCGCACAAGCCAAGTAACAACGTAATGCAAGTTGGGGTGGCTCCGTCAGTCCGAACAGGTGGCTCTCGCCACACCGGACAGGCGGCTCCGCCGCCCCGCAATATTCAGTGTTCGTCAAGAACAAGATAATAGTTGTTATATATTCTCTTACGATAACGTTTATGTTCGTCTTTCACAGTCACAAAGCAAACCTGCTAAATACATTTGTGACTTCAAAGCTTGATTACGGAGTTTGCTATTCTTTTTTCTTCTCCTATCGGTGTTGTATAAAACCGCTGTTCTATCCCATATAAAACCAGTGCCAGATCTTCATTACTGTTTACAGTAAATTTGTTTTTTCCGTTACTTAATCCAGGACAGTATTCTGCAATGTATCCATAGATTTCTTTCTTCTGTTTTTTATTGAGATGCTTCAAAGTTTCCATTGCCAACGCAATCCTTTTTCTATTTGGAGTGTTTACTATTTCAACTGTTATGCCATCTTTCGTAACAAAATCCATATTTAAAAACTGTTCTGTTTCTTCATTGGTCGCTTCTCTGTACAGCGCACCTATTCCAGGGAAAATACCTGTAATGTAAGAAAGATTTTTAAAAAGCAGGCAGTCATCGCCCTTATTATAAATGGCATCCGGATACTCTTTGATAGCTATAGACTTACACTCTGGTTCATATTTATACCCATTATTAAAAATGAAAAACCTTTTTTGAGATACCAGCGCTGCCTTCCCAATATTTTGAAAATACATCTCATTGTGGTCTTCTGACAGATAAAAGATATAATCTAAATGGTCAAATTCCTCATCTCTTAACCCGTCGAAATCTGAAGAACTAATATTTGCTGTCAGGATATCCAGCGAATATGGTGATTTCGAAAAATCTTTCAAACAATACCAAACGCCCTCTTCAATATTTGTTTCTTGACTATAAATAACAGTTTCTTTTACGATTTCGACTAATTTGGGAAACATTGGACTGTCAGTCTGTATCATTTTTCGAATTTTAATTCCATTACCACGAGCTTTTATTTTTGCATATAAGTATCCCATTTATGCTCCTTTATGTGAGATATACGTCCTGTTGTTTATTCGTCGCAGATCATTAAACGTTATGTCTTTAGGGTTTCTACTCTCATCTTTGCAAATCAAAAAAATTTGAGTTCCTTCAGCGGTTGTAACGTGATAGTAGTGATAACCAAGTAGGATAAATACTGGATTAAAGTAAGCATTCATCATTACAATCAAAGCAAAAATGATCAAATAGACAAATGTCAGCGTATATAAGTCATTAACACTTAATGCCACGAAGAAATACCCCAGATAAACCGGAATATATTCATTATCTGCTTGTGAAAATTCAGAACACTCGATCAACTCATCTTTTTCAAGCTTTTTTGTTAATTGCAAACTAATAAATGTAACACAAACTGCCACAGCTATAGTTAAAATAGCAAAGAAATAGTCCTTCAGTCCCCAAGCTGTAATATGTGACTTAATGACATATATAACAATTATCCACATTGTCGAACTAAATGTCAGAAACAAACGAAATAGTATATTCAACAGCATTCATTTTCACCTTCTGAATTTCAATTAATTGCCGGGAACCCCACCGACTTCAGATATTCAAACGTTGTATCGTAATACTCGTGCTTTCTGGTAATATCAGTATCGCTTCCCTCCGGGATAAAGATAATGAATCCTTGTCTTGCTCTTGTCAGAAGGACACGATATGCGTTCTTCATAAAGAGGATATTTTCTTTCTTCTTGACCGGTGACCAGTCCGGAGGCGTTTTTCGGGTACTCATCTGGTAAGAGATCCATTTACCATTTACAATTCTAAAATCTGCATCCCATGCAACAACGGCATAGTCAAGCTCCAGACCCTGCGTCTCGAATTCAGAAGCGACAGCTTCAAGGAAGCAGCTTGATCTGATATCTTCCTTCGGATTCAAGAACCAGTTTTCAGGTGAAATACTCGATCTGTCTTTTGCGTATACTACACCGCATGGTTTAAGTCGTGCTGCATTACTACTTGCAAACAAACCATAACGTTCTGTACCGCGAGCCTTTTTCTGCACCCAATTCTTCGCCGTATCCAGATTGCGGGTAATACAGATCGGATACTTATCCTTCAGTTGTGCATATGTATTCTGTGCTCCTAAAAGATCATTATCCAGCAGATATTTTACGAGGGCTGACACATTTTCACTACGGAAGGAACGCATTGAAGTAGTAAGATGAAGATCATTATTAATCGTTACATTAAGTCCTGTGACCAGAGATTCCCATGAGCGGCCACGAAGATACTCCCCATCCTTGATGTTATCTGCAGTATATATATCCCATCCGGTAAATCTTCTCTGTAAAGAGTCAAACCATTCCGGCATACCCGCTTCGCCCTTATTGATTTCCTGGCCACCACCGACGAGACAAACAATTACACCCCAGTCCTCAAGTCTGTCCATGGTGCTGATCAGGAACTCCGGTTCACTATAATCGAAGCCTCTGATTCCTTTCTTCTTCTCCATAAAGGAAGTCAATTCTTCCTTTGTCCAAGATCTTTGAGATTCATCAAAAATAGCCACATGCTCGGTAGGCTTCCGGTCGTTACCAACATATTCGTCGCGATAAGTATGGATAATCTGAATAAAACTCTTAACTTCTCGTTTGGCATCAGCCTTGCTCATTTTATGTCCCGCTTCGGCTTCGCGCTGAACCTTATCCCGTGTAAGTGCCTCCTGCAATACCGTAACCAAAGGTAGATTTCCTGAAAGAAATACAGCATGTTCTCCAATTTCGTTATTATGAAAGTTGCTGGCAAGATTCAATCCCACAAGTGTTTTACCTGCTCCTGGAACGCCTGTTATAAAGATAATGGATTTCCGTTTCAGAGCCTTGCTATATGCAACAATTTTCTTGACTGCATCAGATGTTACTGTCAGATTATGGGCCTTAGCATCGCTCCTGCTGATTTCTTCAACATGGTGATTGCTATATAGCGCCTGCGCCGCTTCAACAATTGTCGGTGTCGGCATATAAACAGCACTTTCCCATGAGACATAATCAAAATCTAGCTGCTCATACTTTTCAAATACGTTGCTCATTACCTTACCGATATTGTTTCGATTAGCTCCAATAGGGTAAAGAATCCCATCCGGATATTTATGAAGTTCATACAGCTTCTCCGGTGCTTCTGTCGATACAGCAATTGGAGCAATAATCAATTCCTGACAACCCAATTGAAAATTCTTCAGGTCTAGTGCATAATCAAGAACTTGGTCGAATGTTGCTTTTCGGTACTCATCGTCTCCCGCCTTAAACTCCAGAAGGGTAACAAGCCCCTTATATAATATAACAGCATCGACTCGCTTTCCCATTCTGGGGATTGTATACTCCAACAAGATTCTGCCGGAAGCATAATCACAGAGCTGATTCTTCAGGATCGAGATTTCCTCTGACCATGCATATTTCTGCATCTCGGTCAGGTCATAAGGATTGCTATCGGCCATCTTGCCTAAAATGGTGTATGCTTCCTCATCAAGGAAGCCCTGAATTGTATTTGAATAAAATGAACGTCCTGTCATGGTGCTTATTCCCCAACTGTAGAAACATTTCTGATATCACTGCATAAGCGTTGCAAAGTTTCTTCCTTTACCGCTGGTTTTAATTCGCATTCCCAGATTACAAGAACGCGCCAGCCTGCTACTCTCAATTCCTCTTTTTTCTTACGATCTCTTTCTACAGTTCCTTCAATTTTCTCTTTCCAGAATTCCGGATTGCTTCTTGGCCACACAAAATAGCGGCAGTCTTCATGCTTATGCCAAAAACATCCGTTTACAAATATAACTGTCCTGTATTTCGGCAAAACGATATCTGGCTTCCCTGGTAACTTTTTATCGTTCTTACGGTAGCGAAATCCCTGAGAAAACAAATGTTTTCTTACGATTTCCTCCGGTTTTGTATCTTTGCCCTTAATTCTGGACATGTTGTAGCTTCGCGTCTTCTTGTTATGCACATCCATATCCTATTACTCCAGCTTATCTTTAAGAGCCGCAGCCACGGTATATGCAAGTCTGACAGGCACAGCATTACCGATCTGACGATATGCCGCAGTTCTTCCGGGAATATCCTTCTTGGACTCGAAGTAATAGCTGTCCGGGAACGTCTGTAACCGGGCCACCTCGCGGGGAGTTAGCGATCGGTTTTGATGAATATCAGGATGAATGTAATAATGTCCATCCCTGGAAACATGCGCAACAACTGTCTGAGAATATGGTAGATTGCCAGCAACAACCTTGAAACGGTCAAGAAAGGCTGTCGTATTATGATGAGTCCTAAGCTTTTCCGGGAAATCCGAATAATCAATTCTTTTGCCTTCCTTATTCCATGTATCCACTACAAGCCGATAAATTTCCAAATCCCGATCGGTATGCGGCCGGGCAGAATGAAATGAAATCAAGTCCGTATCCTTGATCCCCATGTTATACAGATAGTTGCCCTTGTAGTCCAGCGCTTTTACAGGGCGGTAACTTCCTTCTCCAGCATGTAGGAAAGGGAGGTCCTTGAAAATTTCGGACACTGTAATACCCTCTGTATTTACCGTTGGAAGCTCTGGATAAAAATTTTTTTCATCTTCTCCAAGCTTGCCTATTAGTATGATTCTTTTTCTGTTTTGGAGGATACCGTAATCTGTAGCTTTCAAGACACGATATTCTGTAGAATATCCGGACTCCTTAAATAATGCTCTCATGTTGTCAAAGTGAAGTGTCTCGTCCTCGTCTTTTGCCGAAAGCAGCCCTGTAACATTCTCAAACACAAAGTACTTCGGTTTATATCTCTTTAAAAATTCTGCGTACTGTTTGTAGAGATAGTTGCGCTTGTCACCGATCATTCCGTTTTCAGACCGGGCTCTTCCCACAAGAGAATAAGCCTGACATGGCGGACCGCCTACAATCAGATCAAGTTTATCCTCGTCAAGTATTGTATCAACATGGGCAAATATTTCTGGAAGCGTATCCTCAGATATTTCATAATTCATAACAGCGTTCAGGACAGTATCCGGAACAGCTTTATACAACTCAGCTCTGGATATCTCCCCGGATATATACTTCTCATAAATATCGATTTTGTCATTTGCCTTTAGCCAGTGATATGCTGATCTTGTTTTCAGAGTAAAGCAAGCTGCTTCATCCATTTCAACGTGGGCAATAGGGTTGTATCCTGCCTGAATAAATCCTTCAGACAGTCCGCCCGCGCCAGCAAACAAATCCAGATAATTAGGCATGATACATACTCCTTTCCGGTACAGTCTTCTTTATAGGTAAATGCGGTACCAACGCATTAATATGTTCATTTTCCCTAGTCCTGTAATTAAGCATTGTCGGCATATCCTTCCATTCTTGCCTTTTCCAGCACCTGCATGATTTTTGCACATTGCTTCTCACTGGGAAATTTCCCTTTTCCCATTGCAATAGCAACCCTCAGGAACGAAATGTCCTGTGGGGTGAAAATATGTTCCGACGTGCCCCACTCGAGCAGTGATTTCCACCCAGCCACGCCATAATTGGCAACCTGTATCATGGTAGACGCACTGTTCTGCAACTTTTGATCTTTGACAGCTGCCCGGTTGTCTTCTTTTTCTTCGCCCTTAAGTACAAGCTCTGCAAGGAATTCATGGCTTAGCGGAACATCAATCTGCTTTGCTTTTTCCCAGCACGCCTCTCGCTTAGCCCACTCAGTTACGTTTTCCACTTCTCTGCCCGGTGAAACAAGATGGTTATACATAGCCTCTGCGATCTGATCAATCTGCAGTTCCAGAGCATGAGAAACGCCTTGGTTATTCCAAATAGATCTGAAATCCAAAACAAATGCATCATCCTGCTTTTCAATGGCATAAAACAGGTAGGACAATGCATATGTCACGACCTGCGCCTTATAACCCATTTCATACCAGGATGCATTTTTTACAAGATTGTCAGTCTTCTTGAAAAGAATATTCAGACATATATTTTTTTTAAAAAACGCTTCGTTAAAATCAGTCTCATTCTTTTCCCAGGCATCACTGGCCCACTCAGCAAATCGAATAAAGTTTTTCTGTGCACCAGTGCTAACCTGGTGAGGCAGCTGGCGGTAGATATTGAAATACTTTGCGAGATCCGTTTTTGTGAACATTTGTGCCTTAGGATTTTGAATCAGGAACTTATCCTTTTGCGGCTTTGTCATTCTTGCCTGTTCTTGCTTATACTGACCACGAGCACGCTCATAATACCAGTGCGTACCAAACTGATTTCCCATAACTGCCGGCGCAAGTACACGGCGCGAGAAATTCTCAATGCGAATATGGAATGCGTGATTAGAGAAAAAGTCTGCGTCGCTGACTTTATTCTGCTTATTGGCATACTTGGCAATATTAGGTATCAACTCCATTGTCTTCTCTGGCGTAACTACGGAGAGCTTCATCGGAACATAGATATCCTTAAGGTCATTTGCCTTGCTCTTATCACTAACAGCTGCAGCAGCAAGTGAGGCAGTAGTCTGGCCACCATTCACAATTTGTAGCGATGTAATTTCTGTAATATACGAGCAAACATCTCCATACTCAACTTTCACATCATAGGCTGTTGCTGCTATTCCATTATTGTAGGCGAAGAACATACCTGGGTTATTGAGGATCGTATTCCGAATCTCCTTGTTAATTTTGCCCTTTGCGGTCAGAAAAGAACGAACATTGCCCTCAAGCAATCGTCCTCCATACTTGTTGTATAAATCAGCCAATATAGCTCCCGGTATACTGCAAAGATAAGCTGTATACTCTCCATTTGATCCAGCTTCAAGGCACGGTATTCCATGTTCCGAAAATGCCTTAAGATCAATGATTATTTCTTCCTTACCTGTCTTGGATTCCTGAATTCCTTGTAATCTGGAAATATCCCAGACATGGTATTCCGCAACAGAGTCCCCAATATTAGTGCTGGGAATTTCTCTGATACGGCTACTCATAACCATGTCAGTCAGGATGTAGAACTTGATTTTTGGAACGTTCATATAGCGCTTCTGTATATCCAGTGCGAGTCCATATCCGGGAGAGCTTTCCTCTGCGTATTTCTGGATAAACCCTGATCTGGATTCCTCTACAAATGCCCGGGCACGCTTAAATTGATTTTCTGCCTCAGTTGCTGTCAATGATTGTGTCTCAGTACTATCCACAAAAGGACAGATTATTATATACAGACAATTATCAAGTTCACTGTAATAATAGCCATCAATCTGAATACGGCGATTCCTTGAACCGACCCCCTCATATGCCAGCTGCTCAAAGTCCTCGAATTCTTCCGCGTCAACAAGCGTTCCGGCATAAAGTGCCAAGAACTCTTCTCTGGGAGAGGTCCCGTTCATCGATGCATTGAAATGAACGTCATCCAGTATTTCAGCCCGAAATTCACTCAGTTCCATTTCCGTTTTCTTCCTCCCCGCTGAAATCCTTTATCGCCGGAAGCGATATAACATAGTCTACCTTCGTAATATTTACCGGAATCTTCTTTCTCCGGAAACAAGGAAAAGACTTTGTCACTATATAGTGCCTTACGCCTTTAATCTCAAATGTATAATCCACATCTTCGTATTCTGGTCTCGGGTAGTAACCATACTTTAGTAACATGTCACAGAACTCAGCCTTAACATCATCGTCCATGAGTCTTGACAGCAACTTCATATATACAAGATTCAGATTAATTGCATTGGCATTTGTTCTACTCGTCTTATCGGCAAACACAACAATCAGATTTCCATCATTCTGACAATCCAACTGCTCGACCGAAGAAATTTTTACTTCATCTTTTCCACTTGAAATGGTCTTTACCTCGTACCATGTATCATCAAAGATAAAATCCTGATGTGCAGCTCTCGGTCCGGTCCATGAAAGAGCTGATTTATCGGAGCCATGTCTGGACATAAGCTCACTATCAAGTATATACATTTCGCCCAACAGCCCTTTGATCTCTTCAGGAGTCAGCAAGCCATTACGGGTGTTTGCCAACATCTCTTTCCATTCCTTATACCTGGTCACTACGAACTTTGCGGCCCTATCTCCATTTCGTATAACTCTGGATGACTCGATAATGTCACCGCAGAACAGGATAAACATATCTCTGTATTCATCCTTTACAAGAGAGAGGGACACCGCCCATCTTCCGTCATTTCTCTGGCCCAGCTTCGCCTGAATCATTTTTGAAGAGGTCAATTGTTTCGGCCTTACATCACAAATAAGAAGCAGGGTCCATCTTGACATCTCATCAACTCCAACATACAGATCCAGAGGATGTACGTCGTCAACTCTCTGATATGAATCGATCCTCGTTATGCTGTTAAATAAATCCTCCAGACCTGTCATGCCTTTACTCCTCCGGAATCGTCTCATCTACTTCATAAAGATCATCTGTATCATCAGCGCCAAACAGTTCAAACCATTTCTGTTTATTCACCTTGTACTTAATGACCTCTCGTTTCTTACCATTAATACGCGGTATTCCTATACTCAGGCCAATGATCGGAAAATCAATAGCCTCAGCAATTCTTTTCTTTATCTCATCAACAGATTGCCCATCCTTCGGCTCATATGAAAGCTTTACAGGATATACAACCATTAACGGATTTCTCTTCATTCCAGAGTTAAAATAGAAATCCTCACTAAAGTTCTTTCCCTCTTCCTGTCCTTCTTCCATTTTTTCAACTGTCACCTTTGTAAGACCGCCCTTTGCCAGATCCTTACTACCCAATCGAGAATTCTTTCCGGACATCTGGAGAGACTTCGTATCCTTCCTATATGCAAAGCCACGCTTTACTGGCCTAACTCGCAGGTCTGCAAAGGGGATCTCTGCTGTCGTGCTTAGACCTTCTGCAATAAGTATGTCCCAGTTATCAAATATCTGCTGATCATCCTCTTTGAACATAGCCAACAGTTCAGTAACCGCAAAATCAATATTCAGTGTATGAGCGGAATACACGCTCAGAAAATCAATGATCTTTTTTTTTGGAATATTGAGATACTGGTAACCCTTAAGTGCGAGCTCGGGATCATTTCTATGTACTGGGTAATTAGCGCCGATCTCTTGCAGGAAAGCTTCGGTTTCGTCATAGTTCCTTCGAAGAATATCCTGAGCGTTGTGAACATATCTGGTTTCAACAACCTCGCCGCTAAAATTCACAACAGTCTCATAATCTTTTGCAGATCTCATTTTATTTCTGGCGGTAATAAGCAGCCCCTGAATATCAGATCTTACTGCCAGACCAAAGTCCGTTGGTGTCATTTTATCGTTCTGCATTCGGCGAACTTCCGCGCGAAGCTTGTCAGTGGCCATCGAAATATATGAATACCAGGCCATTGATTCATCCGCCATCCAGATCTTACACAGGTCACGATATTTCCCACGATATCCGAACCATCTGCCCATCTGCATAAGCGTATCATACATGGATGAATTTCTATAAAAATAGCTGGTTGACAGCCCTTCTAGGGTCAGACCACGGGAAAGGCTGAGACCGCCAACAGCTATTAGTCTAAGGCCAATATCATTAGGCGCCTTTTCATAATTTTCATAATCCAGATTCTTAGGTGCATTTCCACCGTTAATCGTTCTGACTTCAATTCTGGAAATTGAAGGATACATAGCAGCCTGAATCTGCTCCCATTTAAAATGCTTAAGATCGCTAAACATTGGATCTGTTGCAAATCCTGCATAATACTTCTCATAAACCTTTTTCATCAGTCTGAATGTTTCAAACTGCATTGCATCTTCACCGGAAAGGTAATAATTGTGGATCTCACGCTTTGCATCGCGAACATAACCGTCTACCGTTTTGGTAATCTGATTCTGTACCGCAATGAATCTGGAAACATTGATCATCATTGTTCGATGGGATTTAGTATCTCCCCGGAGATCTCTTACTGTATTGCAAATGAAGAATGATGCTATGGCTTCTTTCATACTCTCTGGCATATAGACCATTACATCCTCCTTCTTATGCTTCATTGGCAAGGCAGGCTCGCAATCATCATTTGACTCTAGCATATATGCATAAGGCGCACTTTCTCCAAAAATGGATCGTGCTCCAATGTAATTTGACGGTGCCTCCAGCGCATAAATAAAATCGCGCGGAAAAAGATCATGATCCAACATTTCCTTCTCTGTGTCCGGATCAATAAATATATTGGCATAGGGTGTAGCAGTAAATCCTACGTAATTAGCTTTTTCAAAGAGGACCAGCAGCTTACGGATGCCCTTATTGATTGCCGTAACTTCATCATCCTTTTTCGTATTAACAGAAGCGTTATCCGCCTCATCATCGATGAGGAGCATCGGGAGATCAATTTTCTTAGTGATCTTATTCGCGTTGTAGAAACGAAGCCAGTGCTCCAGTTTTTCCAGTACGCTCTTGTTCTTCTTCAAAACAAAGATTACAGGTGCACTAATATTGTTAAGCTGACCTACTATTTTCTTTGCCGTTGCAGCGTTGAAATCACTTGTCGTAGATGTAACCGCCCAGCCACTGGTGTTCGGGTCAATAGAGCCTACGCCTACCTGCACATTATCTTTTTCCAGTGTAAAAGCATAGCTATCGAGACCAATGAACCCCTCATCTATTCTCTGCTGTGTCTGGCGCCTTAACTTTTCAATAGTACCAGTCAGAAGGATAATTACACGGTAATGGGCATCTGCCGCCTTGTTGATAAGTCCAATATATGTGGATGTCTTTCCTGATTGTACATCTCCAATACACAGCCCTCTGTACAGAAAGCTATTGGCAGAGTCCGGATTACCCAGAAGATCCATAATTTCATCAGTTGTCTTATCAAGTTCATTTACGGTATCCTTATTCCAGTGTTGCTCCTTTTGCAAATAAATTCTGTAGCGATCCCAGAAGTTGCTGGGCTGATCAGCCTTAGCTGCTATATACCATGGTGTGTGATCCTTTTCCTTCAGGCAGTGCCCACGATCAATCTGTACAAAAAGCCGGGAATGAAGAGTCGTAATAACATCTTCCTTTTCAGTTTCTGTCAAAGCCTCTGCTCCCATAAGAGTAGCTTGCTTTTCATACGAATTCACCATTATGGTTATCCATTCTTCAGTGATCGGGATCGTCATGACGCCGGCATCACTTAACACCTTTACAATGATATTATTTTGAATTTCAGTCATTATCGTACACCTCTCTGATCTGACGAACCACGTCCGGATACTTTATAAAGAAGTCCATCTTATCCATTGTTTTAATAAAGGCACCAACATCTCCGCCCATCGCTTCTATTTGTTGAACCATCTGGCCAGCGATCACATATACATCATTATTCTCCAATGCCGATCCTGTAACATTGGCCTCGGATTTTGCCATTCTGTAGTAGACATCCGCATAGGGAAAAGCATCCTCCATCATTTTAATAAAAGACTCTAGCAATGCTGATCCTTCATCATCTACATGTTTTTCCAGCATTTGAAGTACTGGTAATTCCCGGTTTACCTGGTATTGGAGTTTCCCACGATCATCGATTGGATTCCATATATGAATGAGACTGTCAGTCTGGACGTTTCGCCCTCTGTATTTATAAACGCGTTCGCTCCTTCCTACAGTATTTTCAACAATATCAACCAGATTCTTCTTAATAAAATGCGGAAGAGAGGCTGTTGACTTTTTAATGTCTATCTCCCAAATTGAGTCAAGAGAGTTCGGAATATCAACACGAACTCTGGCAAGTTTTCCTAGTTCATTTTGTTTAATCAGTCTGAACCATGTTCCCCATATGATTAGTCTCTTGTTTCTGTATATGTAGAAGCCCTGCTGCTGTCTTAATTCATCCTTACCACCGATGGTGTCCAGATCCTTCTTTGATATTTTATTCAAGTACGGAAGGACATATGGTTTCACCCGAATCTCATCAGTACCAATTCGAAGAATCTGCTCGCTCAACGGTTGCGTTGCCGGATGCTTTGTAAGGAATGGATCAGTACCAGTTACAGCCTCACCATTGAAATATATAGACAGCCTATTCTTAGGATTCTCATTCCATAGAAAACGATGGAATACGAGAGCTACATGTTTTCTGGTAATCTCAATTTTTTCATCAAAGGCCTTTTGTACCTTCGAAGATCCCTGCTTCAGGCGATCAAACTGTTCCCAGATCACCACTGTTCCGCTTTCATGTACATCCAGCCATGAATAACCGTGCATTTCTTTTATTTCATTCTTGGAATAAAACTTTAAAACCCAGTCTCCCTGCTGAACAATATAATCAAGGTCCCAGCAAGCACCACATACTTCATTATTCTTTTTTGTAAGGACCGTAACTTTACGGCATTGGGATAAGGACGCCATCTTCAGCCCGAGTCCAAAGCGTCCCAGATCATCTTTTCTTCTGATGTCTTGAGAACTCTGGCTACCATAGCGCATTGCATTCTCAAGTTCCAGGGCAGTCATGCCCCAGCCATCATCCTCAATACATAGCCACTGTGGGTCCTGTGACATGAAACAGACACGAATCTCTGAAGCTGCAACACTTATACTGTTATCTATAATGTCGGCTACTGCTGCTTCGAATGAGTAGCCTATCGACCTGGTGGATTCAACTAGAATCGGAGCATATGGTACAACAATCTTATCTTTCAAGTGTAATTCCCCACTTCCTTTTTATTCAATGGTCATAATTCTGTTGTTTGTGGTCTGCATTATATGTATTCTTCACCGCTCTTTAATATACTTTCTACTCTTAATTCTCGCATCCTTCGATTTCTCCGCACTCTCAGGAATAGCTCAGTATGAACCGATCTTTGCAGCGCTAGGAATACGACCCTCTTTGCAAAGATCATTAATCCATCTCACAGGAAGATTCCATTTTTCGGATGTCTATTTAATTGACCCCGATTGTAAAATCAAGTTGAATATATAATGTGAAAAGTCCATACAGCACCTCTTTGGTAGAATGTAAG
>ERZ772945.1756-NODE-1756-length-14615-cov-14.856456_pt1 | contig 14615 bp, 16 predicted proteins | sample MGYA00511681_ERZ772945 | MGnify/ENA primary metagenome ERZ772945 (study PRJEB29015, sample SAMEA2737943) | human oral metagenome | biome: human oral; feature: human-associated habitat; material: dental | place: China | collected 2143 ...
CAAATGTGGTCGAGTGCGCTGGGCGGAGGCCGCAGCGCCCCCGAGTCTAGCAGCGGGCCGGGAGGCGGTGCCCTTGGGCGGGCAGAGCGGCCACGGGGCGGGCGCGGCGGCGGACCGCAGCCGAAGACGAGGCGGTCAGAAAGCACCCCAAGACGGGAGGTCGGATCGTTCGAAGACACGGGGAACCGGAGTGGGCGCCTCCCGCCGGGCCGGGCCGCCGACGTTGGGAGGATGGGACATCCCCGGGCAGGAGGCGGCTTCAACAGCGAGCAATCCGACCGGTATTTTAACTTTGACCGCTTTACAAAAATACCCGATAGTCCTAGACTTGGGCCATCACTCTCGACCTTAGGATGCGCCATGGACCTTTCCGTAAAGTACGACACCCTTCAGCTGGCCCAGCAACTACTCAAACGCCAGGCCGACACCCACCTGACCAATATCCAGTCGTTCATGGATGAAAACTGCCACATGGAGCTCGGTGGAGCAATCGGCGCCGGAAAAGGGTCAATGGCAAAAACGTCGATCGGCAAATCAAAGCTGGGACAGAGCGCGATCGGGAAAAAAGTCGGACTCTCAAGCACCAAGGGCGTCCTGTTCATGCTCTTCATTCCGGTCAACGAAGCCATTGTCGCCGCCGGCCAAGGCGTCATGGACCTGCTGATAACGTGCCACAATGGCGCCGCCGACAAGTTGACCCAGACCATCGACACTTATGCCGACGCGGACAAGGCCGCCTACGAGGCGCTCACAGCGCCGCTTCAGGCTATTGGAATCTCGACCTCCCCCTTCGAGGATCCACGCGACAACCCCGCCCAGTTGGGCGAAGCACGTACGAAGGCTGGGCCCCACTATGGCGGAGGGGACCCTCGATTGGACCAACAGCTGGCTGAGGACGCCCAGGAGGCGGGCGAATACCTCAGCACCCTCAAGGACCGCGCCTCCCAACGGGCCTCGGACGCCACCTCTTCAGACCGCTCCATCGCCGAGTCTCAGGATGCCAGTTCCTACTTGGTCCCCCCTGAGGCCCCGACCAGCGAAATGGAGAACATCCGCTGGTCAGCGGGCGTCATCGCCGGCGGCGTCGACTGGGCGATTGAGAAGTTCACAGGCGTATCGCTGCTCAACGACGTCGTTTTCAAGTTCTTCGTCGGCGACTGGCGGCTCGTCAATATGGCGAAAAGCGCGTGGGGAGAGATCGGCGACGCCCTCGTCGCAGTCGGGCAGAACGACTCCGAGGTCCTACCTGCACTTGCAGAATGGACCGGCAAAGGATCCGAGGTAGCGAACCTCTTCATTGCCGCCTTGGCAAAGGCGACCACAAGCCTCAGCGGCGCCACCGGAGTCATGTCAACTCTACTGGCAGCCTTCCAGTATTTCTTGAAAGAAGCAGCAAAAGACCTAGGCGAGTCAATCAACTTCATCGTGAACAGCATTGTTCAGTTACTCGCGGAAATGGCGGTCCCTGTCGCCGGGTGGGTTGCCGGAGCCATCGACCTCGTCACGAAGATCGAGCCTGTTATCAAAAAGATCCTCAGCATCTATTCGCTTGTCAACATGATTGTTGACATCATTGAGGGCTTCGTTAGAGGAAAGGCTCAGCTACTCGAGGTTCAGAATACCATGTCGAACCTTGTCGAAGCCGCAGCCCGAGGAGTGGCGGCCCGCATATGACAACCGATCACTTTGGAGCAGGACCGGACAACCCATTGGAAGACATCTATGCACTCATCGACTCGCTGAAGACGATGACCGACTCGCTCCACCAGGAATTCGCGGACTCTGGAGAAGAAACCGACTGGCGCGAAGAATGGGCTTCCTCAGCTCGCCACGGCGACTACGGGGACGATTGGAAGATCGTCCAGCGCAGGATCGACCGGGAGGAAACCTCCCTGGACGCGGTCCTCTTGGGCGAGGACCAATCCCCCGAGGCCCGGCGCATCAGAGAAACCAGCGAGGAGAACCTGTCCTCACTCGAGGACAGCATGGACGACGAGGAGAAGGACCAGCTCGATTCCCTTCGCGGCGAGCTCTCGGACGCGGCACTGAGCATCCAAGAGCGCATCGAGCATCTCACCCAACAGCTGAAAGGACTATGATGGAAGCCGATCTCATGGTGAAAGGACAGGGACTCCAGGAAGTCATCGAGTCCCTCACATCCGCCCTCAACGACATAAAGAAGGAATTCGACGAGGTCCGGCACTCGCACTCGACTCTGGGCGCCTCGTGGAAGGGCGACGCCTCCGACGCCGCACTCACCAAGCTCACGGCGCTGGAAGGGGAGGGGGACTCGCACTCGGAAGTCCTGCAGAACACGGTCAAGGCCCTCGAAGACGCACTCAATGGCTACAACAAGGCCGAGGAGACCGTCAGCGAACTGTGGTCCATCTGACTCACGCATCACCTCCCGCATTCGCGGTCTGACTGCTCAACCGGCTTCGGGGCGGGCGCGACGCAGCGTCCGCCCCGAAGCCGGTTGTTACACTTCCACTCGAGAACAGCTCCGCCGCCCGCCCCGTGAGCCGACGGGGTGCTGTGAGCCAACAGCGACTACTGATGGAGTGCATCCATGGCCAAAGGACTGCCCGTCACCCACTGCACCTACTGCTGGTACGCGCTCTCCTGCCCGCCGGAGGAGGCGCTGGGGCGCGGGATCGACTACTGGCGGTCCCAGGGGTGCCGCACGACGAAGCGCGATGTCAACGCCCGCCTGCTCCCCCTCGGGTGGACTGGAGCGGAGATGCGGGGCGGCTCCAGGGCCGGAGGGTTCTTCGGGGCGACAGGAGAGGGGTGCATGGAGGTCTTCCCGCCCGCCGGGCTGCCGTTCCTGATGGTGGCCCGCATGCTGAGGACCGCGTATACGATCAACATCGCCGCCTCCCCCTCCTCCTCGCAGCCCGGCGCCACCGACCTGGTGTTCTTCCGCACCGGCCCCGACCGCATGCGAGACAGCGCCCTGTACGGGGCGGAGGAATTCGTCAAGGCGCGCATGCAGCTCTTCCGCGACCGCGTCGCCCCCTCCGGGTTCCTGCTGAGCGGCCCCTGGCTCACCACCGAGCAGTCACTGCCGGACTCGCACCCGTTGGCGCCCGCGAACTGGCAGACGATCCGACGGGGCGCCTGAGACCGGGGCCAGCCACTGCGGGAGTGTTCAGCCCCCAGAGCGCACGGACGCCACCTCGTACAGGGCGATCCCCGTGGCGACCGCCGCGTTGAGGGACTCCACGGCGCTGGAGATGGGGATGGACACGACCTGGTCGCAGGTCTGGCGCACCAGGCGCGACAGGCCGGTGCCCTCAGCCCCAGCGACCAGGACCAGGGGCCCGTCCGCCAAGGGAAGGCCGCGCAGCGGGGCGTCCCCTCCCCCGTCGAGTCCAACGACGAAGAAGCCCGCCCGCTTGCAGTCCTCCAGGGCCCGCACCAAGTTGGTCGCGCGCGCCACGGGCACGCGGGCGGCCGCGCCCGCCGACACCTTCCACGCGGCGGTGGTCACACCCGCGCTGCGGCGCTCGGGGATGATGACGCCGTCCCCGCCGAAAGCACCGGCGGAGCGCAGCACGGCACCCAGGTTGTGGGGGTCGGTGACCTGGTCGAGGGCAACGAGCAGCGGATGGCCCGCCTGCTGGACGGAACCGGCGATGAGGTCGTCCACGGGCGTGTACTCGTAGCCGCGGACCTCGACCGCGACCCCCTGGTGGGAGGCGCCGTCGGTGGCCACGTCCAGATCCCGCCTGGTCACCTCGAAGACCGGTGCGCCCAGCGACGAGGCGAGGCGGATGACCTCCTCGACGCGGTCGTCCTTGACGTTGTCGAGCACGAAGACCCGCTCGATGGGCACGCCCGCGCGGGCCGCCTCGGCCACCGGGTTGCGCCCCGCGATGAGCTCGTGGCCCGCGGGGACCCTGATCGAGCTCTTCGCTCGCGCGCGGGCGATCGCGGCCTCCTGCGCCTGGCGGGCCTCGCGCCGCACTTTGCGCTTGTGGGCGGGGTGGTAGGGGCGGTCCTCGGCCTTGGGGGTGGGGCCCTTGCCCTCCAGGCGGCGCCGCGAATGCCCGCCGGTGCCGACCTGCGCGCCCTTCTTGGTGCCCTTCTTGCGGATGGCGCCGGGGCGCCCGCTGTCTCCGGCCATGCTGATCCCTCTTCCCAGTCGCGATGACGAACTGGGACCAGCCTACCGTCAGGGGCCCAGCGCGTCGGCGCAGCCCGGGCGGGGCGCGCCGCCGGGGACGGGCGCCGCCGGCGCGTCCTGCGGTCCACCCCGCCCGGGACCCGGCAGACCCGCGTCCGTACACTTGTCGTGGTGCCACCGGAGCACTGGGAGGGACAGGAAGACGGCATGGGGTTCCTGCGCGCGGAGTTCGGCTGCACGCGGTACTACGAGTACCAGGTGGGCGTCGGGCCCGAGGAGGCCGTGCGGCGGGCCGTCGCGTTCTGGCACGCCCTGGATTGCGAGGTCGCGGACTACAATATGGACAGCCGCCTCAGGGAACTCGGATACACCGGCACTGAAGTACTAGGGGGCGGCGGAATCGATGCGGCGGTCAAGAACGACCTCCTCGACCTCCTCCCTATCGGAATCGTGCTCCTGTTCTCCCGCAGAATGCGGCTTTCCCATCCCGCCCACTTCCAGGTCGGCATCGCCGCCCCATTGGATGGCCCCGATGCGAATAAGACCACGCTCGTCTGCTTCCACGCCACTTGGGTCTTCGACGACAGGGCGTTCGTCACTCCGAAGGAGTACACCGAGCTCCAGATGATCGCACTCGGGGAGGAACTGGCGCGCCAAGGCGTCCTGCTGGAGAAACCCCGCCGTTTCACCCAGAGGACCCTGCCCAGGAACAACCCCCTCCGTGTGTTCCAGTGGCACAGGATCCGCCGCGCCGCAATCGAAGGGAGCTAGGGTCCGCTCGGGTATGCGCGGTTCGCGCCGCACGAGGCCGGGGCCGGGCTCGTTCTCCGCCCGGTCCGCCTCCGCGGGGGCGCGCGACGCCCGCCCAGGGAAGCACCTCCCGACGCATTCCAGCAGAACCGGCCGATCCCGAGGAGGCCGCCTCGGGGCGCCCCGGCCGGGCCGCGGGGGTGCGGACCGGGATCGGGCGCGTCAGTCCCGCGACAGCATCGAGGCGATCCGCTCAACAGTCGCGCCGCTGCGGATCGTCACCTGGCGGTAGAAGCCCTCGCGCAGCAGGTGCTTGTGGTACGCGGTCTTGAGGAACTCCGCCTCGTTGAACTTGCCCCAGAAGACGGCGTCCTGGCCGAAGTGGACGGCCTCGTCGCCCAGAGGCATCGCCTCGATGCGCTCGCGCACATGGGCCCGGTCCAGGCCCCGCGTGTAGAACAGCGCGTCGCGTCGCGCGACATCCCCGTGCCACCACTCAGGCAGGCCGGACAGCTCCGCGAGGTACTCGTCCCCGGACAGGAGCGCCAGGCGGATCGGGAAGGGGTAGTGGCGCTCCAGCACGGACTCGACGCCCTGGGCGACCTCGTCACGCGGGGCGTCGGCCCCGAAGAGGAGGTTCCCGCTGTTGATGTAGGTGCGCACGTTCCCGTAGCCCTCGGCGGCGATCTGCTCGCGCAGCTCACTCATGACGACCTTGTTCTTGCCTCCGACGTTGATGCCGCGCAGCAGCGCCACGTACTCCATGCCGATCCTCTCCTTCTCCCGGCGGCTCGCCTATCCGGCGCTCCACTTCGCCCCGCCGCGCCCGTCCGCGACGGTGACGACGAATCGGCACCAGCCTACATCCAGGGGCCCGGCGCACCGGTACGGCCCGGGCGGGGCGCCATCGGCTCGCGCCAGCCGCGCAACCCGCGCAGGAGGGGCGGCCGCCCCGAGCCCGTACAATAGTCACGGCACCACTGGGGCAATGAGGAAACGGAGGCGGGAATGGGATACTTCCGCGCGATGTTCGGCCCGCGCTCGTACTACGAGTACCGGGTCGGTGTCGGCCCAGAGGAAGCCGTGCGGCGCGCCGTCGCCTTCTGGCGCGGCAAAGGGTGCGAGGTCGAGGAGAACGATATAGGCCGTCGGCTCCGGGAAGCCGGATACACTGGCACCGAGATGTCGGGGGGAAGCGACGCGGGATTCCTCAAGGATCTGCTCCTGCTCGTCTCGGTGGTCGGATGGGCGCTCCTGTTCATTCCCGCGACCCGGCGGGCCGTCCCCCGGCCATTCGTGATCGGCATCGCAGCACCGCTGGAGGGTCCTGACCCGGATACGACCACACTCTTCTGCTTCGACGCCAACGAGGACAACAGCGACAGCCTGTTCAGCCCCCGGGAGTACACGGAGCACCAGATGATCAAACTCGGCCGGAAACTGGCGTGCCAAGGGATCCTACGGGAGGCGCCCCGCCGCCTCACCAGGCGCGACCTGTCCAAAGGCCACCCCCTCCGTGAGTTCCACTGATCGAAGATGGCGCGCTCCGCAGGTTGGGGGCATCGGCCCCGCGCCTTACAATAGCCGCAGAGCATTGGAGGAGAGGCATGGGATACTTCCGCACATTGTTCAAGGGCCCCGCGTACTACGCGTACCAGGTGCGCGTCAGCCCCGAGGAGGCAGTGCGGCGGGCCGTCGCATTCTGGCGCGGCAAAGGGTGCGAGGTCGCGGAGTACAACATGGACCGCCAGCTCCGTCAAGTCGGGTACACCGGCACCGAGATGGCGGGAGGGAGCGCGATGGGAGTCCTCAAGGAGGCTATCCTGGCGGTCTCAGTGGTCGGCTTGGTGTTCCTGTTCTCCTCCAGGATCCGGCGGGCGTTCCCCCGCCCCTTCCTGATCGGCATCGTAGCACCGCTGGACGGCCCGGACCCGAATAGGACCGAACTCATCTGTTTCCACGCCGGAGGCGACAGGGGCGACGAGGTGTTCAGTCCACAGGAGTACACGGAGCACCAGATGATCGAGCTCGGCCGGGAGCTGGCAAGCCAAGGGATCCTGCTGGAAGCACCGCGACGCTTCAGCGAGAGCGCTCTTCCCGACCGCCGCCACCCGCTCCGAAAATACCCCTGGTGGAATCTGCGGCGGGCGGCGAAGAAGGCGTACTGAGACCTGTGGGAGGGCCACGTCCCACTACGATAAGAGGTGGCCACTGGGATGCAGGAGGGAACGGAGACGGAAACGGGATACTTCCGCTTGTTGTGGCGATGAGCCGCATGGATTCCCTTGGCGCGGGGTGGTCGGAGGATGCCTGGTCCCCGGGTCCAAGGGCGGGCGTGGAGCGCTAGAATCACCACAAGGAGGTCCTCATGGCCCCACCAGAACCGCTCGCCGAGCTCAACCGCTCCATCAGACTCCTTCGACAAGCGACTGCTGCCTCCTGGCTGGTCCCGCCCTTCATGCTCGTCGTGCCCATCGTGTGCTTCATGAACGCACTCGCCGCGCTCGGGAGGACCGACCGCAGCTCAGAGGTGCCGATGACCGTCGTCCTGTTCGCCACCTATCTGCTCCCGGGCCTGTTCGCCGCCCGGTGCGCATTCGCAGGGGCGCGCGCGAAACGACTGCTGAGGGATGCGCCCCCCGACACGGTGCGGCACTCCCCCTGTCCCGCGGACGCCGCGGACGCCTTCCGGATATTCACCGCGGTGTCCACAGTGCAGGCCATCATCTTCCCGGCCCCCGTAGTCGCTCCCCTAGTCATGGCCGTTTATGCGATGACGCCCTTCGCGGGCATCGCGCGGATCTCGGATTCCGTCTCCTTCGGTTGTTCCCTGGCCGCACTGTTCACCATCCAGACCGTGGGTCTGGCCTGCGCGTCCTTGAACTCGATCGCCAGCGGCATGCTGCCCAGACCGGGTGACGGCTCCCCAACCCCGGCACCGGAGCCCCGGCGCAGCGCCGACGAGGCGGATGCGGGCACGGACGCGCGCCTCGAGCACTGCGATCCCCACGCGGAGGCCCCGTGATGAAACCCGTCCTGCCGCCCGAGCTGCGCCCCACAACGGACTTCGTGCGCACGATAGTAGTGGTGAACTGGCTAGTGCCGCCATTGGTGGTGTTCCTGGCCTTCATGAGTTTCGCGGTCGGTATCTCATCGAGCAAAAGACAGGATCCCGGGATGAACCGGGGTTCCGCCCACTTCTTCATACTCGTATTCGTCTTGCTGGCCCTTTCCTACCTGGCGTCGGCCGCGCTCGAGTGGCGGAACCGCAGCCGTATCCGCCAGTTCGTCTCCAGCATCATGGGCGCACAACGAGTCCCCAGCGTGCCGACCCTCTCCGCGTACACTGTTCTCACCGTGTTCTTCACCCTCCAAGGAGTGTGCGCGACAGTGGTGGCCCTCACGATGCAGCTGAGCTGGTACGTGCCCCAGGAGGGGCGCTACAACGTCCCCTACTTCTTCGAAGACCCTCTCTCCACTGTCTTCGCGGTCGGCGGCTTCACGGCCCTCGCCGGGCTCTTCTCGACGACCGCCGCACTCTCCTCCCTGCCCAAGCGCCCGCACTACGAGCTCCCCTGACCGGTCGGCGCGGTCATACCCGTAACGCCGCCCAAGGGGCGCCGTTGGACACGGCGCCCCTTGGGCGGCGCAATCCGGGGGCCGTTGCCGACCTCCCCCCGACGGCCATCGGGATTCGGCATCCCTATGGGAGCTCCCAGTCCTCCAAGTGGTGTTCGAGCTCGGTGCCGTCATCGACTGCCCCGGGGCCGTGGGCGGGATGCGGGGTGAAAGCGGCCGTATCCTCATCAGGAACGAAGAACAGGCCGGGGAATCCTGAGAAGGTGTACTCCTTCCTGCCCTCCTTCTTCTCGTCCGCTGCGGCGCCACCGCCCGTGCCGTTGGAACCGAGCACCCCCGCAGTCCCCTGCGTCGATGAAGGGCCCGACCCTGCTCCCAGCAGGCTGCGCGCGCTTAGGGCTTGCGCCGCCTTCGCGCCCCCCACGCCGAAAGCGCCCATCGATGCTGTCCGCGACACATCGCTGACGCTGGAGGGGATCCTGTACGACCTGTCCCAGCGGGGATCCGAGAAGTCGGTCGCGGACGGGGGCGCGTATCCGTCGACGAGGCCGTTCGGGGTCACCGACTGGTTGACGGGCCTTTCCAACAGGCAGACGCCCTCCAGGTCTTTGACAGGAACGCGCTGCGGGGACTCCTGGGGCAGACCGGGCCGCCGGAAGCCCTCCGAGCCCCACTTGGAGCCCGGGGCGTCGGCGCACACGCCCTGCCTTCTGGCAGCACCGTCCAACGGGTCGCCGCCCCCGCAGCACTGCACGGCTTCAACGTCCTGCATCGTCTCGCTGCCCTGGAGAAGCTTCTCGTTCATCTGGTCGAGGATCTGCTTGCAGTACGCCTCGCGCTCGCCCTCCCGCTGTCCTTTGAGCATGTCGAAGAAGGTCTCGACCGCGACGTGGGCCAGGTAGCCTCCGATCGGCACCACGACTGCGGCTGCCCCGGTCCCTGTGCTCACGATCTTCTCGAAGGCCCTCTCGCCATCGGTGAGCAGTTCCGGGGAGACGTTCTGGACGAACAGGTCGCGCGCCTCGCGCATGATCCGACGCGCCTGCGCGACCACGATGTGCGCTTGGGCGAAGTCGTCCCGTGTGCGCGCGAGGTCGGAGCGGAAGGCCCGCGCCCACTCGCCCACGGCGTCGCGCACCGTCTGCGAACGGTAGCCGTTGGTCTGCTCGTACTGAGTGACCAGGGCCTCGCACGCGGTGATCTTCTCCATCACCGTCTGATAGGCCCTCTCTTCAACGGAGTCGTCGTAGTGCAGCTCCGCCACGGCACGCAGCCGTTCGAAGAAAGTCGGCTCATCGGGGTTCCCGCTTGCTTCCACGTCTCAGCCCTTCCGCTCCTGCGACAGTGCCGATTCCCTTGTCCGCACACCTCCGCGTCCTCCGGTGGAAGCCCCTCCGGCTCCGTGTCCCACCGGGGCCGCAGTGCTCCCGGCCGCCGCGGTGCGCCCGGCGGTCGTGGCGCGTCCCGCAGCCGCAGTGTGCCCGGCGGTCGTGGTGGCGCCCACGCCACTAGTGGCTCTGGGCCACTGACCGGAGGCCACCGTCGGCAGCTCACTGATCTTCTGGATGCCGCCGAGGATGTCGTCACGGGCCGAAAGGTAGGAGGAGCCCAGCGCCGCGATCAACGAGACGGTCCCCGAGATGACGCTCACGTACACGGCGGGCGCCGCCGGGGTCGCCGGGGGGATCAGCACCGCGGTCCCCCCTGTGATCCCCAGTGCCGCTCCCCCGGTGGCCGCGCCGAAGCCGACCATCAGGGCGGAGTGCGCCTGCTCGAGCTTCGACAATCCCCGCGTCAACTGCTCGGCGGCCTCCGCGATGGTGCCCACCGCGTCCGCCTGCGCGTCCGCCCGCTCGTTGTACTGCTCGATGGCGGCCCCCTTGAGGCCCGACTTCCTCGTCCGCATGTTGTCGACCACCTGGTCCCGGACGAACGCCTGGAGCTGGGGGGAGAACTGCTCGCTCAGCCTCTTGAGGACATCGACGACCCCCTGGTGCGAGGCGAGGAAGACCTGGAGCGCGTCCGCCATCGCGATCAGCGACTCGCTGAGCTGGCGCAGCGCCGTCAGGGACATCGACACCAGGACCTTCACCGCCGTGAGGCCCGCGGCGTCGAGGGTCGGCGACACCGTGGTCCATGTGGCCTCCAAGCGCGCGATCGCGGCCCGGATGCCCTCCCTGTTCTTGCTGATCTCCTGGAACACCCCCACCACGGAGCCGTACAAATCGAAGGATCCCGCTTGCTGCGCCGGGGCAGCCTGGACGCCATCGACACCACCTGCGGCCGAGCCGCGCAGATCCCCCTCCGCGCGGTAGCGGCCAACGGACATCGAGCCGTCGTGGAAGGCGTCTGCCCGCTGGCTGCGGGCGGCTCCTTCCTGCTGGAACGCGCTGCCCCGCGCATCGGCCCGTTCTCCGGCGACAGGGGTCCTCCCGCTGCCGGATGAGGAGTGGCGCAGCGCGGAACCCGCACCGCCCCCCGCGCCCCGCGCGGGGGCGCCCCCGCTGTAGTCGGAACTGTAACGCCCTGTGCTCGTGCTCATAGCGATTCCCCTCCTAGAGCGCCTCGTCGATGTGCTGGAGCCCGTCGACGAGTTCTTCCTCATTGGCCTCGTACTCTTGGGCCGCCGCCATCAACGCCCGCGACATCTCATCGAACTCTTCGGCGGCCTGACCCACCAGCGAGGTGAGCGCCTCCGTCACCGCGTTGACCGCGCCGATCACGAGGTTCTCGTCCGGTGGCACGTCCGAGCCGCTGTCGGGAACAGAGGGCAGGACGGGGACGAGGGAGCGGAGCGCGTCCCCCTGGCGGGCCCATTCGCGGGCGTCATCGCGCAAGGCGTCAGCGTCCACTTCAATGAGGTCTCCATTAGCCATGGTTCAGCACCTTCCTCATTCGGCCGAGATCGTGTGGAGCACTTGGATCATGTCGAGGACGACCTGCGCGGACTCGGCCTGGCACAGATCGACGCCCGTGGGCGCGCCGTCGGAGGAATGGAGCTCCTCGACCACCCGTTCGCGGATGCGCACGATCGGGGTCTTGTGCGCCCACGCGGGGTTGACGATCACGCGGGAGACCAGCCCGTTCGCGAACTCGCACGCCACATCCTCGACCTCCGCCCCGTCGACCGGGGGCGCGGTTCCGCCCGCGCCCTGGGCAAGGGCGCTCATGCTCTCGTCCATGCGCGCGAACACGTCGGCCGCGCGCTCGAACGCCTGCTGGGGGATGACGGGCCCTTGCGAGCGCGCCGCCTGGATGATCTGGGCGGCGGACTCCTCCACGCCCTCGGCCATTGCCGCGTCGCGCTCGGGCCCGGCCCCCGTGCCGGACAGCCACCCGTTGTCGATGGCCCCGCCCCAGTCCTGGGCGATGCGGGCGTTCATCCCCTCCAGCAGTTTCGCGCGCCCGGACTCGATAAGGGCGGTGATGGCCTCACCCAGGCGGGCCGGGCCGATCGTCTCCCTCCATCCCCCAACGATCTGGAAGTTCTCGATGGCGCCGTCGTTGCGCATGGTGAGCCCGATCCTGCCCGTGGGGTCCACCACGTCGACGGAGTCGGGGATCTCATCGACCGCCCCGGCCATGATCTCCGAGATCGCGCTGAGCGTGGCCAATGGCCCTATCAGGCCCTCGAACTCCGGTGTTTGCGTGAATCGCATCCTGCCCGCCTAGAACAGCTTGGTTTCCTACCATTAGGAAGATTTTAGTCATGGGGGCAGCGGTTTGCATAGACCCATGGCGAGAACGTGGGGCTCCTCAAAACACGATTCACAATATACTTTTACAGTATCCACTGGCTCTGGGCGTCAGCCCAGGTAGACGCGCGCCTCCCACGGGCCCAGGGCATCGCCAGGCGCCTTCGCCTCGTCGGCGTTCCCCAGCAGTTGGACCAGGCCCCCGCCGTCCGCCAGGGCCGGCCGCACCGAGTCGCTGGACAGGTTGACGACGACGAGCAGCCGGTCCTCGCCCAGCGCCCTGCGGTAGGCGAAAACGCGGGGGTCGCCGGCGTCGAGGCGCTCGAAGGAGCCGAGCGCCACGACCCGCAGGCGGTGGCGGATCGCGATCAGCGCCCGGTAGTAGGAGTGGACGGAGCCAGGATCGCCCACCTGCGCGGCCGCGTTGACCTCCCGGTAGTTGGGGGTGACGCCGATCCACGGGGCCCCCGAGGTGAATCCCGCGTTCTCGCTGCCGTCCCACTGCACCGGGGTGCGCGCGTTGTCCCGCCCCATCGCCCGCAGCCCCGCCAGGACGGCGCCCGGGTCCTCCCCGGCGGCGACGGCCCCGTCGTAGTAGCGCAGCGCCTCCACGTCGCGCAAGTCCCCCACGGACCCGAAGACCCCGTTCGTCATCCCCAGCTCCTCGCCCTGGTAGATGAAAGGAGTGCCCCGCAGCAGGTGCAGGGCGGTCGCCAGGGCGGTCGCCGAGGCGTACCAGTGCTCCTCGTCGCCGAAACGCGAGACCGCGCGCGGCTGGTCGTGGTTGTCCAGGTACAGGGAGTTCCACCCGTCGTCGGCCAGCGCCTCCTGCCAGGCGCTCAAGCAGTCGGCCAGTTCGCCGGGCCGCAGCGGGCGCGGGCGGAACTTCCCCGCCTCCAGCCCCAGGTCCACGTGGTCGAATTGGAACACCATGTCCAACTCCCGGCGCGCGGTCCCCGAGTAGAGTCGCGCCTTGTCGATGCGGACCCCCGGGGCCTCCCCCACCGCCAGCGGCACGTCCGCGCCCGCCCCGCCGCGCCCGTCGAAGACCTCCCGGCGCATCTCGGCGAGGAACTCGTGCAGGCGGGGCCCCTCGCTGACCAGGGGGAAGCCCTCCCCCCACGCCCGCCCGTGCAGGACCTCGCCGTCGGGCAGGCCGGGGGCCTTGGAGATCAGATTGATGACGTCCATGCGGAAGCCGTCGACGCCCCGGTCCAGCCACCAGTTCATCATCGCGTGCACGGCGGCGCGCACCTGGGGGTTCTCCCAGTTGAGGTCGGGCTGTTTGCGGTGGAAGAGGTGCAGGTAGTACTCGCCGGTCGCCTCGTCCAGGGTCCACGCGGATCCCGAGAAGAAGGACCCCCAGTTGTTCGGCTCCGCGCCGGGCTCTCCGGGAGCGCGCCCGGGCCTGGGCGTCCGCCAGTAGTACCAGTCGCGCTTCGGGTCGTCCTTCGAGGAGCGCGAGGCGGCGAACCACGGGTGCTCGTCCGAGGAGTGGTTCACCACCAGGTCCATCACGAGTTTCATGCCCCGCGCGTGCGCGTCGCCCAGCAACGCGTCGAAATCCTCCATCGTCCCGAACAGGGGGTCGATACTGCGGTAGTCGGAGATGTCGTAGCCGTTGTCCGCCTGCGGACTGCGGCAGACGGGCGACAGCCACAGGACGTCGACGCCCAGGGCCTCCAGGTAGTCGAGGCGGCTGCGCACGCCCCGCAGGTCGCCGACCCCGTCGCCGTCGGAGTCCTGGAAGGAGCGCGGGTAGATCTGGTAGACGACGGCGCCCTTCCACCAGTCGTCGTGGCCCAGGCCGGCTTCGCGGGAGGAGATGAGCTCTTCGGAGAACAACACGGGGGCACCTGCCTGGTCGGGGATTCGGTTGGGGGGGCGGCCTCAGGCCAGCGACCAGGTGGCGCCGTCGCGCCCGTCCGCCACCACGACCCCGGCCCCGGCCAGGCGGTCGCGCAGGGCGTCCGCGCGGGACCAGTCCTTGGCGGCGCGCGCCTGCGCACGCTCCTCCAGCACAGCCCCAACCAGCGCATCCAAAGCCGAGTGCTCACCCGCAGCGGCCCCGCCCGCGTCGATGCCCGCCTGGCCGCGCCACTGCTGCGAGGCCGGGTCCAGGCCCAGCACGTCCAGCATGGAGCGAACCAGGACCTGCTCGCGGTAAATGCCGTCGGCATCCCCGGCAGCCAGCGCGGCGTTGCCGGCCTTGAGGTGCTCGTGCAGGACCGCGAGCGCTCCGGCGACGTTGAGGTCGTCGTCCATGGCGGCGACGAAGGCCTCGGGGAGGTCGCCCGGTCCCAGGGCGATCTCGTCGGCGCCTGCCTCGCCGACCGCCTCGATCGCTCGGGCCACGAAGGAGGAGAACTTCTCCCATGCGGCGTGGGCGGCGGGGAGAGTGTCGGGCCCCCACTCGATGGCGGAGCGGTGGTGGACGGTGGACAGCGCCCAGCGCACGGCGA
>ERZ772945.1759-NODE-1759-length-14608-cov-60.811104_pt1 | contig 14608 bp, 10 predicted proteins | sample MGYA00511681_ERZ772945 | MGnify/ENA primary metagenome ERZ772945 (study PRJEB29015, sample SAMEA2737943) | human oral metagenome | biome: human oral; feature: human-associated habitat; material: dental | place: China | collected 2143 ...
CCTCCAACGTGGCCATCGCCGTGGGGCCCGACGTCGAGTACGTGACCGTCCACGTGGAGGAGGACCTCGACTCGCCGGTCGCCGGCCAGGACGTCGTCATCGCCGTCGACCTGGTGGGCTCCTATGCCCGCGAGCTCGGCGAGGACCCGCAGGTGCTGGCCACCTGCACCGGGGCCGACCTGGTGGGGCGGCGCTACCACCCGATCTTCGACTACTTCGACGACGCCGCCCACCGGGCCGAGGGCGCCGCCCCCGGGCCGAACGCCTGGACGATCATCGCCGCCGACTTCGTGACCACCTCCGACGGAACCGGCCTGGTTCACATGGCCTCGGCTTTCGGTGAGGACGACATGATCGCCTGCTCCGGGGCGGGCATCGAGACCGTTGTCCCCGTTGATGACGGCGGCTGCCTGACCGAGGAGATACGCGACTACGCCGGGCTGCAGGTCTTCGAGGCCAACAAGCCCATCGTGGCCGACCTGCGTGACGGCACCGGCCCGCTGGCCCGCCGCGACGAGAACCAGCGCGCCGTCCTGGTGCGCCAGGCCTCCTACGTGCACTCCTACCCGCATTGCTGGCGCTGCCGCAAGCCGCTCATCTACAAGGCGGTCTCCTCCTGGTTCGTGCGCGTCTCGGCGATCCGCGACCGTATGGTCGAGCTCAATCAGAACATCGACTGGTACCCCGGTCACATCAAGGACGGCATCTTCGGCAAGTGGCTGGCGGGTGCTCGCGACTGGTCGATCTCCCGCAACCGCTTCTGGGGTGCCCCCATCCCGGTGTGGCGCTCGGACGACCCGCGCTATCCGCGCGAGGACGTCTACGGCTCCTACGCCGAGCTCGAGCGCGACTTCGGCGTCGAGGTCACCGACCTGCACCGGCCCTTCATCGACACGCTCGTGCGGCCCAACCCCGACGACCCCACGGGCAGGTCCATGATGCGCCGCATCCCCGACGTCCTGGACTGCTGGTTCGAGTCCGGCTCCATGCCCTTCGCCCAGGTGCACTACCCGTTCGAGAACGTCGAATGGTTCGAATCCCACTACCCCGGCGATTTCATCGTGGAGTATATCGGTCAGACTCGCGGCTGGTTCTACACCCTTCACGTCCTGGCCACGGCCCTGTTCGACCGACCAGCCTTCACCACCTGCGTCTCCCACGGCATCCTGCTGGGCAGCGACGGGGCGAAGATGAGTAAGTCGCTGCGCAACTACCCCGATGTGGCGATGGTCTTCGACCGCGACGGCGCTGACGCCATGCGCTGGTTCCTGCTGTCCAGCCCGGTGGTGCGCGGCGGCAACCTCGTGGTCACCGACCGCGCCATCCGAGACACGGTGCGCCAGGTGCTCCTGCCCCTGTGGAACACCTGGTACTTCTTCGCCCTGTACGCTGGGCAGGCCGATGGGGGCGCCGGGTACGTCACCCGCGGCGTGGACCTGGATGACGCCGGCCTGTTCGGGGCCCGCGGCCGTCTGCACGTCATGGACCGCTACATCCTGGCCCGCACCAAGGACCTGGCCGCCACGGTGGGGGCGCAGATGAGCGCCTACGACATCACCGGCGCCACTGCCACGGTGCGCGAGTTCCTGGATCTGCTCACCAACTGGTACCTGCGCACCTCGCGCTCGCGGTTCACCGATGCCGATCCGACCGTCTCCCATCCGGCCTTCGACACCTTGGCCACCGTCCTGCAGGTCCTCATGCGGGTGATGGCGCCGCTGGCCCCCCTGGTGAGCGAGGAGATCTACCGGGGCCTGACCGGTGAGCGCTCCGTGCACTTGACCGACTGGCCCGAGTTGCCGGCGCACGTGGCCGACTCGGGCCTGGTGACCGCCATGGACGGGGCCCGCGACGCCGTCTCCGCCACCCTGAGCCTGCGCAAGGCCGAGAAGCTGCGCGTGCGCCAGCCGCTGCGCTCCCTGACTGTGGCCACGACTGACCCGGCTGGCCTGGCCCCCTTCCGCTCCCTGATCGCCGCCCAAGTCAACGTCAAGGAGGTGCGGGTCCTCGACGCCGCCGACGCGGGTTACCAGGTGACCGAGCATCTGGCTCTCAATCCGCGCGCCTTCGCCCCGGTGGTCCGCAGGGTCACCAGTCGGCTCTTCTCCGCCGTCAAGGCGGGGGAGTGGGAGCTGACCGATGACGGGGATGTGCGCTTCGACGGTGTGCTGGTGGACGGCTCCCCCGTAGTGCTGGAGGCCGAGGATGGGGCTTTCACTCTCACCAGCCGCGTCGAGGTCGACGACGACTCGCTGGCCGCGACCATGATCGGCTCGGGCGCCTTCGTCGTCCTGGACACCGCCCTGGACGAGGAGCTGGAGGCCGAGGGCTGGGCCCGCGATCTGATCCGGCTCGTGCAGGACGAGCGCAAGGCGGTCGGCCTGCACGTGGGGGACAGGATGGAGATGACGCTGACGGTGCCCGCCGACAAGAGTGCGTGGACTGGCGCTTACCTGGAGCTCATCAAGTCCGAGACCGGGTGCGCGAGTGCGAGCGTCGTGGCCGAACCGGCGGCGGAGGAGGCTCGGGTGGAGGTCGCCAGGGCGCGGAGCTGAGCTTCTTCGTCTTCGCTCGCGACCGGATCGGTGGAGCCGGTGCGCACGACCGCTCCGGAAGGACCGGGCGGCGCCGTCGATCCCGCGCCGCGGATCGGAGCACGGATTTGCGTCAGCCTCTTGGCTGAACCGGCAACGGTGTGGCATACTTGGACGTGGGCCAAGCACAGCTTGGTTTCCGGGAGCAATCCCGGGCTCAGGAACTGATTCAGAGTACAGGGACCTGATCAGGGACACGGCGGCCCGGGTCTGAGGATGCTCAGGGAATCCTCAGACCCGGGCCGTTCCCTGTCCATCCGGCTCGTTCGTTCCGGACTCGGTAGGGCCGGGCGCCGCTGCTCGCCGCCGGTGCGCGGGCCGGTCGCGCCGCCCTTCGCGGGCTCGTCTTCACCTTGTCCACCTTCCCCGTGCAGCAGATCACTGGCGTCGTGCGAGACCTGCGTACGCGGTGCCTTTAGGCTTGCCTCCGGTCCACGGGACGATCAGGAGGCCGTGACGGGACGCTATGACAGGAACCGCAGCATGAGCAGCGAGAATGCGCACGCGACCGGGAGGGCGCGGGGCGCCCGTAGCGACGACCGTTCCGACGCTCGCCCCGGCGGAGTTCTCGGCATCCCGGAGACCGCGGCCCAGGAGGACGTCGTTGACGCCGTCCCGGGCGCGGGCGGCCCGGCCGGCGCCGAAGGCTCCGGCATGGGCATCGACCCCGGTCTTCTTCCCTACCTGGAGGCCGCCGACGACGTCGATGAGGCCGGGCCGGCCGCCGACGAGAGCTGGGCGCGGGCCGAGGCCGAGGATCTGGAGGCTCTGCGCGAGCTCATCGCCGCCAATATGATCGGCGACGGCGACCCCGAGCGCCTCGACGCCCTGCTCGCCGAGGTCGACCAGGACGAGTCCGACGATCGGGACGACCCGGAGCCCCGACTGCCCGACACCCCTGCCGACGACGCCCGCGATGCCGAGGACGGTCATCGAGCCGAGCTACGCGCCGCCGCCCATGCCGTCGAGGTCGCCGAGCGCATGCGGGACGTCGAGGCTGAGATCCTCTCCCGCGCCCCGGAGCATCGGGTCCAGCCGAGTCTGGAACGCGTTCGGGCCGTCCTCGACCTGCTCGGCAACCCCGAGCGCGCCTACCGGACCGTTCACATCGCCGGTACCAACGGCAAGACCTCCACCGCCCGTATGACCGAGCGACTGCTGGCCGCCACCGGCATGCGCACCGGCCGCTTCACCAGCCCCCATCTGGCGACCATCCGCGAGCGCATCAGCTTGGACGGGGAGCCGATCGGTCAGGAGGGATTCATCGCCGCCTGGGAGGACGTCGCCCCCTACGTGGAGATGGTCGACGAGCGCTCCGTGGACGCGGGCGGGCCGCGCATGAGCTTCTTCGAGGTGCTCACCGTCATGGCCCTGGCCGCCTTCGCCGACGCCCCCGTCGACGTGGCGATCCTGGAGGTGGGCATGGGCGGGACCTGGGACTGCACCAATGTCGTGCCCGGGGACGTCGAGATCATCACCCCCGTCGGACTGGACCACTCCGCCTGGCTGGGGACCACAATCGAGGAGGTCGCCGCCAACAAGGCCGGCATCATCAAGGACGGCGCCATTCTCGTCACCGCCCGCCAGGTGCCGGATGCCGAGGCCGTCATCGCCGCGGCTGCGGCTGCCCACGGCGTCGTGCGGCGCCGCGAGCTCGATCCGGAGGAGGACCCCGATGATCCGGGCGCGGGCGTTCTGGAGGTCGTCGACCGCACCCTGGCGGTGGGCGGACAGATGGCGACGCTGCGCACCGCCGCCGCCGTCTACGAGGACGTCTTCATCCCGCTGCACGGCGATTACCAGGTCCGCAACGCCCTGCTCGCGCTGGCGGCCGCGGAGGCGGTCTTCGGTGGACGCGCTCTGCCGGCCAAGGTCGTCGAGGACGGATTCGCCGCGGTCACTAGCCCCGGCCGTCTCGAAGTGCTGCGCTCCAGCCCGACCGTGGTGGTCGACGCCGGGCACAACCCGCACGGTCTGGAGGCGCTTGTGCCAGCCGTGGAGGAGACCTTCGGCTTCGGGCATCTGGTCGCCGTCGTCGGCGTCATGGCTGACAAGGACGTCGAGGGGATGCTGGCGGTCCTCGAGCCGGTCTGCGATGCCGTGGTGTGCGTGCCCGTCGACTCCCCGCGCGCCATGGAGGTCGAGGAGCTGGCGGCCGTGGCGCGGGAGGTCTTCGGGGCCGATCGTGCCGAGACGGCTGACACCCTTGCGGGCGGTATCGAAATTGCCGTCACACTCTCGGAGGGGTTCGACGCCCCGTTGACGTCCGCGGGCGTCCTCATCGTCGGCTCGGTAGTGCTGGCCGCGCAGGCTCGAGCTCTCCTCGGCGCGATCGCCGGTGCCCGCAGGGGCTGAGGTTTTTTGGCGTATTTGGTGGAGCCAGCAGCACCCGATCGCCGGTGCCCGCAGGGGCTGAGGGGCCGGCGCGTCCGCGGTGCCGGGGTTCATGCCGCGCGCCCTGGCGTGCGGCATGTGAGAATGTAGCAGCGCATGAATCCGCACAGGATGAGAAGGATAACCGTGACTGACGATAAGCCGCTCGACGTCGCCTGGAGCGTCGCCTGGATCCGGGGCGCGGCGCAGGCGGTCGCGGAGCATCGTGATGAGCTGACCGCGCTGGATACGACCGTCGGCGACGGCGACCACGGCGTCAATCTCGATCGCGGCATGCGGGCGGCGACCGCCAAGCTCGACTCCCTGCTCGGCTCGGAGGGCGCAGGCGCATCGGCGACGCCGGCGGGCGTGTTCAAGATGGTGGCGACCACACTGCTGGCCACGGTGGGCGGTGCGGCCGGCCCGTTGCTGGGCACGGCCTTTCTGCGGGCGTCGCGGGTCTGCGGTGGTGACGTGCTGTCCTCCCGTGATGTCGCCGCTCTTTTGGGCGAGGCGGCCGTCGGCGTGCAGATCCGCGGACGGGCCGAGCCCGGGGACAAGACGATGCTGGACGCCTGGCAGCCCGCGGCTCGGGCCGCCCACGAGGCCGCCGGGGCCGGAGCGAGCCCCGCACGGGTCCTGCAGGCGGCGGCGGATGCCGCGGCGCGCGGTGCCGAAGAGAGCATCCCGATGACGGCGCGCAAGGGTCGGGCCTCCTACCTCGGTGCGCGGTCGGTAGGGTGCTGCGACCCCGGTGCGCGCTCGACCGCCCTCATCCTGGCCGCTGCCGCGGCAGCCGCCGGGAGCGGGGCGGACTGAGATCAGGGCCCGCATGCCCGGGCCAGGATGGAGGTGACAGGGCTTGCAAAGCGGGGCGATGGCCGTCACGCTGGATTTCCTGGGCCGGTGCGCGCCGTCGTACCCTCAGCCGCGCCCCCGGCCCGAGCCGCCCCAGTGCTGAAAGGACAGCCATGACTGATGTTCCCGGCCGCATCCTCATCCTCATCAAACCCGATGCCGTCAAGCGCCGCCTGATCGGCGAGATCCTGCGCAGGATCGAGGCCAAGGGCTATGACATCATCGCGCTCGACCGCCTGAGGGCCACTCCCGAACTGCTCGCCGAGCACTACGCCGAGCACGTCGACAGGCCCTTCTACCCCAGTATCGTGGAGTACATGACGAGTGGTCCGCTGGTGGCCGCGATCGTCGAGGGCCATCGCGTCGTGGAGGGGTTGCGCTCGCTTATCGGCGCCACCGAGCCGACCACGGCAGTTCCCGGGACGATCCGCGGCGACCTGGGACGCGACTGGGGCACCTCCGCGATGGAGAACCTCGTCCACGGCTCGGATTCCCCGGAGTCGGCCGAGCGCGAGATCGCGATCTGGTTTCCCCGCTTCGCCCGCTGAATCGGCCTCGACCCCGACTGATCGGGGTCGAGGAGGTCGACGAGCCGACCGGGGCGGGTGTGCACGACCCCGTCACGAGCCGTTTCGGTGCTCAGGAGCGGGAGGCGATCCACGCGGCTGCGGCCGCGGGCGCCTCCTGCGGCGGGGTCTCGACGTCGGGCGCGATCGGTGTCTCGCCGAAGTCCTCGCCGGTTCGGGCCCGCGACGTGCCGACCGTGAGCACCATCGTGCGGCCGGTGTCGAGCGGGATCTGCTCGTTGACCGAGGCGTAGCCCGCGGTCGCCTCTCCGAAGACTCGGGCGTTCTCCAGGCCGCGGAAGGCCAGAAGTGCCTGCTCTCCTGAGGAGGCCGTCCCACTCGAGGTCAGCACGGCCACCGGCGCATCGAGCTTGGGGCGCGGGCCGACCGAGGTCGGGGTGCCGCCTCCGCAGACCTCGCCGTCCTCGAGGGTGACGTCGCTGGTACGGCTGCCGAAGACGAAGGAGGTGACGACGCCGTCGGGCAGCAGCGGGGACAGTCCGGCGATCATCGGGCCCATGTCGCCGCCGCCGTTCTCGCGCAGGTCGACCACCACGCCGCACACGCCCTCGGTCTCTAGCGCGTCGGCGAGGGTCGTGGCGTAGTCCTCGCCCTGCTCCGCGCTGCCCATGTAGGCCGGGAGGGTCACGGTCAGGACGCACCCCTCCATGGATGAGGTCGGCGGGGTGTAGGAGTCGATCGCCTTCTGATGGTCGTCGGACTCCATCATGAACGAGTGCTTACCGCCGGCCACAGGTAGGGCATCGGCGAGAATCGCATCGACCTCGTCGTGGGTCGCGGCCCGCTCGATCCGCTCGGAAGCCTCGGCCCGGGCCTCGGCCCACTCGGGTCCGGTGGCGTGAATGCCGTTATCCATGAGGCTCAGGATCCGGGAGCCGTAGGCCTGGGGGCTCTGTGCGGGCTGCTGGAGGCTGTAGGCCGGCCCGGCCGAGTCGACGAGCCAGGCGCCGCCGACCGCTCCCGCCGCCACGACGACGGTCAGGGCCACGGCGGCCGCCCGCAGGGTGCGGCGGCGCAAGCTGCTGAGGGGGCGGACGGGTTCACTGGCGGCAGAGGGACGTGAGAAGGTCATGGGACCATGATGAACGTCGCCGGCTGGCGGTCGCATCGACCGCGGGACGGTGACGCCGTCCGTCTGGAGGAGGAAGCCGCCGCCCCGGCTGAATCACGACTCGGCGTCCGGACGCTGCGCTCGTTCCACTCCCCACGCGGGCCCGATGCGAAGAGTAGCCCGGTGCTGGTCGCGCGTCGGTGAGCAACGAATGCGGCACCGTCCGGAGCGGGTGCCGCCCGCCGCGATGGCGGCCCACTATGGTGTGCGCGTGCACCTCAAGACGTTGACGATGAAGGGATTCAAGTCCTTCGCCTCGTCGACGACTCTGCGTCTGGAGCCCGGCATCACCGCCGTAGTGGGGCCCAACGGGTCCGGCAAGTCCAATATCGTGGATGCCTTGACCTGGGTCATGGGGGAGCAGGGCGCCAAGACCCTGCGCGGCGGGTCCATGGCCGACATCATCTTCGCCGGGGCCGGCTCGCGCCCGGCGCTGGGGCGCGCCGAGGTCTCCTTGACCATCGACAACACCGATGGCGCCCTGCCCATCGACTACACCGAGGTCACCGTCACCCGCACCCTCTTCCGCGGCGGCGGCTCCGAGTACCGGATCAACGGCACGGCCTGCCGCCTTCTGGACGTTCAGGAGCTGCTGAGCGATACGGGCCTGGGGCGACAGATGCACGTCATCGTCGGTCAGGGCCGGCTCGACGCCGTCCTGAGCGCCACCCCCGACGACCGCCGCCCCGGGGACCATCCGCGGCGACCTCGGCCGTCACTGGGGCGGGCCGGCCATTCTCAACCTCGTCCACGGCTCGGACTGCGAGGCCTCCGCCGAGCGGGAGATCGCCATCTGGTTCCCCGGCCTCGACTCCTGAGCGAGACTCGCCGACGGGTCGGTCCGCCGTCAGCGGCGGGCCCTGCCCGGACACTCAGACGTGCGTGCGGCGCGGCACCCGGTGGGCGCCGCACCGCACGCACCGGCCCGGTCAGGCGTTCTGGCGGCCCAGCGCCTCCTTCAGGCGTACCCGGGCGCCGGTGCGGGTGACCGCCCGGGTGTAGATCGTGGCGGCCAGGCGCACGAGCAGCGGGAGGGTCGCGATCGCGATCGCCAGGGCCACGAGCTGCTCCGCCCAGCTCGACTCCCCGATGACGAGGCGGGCCGGCATGAGCCAGGATGAGAAGGGCGGGATGTAGGCCAGCACGTGGTAGATCATCTTCGAGGGGTCCGAGATCATGGCGAAGGTCAGCATGTAGGGGACCATGAAGATCATCGTCAGTGGTGTCGTCACGTTGGGGGCGTCCTCCTGGCGGCTGACCAGCGAGCCGGCGGCGCCGTAGGCGACCGCCGCGATCGCGTAGCCGACCACCATCCACATGACCATGGCGATGAGGACGGAGTCCAGACCCGGGAGCGTGTCGGGCAGGACTCCCGCCGCCTTGGCGGTCACCCCCGCGACGATGCCGATGAGGCCGTACTGGACGATGACGGCCGTCCCCGTGCCCAGGACCTTCCCGGCCAGCAGAGAGGTCGGGCGCACACAGGCCAGGAGGATCTCCACGATTCTGCTCGACTTCTCCTCGACGACGCCCATGGCCACGATCTGGCCCCCGGCCATGATGACGGCGATGAGCAGGACGTCGATCGTCAGGAGCATGCCGTAGCGGGGGCCGAAGTCGGCGGCGTCGTACCGGGGCGGGTCCAGGGCCTCGACCTGAGGAACGGCCGCGAGCAGGCCCCCCGCGACTGCCGCGGGGTCGCCGCCGAGGTCGGTCACCTTCTAGGCCAGGGCGGACTGCTGGAGGACGGCGGTGACCGAGGCCGTCACGGCGCGGTCGGAGTCGCTCTCCTTCGTGACGAGGAGCCGAGGGCGCTGGTCGGTCAGGTCGAGGACCATGTCGGCCCTCGCCTCGCCGGCACCGTCGCCGATGCCCAGGGCCGGGCCGGCGGCCGAGCCCGTAAGGTCGACGATGCTGACGGTCCTGCCCTCGGAGTCCTTGACCTGCGCCAGGTCGGAGGCGATGGCGCTCGACGCGGCCGCGTCCGGGGCGATGACGCCCAGGCGGTAGGGATCGTCGTCGCCCCCGCTGAAGCGGGCGTAGACGAGGATTCCACCGACGGCGAGGACGAGCATGACGACGGCGGTGACGAGGGAGGCCCGTTTGAACAGCTGGGTGCGCAGCTCGCGGCCGGCCACCAGACGGATCTCGGCGCTGCGGGACATGCCCGTGTGGGGTGTCTGCTCGGCGGACGACATGGCTCAGGCCTCCTGCTCGGTCGTGATGGTCAGGTCGGCGGGTGCGGCGAGGGCCTCGCGGAAGACCTCGGCGAGAGGACGGCGCACCGGCCCCAGCTCGCGCAGGCGGCCCAGGTTCTCGGCCGCCCGGAGCAGTCGCTGCTCGTCGGGCCCGCCGGCCACGAGCGTGAGGCGGGTGCCCGTCTCCGAGGGAGCCCCGCTGACGTCGAGGCCGGGCACGCCGGCGAGCACGGCCCGGGCCGCCTCCTGCGCGGCGTCGGGGGGAGCCGGCGACGTCGATGACGACGCGCCACCGGGGCTCGGCGCCGGCCTGGAGGCTCTCGGTGGTGCCCTCGGCGACCAGGCGCCCGGAGCGGACGATGGCGACCCGATCGCACAGGTGCTCGACGATGTCGAGCTGGTGGGAGGAGAAGAGGGTCGGTACCCCGGCCTCGGCTCGCTCGCGCAGGACCTCGCTCATGACGTCGACCGCCACCGGGTCGAGTCCGGAGAAGGGCTCGTCGAGGATGAGCAGCTCGGGGGAGCCGACGAGGGCGGCCGCCAGCTGGACGCGCTGCTGGTTGCCCAGGCTCAGCGTCTGGACATCGTCGCCGCGTCGCTCCTCGATGCCCAGACGCTCGGTCCACTCGTCGCTGGCCCGACGGGCTGATGACGCCTCGACGCCGTGGAGCCGGGCGAGGTAGGTCAGCTGCTCGCCGACCTTCATCTTGGGGTACAGGCCCCGTTCCTCGGGCATGTAGCCGATGCGGCGGCGGGCGTCGGCGTCGAGGGTGGTGCCCCTCCAGGTCACCGTGCCGGCGTCGGCGGCGAGCACGCCCATGATGATGCGCATGGTGGTGGACTTCCCCGCGCCGTTGGCGCCGACGAAGCCGACGAGCTCATTGTCTCCCACGGTCAGGGAGAGGGAGTCGAGGGCCTGGATGCTCCCGAATCGTTTGGACAGATGACTGACTTCCAGTATGAGATCTCCGGGGCGTTGGGGGGAGGACGAACCCTCCTGATGTGTCAAACTTACTTGACTAACGTCGGTGTGTCAAATGTCCTTGACTATCTTGATGTGCGGTCGCGTCAGTGCGACGTGTGCTGAGGGGCGGTCCACTGGAGGTTGTAGGAGGACCCGGCGCAGTGGGCGAGCCAGGAACCGGAAGCGGCCCCCGCGGCCACGAGGACGGCCAGGACCATGGCGATCGCCCGCATGAGGCGACGCTGGGAGCGGCTGAGGATGCGAACGGATACGACGGCGGGGGAGGGGATCGGCGGGCTCATGACCTCATTGTGACCACGGACACCCGACTGTGGCATCGGTCGCAAGGCGGTGGTTGTCTCCTCCCCGGGGAGGAGACAACCACTGTGCCCGGTCTGGCGGCACGCCGGAGGTATGGATCGTCCTGGGTGTGGTTGGGGTGTGGTTCCGCGGTATGGGTGATGATCGTGCCTGCGTTGGGGAGGTAACTCTGGGGGCTCGGGCGGCGGGTGATTCGGTTGTGCTTGGGGTTTTGAGGGTCCCTTGTGCGCGGAGGGGGTTGTTTCGGGCGGGTCGGTGAGGGGGGCGTCAGCGGTGAGGAGGCTGTGCGGGTGTGTTGGTCAGGCCCGGGACGGGCGTTGGTTCTCCTGTCCTGGGGGTGCGAGCAGCGGCGCTGAGCGGGTTCGGTGGCTGAGAGTCGTGGGCTTGGTGGGCGGGTGCGATCGGTAGGAGTGCTTCGGCCTTCTTATTGCGGCGGGGCCGGGTCGCCCCGGGGGGGGGTGACCTACGGGCGGGTAGGTCGATGCTCGCAGGGACCGGCTCGGGCTCGTGGGTCTGCCGGGTCCTGAAGGACTCGGGTGTGTGGGTCGCTCCGAGTGGCTGCTGCGCCGCTGTCGGGTGCTGGCCGTCAGTCCGGGGCCGTCTGTCGCGTGGCCGTGGACGAGCGCATCCGGGCTCTGGGCTCCCAGTCGTTCAGTGCGGCTCTGGGTTCACGCGGGGTCGTGGGGGCGGGTTGACGTCGAGCCGGGGGTGGGCGCGGGCCTCGTCCTGGGTGTCCTGGAGCAGTGTGGTCCGTGGGAGGGGGGGTGCCCCCTGGCCGAGGTCATCCGCCACTTGCGGCCGCGGCGTGACTACACATCCCCCACAAAACCCGAAACGATCCACCAGTGAGGGGAAGAACGATCCCTGGCGCAGTTTGAAGACAGCCAGGTCGAGCTGTCCGGCCGGGGTTGCCACCGTCTTGGGGTGGGTGCCGTTGCGACGGGCGGTGTACTCGTAGCGGCTGGCGCCGATACGGGCTCCGGCTTCGGGGGCCTGTTTAATGGTTTGTGTAAGCCCTCCTGGAAGGACTGACACTGATGACCATGACCGATGAGAAGGCCGCTGCGGGTGGCGCGGGTCGTAGGGCGGTGGAGGAGCTGGTTGCCTCCGGTGGCCTGGACGGCCTGTTCGAGCAAATCGATGCTGGCCAGATCTCGCTGACCGGCGCCGACGGGCTTCTGCCGGCGCTGCTCAAGGAGACCCTGGAGCGGGGCCTGCAGGCCGAGCTGACCGACCACCTGGGCTACGACAAGGGCGAGCGCGCGCCGAGCGCGCGGGGCAACGCGCGAAACGGGACGTCAACCAAGACGATGGACTCCGAGGTGGGCCCGTTTGAGATCGAGGTCCCCCGCGACCGCGCCGGCACGTTCACGCCCCGCCTGGTGCGCAAGGGCCAGCGGCGCATGGACGGGCTGGACGGCATGATCATCAGCCTGTACGCCGGCGGGATGACGGTGCGCGAGATCCGCCACCACCTGGACTCCACCCTGGGGGTAGAGCTGAGCGCGGGGACGATCAGCAACATCACCGACGCCGTCGCCGACGCCGTCCTGCAGTGGCAGAGTCGCCCGCTGGAGGAGTTCTACCCGGTGATCTACCTCGACGCGATCCGCGTCAAGATCCGCGACGGCGGGCGGGTGTCCAACAGGGCGGCCCACATCGCCGTCGGAGTCGACATGGAGGGCGTCAAGCACGTCCTGGGGATCTGGGTGCAGGCCGACGAGGGCGCCTCCTTCTGGGCTCGCGTGTGCGCCGAACTCGCCAACCGCGGCGTCGCTGACGTGCTGATCGTGTGCTGCGACGGGCTGACGGGCCTGCCCGAGGCGATCGAGGCGACCTGGCCCGGCTCCATGGTCCAGACCTGCGTGGTCCACCTGATCCGCTCCTCGATGAGGTTCGTGTCCTACCGGGACCGCAAGAAGGTCGCCGCCGCCCTCAAGCCCATCTACACGGCCGCCAACGAGGAGGCCGCCCTGGCGGCCCTGTCCGACCTCGCGTCCTCGCCCCTGGGGGTGCGCTACCCCGACACGGTGGGGATGTGGGAGCGGGCCTGGGAGAGGTTCATCCCGTTCCTGGCGTTCCCGCCGGCGCTGCGCCGCGTCATCTACACCACCAGCTCGATCGAGTCGCTGAATTATCAGCTGCGTAAGGTCACCAAGAACCGCGGTCACTTCCCCAACGATGTCGCGGCCATCAAGCTGTTGTGGCTGGCGATCTGCAACATCGAGGACCGTCGCGCCGCCGAGAGAGCCAAGGAGACCGGCGCTCCCGCGAACAAGAGAAAGGCCAAGGGCCGCCTCGTCCAAGGACAGGTCACCAACAACTGGAAGCAGGCCCTCGCCCAGCTCGCCGCCGCCTACCCCGACCGCATCAACCCCTACCTCTGACAAACCCACTTACACAAAAACATTGACAGGCTCGGCTTCGGCATCGATGAGGTCCTGCAGACCCGCCCGCAGCAGGCGGCGGAAGACCTCTTCGTGCGCCAGGGAGGAGTCGTCGAGGAGTTCCTGCGGCAGACAAGGCAGACTGGCCCTGGGTCATCGTGGAGCCCTTCAGATGGTTGATCCCACGATGACCCGCCCCAGGCCTGTCAGCGTCCCGGCCGGGTCGCCGTGGGAACTGCCATCACCGTATGGAGCTCACCCCTACGACTTCGGACACCTCCCAATCAACACCCAAACAAACGATCACGTTTCGTGACTGCCATAAATCACTTATCCGAACGCAACCACTCCGTAAAGGGTTTCATTGCTTCGTCGAGCGATGTGTAATAGACAAGACGCAACTGCCGATCAGAACCGAAAGTCATGGTGACATGGGAGAGAGTAACTTCACCCAACCGATCTAGGGTGAAAGTTCGTTTTCCATTACATTTTCCATCTATGTCCGGCTGTTTCCACCATGTTCGAAACGTACCGTTGATGCTCGAGAGATTCTCGGTGAGGCGAATGAGCTCCGCATCTTGAGGAGACTGAACGAAGTCTCTCTTGAAACTGGTCAGCAGACTGCGGGCTTGCTCCTCCCAAGGCGATAAGCGCGCCCGCAATCTCTCGTCAGCGAAAGTCATCCACAACATGTTGCGTGCACCCTGAGGTTGATCAGAGAATCCAAATAGCTTGTCTCCCGCGCTATTCCACGCAAGCACGTCCCACCTTGAGTTCAACACGAATGCCGGATTATCGGGAATTCGAAACAGCATGTCACGAATAACCGCCGGTACCGTACAAGCGGCCTGAGACAACTCCTTCGGCGGGCGTTTCTGAGCGAGCATATACAGGTGCCTGCGCTCAGTTGAATCGAGTTTCAGTACTTTACATAGGTCATCGAGAAACTCGGATGACACACCGATATCGCGTCCCTGCTCCAGCCATGTGTACCATGTGATCCCGACGCCGGCCATTGCAGCAACCTCTTCACGACGCAATCCAGGTGTGCGACGCCGCCCAGAGGCTTGAAGACCTACCTCCTCAGGAGTGATCCGTGAGCGACGACTGCGGAGGAACTCAGCCAGTTCTGTTCTTGTCCTATCCAGTCGCCGACTTCTGGACTTCGCTGTCTTGCGATTCATCCCATCACCTCTAGTAACACCATAAGTGGAC
>ERZ772945.1761-NODE-1761-length-14606-cov-6.688887_pt1 | contig 14606 bp, 8 predicted proteins | sample MGYA00511681_ERZ772945 | MGnify/ENA primary metagenome ERZ772945 (study PRJEB29015, sample SAMEA2737943) | human oral metagenome | biome: human oral; feature: human-associated habitat; material: dental | place: China | collected 2143 ...
AATTTATTCAAAAATTTAAGGTCTCTATACGCAGTCATACTAATAGACCTGTCCGAGTCACAATTCAAAAAATCAAGCAATAGGTCGTATGTGTATTTATCAGCCTGTTCTGATGGCAATTCTTGGAAGAACGACAGTTCCCATTCATTTCTCCGGCTGAAGTTATGTCGTTCTATTGTTTCCCAAATTTCTTTACTGCTTTTCCCTTCAAACAACACCTTTAATATAATTGATGAGTTTATTCCAATATCTCCCCCATATTCAAGTACAGCCATAAATACAGTCCATGCAATATCAATATTCCTGCATAACCGCTCAATTATCACCTCAACCCCACACGCTATGGAATACTTCCTCTGATAATCCATGTCCTTTGTAATCAGTGTTACAGACTGCACAAAAGTGGGAATATCGGAAGCATCCATTTTAATCGCATACCTGATTAATCGCTCTTTCCTCTGCTCCTCATACTCTTTATAGTCCACCCCACTATATCTATATTCATCTTCAAGGAGTTCATACAGTTTCCATTCAGCGAATTGAAATATACTCTCCTTTTCTTCAAAGGCAATATTTAGCTTCTTCCAAGCATAGTGAAGATCCCTAGCGATCAATGCCTTGGACAGGCTATTTGCTTTAAGATGGTATAAAATATCTATGCAAAAAACCTTATCATCAAAAACAATGCTTGTATCGACTTCTCTACATATAGCTCTAGAGTATCTTTGCATTACTTTCAATATTTCATCTTGTAGTTCAGGCTTTTCAGACAAAATTTTCAAGTTCTGCCAGCATATTGTTCGAAATTTTTTTACACCCTCGCTATTAGAAATCTGTATCGTGTACATCGTTACGGTGTTCTCTCTTCCTACCTCAGCCTGGTGGAATTCAAACCCCAACAGATAGTCCATATAAGCAAGAATCAACTTCTGGATTCTTATGTTTCTATCCGTATGCTCCCCCATGATTCTTGCAGCTACATTTTCTACATAGTAATCATTCCTATAGGAATCTGATCGCACACACACATGATTTTTCAGCCAAGAAAAAGCAATTGTGGCATTTATTTTAGACTTCTGAGCATACTCCATCAAAAGTTCTAATGCCGTCTTCAGATGGTCTGTATATCTGTACCCTGTAAGGAAATCAAGAATCTTATAGTCTGAGTTAAAGCTGTCTTTTTCAAAATCAATTACCTCGTCCAACACTTGCTCCTGTTTAATATTATCAATCTTATCGAATGCAATGGCAAACGCTGCCTCTGGCCGGAACAAATGGAACTCTCGCGCAAAATCATCAAAATAAGGCGAGTGTTCTTTCTTTAAATTTTCCCATGTCTCTGCCACTTCACTTTCTATATATGAGCATAGCTCGTCTCTAAAAAAAAAATTTAGTAAGGTATTAACAGACTGTATCACTCCTTCCCTAACATTAATAAATCCAACCGAAAGCACTTCAGAAAAAGGAATCCTCTTCTGGGCAAAAAATACATAATACAACATATAGTTTGCCAAACACTGATCTGAAATCACCGCCACCTTATCTTTATATATTTCAACCACTTCCATAGAGGACAATTGACGTATACACTCCGTAAATTCATCACGAGAGAGATTACCAATTTTCAGAATATCTACTAGATAATCTAGTTTATCTAGTATGACACTTCTAACTAACGCAAGTATTCCTGCAGTTAGACAGAGGTCCTTGTTATCACCCAATGTTGTCTGAATAATAGACGCATAATATTCTTCATATACCTGTGTAGCATCATGCACTGCATCTAATGACTGTTTATCTCGAGCCAGTTTACCTGCCATATAGGCAATTCTTGGGTTTCCTTTAGCGATTGATACTATTGGATTTACATATAAATCATTAGTTATCTGCATGTTGACACTTAAGAAGTCTTTTATTTCATTGTCTGTAAATGCCTGCAGTTCAAACAAGCTCGGGGTAACATATTTCGCCACATTACGTATTACAGTTGCTTTTATGTAATCTCGTACAGTCAATATAATTCTAATCTGACCATTCTTGCTCGGCCGATTAACATATTCAAGAATAAGATCTAATCCGGATAGTTCATTGGCATCGTCAACAAAAAATAGATAGCTCCCTGCTTTATCCGTATTGGCAACTAAATCTTCGTACAGTGGTAGATTTTTATTTTTCACACAAAGCAGTTTATATCCATCTTCTCTACTAACCGCTCTTATAGCTTCCAACACAATCCTGGTTTTTCCAACTCCCGGTAATCCGTGGACCACAACAACTTTATTGTTTCTTATATCTGCTTTTAGTGTTTTTAATTCCTCCACACGATTCTGAAAGGCTGTGTTTAATGGCGCCGCTGTTTCACTCGAATTATACAGATTTATAAAATCCTCTATAGTCAAAATTTGATTTGTATCAATTGGAATATTCAAGAAGTCCTTGGCAATAACTGGGTATTTACTATATATTTGTTGTGCAATCTCATCCACTCCAAACAAAGTGAGTAAAATGCCTTTATCAGAACACAACTTACGCAGTTTCTGGTCATCTCCTGCAGAAAGATTTGAAGACGTGTGGCAACATACAATTTCATCGATGTCTTTTAGTTGTACTCCTGTTTTCTGCGGATCAAGGCACTTTTCAATGTCTTCTTTGAGTTTATTATATATACTAACCTGCTGTGTTGTATAAGCCACAAATACATACTTTCCAGTTTCTCTCACAAAATATGTATCAGGATTTCCAGTAGTGGTTTTCAAGGTCCCTGTTCGCATTCCCAGACCTAATATAGTTCCATACATGTCCTTTTTTGACAGAAATGTGTCGCAAAATTTTTGAAACTCACCAGCGCCTAGCATTTGAATTTTTCTTTCAATCTCGGTTATCCTTGACAACAGCAACCTCCTCGGCAATTCAATAGTGCCTACATAATTGTATGGGTTTTAAAAGTAAAAAGAGCCAATAGTTCCTCCTTCAGGTACATTGTAAATCACTACAATCAAAATATACTGCTGAAAGAGGAGAACTTGATGGCTCAACTTAAATTCACATTGAATCGGATGAACTTCCACACTTAGAAACGCGTCGTATGCTTATCATCCAGTCACGTCTCCAAATCAGACTGACTCTTCTTCAGCTGCGTCGCCAGTTTCTTTGCCATTGCCTTTGCCATTATAGGCGGCACAGCGTTGCCGACCTGCTGATATTGCTTATCTTTGGATCCACAGAATACAAAGCTGTCAGGAACTGTCTGAAGCCGCGCTGCTTCGCGTACACTAATAGCACGGTCCAATGTGGGATGTACCCACATTGATTTTCTAACATTGACAACAGTGCCGCTCGGAGCGTCGTAATCCAAACGCAGATAAATTGTACCCTGCGTGCGAGAGATATCTGTATACGTATTTGTTTTCAGCGCATCGTCAAGCGCGTGAAAATTCTGTCCCTGCTTAAGGGACCTGAACTGCTCCATAGCGATCTCTCTCGTATTTGTAATAATATGATTTTTCAGAACATCTGCATCACGCAGTGCCTCTCCTAGGACACTGGGTGGCAATTCTATTGTACGCATTTCAGCCTCCTCTCTGGCATTGCATTTTACAAGTTACTCGCTATCTTCATTCACTAATTATAGAGAATATGCCGTCCCATAAAACGGACTTGTATTTGCACTTTCGCTCTGCGAATTTCCATAAAAATCCTCTATAATACATTACAGTCTATTATACGCAGAACGTAGTGGAAAGCCAATCGGATGTCACTGTTCTTGTGCTCAGAATCTTGCGCACCTCACAAATTTGCGAGCAGTGTCCCGATGGATGGTTTTCCATCGGCACGGACTCGCTGGGATATCCCAGGCCCTTAAAGATCGCACTTCGTGCGGCTGCGCGTTTCTGCGAAACGCTGATACTGCCCCGGCATCAGGAAGAAAAATCATAAATGGCAGCATCAGCAGGAGGCAGCTGAGTGAATATGACAGGCATTTTTGTTGAGTATTCCGGGCCTCGTGACACCAGTGTCCGGGCCTTCGGAAACCAGCATTCCGGGAAATAGGAAACCGTGATTCCGATGCTTGGAAACCAACGATCCGGCAATGGAAACCACTCATACGCTGCCTTAGAATTATGGTATGCGCCATCACGGCGTAAATAATTCTAAGGAGGTCGCTCATATGACCAAGTACCGAGAGATCCTGCGCCTGGCAAGTCTGGGTCTCAGTCAACAGAGCATCGCTGACAGTAGCGGTGTATCCAAGAAAACGGTCAACCGTGTGCTTAAGCGCGCCAAAGAGCTCAACATCTTTTGGCCGTTGGAAGCCAACGAGACCGATGCCGTCCTTGCGGAGAAGTTGTTTCCATCTGCACAGAAGCAAGTGTCATCAACAAAACGGATGCCTGACTTCAACTACATCCAGAAGGAGTTGCTTCGCAACGGAGTCAACAAAAAACTCCTCTGGACGGAATACCTGGAGGAGTGCCGCCAGTCCGGCGACGATCCCCTAATGTATTCCCAGTTCTGCTATTACATCCAGCAGGACGAACAGAAACGCCGTGCTACGATGCATATCAACCGAAAGCCCGGTGAGCAGATCGAGGTCGATTGGGCCGGAGATCCTGCTCAGATCACCGATCCGGATACCGGTGAGATCATCCCGGCATTTCTCTTTGTAGGCGTTATGACGTACAGCCAGTACCCTTACGTTGAAGCCTTTATCGATGAGAAACAGCGTGCCTGGATCACAGCTCATGTACATATGTATGAGTACTTCGGCGGTGTTACCCGTATCCTGGTTCCGGATAATACCAAGACAGCTGTGATCCATAACAATGACTGGTATAATCAGGAACTCAATACCATCTACCATGAGATGGCGGAGCATTAAAATCTCCGCTGCAATAATGCCCCGCTTTTGACATAACCCTCCACTTTTATTATTGCAGAGAGGCCTTAATGGGGCAAGTTAAAACCCCCGGAAATCGGATCTCCGGGGGTTTTCTCTGCACGATATTCTGTTCCCTGCGGTCAGCAGTCTTTCTCCAAATGCCAGATATCATTGTTGTACTGGTCGATCGTTCTGTCGGAGGAGAAGTAGCCCGCCTTGGCGATATTGACTGCCATCTTCTTCGCCCAGCCCATTCTGTCCTCATAAGCTGCCAGAGCCTTGTCCTTGGTCTTGCAGTAACTCTCGAAGTCAGGGAATGTCATGAACCAGTCTTTGCCCAGCAGCTCGTCATAGAGCTGCTTGAGAAGCTTCCTGTCGCCGGCTTCGAGCATCTCTTCACTGACCAGGAAGTCCACAGCCGCGGCAAGTCTCTTGTCCTTCTTATACCAGTTCTTTGCGACGTAATCCGCGTTCTTATAGTGCTCGATGACCTCCTCGGAGGACTGTCCGAAGGTGAAAATATTGTCTTCCCCAACAAGTTCCGCGATCTCGACGTTCGCTCCGTCCATGGTTCCCAGCGTCACAGCGCCGTTGAGCATGAACTTCATATTGCCGGTCCCGCTGGCTTCCTTGGAGGCCAGTGAGATCTGCTCGGAAATGTCCGATGCGGGGATCAGTTTCTCCGCCATGGACACGTTGTAGTTGCGAAGCATGACGACCTTGAGGTAAGGACTCACTTCAGGGTCGTTGTTCACGATGCTGCTGAAGGCGAGGATCGCATGGATTATATCCTTGGCGATCACATAGGCAGGAGCTGCCTTTGCGCCAAAAAATACCGTGACCGGTCTTCTCGGCCTGTAACCGTCCTTGATGTGCAGGTAACGGTCGATGGCCCACAGGAGGTTGAGCTGCTGTCTCTTGTACTCGTGCAGGCGCTTGATCTGCACGTCATAGATGGACTCGGGGTCAACCTTGTCGCCCTGATATTTTTCAAGCCATGCGGAGAACTTGTGTTTTTTCGTGTTCTTCCTGTTCAGGATGCACTGCAGGAAAGTCTCATCCTCCGCGTAAGGAATAAGCTGCTCAAGCTGTCTGGCGTCCGTCTTCCAGCCCTCGCCGATCTTCTCGGTGATCAGCTCTGTCAGCTCAGGGTTGCACTCGATGACCCATCTGCGGAAAGTGATGCCGTTGGTCTTGTTGTTGAACTTCTCGGGATAGAGCTTGTAGAAATTGTTGAGCTCTGTCTCCTTGAGAATGTCAGTGTGAAGTCTCGCGACGCCGTTCACGGAGTGGCTGTAGTGAATATCCATGTGGGCCATATGCACGTTGCCGTACTCGTCGATGATCTGAACGGAAGGTTCTTCATATTTTGCCTTAACAGCGTCATTCATCCTCTTGATGATCGGCATAAGGTGCGGCACGACAGCCTTGAAGAAGTGCTTGGGCCATGTCTCCAGTGCCTCAGCAAGGATCGTGTGGTTCGTGTAAGCACAGACATCAGTCACAATCTGATATGCTTCTTTCTCCTCAATGCCCTTTTCGGTCAGAAGGCGCACCAGTTCCGGAATGACCAGAGAAGGGTGCGTATCGTTGATCTGGATCGCCGCGTAGTCGGCAAGGTCATGCAGGTTGCTGCCGCGCTCCACGCACTCGTCGAGGATCAGCTGGGCGGCATTGCTGACCATGAAATACTCCTGATAGACGCGGAGAAGCTTTCCGTCCTCATCGCTGTCATCGGGATACAGGAAGAGGGTCAGGTTTTTCTCGATCTCTTTTTTGTCAAAATCGATACCCGAGCCGATCAGTCCCTCATTGACCGTGTCCAGGTCAAAGAGACGAAGGCGTCCGCACTTGCTTCCGTAACCTGTGACATCGATCTCATACATGGTGGAAAGAAGCTCCAGATCGCCGCACTGCACCTTATAGTGCTTGTCGGTGCGCTTCATCCAGTTGGCCATGCCCCACTTGCGCCAGTAGTCAGGTATCGTGTGCTGCTTGCGGTCCTCGAAGGACTGTTTGAACAGACCGCAGTGGTAGGCCAGGCCTACGCCGTCAGCGGGAAGGCCCAGTGTCGCAAGGCTGTCGATGAAGCAGGCTGCAAGTCTGCCAAGGCCGCCGTTTCCGAGGGAGGGCTCGTATTCAAATTCCTCCAGCTCCGTAATGTCTTTCCCAGCCTCAGCCAGTTCCGCTTTCACATCATCGTAGATGCCGAGGTTGATCAGGTTGTTGGAAAGAAGTTTACCGATCAGGAATTCTGCCGAAATATAGTAAACTTTCTTCTTTCCGCTGTTGTATCCCCTGTTCCTGCAGGCGTCCTGCGTCAGGGCCAGCGCCGCGTTGTAAAGTTCCAGAATCGTGCACTCGCTAAGTGCTTTTCCAGTGTAATCTCTGAGTTTTAATGTATCCATTACTGCCTCCTGCGGAAGATCTCCGCTGCTTACAATGGTTCCATTTATTAGAATGCATTATAATGATTTATATGTGTGATAATCTTGCAGAATAACGGCAAATAATAGTACAATAATGATATTAATTAATTCAGCACAAAGAAGGGCACAAAGAAGGGTTCCGTTTTTATGAATCTCGAGGAATACTCACAATACAGAGAGACCCTGCTGCATGAGCAGCCGGGTTTCGCCTACAACACTTACCTGGGTACCATCCCCCAGGACTTTGCCCGGGTGGATCTGCACTGGCACGACCAGATGGAGATCATCTATGTCAAAAAAGGGCGCGGCACAGTGACCGCCTCTTCCCGCAAATATCCCGTCATGGCCGGTTCCATCATGCCCATCCTCCCCGGTGAACTCCATGCCATCGACGGCGACCCCGGCGTGCGGATGGAGTACGAGAATATCATATTCCCCCTCTCCCTTTTGGACAATCAGGTTGAAAACGACTGGGCAAGGCGCAATATTCTGACCCCTCTGCAGATGGGGACCCTGCGCTTCCCCCGCCCGATCTACGCGGACACCGCGATGCACGCCGAGGTATCCGCTGCCCTTGACGCGGCTGACGATGCCTGCAGCAAGAGGCCTGACGGCTATTCTCTTTTGGTGCGCAGCAGCCTGTTTCGTTTTTTCTTTGCGCTCTACACCCATCGGATCCGCGAGGAAAGCTTACCGCCGTCCCCCTACGAGGACGCCATCAAGCAGGTCCTGCTCTACGTCCAGAATCACTTTTCGGAGCCGATCACGGTAAGCGACGCCGCAAGTCTTATTGACTACAGCGACGCTCACTTCATGCGGGTCTTCCGCCGCGAGACGGGATTCACTTTCGGCGAATACCTGTCGGATTACCGGCTCAGATACGCGTCCTATCTGCTCAGGGAGCGCCCGGACTCTGTCGGTGCCATCGCCTCCCTGTGCGGGTTCGACAACTTCTCTTATTTTATCCGGCGCTTCCGCCGCAAATACGGAATGTCCCCGAGGGAATACCGCTCCCACGGGCGCCAGAATACAAAAAGCCCGTAAATTAAGGCTTTATACAACATTTCTCCGTTTTAAGAAGATCGTAAAACGAGTATACTATTAAATACAAGCTGCACTATTCTGCACATTTTTCATTTCCTGCGGCGCGCCTGTATCAAAAGGCTGTCGGGATGGTATGTGCCAGGAGTTCCCAAAGGAAAAGTGGGTGGACGCCCGCCGGGAAGATGTACTGGATGCGCCATACTTCCACGTAGTCTTCACTGTCCCGGAGGAACTGAACCCGGTAATCTATAGCAACCAGAAGCTTCTGTATGATGCCCTTTATCACGCTTCATCTGACACACTGCGGGAACCGGCCTCAGACAGCAAGTATCTTGGTGCGGATATCGGGTACATCTGTATTCTCCATACCTGGGGGAGTGAGATGAACTTCCATCCCCACATCCATGCCGTTGTGCTTGACGGCGGTCTTGACTCCAAAAACCATTGGAAAGACAACGGAGAAGAGTTCTTTCTTCCTATCAGGGTCATTTCGCGCCTTTTCCGTGGCAAGTATCTTGCGGAGCTGAAACACCTTTGGGAAGATGGAAAACAGCTTGAAATTACACTAAAAAGAGAAGGGAAATGAACAGAAAGGAGCAGGAAATGAGTAGGATGTTGATACTGTCCCCTCTGGATGGCAGGGTGATACCGCTGGAGGAAGTGCCGGATGAGGTTTTCGCGGAAAAGGTGCTGGGAGACGGCGCAGCCGTGATTCCTGAGAATGGAAACATTTACAGCCCGATAGACGGCGAGATCGTCTCTATTCCGGAGAGCCTTCATGCATACGGAATCCGGTCTGACGCCGGGATCGAAATGATCGTCCACTTTGGCCTTGAGACCGTGAACCTGAAGGGAGAAGGGTTCTCCCCGAAGGTGAAGGTGGGGGACAGAGTGAAAGCGGGTCAGCTTCTCTGTACAGCGGATATGGACTTCCTGAAGTCAAAGGGCATCAACACGGTGACGCCGGTGCTGGTGACAGACGGAGCAGAGGAGGGAAGCTTCTCTGTAAAGACAGGAGAGATCCGCCATGGGGAAGAGATCATGACTGCGGAGATCAGCGTGGATGCGGCAGCCGCCGCGGATGGAGATGCGCAGAAAGCGGACCCCTCGGACGCACAGCCGGCAGGCAAGGCAGCTGCGGCAGCACCCTCCGCCAAAAAGAAGTTCCCCATCGACTTTGACTTCCTGCAGAAGCTCGGCAAGTCCCTCATGACCGTGATCGCGGTCATGCCCGCCGCGGGTCTGATGATCAGTCTCGGCAACATTCTGACGATGAGCTTCCCGGAAGGCTTCGGCCTCATGGCGGGCAATACCATGGCCCAGATCGGCTGGGCGATCATCGGAAACCTGCACATCCTGTTTGCTGCCGCCATCGGCGGTTCCTGGGCGAAGGAGAAAGCAGGAGGCGCCTTTGCCGCAGTCATTGCTTTCTGTCTCATCAATGTCGTCACCGGCGCCATGCTGGGTGTGAGCTCGGCCATGCTGAAAGATCCGACGGCAGTCACCCACACGCTGCTCGGAAAAGAGATCCTGGTGAAGGATTACTTTGTCGACATCCTGGGAAGGCCCGCGCTGAACATGGGCGTGTTCGTAGGTATTATCGCCGGTTTCGTGGGCGCCAACGCATACAATAAGTATTATAACTTCCGGAAGCTTCCGGACGCGCTGTCTTTCTTTAACGGCAAGAGATTTGTTCCCCTGGTGGTGATCTTCTACTCTACGGTGACGGCGATCATCTTAAGCGTAGTGTGGCCGGTGGTCCAGGGCGGCATCAATGATTTCGGTGTGTGGATCGCGAACTCCAGCTCCACCTCCCCCATTCTTGCCCCGTTTATCTACGGCACTCTGGAGCGTCTGCTGATCCCCTTCGGCCTGCACCACATGCTGACCATTCCCATGAACTATACCTCTTTCGGAGGCACCTACACGATCCTTACGGGAAGCAGCGCCGGGACCCAGGTGTTCGGACAGGATCCGCTTTGGCTCGCCTGGACCACGGATCTCATCAACTTTAAGAACGCGGGCGATACCGCTGCCTATACGAACCTCCTCACCACGGTGACGCCTGCCCGCTTCAAGGTTGGCCAGATGATCGGCGCCACAGGCCTTCTTCTCGGCATCGCCCTGGCGATCTACCGCCGGGTGGAGCCGGAGCACAGGGCAAAGTACAAGTCCATGATGATCTCCACTGCGGTCGCGGTCTTCCTGACCGGTGTCACGGAACCTCTGGAGTTCATGTTTATGTTCTGCGCACTGCCGCTCTACTTGGTGTACGCAGTTCTCCAGGGCTGCGCGTTCGCCATGGCCGGCATTATCCACCTCAGGCTTCATTCCTTCGGGAACCTGGAGTTCCTGACCCGCGTTCCCATGGCGCTGAAGGCAGGGCTTGCCGGGGACCTGGTAAACTTTGTGATCTGCGTGGTCGTCTTCTTTGCGATCGGTTACTTTGTGGCGTATTTCATGATCGGAAAGTTCGGCTACGCTACGCCGGGCCGTCTGGGAAACTACATGGATGACGAAGGCAAGGAAGAGGCAGGCCCCGCTGCCGGCGCGGCAGGAAACGCAGCGGGCGGGAACAGCCAGCCCGAGCGTATCATCGCCCTCCTTGGCGGACGGGAGAACATTGAATTTGTGGACGCCTGCATGACCAGGCTCCGCGTGACAGTGAAGGATCTCTCCAAGGTGGCTGAACTTCCGGCGTGGAAGGCAGAGGGCGCCATGGGCCTTGTGAAGAAAGACAACGGCATCCAGGCAATTTACGGACCCAAGGCGGACGTGCTGAAATCGGATATCAACGATATCCTGTAACAATTCAGCACCCCGGAAAAAATGAGCGAAATATGAACGGGGAGCCTGCTCACCGGGCAGATTTTGCTCAATACGCAGAGGAAAGAACTATGAGACTGCTTACTATCAATATTCACAGCCATGGAAGTGACTTTGAACCGGAGCTTTATCATCAGAAGATGAAGGCGCTGGCGGCATTTATGAAGGAAGAAGAGATCGATGCCGCGGCGATCCAGGAATGCAGTGAAGAGGAGGACAGGCCGGTGGTCTCCGGCCCCCTCCCCATGCATTGGGTGCCTGCCGGACCGGACTCCCGCGTCCGGGAGGATAACTGTGCGCTGGTCCTGGCGGAGGAACTTCAGGGCCTGCAGCAGGAGTACTGGTGGACCTGGACCGGAGCGAAGCTCGGGTACGGAAAATACAATGAGGGTCTGGCCATCTTCAGCCGCCGCCCTGTTACAGGCGCGGACAGTTTCTATATTTCCGGCGTCCGGGACTTCTCCAACTGGAAGACCCGGAAGGCGCTGGCGGCCTGCACCGCTGACGGGCCTGCCTTTTTGAGCGTCCACATGGGATGGTGGAATGATCCGGAGGAAAACTTCCGGGGGCAGATGGAACGGCTGCAGAAGGCGCTCCGCGAAAGGAAGCTTCGTCCGCAGGACGGTTCTGACAGTTTCCTTATGGGAGATTTCAACAGTCCCGCAGCGATCCGCGGAGAGGGAAGGGACATGGTCCTGGACCTCGGGTGGCGGGACAGTTATGAGGATGCCGAAATAAAAGACAGCGGCATCACCGTTCCGGGAAACATCGACGGATGGAGGGACGGTGAACATACGGGCATGCGCCTGGATTATATCTGGACCGCAAAAAGGCACAGGGTGCTTCAGTCAAAGGTGGTCCTGAACGGGATCAGCGGGCCGGTGCTTTCCGACCATTTCGGAGTCCTGGCGGTGATCGAATGAATAAAGGAGCAGACAGCATGAGAGAAAGTGGAATTCTTCTTGCCATCAGCAGCCTTCCTTCCGAATACGGGATCGGCTGCTTCAGCAGGGAAGCATATGAGTTTGCGGACCGCCTTTCAGAGGCGGGCCAGAGTTACTGGCAGATCCTGCCGCTGGGGCCGGTGGGATACGGAGATTCACCGTACCAGTCCTTCTCCACCTTCGCGGGCAACCCTTACTACATTTCACCTGAGACGCTGGTGGAAAAGGGATGGATCACTGAGGCGGACTGCCGCGAAGCCGGCCTTTCTTCCGACCCGCGCGGTGTGGATTACGTGCTGCAGTACCAACGCCGCTATGAGCTGCTCCGGAAGGCGTACAGAAACAGCCGGATCGAAGAGAATGAGAAGTTCCGGGCGTTCACGGAGAAGACGGAATGGCTTCCGGACTACGCGCTGTTCATGGCTCTGAAGGAAGAGAACGGAGGAAGGCCCTGGTACGAATGGGAAGATTCGCTGAGACTCAGGGATCCGGAAGCCTTGGCCGCGGCGCGGGAACGCCTGGAGGAAGGCATCGGTTTCTGCAGTTTCCTGCAGTTTGAGTTTTACGAAGAGTGGATGCAGCTGAAGGACTACGTGAACCGGAAGGGAATACGGATCATCGGAGACATCCCGATCTATGTATCCCTGGACAGTTCAGACGTCTGGGCGGATCCGGAACTTTTCCAGCTGGATGAAAACCGCCGACAGACCGCGGCGGCGGGCTGCCCGCCGGATGGCTTCAGCGCTGTGGGACAGCTCTGGGGCAACCCACTCTATGACTGGGACTATCACAAAAAGACCTGTTTTGCCTGGTGGCTGAAACGTCTTAAAAACTGCTTTGATATTTATGATGTGATGCGGATCGACCATTTCCGCGGCTTCGATGAATATTTTTCCATTCCTGCCGGTGCGGAGGACGCAAGAGCAGGCCATTGGGAGAAGGGACCCGGCATGGATCTGTTCCGGAAGGTCTCGGAAGCCTTCCCGGGACGGGAGATCATCGCGGAGGATCTGGGGTATGTGACGGACAGTGTCCGGCAGCTGGTGAAGGACAGCGGCTATCCCGGGATGAAGGTCCTGGAATTTGCCTTTGACTCAAGAGATTCCGGCTGTGCGGAGGATTACCTTCCCCACAATTACGAAAAGAACAGTGTGGTCTACACCGGCACCCATGACAACGAGACGGTGACCGGCTGGTTTTCCGAGGGCCTGAAGCCGGAGGAGAAGGAGGCAGTCAGAGATTATTTCTGCGACCATACGACTCCCGACGCCGGGATGCACATACCCCTGATCTGCGCCGCCATGCGAAGCGTCAGCAGACTCTGCATCATCCCCATGCAGGACCTTCTGGGGTACGGAAACGAGGCAAGGATGAACGCTCCTTCCACCTACGGAAACAACTGGAAATGGCGTCTTCTGAAGGATGAATTCGGAGAGAAGGAAGTGAAGACGCTGTATGAGATCACGAAGCGGTACGGAAGGATCGGAAAATGAGAAAAGAGGAAGGGAGCTGCCGCAATGGTGTGCTACCCGTCAAGAGGACAGTGAATCATTAAAAAGCTTTTTACCGCCAGTCAGAGCAATAATCGGCTGGCGGTATTCTTATGCCGCAGCATCGAAATGATCATGGAATTCCGCAGGTGTCATCAGATGCATCTTCCGCTGGATCCGCTCTGTGTTGTAATACCTGATGTAGGATTCAACAGCAGTAATCAGGTCTCCTTTTGAGGTGAACTTCTTGCCATAGTACATTTCCCGCTTCAAAATACCCCAAAAACCTTCCATCGGCCCATTGTCGGTACAATGGGCACTCTGGACATACTCTGCTTCATATGATGTTTCTTTAAACGTGTGCAGAAAGGTTTGCCTGTATACTGGAAACCTCTGTCACTATGGAACAGAGGATATCTTGCCTGTGCCCTTGCGATGGAAGCCTTAAAGCAGTATATAACAGTGAAATACGTTCGTATGGCAGACTTCCTTCTGGAGTGTACGGTCGCCTGGGACGAAAAGCGCTATGACAAAGTCCTGCAGGCCTATGCCAGGCCAAAACTCTTCATCATTGATGAATGGCTTGACATTGAGCTGACTAAAAATGATCTTCATGCGATAAAGGAACTGGTACACCGCCGCCGCAGGAAATCATCGACCATCTTCTGCTCGCAGTCCTCAAAGAGGGGTGGTATCAGGCACTCGGTGGAGAAAACACAGAGGCTGAAGCGATCATAGACCGCATTACCTATGACGGTTATGACATTAACATTGAATATACAGACCCGGCTAACGCCGTATCGATGCGGAAGATCTACAGCAATCTGAAACCGATCGATTAAAAATGGCTGGATTTAGCTAACCTGTAAGCATTATTTTTGAAGCGGTTTCCGCGTAACCGGACTCACGGTTTCCATTGACCGGACTCGCGGTTTCCGCTAAAATGTACCCCAGAAAGTGGACACGGCAGAATTAGTCATTAGGCTTGAGATAT
>ERZ772945.1762-NODE-1762-length-14595-cov-7.199587_pt1 | contig 14595 bp, 15 predicted proteins | sample MGYA00511681_ERZ772945 | MGnify/ENA primary metagenome ERZ772945 (study PRJEB29015, sample SAMEA2737943) | human oral metagenome | biome: human oral; feature: human-associated habitat; material: dental | place: China | collected 2143 ...
ATCATGAAAAACATCCTTATGATGAAAGAATCATAATAAAAGAAATTATTGACGGTATGGAAGAAGCTAAAGACAATGAGAATTCAGTAAAAGCTGATTCCAAAGGAGGAAAATAATTAAATGAGTTTCCATATAAAGATATTACTACTATCATTTTTTACAAGCATAGTAATAGCATTTGTAGTAATACCAATATTAAGAAAACTAAAAGCAGGACAATCCGAAAGAGAAGATGGTCCACAATCACATCTAGGAAAATCAGGAACACCAACAATGGGTGGAATTATAATGATAATTTCAACATTGATATTAAGTGCATTCTTGTTTTTCGACTATGCAAAAGACCAATCAGAAATAGCAACAAGACTACTCCCAATGATATTTGTAACATTGGGATTTGGTCTCATAGGATTTATAGATGATTATAAAAAAGTTGTCAAAAAAAATACAGATGGACTAAGTCCAAAAGCAAAAATGGCAGGATTTTCCTGCCATTTTTCATTGAATGAGTGGAGTGATTTCTATCTACAATATATTTTTGAAATGTAATCTCTACTCTTGGTTATACTGACTTTCCCAATTGGCTTCTTCAGGTTCTTCTCCCTTACGCCCTTCCAGCTGAATAACAAAACTCTTTGCAGGGAAGTAGGGAGTAAGATGAATGTCGAGCAACACCCTGTCCTTTTGATTAGGGTCTTGTTCTATCCTGATAACCTTAAATTTCTCAATCAGTCGTGACGGGCCTTTGATGCTATCCAAGAACTTAACGATTTGACTTCGCAAGTCGGCTTCTGTACGGGTCGTCCAATTCTCAAAGGCGCGGCGGTTGAGGAAATCGAACAGCACCTTGGAAATGTAGTCGAATACGCGCACAACAGAATAGGTTTGCAGACCGAGATTATCACCGTTGAAAAGAGTTTTGGCAGAGAATGCCATTACCTTACTGTATTCGTTTACCATTGGCACTAATCCCATACGTTCGAGTTCGGAAATCTCACTTTTCTTCAAGTCAAAGCGCACGCTTTCCACCTCATTGAGACTACCGAACTTCTTGCCGGCAACCACCTGAGACATTAACGTGCTGTAAATCTTTCCTGCAAGAGCACCTGAACCGGGAACATAGAGATTTTCTTCTTCGCCGACTTCTGTAACCTTAGGTCTACCCAAAAGGTAGTTGCAGGTCATGATGACATTCGACTTATAAACATCGCCACCCGTATGGTCAGCATTGAAGAAGATATCGACGACATCATCCGGTGTTTCCAAGTCTTGGAAATCCGTTACGAGCATCACCTTGTTATCATGTGCCATCTTAGCCCATTTGTCAAGCACGGCGTTGGAACCCAAATAGCCCGGTATGATAAGAATCGAGTAGTTTCTACGCAAATCCAATCGGTCGAAATTCTGACTGAGTTCATTACCGATATAATCAATGAAGAGTGTATTATCCAAATCCTTCAATTGCGCCATGTCCGCATTGACGATGGTTACATTCTTCACCTTGCTGCTCTCTGTATTCTTATAGAAGAGGGCTACTGAGCGATAGGCTGTTTCCAAATCGTGGACGCGGTTTAACGCCGTATGTAGGTTCTTGTTAAGCAGTTCTTCAACACTTTGGGCTTTAGACTTGGCCTTATCTCTCATTTTCTCAGCAGACTCGCCAGATTTGAGTAGTTCCAGCCATACATTGAGACGATTGGCAAGCACCTTACGTTCACCCGCCCATTGTTCGTCTGTCAGGAAGATGTTGCGACGTGCCTTTCGTGTAGGATTCAGATTGGAGAAACCGTCAATGATGTTTTCAAGGAATGCAAAACCACCATATTCTTTCAATTTTTCTAAAGCAGAAGTTGCCGATGGCACTTCTTTTCTTACAGCAGACTTTCCTGTTACTACTGCCTGCTGTTGTTCCTTTACTTTTATTTCGTTTTCCATTATTTCTTATTTGTGGGGGTTATTTAGCATCCATGCTTTTTATTTCTTCAAGAGAAGCTTCCAACAAATCGATGATGGCCTGTTTCTTTTCGGGATTTTCAAGTGCTTTCAGCAAAGCCTTATTGGAAGAAAGTTGGCGGGCAATCTTTATGTTCTGTTCTTTCTCCACATTGAGTTTACTAAGAAACTCGCTGTGTTCCATCATGCTCTTGGCATCAAAGTCACCAAGGTTCTTGAAAGTCATCGTTTCGGTTACATCTTCACCGCTTTCGTTTTGCATTTCTAATTCGATCGACGGCGCAAAATGTTCAAACACATCTTCCACCGTTTGAAGTCCATAAACTGCTTCTGGACTGACAGGAGCATCATCCGTAAGTTTCTGTACCAAATAATATTTGATTTTGGGATGTTCGCTATTGTCTTGCCGTTGGACCAACCGCCCATCACCAAGATACATTATTTTATCTCTTCAAAGCTACCTTTTGAATTGATGCGATAGTATCTTCTACGCTCTTTTGTTTTCCCGCTTTCTCGCTTTTCTCCTTTTAAGCACATTACATAATTCGGATAAATTTGGAAACTAAGCTTACTATAATCTGCATTTTCTTGATTTTCATCTCCCCAATCATCCCACGTGTAATGCACTGTCATTTTTTGAGTATCACCATTTATAATTCCCTTATCAGATATACACATTTCCCAATATTCACTATCTCCATATTCAAAGTATATGATAAAAATGTCATATCCTTGATAACTTGGTAACGGAAAGATTTCATTCACACACGAATTTATATAATCCTTAAATGGCTTCTTTTTCCCATTGATAATGATTGTTTTTACTTTATCTGTTATATTTTCTATATTTCCTTTCGGCAAGGTATATTCATCAAACATCGTTTTTGTAGTATCAATTCCAAACTTATCTATGCTAATGTCTTTTCCATCAAAGAAATTTTCAGATGATGTTCCTAAGACTTGTTTTGAATCTGCATCACTGCTATCGCCTCTTCTATTAATAGTGTTAGAGAGCTTAACTTCACGAGGTATCTCGTAGATAAGCATGGCGTTCTCTTCTTCACCACCGGTGAGAATACAAGGAAAGAAAATATATTTTCCGGCAATGACACCCAATCCTAACATATCTATATAGTTGCGAGTCCAAGTTTCTTGTCCGACATAATCCTCAGGCTTTAAAAAGGTTATGGTGTTACCACCATCTTTATATCCCAATTTATTAAGTTCCTTTGCATAGAAATTTGATATTCCATAACGATGATTATAAAATTGTTTGGAATCTGCCTGCTGAATACTAAAAACAATCTTATTGTCATCGTTAATTATAAGCGTATCTTTGATGATAGTCATACGCATATGTTTGAAAAGATTTAATAAATCCTTGCTCTTCTCTGAGATAAGATCAGAGTTATACACCTTAAATGCAATGAACTTCAATTCATATCCATTATACGTTTTTTCTATATTTGTATTAAGTGTACCTCCACCTTTGCAGCTATATACAACATTGAGCAATGTTGATAACAGTAATAAAAATAATATTTTTTTCATAATTTACGCGAGTTCGGGATAAGAAAATTGCTTAAAAAGTTGGTAATCTCGCTATTATTTTGTAACTTTATAGTTGTAAATCAGTAACTTATGAAACAAATATAGCGATGATTACCAAGGACAAAGTTACAGAAATATTCTGTATTATCGATGAGTTTGACAAGAATTTGGATGGTGAGCTGAAGAAAAACCTGCGTTTACCCAACCAGGATGGTAATGGAAAACGTTACAGAAATCGTAAAGGAAAGCTTTCCGAAAGCGAAATTATGACGATTCTCATATGCTATCATTTCGGTACCTATCGCAATTTTAAGGAGTATTATCAGAATTGTATCCGCGGCTGCTTCCACAAAGAGTTCCCCCATGCGGTATCCTATAATCGCTTTGTAGAGCTCATGCCTCGTGTATTCTGCAAAATGATGCTCTTCATGAAGCTCTATGCTTTCGGCAAGTGTACGGGGATAACGTTCGTTGATAGCACAATGATCCCCGTATGCCACAACGTAAGAAGGTATTTCAACAAGGTCTTTTCGGGGCTCGCCAAGAACGGAAAAGGGACGATGGGCTGGTGTCATGGCTTCAAACTTCACCTGCTTTGCAATGATTCAGGCGAAGTAATCACATTCTGTCTTACCGGAGCCAACGTGGATGACAGGGATAGCAGGGTGTGGAATGTATTTACAAAGGTGCTCTATGGAAAGGTCTTTGCTGACAGAGGATATATTAAGCAAGAACTCTTCGAAAGTTTATTCAGTCAAGGTATTCTGGGCTCGTTCATGGCCTAAAGGCTAAAATGAAGAACAAGCTGATGCCGATGTGGGATAAGATAATGTTAAGAAAACGCTATATCATCGAGTGCATCAATGAACTCTTGAAGAATAAAGCTAACCTCGTACACTCGCGACATCGCTCAATACACAACTTCATTATGAACCTATGTTCTGCCCTAACAGCCTATTGCTTTTTTGACAATAAACCTGAGGCTCTACCTGTTTATGTCGAAAAATCAAAGCTGTTAGAACTGTTTGCATACTAATCTTATCCCGAACTCGAGTATAAAACTAATCTTATTGTGGTATGACACAGTTTACTTTACACTCTCGGTACATTGCCGAATTTATGCTATACCCTTTCATAGATAGTTCTTTCTTTGGGTGTAATGTCAATACTATCACTAAACTGTAGCCCCTTTAGGCCTGCAGCAAATAGTGCTTTCTTGATTTTTTCACTAACAACAATGTTTCTATGCATCTCTTCACAACGTACTATATCAACATTATCGTCTTCGAAAAGGTTGTTTTTGAGTTTCATGTAATAAAACATATAGTCTGGATTATTTCTATCAAAATTCATCAGGCGAAATTCACTGTTTTCCAGATCAATACATTTCATGATGTATGGTAAATTCGTGGCATAAAAGCCTTCAATCCTTTCATTACCACAAAATAAACTCACATCAAAAAACTGGACGCTCTGCGTTAGTGTTTCTAACACTTCTTTAAATCGTCTACTTACTAGTTCGGGACCAGCTGATTCCAACAACACGGCAGACTTTATTTTTTTTAAGTCTGAGCTTTTGAGAATGTTATAGAACAAAGGTGGTTCTTTGTCCTGTATATATTCCCCTTTGAAAAATTCTTTATAATCTAAAGAAATGTCATTGTCGTATACAATCCAGCCATTTGTATTCTTTGTTGTTGTTAAAATATAGCCATTCATAATTTAATTGCAATTTAATTTTATCCATTTATTTCTCAAGTCGTCGCCAATATTCTCCATCATGTCATCTAAGTGCAACTTCCTTATATTGTCACTAGCATCTAAAGCTTCTATAGCATCAAGCCAATTTAAAATCATACGATCATAAGCAGAATTATGTCTCCCCTTGTGGACAAGTTCGCGTTGCGTCTACCGATGGATCAGATGGCAATTGTATAATATTCTTATTTTGGTGAACGTCAAAGCCTAATCTGTCTAACAATGGGTGCTGTACGTTGTCAAACGAAAGTGCACAACTGCAAATGTAGTTATTTATGCTGTAATATCATTCTTTTATTCTCAGAAATTCTTTTGTTGATTGAATTTTGCTTTATTGTTTCTCTTATCCTTTTAATTTTCTCCCCTTGGCCTAAATATACATCTCTTGGTGTAAGATTGTCCAACGATTCATGAAACTCAAAAGAATGGTGCTTTGAATATGCACTCGAATTGTTAAAGCACGAAACCTATCAAGTACGAATGTTTGCAACAACGTATTGGGTAGATGGGCAACAGAAGATGATAATGCACATTGCTTTCTGAAAGAGCGAATAGCACAGATAGGGATTGGTGGGCGCAAGAAATGGTAGTGTAATATTTTCATCTTGCCATCTTTTTTCTTCTCACTTTTTTAGGTAAATTTGCACAGAAATAAAAAATACAAGTACAATGAAAATGATGTCTGCTGTGCATCCTTTAGAAACTCCTGTTCCTGCTCGTGCTGTGGGTCAGCGCGATGTTCTATCGTTAACGCTTCCTCCTATGCCCCATTTGCGAGTGGCTTTTGTGGGGGTTGGGGCACGAGGAAAGTTAGCAGTGACGCGCTGGTGCCATATTCCCGGATGTGAGATTGCTGCGGTTTGCGATGTTTCAAGGCAAGCGGCAGAGGAGGCAGCACAACATGTTGAGCAATTAGGGAAACCGCGTCCTGCTGTTTATTGGGGCGAAACGGCTTACCGTGATTTATGTCAGCAGCAGACAATTCATCTGGTCTATGTGTGCACCGATTGGCTTTCGCATGTGCCTATAGCCGTCCATGCCATGCAGCAAGGAAAGAATGTAGCGGTGGAAGTGCCCGCAGCACTCACTTTAGATGATGTTTGGAAGTTGGTAGACACGGCCGAACGAACACAGCAACACTGCATGATGCTTGAGAATGCAGTGTATGACTATTTTGAAATGGCCGTGTGTCAGATGGCACGAGAAGGGCTGTTGGGCGAACTTGTGCATGTGGAAGGTGGCTACGCACATCCCATTGGCGAGCGTTGGACACGTTGGCGTATGGCGTATGCTCATCTTAATGGTGGAGATATTTATCCCACTCACAGCATCGGACCAGCTTGTAGGCTGTTGGATATACACCGAACCGACCGGCTACACTATCTCACAGCGATGCAAACCAACGCATTCCAGGGTAGGCGGATGTATCAAAAGGTGATGGGCGAGCCTTGCAACAGCTTTGCCAATGGCGACCAGACGTCTACAATGATACGCACAGTGAAGGGTAAAACCATCCTCATACAACACAATGTGATGACGCCACGACCCTACAGCCGCATGTTCCAAACGGTGGGTACACGGGGCTATGCCGCCAAATATCCTGTTGCTGAAGTGTTACTCACTGCCGAAGCTGCTGCTAAAGTTGGTATAGCGTTAGACAATAGCAACGCGCCTTTGAGTGCTTCACAAATAGAAATGCTGCTCAAACACTACGCACCGGCCTTTTCGTCTGAGACCATCAACTTAGCCAAACAGCTCGATTCGCGTGGCGGCATGTCCTACTTCATGGACTTGCGATTGGCACAATGCCTGCAACAAGGTTTGCCGTTGGATATGGATGTGTACGATTTGGCGGAGTGGTGTTGCATCGCCGAACTTTCAAAACGTTCCATAGCGCATGGCTCCATGCCCGTGATGATACCCGATTTCACGCGCGGCGCAGCCTCGGTGTGTTGAGATAATGATGGTACTGAAGAACTCAGAGACATATACAGAAGTGGTAAATTCTTAATAATAAAATAATAGTATATGGAAAGGCAAAAGTGTGATTATTTTCAGACTGGTGAATATATATATATTGCTAATGAGTGGATAAATATAAATGTTAGTTATGTGTTTAATAATCCATGTTGGCATATTTATACTCAGAATACTAATTTCTTAAATCTTGGTTTTCACAAAGAAGAGGATGATTATTTTGGTTTATATTTACCTTACGGAGACAATTATGATTATTCCGCCTATAGGAAAAGTTGTTTTTGTAATTATAAAGGTTATAAATTCCAGTGTTTAGGACTTACAGATGATAGGATTATAACATTAGATCCATCTATAGAATATCAAACTATGTCGGGAGACCATGCTATGCATGGATATGATCCTCATTTGGATGTAAAAGAAAGTGAATTAGATGACATTTGGGAGGAACGTACTCCAATAAAGGGCTTCAAATTTGATGTAGATCCTATTGTCTATCTCAAAAAAGATGGCGTATGGTTGGTAGAGCATTAAAAAATAAATATGAAGGAAATCTTCGTATTGCGCATGGTATAATAAAACATCAAATAAAGCGCAAATGAACAACGGTAATATCCCATTTCGTTCAATAGCAAGGTTGCTTTTTACAGTATTGCTATCGTCTTAAGCGTCTACATTAGGTGAAGCACGTGCTGCAAAGGGTTATCTGATAAAGAACTTTGTGCAATGAAACATGCTACAAATGAATATCGTCAATACAAACAGCGTATGATTAGTGGTGTAGAACACGATTACCTCGATGCCATCAAGCATTTGTAGAGGCAAAGTAAAAAAAGAAAATAAGTAGAAGTCTTACCGATGTCTCCCCATTCGATATTCCAATGCAGACACGCCTAAATTCTTTTTGACGAACTTGCAGAAGGCGGTGTAGTTCTCGAATTGGAAGAGATCGGAGACAGCTTGCAGAGGTGTATCGGTGTATTTCAGTTCGCTCTTCACACGGTTGACGGCGCGCTCCAACAACACCTCTTGTGCAGGTTTCCCCTCGAAGCGTTTCACGGTGTATGAAAGGTATTTTGGACTGATGAAAAGTTTGTCGGAGAAGTATTTCACATCGCGATGAAGGCCATTATCCTTTGTCAGCAGAATTAAAAAATCTTTATAGATGATCTCTGCCCGATAGTGTTTTCGATTGGTGGGCGTGTGTGCTTTTGGTTGTTCTTGGGGCAGGTGGAAATCGTTCAATACATCAAAAAACAACATGGCGAAGAGGTGGTAGCACAGTTCCTTTTGATATTTATCATTGTTGGAAGTGCGGTAGCGCAGTATGCTTAGGAAGTAGTCCATGCGCTGATAAATATAGCGTTGCGTGTTGTTGATGATGGGTTTCTTGGCTAATAGCGCGAATAAATGCCACATATCTTCGCCGCCGATGAGCATCGAAGCAACAGACTCGATGGAATAGCCCACCATGGAGGTGATGGTGTTTTCGGCTATTTCGAGGCGGCTGATGATGGCATAGGGTGGGCAAATGATGCAATCGCCAGTTGCCAAATGAAACGTTTCGTTGTTGAGCGAGAGTTGAACATTGCCCTGTAAGCAAAACAAAATCAGCAGGCAGCCTATGCGTATGTTGCCCGTTAATTCGGGATATTGTTCCGCAGGTGCAACGACAAAGTAATTGTCGTCGGCATAGACGGCCGGTTGATTTAAGAACGCAAAGTAGCTGATGTCGTAGGTTTTGATAACCTTTTCCATGTGTGATATTTGTTAATGGGTTGGATGTAGGACTGCTTTATAGGGAGCATTTTCAGCTGGTTTGTGCTGATGCAAGTGCACTGTTGTTGCTACAAAATGCTTGTTCGACGGGGCAAAAATACGGCTTTTTTTTGAGAAAGCCATGCGGGTTTTGTGGTTTTCGAACGAAGAGCTATGCCGGAATGCCCTGTAATATCCTTATGCCAGCTGTTCCCTGTTTGGGTTGACGCGAGCATAAGGTTATGCCAGCACTTCCTCGTTTGGGTTGACGCGAGCATAAAGTTATGCCAGCTGTTCCCTGTTTGGGTTGACGCGAGCATAAGGTTATGCCAGCTGTTCCCCGTTTGGGTTGACACGAGCATAAAGTTATGCCAGCACTTCCTCGTTTGGGTTGGTAAAAGCATAAAGTTATGCCAGTCATTCCCCAAACCAGGTTGTAAGACCATTCGCGCGTAAGCTAACGGATGGATTTAGGATAAACAAAAACTGCCCTGCTGACGTAAAAACATCAAGCAGGGCAGCGGTGGATTTGCTTATAAAAGTTTGTATTCGACAAAGGCTTCCATCGCTTCGTAGCAAGCTAAGCCCAATTTATCGTAGAGCTCGGCTGTTCCGCGATTGCGATCTTCGGCACGTTGCCAGAACAGGCGTTCGTCATTGCCCAAGAACGGTGCGCTCTCCATTTGCGACTGGTGCTTGAGGATGGAGTTTCTCTTTGCACGAAGTTCTTCGGGGCTCATCGGCACGCACATTTCAATGTTCTCGATTTCCCACTCAGCCCATGCGCCACGATACATCCACACGCGGCAGTCTTTGAGCCATTCGGCCTTTGCATTTTTCTCTAAATCCAAAGCGGCTAAGACGGCATCGGTGCATTTCTTGTGGGTTCCGTGTGGGTCGGCTAAGTCGCCGGCTACATAAATCTGATGGGGTTTCACCTCTTGCAAGAACTTTCTTACAATCTGCACATCCTTTTCGGTCATGGGATTCTTTTCGATCTTTCCGCTCTCATAGAAAGGAAGGTCGAGGAAATGCACATGGTCTAAAGGAATGTGGTTGAAGGTGCAGGCCGTGCGCGCTTCGCCTCTTCTGATTAAGCCTTTGAGCGTGAGGACGTCTCTCGTGTCTAAATCGCCCTCCTTCTTGTTCTTGAAGAAGTCTTTAATCTCGTTATATTTTTCAGAGATAGCTTTGTCTTTAGAATTGCCGAAGAGTTGGTTGAAGCCATTGATGAAGTGCATGAAGCGTGTTACTTCTTCGTCGCCTACAGCGATGTTGCCGCTGGTTTCATAGGCAATGTGCACGTCGTGTTTTTGACTTACCAAGCGTTGCAGTGTTCCGCCCATGGAGATGACGTCATCATCGGGGTGGGGAGAGAACACAATCACACGTTTGGGATAGGGCGTTGCGCGCTCGGGACGATAGGTGTCATCGGCATTTGGCTTGCCTCCGGGCCAACCTGTGATGGTGTGTTGTAGGTCGTTGAATATTTTGATATTCGCATTGTAGGCCGAACCATAGAGTGCGAGGAGTTCGCTCAAACCATTCTCATTGTAGTCCTTATTCGTTAGTTTTAAGATGGGTTTTTGAGTTTTCTCGCAGAGCCAAACCACGGCCGAGCGTACTAATTTGTCATTCCATTGGCAGGATGTGACCAACCAAGGATGCTTGATGCGGGTGAGTTGTGAGGCAGCGGGCAGGTCGATGACCATTTTGGCGTTGTTATGGGTCTGCAAGAACGATGCAGGAACGCTGTCGCTAATCTTACCTTCAACAATTTCCTTCACCATCTTGGCTTTCTCATCACCCCAAACCGTGATGAAGATTTCTTTAGCTTGGAAGATGGTTCCGATGCCCATTGTGATGCAACAGGGCGGAACTTGTTCGCCGCTGGCAAAACTGTTGGTCATTTCTTCGCGCGAAAGGTTGTCGATGAGAATGAGGCGTGAAACAGAAGAAAGGCCGGAACCGGGTTCGTTTGCACCGATGTTTCCGCTGCGGCCAATGCCAAAGAGTGCAATGTCTAAGCCGCCAAATGTGCTGATGCGCTGTTCGTAGAGGCGGCAATAGCCTAAGACTGCATCTTGACTGATGGTGCCATCGGGTGAGAAGATGTTTTGTGGTTCGATGTCTACGTGGTCCAAAAACATCTTTTTGAGCTGAGAAATGCTCGTGCAGTTGCTATTCTTCGTGAGCGGATAATATTCATATCCATTGAAGACAACAACGTTTTTGAAGCTCAAGCCTGCTTTATGTTTTTTCACCAACTCGTCGTAAACGGGACGGAGCGATGTGCCTGTTCCCAAGGCCATGACGCAGAACTTTCCTTCTTTCTCTTTGTCGCGGATGGTTGCCTCGATGGCATTGGCAATGCTTTTGGCACCTTCTTCAATGGAGACGTGAATGTCGGTTGTGATTTTCTCCATGCGTGTAATTTCAGAACGCTCGAGAATGTTCTTGGGGTTGTAGAGCTCTTGTGGAATTTTGTTGAGCACAATTTGTGAGCTTAAATTCAATCTTACCATTTCTTATTCGTTTTAATTGATTTGTCTTTTTAATTATACCTTTTCTATATCCTTGAAGTAGCGATAGGTGCTTACCTTCAATTCGGCAACCGCTTGCTCGTCGGTCACGATGATGCTATGCGGATGGGTCTGCAAGGCGCTGATGGTCCATTGCTGCGTTACAGGACCTTCGATGGCAGCTTGCAGTGCGCGTGCTTTGCCATAGCCATTGCATAGGATGAGCACCTCTTTGGCTTCCATCACGGTGCCCACACCAACGGTGAGTGCATAGGCCGGCACTTTCTCAGGGTCGTTGTCGAAGAAACGTGAGTTTGCAATGCGTGTGTCGGTAGTGAGTGTCTTCACACGTGTGTGCGAATTGAGCGAAGAGAAAGGTTCATTAAATGCAATGTGCCCGTCGGGACCGATGCCACCGATGAATAGGTTGATGCCGCCAACTTCGCGAATGGCACGTTCGTAGGCTTCGCATTCAGCTTGCAGATTGGTTGCATTTCCGTTTAAGATATGAATATTTTCAGCAGGGCAATCAATGTGGTCGAAGAGGTTGCGGTGCATAAAAGCATGATAGCTTTCGGGATGTGTTTCGGGCAACCCCACGTATTCATCCATGTTAAAGGTGATGACATGCTTGAATGATACTTCGCCAGCCTGATAGGCTTTCACGAGTTCGGCATACATACCTTCGGGTGATGAGCCTGTCGGTAGGCCTAAAACAAAGGGATGCTTAGCTGAAGGCTGATACTTGTTGATGGTGTCAATCACGTAACGTGCGGCCCATTTAGACAAATTGTCGTAATTTGATTGGATAATTACTCTCATATCGATTTTACTTTTATGATTAATATTCTTTGTTTATGATGCGAAAAGCAATGTGATCGCTGTAACAAGCTCACTCTAATTGCTATTCGTTTGCAAAGGAATAAAAAAAAACTCGACTAATAGTTTTCCTGATAGAAGTATTTCCTATCCAAACAGAATGGTTTTTGATATATGTCAAATGAAGTAATGGGCGCAGTAGACGTAGTGTAAACTCAGTAGACGAGAAGTTTTATTGATCTATTGATGGAGGTGTGGCGTTTAGAAAACCTTGTTGGTGAAGCGCTTTGAGCAGTCCTTTGCTGAACGCTTCGTTGTCGGTTTTGGTGTAGCGAATGTCGGTATAGACCTGTGCTAAAGTTTCTTTATGATTGATGGTCACAAAGTCTTGATTGGCAGGCAACGCCTCTTTCTCGGCATAGCAGTCGTCAATACGTTGTGGTGTGTAGTCAGCATAATGGCCGTTGTGTACGATTGCACGCAGTGGCAGTCGGTCGGTTTGTTCGGGTGTTTCGGCCGGCCAACCTAACGTGATGGTGGCAATGGGGAAGACTAATGCAGGAAGTTGCAGTGTGTTGATGATGGCTTCAGCCGAATAGAGCGTTGTTCCAAGGAAGCACGTGCCAAGTCCTGCTGCTTCGGCGAGGTTGCAAAAGGTTTGAGTGTAGAGCAAAGCATCTGTTGCTCCATTGAGGAACGAAAGGAAATTGTCATAGCCTGGTGTGGCTTTACGCTGTTCGGCCCAGCGCGTTGTACGACGATAATCAGCACAGATGGTGAGTACCACGGGTGCTTGTGTCACCATGGGCTGATTGAAATGTGCGGGCGCTAAGGCTTGTTTCTCCGCAGCGTCGCGCGTGATGACAACACTATAGAGTTGCAAATTACCCATGGTGGGTGTGCGTTCTGCTGTTTCGAGCAACTGATGAAGTAGTTCGTTGCTTACGGGTTGTGTGGAATATTGACGGATGGTGCATCGATTTTGTATATCTTTCATATCTTCTTTATTTTGTTTGCTTTGCACAAAGTTACAGCTTTTTCAATGGCATGCCGTCGACCTTTATACATTTTTTGCTACTTTTGTAGGCTCAAGTATTCATATAATGTGAAAAGGGAATGAAAGATTTTGCGGCCATAGATTTCGAGACTGCCAATTTTGAGCGGTGCAGTGTGTGTTCTGTTGGCGTAGTTGTGGTGCGTGGTGGCGAACTTGTCGATAGTTTTTATTCGCTCATCCAGCCCGAACCTAATTATTACACCTACCGTTGTACGGCGGTACACGGACTTACTTGCTGCGACACCGACGATGCACCTGTGTTTAGCGAAGTGTGGAAGCAGGTAGCACCCTACATTCAAGGTTTGCCGCTTGTGGCGCATAACAGCGCATTTGACGAAGGATGTTTGCGTGCGGTGTTCAAGGTTTATGGCATGGATTATCCCGATTATCAGTTTTACGACACGCTCAGAGCTGCCCGACGAGCCTATCCCGAGCTGCCCAATCATCAGCTTCACACTGTGGCACGCGTCTGTGGTTACGAGCTAAAGAACCACCACCATGCATTGGCTGATGCTAAATTTGCAAATATGCTATCATTTTCTTAACTTTGTAGCAAAATTATAAATATGAAAGCAGTAGGATATATTCGTGTGTCAACTGACCACCAAGACCTTAGTAGGCAAAAGTCTCTAATAAGACAATATTGCAAAAAAAATAATTATCTCCTAACTGAGATAATTGGGGAAAAAGTATCAGGTGCAAAAGAAGATAGAAAGAGTATCGCCAAATTATTAAGTTTAGAAAATTCATGTGCTGACATATTGGTCGTTTCCGAATTATCAAGGCTTTCTCGTGAAGATGATTATACGAAGATCTTGTTTATTGTAAATGAAATGCTAAAAGGTGGCATTAATGTTGTTTTTTTAGACGAAGAAAATAAAGTTTATAAAGCAGGGAAGAGCTTAGACGTTGTTGAAATTATAACTCTTGTAATTGGTGCAAAAACAGCAGCTGATGAGAGAATGAAAATTGCAACCCGAATGAAAACAGGTAAAACCACTAAAATACAAATAGAACCTTATATGTACACTGGTGGAATAGCCCCTTATGGATATAAAGTTGTGGATAATCCACAATATCATGGTCAAACAGATAATATTCCTGCCAAGCGTCTTATAACAGAAGATGAAGGCCAAATGTGCAATGTTAGGTTAGTGTTTCAGATGGTACTTAATGGTACTACTCTTAGGGATATTGCAG
>ERZ772945.1765-NODE-1765-length-14580-cov-3.847298_pt1 | contig 14580 bp, 20 predicted proteins | sample MGYA00511681_ERZ772945 | MGnify/ENA primary metagenome ERZ772945 (study PRJEB29015, sample SAMEA2737943) | human oral metagenome | biome: human oral; feature: human-associated habitat; material: dental | place: China | collected 2143 ...
TTTAAAATTGTTAAAAAACGAATATTCTGGTATTATAATAAAAAAATATATGGAATCAAAATATCCTGATGATATAGTTTCAAATAGATCACATCCTTTAGTATCATACTTATTAATGGGTGCAAGAACAAAAATAGATTATGCATCACATGGATGGTGGAGTGCAGAAATAATAGAACTTTGGAATAAGTATATAGGAGAAAATACGGCTAAAACAAAGGAAGAACTAAGAATATATTTAGAAACTGTAAAAAAAGATGGATCAGGTTTCGAAAAATTAAAAAAAGAACAATGGAAAGAATATGTTGAATTAATTAAAAACTATATAAAGAAACCTAATACTATGTTTGATTTCTATAGTGAAAAAATATTATCAATGTGGACAGAAACTACATTTCAATCAATATGGACAAATGATGTTATGTTTAGGATGAAAATATATGATGCAGATGTTTTAGGAAGAACTGCAAAAGAATTATATTTTGGTAATACAAGAGAAATATATCAAGAATATTGTAAAGCATTAATAATTTTAATATATTTTGGGGCTTTTATAGAAATACTTAATAATAGAAAGATTATTAAAGATGGTGAAGAAAAATATAATGTAGATAATAGATTTGTAAATATGGAAAAATTATATTTAGCTATAATATTTTTAGGGGGATTTACATTTCATATATTATGGGAAGCAAAATCAAGATATATAATCCCATATGTAATAATATTATTTCCACTTACAACAGGTTTAATAGATGTTATAATTAATAATAAGATTGTTAATAAAATTAAACTATTAAATCCATATATAAAAGAAAAAGAAGATAAGAGAAATAATAATTGAGATACAAAAGAAAGTAAAAGTGTAATTAAAAGGAAAATAAGTTATCAAATAGGAGAGTACTATGAAGAATTTTGAAAAATTATCAATTGTTGTCCCTTGTTATAATGAAGAAGAAACAATTATGCTATTTTTTGAAGAAGTGGAAAAATATAAGAAAAAAATAGGGTTGAAATTAGAATACATATTTGTAAATGATGGATCAAAAGATAATACATTAAATGTATTAAAAAAATTATATAGCAAAAATAAGGATTCTGTAAAATATATATCTTTTTCTAGAAATTTTGGGAAAGAATCAGCAATGCTTGCAGGGCTAAAAGAGTCAACAGGTGATTTAATAACAATAATGGATGTTGATCTTCAAGATCCACCAGAAATAATACCTGAAATGATAAAAAAAATGAAAAAGGAAAATTTAGATTGTGTAGGTAGTAGAAGAACAACAAGAAAAGGTGAACCACCAATAAGAAGTTTCTTTGCTAGAAAGTTTTATCAGATTATAAACAAAATAAGTGATACAGAAATGGTAGATGGTGTTAGAGATTTTAGACTTATGAAAAGGAAAATGGTAGATGCTATTTTAGAAGTAGGAGAATATAATAGATTTTCTAAAGGAATATTTAGCTGGGTAGGATTTAAAACAGCATATGTTGAATATGAAAATAGAGAAAGAGTAGCAGGACAAACAACATGGTCATTCTTTAAATTATTTAAATATTCAATAGATGGAATAATAAATTTCTCAGAAATGCCACTAAATCTTGCAATAATGTTAGGACTTACAATATGTACATTAACAATATTTTTCTTGATATTTGTAGTTGTAAGGACAGCAATTTATCGGAAACCCAACATCACGGATGGACTTCAATGATGAGTGTTATACTTTTAACCTCAGGAATTCAACTATTATGTATAGGAATACTTCGGAAGATATATTCGGAAAGATATTTTTAGAAACAAAGAAAAGACCTATATATATAATATCAGAAACAGAGAAAGATGAGGAAAATTAATAAAAAATGAATAAAATAATAGGAAATATAAAAAAGTGTTTTAATAAAAATATTAAAAAAAGTATATTTATTATATCATTAGCAATATCGATGGTTTTAACATATATAGTAAACATTAAAATAGATATCCCACAAAATAGGGTATATACAGATACAGATGGTATAGTTTCATTAATAGCAATATTTGCAATTAATTATGGAACATTTTCATTGTTATATATAAGAAAACATTTACAAGATAATAAAGAAAAATTAAAAAGATTTAAAATAACAACAACTATAACAGGACTTATAATAGGTTTTTGTATAGTTTTACGGAATATTATCTGAAACAATATTTTTAACAATACCAGTTAGTATTGGTAAAAAATTAGTATTATATATTTTTGCACAATATATAGCATATTCATATATAGTAAAAAATGTTGTAAGTTTAATATTTTATGGATTAGAAAATTTAGAAATAACAAATAATAGAAAAGAAAATAATGAAGTAAATAAAAAGACTAGAAAGATAAACTTATTTGATGGAAGTTGGAAATCATTTTTAATAACAACATTAATATTATTTATATGTTGGATACCTACACTTTTAGCAAGATATCCCGGAGCATTTTCAACAGATAATTTTGAACAATTAATACAACATTATTCAGGAACATATTATAATGCACATCCTATACTACATTCTGTATATTTAATAAATGTAGTACTTTTAGGAAATTTCTTATTTGGATCACATACACATGGAATAGCATTATATTCGATTTTACAAATGCTTTATACAGCACTTGCAATTAGTTATACAATAAAAGTATTTGCAGATATGAAAATGAACAAAATATTTAGTATTGTAATAATGTTATTTGCAATGTTCTATCCACCAATAGCACATCATACAATGATTGCACATAAAGACATATTATGTACTGTTGTTATAATTAATCTAATATTACAATTAGTAAAAATCGCTCAAGATTATTCAGGATATTTTTCTAAAAAGAGAAATATATTTAAATTTGCATTTTGGGTAACATTACCATTATTTTTAAGACATAATATATTTTATGCATATTTAATAGCATTACCTTTAATATTATTAATAATGGCATTTAATATAAAAGGAAAAGAAAAATTTAAATATATATTAATAGTATTTAGTATTTTTACAGTATCAATGGTATTTTATACAAAAACAATAGATTTTGTAATGAAAAGATATAATATAGCACCTGGAAGTAAGAGAGAATTTTATAGTATTCCAGCACAAATGCTTGGAAGACTTGCAACATTTAAAAAAGATGACTTAACAGATGAAGAAAAAGAATGGTTATTATTATGGTTTAAATCAGAATTTAAATCTGAAAATATACAAAAGTTTGATGATATTAGTAAGTTCTATTTACCAAAACTTGCAGATCCATTAAAAAATAGGATAAGTATAGATATTGTAGAAAATGAAGAATACAAGAAAAAAGCAATATCAAATTTTATAAAATTATTTAAGAAATATCCACAAGAAATGATAATGGGTGCATTAGTACATACAAACCTATATTATTATCCATATATGCCAGCACATATGCCACAAATACAAGTATCAAATGCTCATCACCCACATCAAGAACAAGCAGCACAAAAGATTAATGCTAAATTAGACAGAAAGATAGATAAAGCAGGAAGAATAGAAAATTATACAAATTATATATATTTAGCAAAAATACCAGTATTATCAATATTTGTTAATATAGGATATACAGTATATATTGTTATAATTTCAATGATGTATATAATCTATAGAAAGAAATATATTAAATTAATTATATTTATGCCACTTTTAGGAGTATATGCAACATGTCTATTATCACCAGTAGGAGGAGAAATACGTTATTTCTTACCAATGTATATAGGAGTATTAATAGGTCTTCCATTTGCAACAGAAAATAAAGATGGTAAATATGTAGAATAATAATTAAAACAGTATCAAAAATGATACTGTTTTTTATCTAAAAAGATAGTATTACAAAAATATAGAAATTTTAAATAAATATATAGTAAAAAATATATAAGTGATATACTTATATGTAAGTATAATGTAGTTTAAGGAGAATAAATTGAATAAAAGAAAAGGAATAACACTTTTAGCCCTTGTTATAACAATAGTAATAATGCTACTTTTAGCAGGTGTTGCAATTCAAATGACAATGGGAGAAAATGGACTTATAGCAAAATCTAATCAAGCTAAAAAAGAACAAGCAAAAGCAGAATTATTAGAAAATGCAAAATTAGGATATTTAAATTTAAAGACAAAAGCAATTGAAGAAAAAAGTCCTACACCTGAATATGAATCATTATTATCTACAAGTGAATTTTTAGACAAATATAATATTGTAGGTGATAATATAACAGATAAAAAAGGAAATGTAATAGAAGCAAAGCAAGAGATATTAAATACTTTAAAAATGCTTTATCCTAAAACAGATGGTAAGAAAACAGTAGGTGGTGTTGAGATACCAGAGTCTGATAAAGATAAGATGATATTTAAGTTAAAGATAAAAGAAAATGGTAAGTCAATTATATGGTGTAATATGGAAAATTATACAGGGCCATCAACGCCAATAAAAATCGATTATGGAGATGGTACAAAAGGTGAATTAACAGATTATTATTGGGGAAGTGGAAAGAGCTATAATAAAGGAGAGTATATTGTTAAGTTGGAAAATGTTGAAGTCTTTTCAATGGGGGCATTATATTCTTATCAAGAGGATGGATATGAAGTAGAATTATTACAATGGGGTAAGATAAAAACAACAGGTTATAAAAATATAACACTTCGAAATGTATCAATTATACATGAGCCAGAGCCAGCAGATACAATAGTAGAATATAGGAATGGACAGTTTAGTGAAATTCCAGAAAATTTATTTGAAAATAAGAAAGATAGTAAATATGTAAGTATGTTTAGAGATTGTAATAATTTGACAGATATACCAGTAAATTTATTTAAGAATTGTATTAATGTAGAGAGTTTTGATGATACATTCTTTAGATGTGCCAATTTAACAAATATACCAGAAGACTTATTTAAGTATAATATTAATTTAAAAAATGTTAATTATACATTTAGTGAATGTTCTAAACTTACAAATATACCGGAAAATTTATTTAAATATAATGTTAATTTAAAGAGTGCACGTAGTACATTTAAAAAATGTTCTAAATTAGAAAATATACCAGAAAATTTATTTAAATATAATACTAATTTAGAATATATGAATGAAATATTTTCAGAATGTACAGAATTAACTAATATTCCAAGTAGGTTAATAAGTAATAATAGTCAGTTAAAAGAGGTAGAGAATATGTTTGCAGGTTGTAAAAAAATAATAGATATACCAACAAATATAATTCAAGATGGAATCAAACTTAAAGAAAGAGGAGGTAGAGTTTGGAGAATGTTTAAAGGTTGTACAGCGGCAAATAATTATTCAATTATACCAGATGATTTAAAATAAAAAAAGAATGAATTCATTTAAGGATTCATTCTTTTTACATATAATTATCATCATCATATACTTTCATAGTATAGTCAAGTTTTGCAGGAAGTATTGGATCAGATGCAAGAACAAATATGTCTGTTGCAAGAATATCTTTGTTTAAAATTATTTGCTTATTTTTGTTAAGATTATTTTTTTCAAAACTTGCTACAGATATTATGATGTCTATATTAGGATTTGCTCTTGCAATTGTAGATATAAGTTCTTTTCCTTTATGGTTAAAACCAAGAACTCTTACATATGGAATAGTTGATTTAGCAATTTGCATATCTTTTTTAGTTATATTTAAAAGTATAGATACAAGTATTCTTCTAATCTTACTTTCTGTAAAACGTTTACTTTTAATGTTTGCGATTAATTCTTCTAAGTTACTAGATATATAACTTGCTTTTTTAATACGATTTTCAAGTCCTTCTGTAACATCAGATATATTTTTAAGTGTAGATATATCCATATCCCTTATCTTATAAAATAGTATTTGTTCAAAAGGTTTAAGACTAGTTATATTTACATTTGATATATTTTCTCTAATTAAATCATATACATATTCTGGAACAGAATTTGAATAATTTTCACCATTTAAGATGGCTTCTCTTATTCTAGAACCACTAGCAAAAGAAGAAAGGTTTGGTGAAAAATGTCCTTCACCATTTCTTTGAATTGTAATTGCAGTAACTTCAAAATTTTGCCTTTTTATTTGTTTTATATATTCAATACCAAGGACATTATTTGGTTCATCTAAGATCTTAGCATATTCAGAACTTTTTAGATAAAGCATTGTAGCTTCTGCTAATGCTTTAGGATATGATAAACCAGAAGATAAAGCATTTTCTAGATAATATAATAATTCATCAGGTTCTTCTAAGAATAGGTCTGCAAGAGTTTCAAGTTTTTGAATATCACCGAGAAGAAGAACCAAAAGATAGGACATTAACTATTTTTAATTCTTTTAAAAGACGGATTGCACCATATGCAAAATCTTCAGCAGATGAGTTTGAAAATATTGTTGGAAGTTCTATAACAAGATCAACCCCACCTTTTATAGCCATCTCTGCACGTTTCCACTTATCTAAAAGAGCAGGTTCTCCGGCGTTGTACAAAATTACCACTCATTATTGCAATAGTATGACTTGCACCAGCTATTTCCTTACTTTCTAATAGATGGTATAGGTGTCCATTATGAAACGGATTATATTCACAAATAATTCCCAAAATATTTGTATTAAGTTCCATGCTAAAAATAATTTTCTCCTTTCTTTAAAAATTTTTAGTCCTAAATTATATATAACTTTTAATATGATATATCTTATGATATCATAGAAATGGTTATAAATAAAGAGAAAAAGAAAGTAGGAGCTAAAGAAATAGATGAAATTAGAAGATTTTAATTATAATTTACCAAAAGAATTAATAGCACAAACACCATATTTAAAAAGAGATGAAGCAAGACTTTTAGTAGTAGGAAAAGATAAAGAAAATTTTGAAGACAAAAAGTTTAGTGATGTTTTAGAATATATGCAAAAAGGTGATGTTTTAGTTTTAAATGAAACAAAAGTAATACCTGCAAGACTATATGGAAAAAAAGTAACAGGAGCATTTATAGAAATATTATTACTTAAAAATTTAGAAGAAGATATATGGGAAGCAATGGTAAGACCAGGAGCTAAATTAAAAGTTGGAGCAAAGGCATATTTTTTTGAAAAAGATTTAGAAAAGGCAGATATATCAGAAAATATATTAGAAGCAGAAATTTTAGATATATTAGAAGATGGATTAAGAAAAGTAAGATTTAAATATGATGGAATATTTAATGAAATATTAGATAAGATAGGAACAATGCCACTTCCACCATATATAACAGAAAGGCTAGAAAAAGAAGAAAGTTATCAAACAGTATATGCTAAAAATTTAGGGTCTGCAGCAGCACCAACAGCAGGACTTCATTTTACAGAAGAACTTTTAAAAAAAGCAGAAGAAAAAGGAGTAAATATAGCTAAGATAACATTACATGTAGGACTTCGGAACATTTAGACCTGTTAAAGTAGAAAATATTTTAGAACATAATATGCATACAGAATATTATGAGGTAAGCAAAGAAGCAGAAGAGATTATAAACAAGGGGAAAAGAGAAGGTAAGAAAATAATAGCTGTTGGAACAACAAGTGTAAGAACATTAGAAACAGTAGCAGATGAAAATGGATTTGTAAAAGCAGGAAATGGTAATACAAATATATTTATATATCCAGGATATAACTTTAAATGTGTAGATAAGATAATAACAAATTTCCATCTTCCAGAATCAACCCTTATAATGCTTGTATCTGCATTTTTAGGAAGAGATAAAACACTTAAAGCATATAATTATGCAGTAGATAAAAGATATAAGTTTTTTAGTTTCCGGAGATGCAATGATAATATTTTAATTGTTGTATTTTTACTAAATATAAAAATATATACAAAAGAAATATAATGTGCTAAATTGTACATATAATGATGAGTTAATTAAAGGAGATAAAGATAAATATGAAAATAGTAAAAATAATATGTATAGTAATATTAGTAGTTGTTTTAGGATTTTTATCATATTTAGGATATGAATATATTACAAATAAGAGAGATATAATAGGGATAAATAAAATTTTAGGGAAAAGGCTAGAAGATAGAGGACCAGTACCACATGAAAATCCTGAATCAGATCATGAAAGAGAAAATACACCAAATGTAAATAATAAGAAAGTGTATAAGAAAGTAGATGGAGTTGAAATCTTAGAAGAAGATAAAGAGAAAATGATTATAAGGGTAGAAGTAAAAAAAGGAACAAAAAAACAAAGAACAATAAAAATTACAGCATCTGCAGGAACAAAATTTGAAAAATATGACACAAATACTATTGTAGATTTTGGAGATGGAAAAGGAAAAGTAGCTCTAAAAGATAATTACTATAGTTCTAAAAATGATACACCATATTATGGAGTAGAAAGAGAACTAAAAGAAGGTGTATATATTATAAAAATAGAAAACCCAAGTAATATAGAATATAATTCACTTAAAAAGATGTTAAATAATCCAGAAAAAGATGTAGAAGAATCTTTAGAAAATCAAAACACAATAAAAAATACAATATTAAATTTTGGAAAGAATATGGAATACCCTACAGTTATAGGTAAAAAATCTGATGATGAACCAGTATCACTTAGTAGATATATTGGTATAGATGATATTAAAGATAGTATAGTTACAAATAACAAAGGTGATGTTGTATTTATGTATTCTAAGTTCTTATTAGGTGGCAAGAAAAATGAAAAAGACACAACAAAAGAATTAACAAAAAATGCACCACATGTAGAGATACATTATTCAAATAATAATGAAGAATAGGATAGCAAATAAATTAAATAAAATATCATAAAAAGTTGATACGGCAATTATTTTAGTATAAGTAATTGTCGCATTGTTCCGTTAAAAGAGAATGTATTATTCCGTATATATTTATATTATTCCGATAATATGCTATAATATAATTATTGGAGGTAAGTAGTATGTATATGACAGTAAAAGAAACAGCTACAAGATGGAATATCTCAGATAGAAGAGTACGTATGCTTTGTATGTGTGGAAAAATAAAAGGGGCATATAAGGAAGGAAGAGAATGGAAGATTCCACAGGATGCTAAAAAACCAGAAGATGGAAGATATAGCAAAGAAGAAAATATTTTAGAAGAAATAGAAGAAAAGAAAAAACAGCTAGAAAAGAGAAGACCTTTAACTGAAGGAGAATTAAAAAGGATAACAGAAGAATTTGTAGTAGAATATACATATAATTCTAATGCAATAGAAGGAAATACAATAACATTAAGAGAAACAGATTTAGTTTTAAAAGGTATTACTATAGATAAAAAGCCGCTTAAAGAACATCTTGAATTAATAGGACATAAAGAAGCATTTGACTATATTTGTGAGCTTGTAAAAGATAATATAAAAATAAGTGAAAAGATTATAAAAGAGGTTCATTATTTGGTACTTGCAGATAAAAGGCAAGATAGAGGAGTATATAGGAAAATACCTGTAAAAATAATGGGAGCAAAACATGAACCAATAAGTCCATATCTTATAGAACCTGAAATTAAAAAATTAATTAAAGAATATAATAAGAGTAATGAAAATATAATAAAAAAACTTGCTAAATTTCATCTAGATTTTGAAGCAATCCATCCATTTATAGATGGAAATGGAAGAACAGGAAGACTTCTTGTAAATTTAGAACTAATGAAAAATGGATATCCACCAATTGATATAAAATTTACAGATAGAATAGAATATTATAAAGCTTTTGATGAATATCATGTAAATAATAATATTGGTGCAATGGAAAATTTACTTGCAAGATATATAAAAGAAAGATTAGACATGTATTTAAATATGTTAAAATAGAATTACGTATATGTATTGATTGATAATTATTTGAAAATATGTTAATATATAATGTATAGTAAAGATTTAAGGAGATAATATGATAATAGAACCAACAACATCACAATTAATGGAAAAAGTTCCAGATAAATTTGAACTTATACTTACAGTAGCAAAAAGAGCAAGAGAATTACGTGGAGGTAAAGATAGACTTACAATATTTGACCATCCAAATAATTTAACAGTAGCGGCAGAAGAAGTAAAAGAAGGATTAGTAAAACCTGCATATAAGAAAAATATAATTTCATATTAATTAAATATAAAAAAAGCGAAAACAAGGGGAAGCTAATGATTGTAATATTATCAGGAGTATCAGGAGCAGGAAAAGATACAATAAAAAGAATATTAATGGGAAAAGATGGAAGAATTAAAACTCTTCCATCTTATACTACAAGAGACAAAAGAATAAATGAAGTAGAAGGAGAAAATTATTATTATGTATCAAAAGAAAAATTTAAAGAAATGATAGATAGTAATGAATTTTATGAATATTCTGTGCATCATGGAAATTATTATGGGACAAATAAGAAATTATTAAATGAAAGAATAAAAAATAATATTGTTTTAAAAGATATAGATGTAAACGGAACAGAAGACTTACTTAAAATATTTAGAGGAACAGAGATTAAGATAATATCTATATTTTTAAATATATCTAAAGAGGAAATGCTTAGAAGATTAGAAAATAGAGATGATAAGCTAAAACAAGAAGAAATAGAGCTTAGAATGAATAGATATGATTATGAGATGAATCATATAGGTATATATGACTATGTTATAAAAAACTATGATGCAGAAAAAACATCAAATATAATATTAGATATTATAAAAAGGGAACAGGAGCAATAAAAATTGTATATAGAAGTAATACTGAATAATAAGGTAAAAATATTAAATAGAACTTTTGACTATATTGTACCAGAACATATGAAAGACGGTTTAAATATAGGTTCAAGAGTTCTTGTTCCATTTGGTAGAAGTACAAAAGATGCATATGTTATAGGCTTTAAAGATAAGTCTGATTTTGAATGTAAGGAAATTTTAGAAGTACTTACAACAGAAGAAATTTCAGAAGAAAAACTAGCACTTGCTAAAATAATGAGCAAAAGATATTTTTGTAATCTATCGGAATGTATAAAACTTATGCTAAATCCTAAAACTAATACAAAAAATATTGATAATATAATGAAAAATAAGATGAAAAATATTGTTGTACTTGCAGAAAACTATAGGGAGATTTTGGAAAGTACAAAACTAAATAAAGGTCAAAAAGAAATTATTACATATTTAGAAAGCTTAAATGAAAATAATAGTGAAAACAGTACAATTGAACTTAAAGATTTAAATGAAAAATTTTCTACATCAAGAGTTTCACTCCTTATACGAAAAGGGATACTTAAAAAAGAATTTGAAGAAGTAAAATTTGAAGAATATAATTTCTGGGATGAAGAACTTGAAGAAGAGGAAAAAAGAGCAAAAGAAAGTAAAGAAAAATCAGGAAAAAAAACAGAAATTGTCTTAAATGAAGAACAACAAGAGGTATATGATAAGTTTAAAAGTATTATAGATGAAGAGGTATTTTCAGAAGAATTACTATATGGTGTAACAGGTTCACGGAAAAACAGAGATATATTTAAGAATAATAAAAGATGTACTTGATATGGGAAGAAATGCAATTGTACTTGTTCCAGAAATAGCACTTACTCCACAAACTGTAAGAAGATTTGTGGAAAGATTCCGGAAAAACAAACATTTCCATACTTCATAGTAATTTAGGTGATAGAAGAAGATATGAAGAATGGAATAGGATAAAAAGAGGAGATGCAAGAATTGTTATAGGGACAAGGTCGGGAATATTTGCACCGATAGATAATGTTGGAGTAATAGTAATAGATGAAGAACATGATATGTCATATCAATCAGAAAATATTCCTAAATATGATGCAAAAGAAATCGCAAGATATATTGCAAAAACATATGGAAGCCTCCTTATTTTAGGAAGTGCAACACCAATAATAACAACATATTATAGGGCAAATAGTCGGTATTATAGGGATGAATAGGCTAACAAAAAGAGTACAAAATATAACAATGCCAGAAGTTAAGATAATAGACTTAAGCAAAGAAAAAGATATAATTTCAGAAGAACTAAAAGTTCTTATACAAGATAGGATAGATAAAAGAGAACAAACAATATTATTTTTAAATAGAAGAGGATACTCAGCACTTAGTGTATGCACAAACTGTCGGAGATACTATAAAATGTAAGAGATGTAATATAACACTTACATATCACAAACACGATAACAAGTATAAGTGTCATTATTGTGGATATACAGAAATAAGAGAAAATAATAAGTGCAAAAATTGTGAAACAGGTGAATATAAGCAGATAGGAATTGGAACAGAAAGTTTAGAAGAAAAGATAAAAGAAATGTTTCCAACAGCAACAACAATTAGAATGGATTTAGATACAACAAAACATAAAGTATCACATGAGGAAATATTAAAAAAATTTAATGATGAAAATATAAATATACTTATAGGGACACAGATGATAACAAAAGGACATCATTTTCCTAATGTAACATTATCTGCAGTAATCCTAGCAGACAGTATGATAAATTTTGAAAGCTATAGGGCAGGAGAAGTTGCATATCAAAATATTGTACAGGTAATTCGGTAGATCTGGTAGAGAAAAGAAAGGACTTCGGAGTAATACAAACATATTCTAAAGATGATAGTATTATAAACTTTGCGAAAGAAAATAATTATGAAGAAATGTATGAAACAGAAAATATTATAAGAAAAGCATTAAATTACCCACCATATATGGATATGTTACAAGTAAGAATACTTTCATATAATGAAGAAAAGGTAAAAAAAGTAGCAAGAAAATTAAAGCTAACATTTGATAAGATGAAAGAAGAGCTACTAGAAAAACAAAGAGAAATTTTAGAAAATATGAATATTGATGAAGATATAAGAAAAAGAAGAATAATAGAAGACAATATATTAAAACTAAAAAATATGAGAATATATGATGAAGTTCCATTTAGAATAGATAAGATTATGAACCAATATTATTGGAAGATAATTATAAAATGTAATTTAAATACATATATAGCAAAAGCTATAAGCTATGTTGTTGAAAAGATGGGAACAGATAAAGATCCACTTATATCTGTAGATTTAAATCCACAAAATATATAATCACAAATATATAATAGAGAAAAAATAGAATAAATAAAAAATATATCATATAATATTAGTATAATAATGTTATGGAGGTAGATATGGATTTAAAAAAGTTACAAAAAGAAATATATCAAAATAAAGTAGATAAAGGGTTTAATACAACAGATATAAATAAAGAATTTTGCCTATTATATGGAGAAGTAGGAGAAGCATATGATGCATATAGAAAAGGTAAAGATGATTTAGGAGAAGAACTTGCAGATATTGCTATATACTTACTAGGACTTTCTGAAATACTAGGGAAGGACTTAGAAGAAGAGATAAAAAACAAGTTTCAGATAAATAAGAATAGAAAATATAAAGATGTAAATGGTACAAAGATAAAGACAGAAGAGTAAGATAAAGATAAATGAGCAAAGAAAAAACACAGGAATTCCTGTGTTTTTGTAATATTATTAATTATATGGATATGATTAATTTGTTTAATTATTTTTTTTGATATATTCTTGTTAGGTTATTAATATTTCCTAAATAAAAATATATACCTAAAATATTAAACTCATTTTTCTTATCTTTTATTTCTTCAATTTTGACAAAAAAATTCAAAGTAATATTTTTAGTAGTATCAATTGATTTTATCCTGTAGTAATCTTTTAGTGAGATTAATTTAGAGTCAGCATTTAATAAGTTTTTAGCCTTAATAATATTTTGTGTTCTATCATTTTTTATAGTACCAAAGAAATAATCTTTTGTCTTTTTCTTTGGTACATAAATATTTAAAAGATGGTTATCGTAACTATAAAATAATAACACGTTATTTCCTAGCTCTAATGGTTTCTCTTTCAAACTTATGCACTTAAATATATTATTAATGTTTTGCAAGAGTAGTTCTGTTTTAAATAATTTTAATCTTTTAGATATTACTCTTACATAAAGATTATCCCGGTTAAATATATCTAGATGTATTTTGATGTTTTTGTTAATTCCATGATATATTTTAATTACTTTTGGTGATTTTATAATATAATGATTTCTTATCTTCATATTATCCTCCTAAATATTTAAATATGTTTTGATACTATATCCATAATAGAGATATACTGAATTAATAGTATAATCTTTATTTAACTTAATTAGAAAAATTAAATCATATAAATCATCAATTTTAAAAGATTTAATAAGTTTGTAATCTTTTAATTTAATTACTTTTGACTCATTATTAAACAAAGATTTTATTATAAATGTTTTAGAACTAAGGATAGATTCCTTATATCCTAAAAAGAATATTGGATTATTATTATCTCTAAACATAGAATTCGGGTAAAATATTATTGCACTTACAGTATTTAATAATGTATATACTAATAAATATCTGTTCATAAGTTTTATATACTTATTTGAATCCTGATTCAATCCAATACACAATGTAACATATAATGCAAAGAAAGATATTAGTTCTTTTATACAATCTGCTATTGATCCTTTATTTAATATAG
>ERZ772945.1773-NODE-1773-length-14514-cov-75.654125_pt1 | contig 14514 bp, 9 predicted proteins | sample MGYA00511681_ERZ772945 | MGnify/ENA primary metagenome ERZ772945 (study PRJEB29015, sample SAMEA2737943) | human oral metagenome | biome: human oral; feature: human-associated habitat; material: dental | place: China | collected 2143 ...
GCTCCGTCATCGAGGTCGTCAAGGGCGGTCTCATCCTCGATATCGGCCTGCGCGGCTTCCTGCCCGCCTCCCTGGTCGAGATGCGCCGCGTCCGCGATCTCCAGCCCTATGTCGGCCGTGAGCTCGAGGCCAAGATCATCGAGCTGGACAAGAACCGCAACAACGTGGTTCTCTCCCGCCGGGCCTACCTTGAGCAGACCCAGTCGGAAGTGCGCACCAGCTTCCTCCAGACCCTCCAGAAGGGGCAGATCCGCACCGGTGTGGTCTCCTCCATCGTCAACTTCGGCGCTTTCGTGGATCTGGGCGGCGTTGACGGGCTCGTCCACGTCTCCGAGCTGTCCTGGAAGCACATCGATCACCCCTCCGAGGTCGTCGAGGTCGGCCAGGAGGTGACCGTCGAGGTCCTCGACGTCGATTTCGATCGCGAGCGCGTCTCCCTGTCGCTCAAGGCGACGCAGGAGGACCCGTGGCAGGCCTTCGCCCGTACCCACGCCATCGGCCAGGTCGTCCCCGGCAAGGTCACCAAGCTCGTTCCCTTCGGCGCCTTCGTCCGCGTCGAAGACGGCATCGAGGGGCTCGTCCACATCTCCGAGCTCGCCCAGCGCCACGTCGAGGTGCCCGAGCAGGTCGCCAAGGTCGGCGACGAGGTCTTCGTCAAGGTCATCGACATCGATCTCGATCGTCGTCGCATTTCCCTGTCGCTCAAGCAGGCCAACGAGGGCGTCGACCCCAACTCCGAGGACTTCGACCCCTCGCTGTACGGCATGGCGGCCGAATACGACGAGAACGGCAACTACAAGTACCCCGAGGGCTTCGATCCGGAGACCAATGAGTGGCTCGAGGGCTTCGATGCCCAGCGCGAGGCCTGGGAGGCCGAGTACGCGGCCGCCCACGCCCGGTGGGAGGCCCACAAGGCTCAGGTCGCTCGGGCCATGGAGGAGGACACGGAGACCAGCGGGACCCCGTCCTCATCGGGCGGCACCTCCTACTCCTCGTCCGCTTCGGAGTCGACCGGCACTCTGGCCTCCGACGAGGCCCTGGCCGCTCTGCGCGAGAAGTTGACCGGCAACTGAGTCGGCGGGCTCATGACGGGATCCGCCCCGGCCTCGCGAGGGCTCGTTCACTGGCAGGTGGGCGGGCCCTCGCCCGTGTCGGGCGCGGTTGGTCGCATCACGGTCGCTGGTGTGCGAGGCTGGCGGGGGAGCAGGGCCGGGCACGGCGGACACGACTGATGAGCCGGGAGGGACGATGACCGCGTGGGACGAGCTCGCCGACCTGCTCGCCGACCCGGGGGATGTGTGCTCGCCCGCCGGTCAGACCCGCCTGTACGATGCGCTCGTCATCAGTCCGTCGGGGGATGAGCCGCAGGGGGAGCGCGCCGCCCGCCTCGCTGCGGCTCTCGCGACTGTGGACCGGGCCTGGCTCGCCGGTCTGGGGGAGGACCCCGTGCGCTCGCGCGAGGACATCGACCGGGCTGTTGACCGGTGCAGTCGGCTGCGGGCGGCGGGGGGACGTTCCATCCTGCCCCTGCGGTACGCGCGCGTGGAGTTGTGCACCTTCTTCGGGGAGCGCACCGATGCGCTCGAACAACTGCGCGTCGCCCGGCTGTTCTCCTTCGACGGCGTCGACGTTGGCGCGGCTCTGGCGGCGGCCCGAATGCACGACGACTTCTCCGGCATCATCCGCACCACGTCCGGGGTGGCCAGACGGCCCGAGGCCGACCCGGTGGGAACCGCCCGCAAACTGGCCGCCTCTCTTCTGCCTCTTCTCGCCCAGCGGCGCAGAGTCGAAGCCGAGGACGCGTTCATGTCGCTTCACTGGCTTGAGGTGCCGGGTTCGCTGCGTGCACGGGTCTGGGGCGACGAATTGGAGTACCTGGGGCTGTCCGGCCAGTGGGAGCGGGGGCTGGCGCTGCTGCGGCACACCGACCTGACCGGCGCAGGGGAGGAACTCACCGCTTGGGGGATGCTGAGCACGGCGATCGGGGCCAGCCTCGTCCTGCGCGAGGCCAACCGGGCCGGCTACGGATCGAACGCTCTGGGGTCGTCCATCAGCTGGTCCACCTCCTGGGGGGCGTCGCTGAGCGTCACCGGCTGGGACACGGTGGTTCACGCCTATGACGCCGTGACGGCCTTCGCCCGTGCGATCGGTGTGCGCTTCGACAAGCGCAACGGCAACAACGGCGTCTCCTACCGGGTGGAGTCGCGTATGGCCGGCGAGGCCGCCGGGCTGGCTGGCCGCTCTTACGGCACGGTGACCGGCACTGCGGTCGACGAGGACCGCTTGGATAAACGCGGAGCCCTGCTGGCCGAAGTTGACGAGCTGCTGGTCCTCGCCCGCGGGTACGGGCTGAGCTCGGTGCACGAGCGAGCCATGAGGACGGCCGAGACCGTCAGCCGGTCGCTTGAGCTCGCCACCGACGACACGCAGCTGGAGAGCGTCGTCGACTTGCGGATCGCCTTCGCCAGACTCCTGCTGGCGCTGGGTGCGGTCGAGCGTGCCGAACGCGAGTCCCTCGACACCGCCGAGCTGTGCCTGTCGCAGGGGTGGATCGAACTGGCGTGCGCGAGCCTGGCCACCGCCGCGCGGGCGGCGGACGCCCGCGGCGACCATGAGACAGCGCGGAATCACTGGCTCCGCGTGCGCGGGCAGATGGGGGATTGGGGGACGTCGCGGATCAGCCAGCGACTCACCGTCCTGACCGACGCCATCGCGGACCCCGAGACGAGCTGTTTCGCCCTGACGCTGCTGGCCGAGGTCACCGCCGAGACCGTCGCCGCGGAGCCCGCTCGCGCTTCTGCCGCGAAGGAGGCGTGCAGACGGGGTCGGGCCGAGCTCGACCGATGCAAGTCAGCTCCCGGTGGTCTCGTCGACCGGATCGCCGCAGTCGAGTGGGCTATCGCCCCCTATGGACGAGGGCGGTCCGGCCGACGACGCACCGGTGGCGATGAGACGATGGCCACCCCCGCCGCTGGTGACCAGGACAGAGCCGTCAACGGGTGAACGGCGCGCCCGGGCCCCGCGCCGCGTACGCCGCCACTGCCTCTCATGAAGAGGGCTCCACCACGGCGTGGATCATTCTCATCGTCTTCGGCTTGTTCGAGGCCGTCTGGGTCACGGCCATGAGCCGTTCGGAGGGTTTCACCCGCCTGCCCAGTTTCGTCTTCGCCGTGTCCTGCCTTATTTCCATGGGCGGCCTGGCGATCGCTCTCAAGGATATTCCGGTGGGTACCCGCTATGCCGTGCGGACCGCCGTCGGGGCCGCCACGACCGTCGCCTGGTGGCCACCGGGGCCGAGCTCGTCTTGCTCCCGTGGGCCCTCCTGCTCGCCGAACTCATGGCCCGCGTCGTGGGACTCAAGCTCACGCAGCCCCGTTGACGTCGACGGGCAAGCTCTGCTCGTGCGCCATGCATGTGACTGGCAGATGTCCGTAGGGCTAATCTCACCGCATGACGCGCATGCATGACGACCCGGGCGCGCGTGGCCGTGCCATGGCGGTCCAGGACGTAACCGGTGCGCCGGTGACGGTTCACATCACGGGTTTCGAACCTTTCGATGGAGCCGCGTCCAATGCCTCCTGGGATGCCGTGCGGTTCCTGCCCGAGATCATCGAGCTGGTGGGCGGCAGCGCCATCGTGACCCGGGAGCTCCTCCCGGTGACCTTCGCCGGAGCGGCCGCGGCCGGGTGCAGGGTTATTGAGCATGCGTGCCCCGACATCGTCGTGCACGTCGGACTCGGGACGCGGGCCCGCGAGGTGAGGCTGGAGACCACCGCTCGCAATACGACCGCTGCGCGCGCTGCCGACAACGCCGGGCGCACGCCCGCTGGGCGGCTCGTCCCCGGCGGCCCGTCGGAGCTGCGCGCCACGTGGCCGGCGGCGGCACTGGTGGGGCGACTGGGCGCGGCGGGCCTGCCGGTGGCCCGTTCGGATGACGCCGGCGACTACGTCTGCAATGCCACGTTCTACGCCTCCCTCGCCGCGAAAGCGCCCGCGAAGGACCGGCCCGTCATCGGGTTCGTGCATGTGCCGCCCGAGGAGGTTGTGCCCGCGCCGGCGGCCGCGCAGGTGCTCCGCGCGCTCATCGTCGAGCTCGCCGATCTGATCCGTCGCCGCCGCGCCTCCCGCGCCGGCCCGGGGCGATTGGCGGTGCCGCGCGGCAACCGGGTCCTGCGCGTGGGCCTGACCGGCGGCATTGGCGCGGGCAAGTCCGCGGCGGCGCGGCTGCTCGCGGCCCGCGGGGCTCGCGTCGTCGACGCCGACGTCATCGCCCGCGAGGTGGTGGAGCCGGGCACCCCCGGTCTGTCCGAAGTCGTCGAAGCCTTCGGGACCGCAGTCCTCACCGCGGACGGGGGCCTGGATCGGGCCGCGCTGGCCGCGCGGGTCTTCACCGACCCCCGCGCCCGCGCCGAGCTGGAGGCCATCACTCTGCCGAGGATCGCCCAGGCGGCGGCCCGGCGCATGGAGGAAGCGGGACCCGACGGCGTGGCCGTCTACGACGTTCCCCTCCTGATCGAGACGGGGACGGAGGACCTCTTCGACTGCGTCCTGGTTGTCGAAGCTCCCCTCACGGCCAGGCTGTCGCGGCTGGAGGAGCGGGGGCTATCGCGCCGGGAGGCCGGCAGTCGCATGGCCGGCCAGGTCGGTGATGAGGAGCGCCGGCGGGCGGCCGACGTCGTGCTCGTCAACAACGGCACCGAGCAGGACCTGGTCGATGGCGTGGACTGGCTGTGGGAGCATCGCGTCCGCGCCAACATCTCCGCCGGCGTTTCCGCCGGCATTGCATGAGCGTCGCGGGATCATTGCCGGCCGCGGGCACCGATCTGCTACCGTTACCCGCGGCTGTTCCATGAGGTCGGTCCCGTGCGACGGCCGGGTCACGGCGGCCCTCGCCGCCGGCTGTTCACCGGAGATCTTCGGAGGTCATCGTGCGCTATGTTCGAGATGTCTCCCGCCGGTCAGTACTCGCCCTCGGCTCCCTGACCTCGGCGGGCGCTCTGGCGGCCTGCGGCAACGGCCGCGGGGACAACGGCCGCGGAGGCGGCGGCTGGCGCCGGAACGGCAGGGCTTATAAGCCGGTCCTCTCCATCTACCCGGAAGCGGAGGCCGCCCTGGACGTCGCCCTGGCCTACGACGGGCAGCTGACCTACTGCTACCCGCAGCCCCGGCAGGAGGGGACCAGCGCGGTCTGGTCGGTCACCGCGGCCCCCGATGGCACGCTGACGGATCCGTCGGGGCGCACCTACCCGTCCCTGTTCTGGGAGGGCATCGCCGCCAAACCGTTCGAGCAGACCGAGGGCTTCGTCGTGACGCGGGATCGGGTCACGGGGCTGCTGGAGGACATGCTGGGCCTGCTGGGGCTCACGGACCGGGAGGCCGCTGAGTTCATCACCTTCTGGGCGCCGCGCATCGAGCAGCACGAGCGGTCCCTGCTCACCTTCGCCGCCGACCAGCATTCTCAAGTCGCCCGGTATACCTTCACCGACCCGGGCTCCGGCGCCTCGATCGTGCCGGACGTCTTCGTGCGCGTCTACCTCCTGGTCGGGGAGGTCCCCGACCAGGAGGTGCCTGAGCAGACGCTCGCCTCGGCCCCGCCGCGCACCGGCCTGACGGCCGTCGAATGGGGAGGCTCCGACCTGCGCGGCACCTGAGGTCTCGTGCTCTCCCCGACGCGGCCGAGACGGGCCGTTTCGCGCTCAGCCTCCCTATCTCGAGCAGGCGCGGACGGCCCGGATCCGGAATGCGGTGCCCGCGTCCCGGATGCGGAACGTCCGGCATGATCCTCAGTGAGCCGTCTGCGGACTCACCGTTGCCGTGACGACGCCTGACCGCATCCGACCGTCGGGGCCTCCGCCGCGTAGCCTTGGCGCATGCGTCCCGTCACCGATCTGCGCCGCGCCGACAAGCCGTTCGAGGTCATCAGCCCCTACCAGCCGTCCGGCGACCAGCCCACCGCGATTCGCGAGCTCGCCGAGCGGTTGGATGGGGGGGAGAAGGACGTCGTCCTGCTCGGGGCCACCGGCACCGGCAAGTCCGCCACCGCCGCCTGGCTGGTCGAGAAGGTGCAGCGCCCTACCCTCGTCATGGAGCCCAACAAGACTCTGGCTGCGCAGATGGCCGCCGAGTTCCGTGAGCTGCTGCCGAATAACGCGGTTGAGTACTTCGTGTCCTATTACGACTACTACCAGCCCGAGGCCTACGTTCCGCAGACGGACACCTTCATCGAGAAGGACTCTTCCATCAACGACGAGGTCGAGCGCCTGCGCCACTCCGCCACCAACTCCCTGCTGACCCGCCGTGACGTCGTCGTCGTCTCCTCGGTCTCGTGCATCTACGGCCTGGGTACGCCCCAGGAGTACGTCGACCGCATGACGCCGCTGTCCGTGGGCGAGCGGATCGACCGCGATGAACTCCTGCGCCGTTTCGTGGCCATGCAATACACGCGCAACGACGTCGATTTCACCCGCGGGACCTTCCGAGTACGGGGCGACACCGTCGAGATCATCCCCATGTACGAAGAGCTGGCCATCCGCATTGAGTTCTTCGGCGATGAGATCGAGTCCCTGGCGTCCCTGCATCCGGTGACCGGTGATGTCATCGACGCCACCGATCAGGTCTTCGTCTTCCCCGCCTCCCACTACGTCGCCGGCCCTGAACGCCTGGAGCGCGCCATCAGGGGTATCGAGGCGGAGCTGGCCGAGCGTCTGGCCGTCCTCGAGCGCGACGGCAAGCTGCTGGAGGCCCAGCGCCTGCGCATGCGCACAACCTACGACCTGGAGATGCTCGGCCAGATCGGCACGTGCTCGGGCGTGGAGAACTACTCCATGCATATCGATGGACGTTCCCCGGGCACCCCGCCCAACACGCTGCTCGACTACTTCCCAGAGGACTTCCTCCTGGTCATCGACGAGTCCCATGTCACCGTCCCGCAGATCGGTGCCATGCACGAGGGCGACGCCTCGCGCAAGCGCACGCTGATCGACCACGGCTTCCGCCTGCCCTCCGCCCTGGACAATCGTCCTCTGACCTTCGCCGAGTTCGAGGACCGGGTGGGTCAGACCGTCTACCTGTCCGCCACGCCCGGGGACTATGAGACGCAGCGCTCCGATGGCGTCGTCGAGCAGATCATTCGGCCCACCGGCCTGGTCGACCCCAAGATCGTCGTCAAGCCCACGCAGGGGCAGATCGACGATCTGCTGGAGGAGGTGCGCACTCGAGCGGACAAGGGCGAGAGGGTCCTCGTCACCACGCTGACCAAGCGCATGGCCGAGGATCTGACCACCTACTTGGTCGATCGCGGCGTGCGCGTGGAATACCTCCACTCCGACGTCGACACCCTGCGCCGCGTCGAGCTTCTGCGCGAGCTGCGGCTGGGCCGGTTCGACGTGCTGGTCGGCATCAATCTTCTGCGCGAGGGATTGGATCTTCCCGAAGTCTCGCTGGTGGCGATCCTCGATGCGGATAAGGAGGGCTTCCTGCGCTCATCGACCTCGCTCATTCAGACTGTCGGACGCGCCGCCCGCAATGTCTCCGGAGAGGTGCACATGTACGCCGACATCATCACCCCCGCCATGACCGAGGCCATCGAGGAGACCGAACGGCGTCGCGCCAAGCAGCTGGCCTATAACGATGCCCACGGGATCGACCCCCGGCCTCTGCGCAAGAAGATCGCCGATGTCACCGACATGCTGGCGCGCGAGGACGTAGACACCGCCGAGCTGTTGGCCGGCGGCTACCGCGGTCACGAGGAGCGGTCCGTGACCTCCCGCCGTAAGAAGGCGGCCGAGGCCACAGTCCGCTCCAGGCTCGCCGGAGCCGCCGAGAGCGATCTCGCCTCCCTCGTCGACGAGCTCACCGCTCAGATGCACGCGGCCGCTGAGAACCTTCACTTCGAACTCGCGGCCCGCCTGCGCGACGAGATCCAGGACCTGAAGAAGGAGCTGCGCGATATGCGCGCTACCGCCTGAACGAGTCGCTGCCGGCGGGGCCGGCGTGCGGGCCGCCGTAACGTGATCCATCTCCCGACGACGTGCCGACGCGGATCACAGCGCAACCCCCGTGCGTGTGCCACCATACGCTACGAGCCCTGGTGGTCCTGATCGCCGGGGCGTTGATTCTGTTCCCTGACGGCGCCCGTCCCCTGGTGGGCTCGCCGTGGAGAGGAGACGCCGGTGAGCGCCTCGTCCTTGACCACCTCGCAGGTTTCGGCCCCCGCACGCGCCGGGGTACCCGTCGCCTCCCAGCATCTCGCCGTACTCGGTGCGATCTGCCTGCTGTGCACCGCCGTACTCGTGCCCGATCGACCACCGGGCGCGTGGCTGTGGAATGCGGGTGCCGTTGTGCTGGCGTGCGCGCTCGTCTTCTCCCGCCGCCGTCAGCCCCATATCGACGACCGCGATCTCGACCGGATTCTCGGCGCCGGCGGACTGGCGAGCGCCGGCTGGATCGTGGCCCAGTGGGACGTCGCGTTCCACCCCGCGGCGGCCGTTCTCGCTGCGGTCTGCCTCGCGGCGGGAGTCCTGTTCTGGATGGTTGGCACTCGGGAGACCGGCTGGTTGGCCCCCTCCGTCCTGCCCGTCCTGCTGGGAACCAGACCGGCCCTGGCGGCTCCGATCCCCGGGGCGGTCGGCCTGACCGTCTGCCTGCTCGTGAGCATCGTCATAGCGTGGCGATGGGGACCCGCTCCCGTCGGGCAGCTCGATGCCCTGCCGCCTCTCAGGCTGGTCGTCCCCGCGGCCGCCGCCGTCGCCGTGCTCGTGGCCGCCAGGGGGTGGATCGCATGACGCTGACCGTCCAGCGCGCGGGGTCTCTGACCCTGCCGACGCCCGTGGAGGTCCGCGGCGACCGCGACCAGCTCATCGGCCTGTCCTGCTTCGGCCTGTCGGCGGCCGCGCCGGAGTACTCGGCCCGCGGCACGCTCGTGCGCTGGCAGAGGGTCCTTCTGGCTGGTGCGACCGCGGTCGTCCTGGCCGGGCTCGTACTGCGCCCCCGGGTCGCGGGGATCGTGCTCGTCGCCGTGGCGACGCTCGCCTACGTCACCGCCCTGACCTACCGGCTCATCCTCTTCCGTCTCGGCGCCCGCGGGGGCCGCATGGTGGCGGTTACCGATGAGGAGGCGCGCGCGGTGCCCGACGCTGCCCTGCCCGTCTACACCGTTCTCGTGCCGGTTTTCCACGAGCCGCTTCTGGCGGACCTCGTCGAGCGCCTGGAGACGCTGGACTACCCGCGCCACCTACTCGACATCCAGCTCCTCCTGGAGGCGGACGACGACGAGACCGCCGAAGCCGCTAAGACCCTTCAACCGCGTGATCACCTGGGGATTGTCTACGTGCCCTCCCGCGAGCCGCGCACCAAGCCCAAGGCGTGCAACTACGGCTTCTTGACCTCCGAAGGGCAGATGTGCACCATCTACGACGCTGAGGACGCCCCCGACCCGTTGCAGCTGCGGCGCGCCGTCGTAGCGATGAGGCGCCTGGGACCCGATTACGCCTGCGTGCAGGCCCGGCTCGGCTTCTACAACTCCGACCAGAATCTTCTGACCCGATGGTTCGCACTGGATTACGGCTCATGGTTCGCCAATATGCTCCCCGGGCTCGTCGCTCTGGGCGCCCCCGTGCCCCTGGGCGGGACCTCCAATCATTTCCGCGCCGACGTGCTGCGCGCGACGGGAGCCTGGGACCCGTGGAACGTCACCGAGGACGCCGATCTGGGCCTGCGGTTGCACCGCGCCGGCTACAAGGTCGGGGTGCTCGACTCGGTGACGCGGGAGGAGGCCAACTCCGATGCAATCAACTGGGTGCGTCAGCGCAGCCGCTGGTACAAGGGCTATGTCCAGACCTTTCTGGTGCATGCGCGCCGGCCTCGGCTCGTGACCGGCCAGCTGGGATGGCGCGGCATCGTCGGACTGGTCGTCTTCATCGCGGGGACGCCGCTGCTGTCCGCGCTCAACGGCTTCTTCTGGGCCCTGACTGTCATGTGGTTCACCTCCCACGACCCGACGCTTGCGGCCCTGTTCCCATCGGTCGTCTACTACCTCGGCATGATCTGCCTGGTGCTGGGTAACCTCGCCGTGCTCTACATGGGCGTCTTCACCGCCCGGCAGATGGAGCGCCCCGACCTTCTGCTGGCGGCCTTCCTTATGCCCCTGTACTGGGCGCTCATGTGGCTGGCGGCCCTCAAAGCCGTCATCCAGCTTGTGACCGCGCCCTCCTACTGGGAGAAGACCGCTCACGGTCTGAATCGGGCGCGGGTTCCGGCGGCCCCGATGGCGGGGCGAGTCGCATGACCGCCGCCGCCCTCCCCACAGGATCCGTCCTCACGACCTCGAGCGCCGGAGCACGAGCCGTCGCCGCCAGGCACGCGGCCCGCGACCGGGACGGTCGCGTCCAGCAGGTGCTCGCTCTGAGCGCACTCATGATGTATCTGACCGTGGCGGCGTGGCTGAGCGCTCACGACCTCGTCTTCCCCGATGCCATGAGCCGTGTCGCCAACGGCTACTATGTGCTGTTCAGCCGGGACCCGCACCTGGCCGCTATCGGCTTCGTGTGGAATCCTCTGCCGTCACTGCTCACCATGCCCCTGCTGCTGGCGACGCCGCTGTGGCCGGCGCTGGCCGGCCATGCCCTGGCCGGATGCATCGTCTCGTCGTTGTGCGGGGCCTACACCGTGGGCCGCTTCCACGGACTGACCCGTGATCTGGGGGCGGGGCCCGCGACCGCTGCCGCCCTGACGGTGCTCATGGCCGTTCACCCGCTGGTTCTGCTGTCGGCGGCGACCGGGGCCAGTGAGGCGATGCTGCTCGCCGTGTGCGTCTACACCGCACGTCATCTCCTGCGCTGGCTGCAGACGGACGACCCCTGGGCGCTGGTGCACGTGGGCCTGGGCACCGGGCTGGCCTATCTGGTGCGTTACGAGGCACTGGCCATCGGCGTGTCCGTCGGTCTGCTGGTGCTGTGCGTTTCGCTTCTGCGCGCCCGCCGTCGCAGCCGGCCGTGGACGGTGTCCCTGCTCGACGTGACTCTGGCGGTCACGCCGCTGGCCGCGACCTTCGCCCTGTGGTCCTTGGCGAGCAGGATCATCATGGGCTCGTGGCTGGAGACCTTCACCTCCCAGTACGGCAACTCCGCCCAGGTGGGGACGGCGCGGGAGACCATCGACGCCGTCACCGGCGGCACCGGCATGGGGCACGCTGCCGCTTATCTCCTGGCACAGCTGGTCCACACAGCGCCGCTGGCCCTGCCGCTGCTCCTCTTCGCCCTGGTGGCGGCCTGGGTGCGCGCGGACGCCCGGATCCTGGCTCCCACAGTCGTGCTGGGCGCCGTTCTGGGCTTTCAGGAGCTGACCTTCCTGTTCGGCATGTCCTTCGGATGGATGCGGTTCCAGATCGCCGCCGTGCCCCTGGGTCTGCTCGCGGCCGCCTGCCTGTGCGGGGCGGTGCGGTCGGCCGGGCTCCGTTCCGACGGGCACCGCCTCCCGGCCGCATTCGTCACGCTCCTGCTGGTCGCGGGTCTCACCATCGCCATGCCTCTGGCGTGGATCGGGGAGGCGGACCCCCTTCTGGCGCGCGAGGAGACGCTGGCGCGCGAGTCGGCCAGCGCGGGGCAGTACGTCATGACGGACCGTATCGCGTCGGATATCGACGCGATGAGCCTGCCCGACGGTTCGGTCGTCACCGACGTGGCCTACTCCTTCGCCGTCGTTCTGGCCAGTGACAGGCCCAAGCAATTCGTCATCACCCCCGACCGGGACTTCACCGTGGCCTTGAACGATCCAGGCGGGTACGGGGTCCGGTTCGCCCTGGTCACCTCCAGACAGGACTCCTCAGCGGACGCCGTGGCGACCCGCTACCCAGGCATCTTCGACGACGGCGGGGGTGTGGCCACCCTGGCCCGGCAGTGGCAGGACGACTCAGGATTCACCTGGCGTCTCTACCGATTCGACGACGAGACCCCGTCCGACTGATGGGCGGGGAGGCCCGTCCGGGGCGGGCTCGCGTCACGGCCCTGCTCCCCGGATTCGGCCGACGAGTAGCCGATGCCACAGCATTTGTTCTCGTCGGTCGAGTCCGGGGAGCGCTTGGGACGTTACACTCGCTATACACGTCATTATGCGGAGGGGAGTACTCCCACCAACGGCGACGTCGTCACCACGGCGGACCGGGTTTGTGAACGCCGGCCCCCGGCGTCGCAGGCCAGTATGACGGCCGCTACGGCGGCAGGAATTACGCGGCGGGAGGAGACCTCCGGTACCCGAGTCGTACCGGAGGTATCACCAGTGGATGCTGACGTCCTGAGATGGCCGGCCCCCGACGCCGTCATGCGAGGCGCTCCCGCGCCCGTCCCGCCCACGAGCGGGCGAGACGCTCGGCGCATTCGCTGTCGTGCCGAGCGCACCATGACGGCATTCCCGTTCCCGTGCGTCGGCGGCGCAGACGGCGTCCCCGCCGCCGACGGAGGGCCGCCCACTGGGGCCCGGCCGGTGCGGAACATCGCAGTCGCTCTCATTGCCGTTCCGCTGGTCCTGCGGCGACCGCGAGTCAAGCCCGGGCCGGCCCGGATCGGAGCCCCACCAGCACCCGGGTACGGTGCGGTCCCGTCAAGGAGCACGAGAACATGAGCGTCAGCCCCCTGGCCTGGCTCGCCCTGGCCATCATCGTCATGAGCCTGCTGACGATCGACTTCGTCGGCCATGCCCGCAATCCCCATCCGCCGTCCATGCGCGAGGCCACCGGCTGGACCATCGGGTACACCGCCCTGGCGACCGTCTACGGCCTGGCCATCTGGGCGAGCGCGGGAGGCATCTACGCGGCGGAGTTCTACGCCGGCTGGTTGACCGAGTGGTCCCTGAGCGTCGACAACCTCTTCGTCTTCATCCTCATCCTGTCCACCTTCCGTGTGCCGCGGAATTTCCAGCAGAAGGCGCTGCTGCTGGGCATCGCCACCGCCCTGGTTCTGCGCCTGGTCTTCATCCTGCTCGGCGCGGCCCTCATCGAACACTTCAGCTGGGTCTTCTACCTCTTCGGCGCGTTCCTCGTCTACACCGCCGTCAAACAGGTTGTCGACGCGCGCAAGGATGAGGACGAGGAGGAGGACGCCACCGCCTACGTCGACAACTCCGTGACCCGCTTCGTGCGAAGGCTGTTGCCCACGACTGACGGTTTCGTGGGCAACAGACTCATACACCGGCACGCCGGACGCACCATGATCACGCCCCTGCTCATCGTCATCGTCGCCCTGGGCAGCGCCGATCTCATGTTCGCCTTCGACTCCATCCCCGCCATCTTCGGCCTGACCAGCCAGCCCTTCCTCGTCTTCAGCGCCACCGCCTTCTCATTACTGGGCCTGCGACAGCTCTTCTTCCTCATCGACGGCCTGCTCGAGCGGCTCGTCTACCTGCCCTACGGCCTGGCCGTCATCCTGGGCTTCATCGGCTTCAAGCTCGTCAACCACGCCCTGCATGAGAACACGCTGCCCTTCGTCGCCGGTGGACGCCCCGTCACCGCCGTCCCCGAGCCTCCCACCGCGGTCTCGCTGGGACTGATCGTCGTCACACTCCTTCTCGTGGCCGTGGCCTCGCTCATCCGCACCCGGAGGCCTTCGTGAGCGCCCCGCGGGGGCGCGTCGAACGCCCCGGTCCCGCAGGTCCCGAAACGCCGGCGTCCAACGAGCTCCCGGGGCTCTCATCCGCGCAGGTCGCCGCACGCGTGCGCGAGGGGCGCACCAATGCCTATCGGGTGCGCACCTCCCGTTCCGTGATCGCGATCCTGCGCGCCAACGTCTTCACGGTCTTCAACGCCATCCTGGCGACCGCGCTCGTCCTCGTGCTCCTCGTGGGCAGGTGGCCCGACGCCCTGTTCGGCTTCGTGATGGTTCTCAACACCGCCACGGGCACGCTCGCCGAGGTGCGCTCCAAGCGCGCGCTCGACCGTCTCGCCGTCCTTCAGGCGCCTACTGCGTGCGCCGTGCGCGATGGGAGGGTCATCGAGATCGACGTGGCCGACATCGTCCTCGATGACGTCCTGCGTCTGCGCAGCGGGGATCAGGTGCCGGCCGACGCCACCGTCGTACGGGCTGACGGCCTGGAAGTCGACGAGTCCATCCTCACCGGCGAGTCGGTTCCCGTCCGGCCCCGTGCGGGCGAGCGGGTGATGTCGGGGACCACTGTGCTCGCGGGCACCGCCCTCGTGCGTGCCATGGCTGTGGGCGCCGACGCTTACGCCAACCGCTTGGCGAGCGAGGCCCGCCGCTACTCGGTGGTGACCTCCGAACTGCAGGCGGGCACCGACCGCGTTCTGCAGTGGATCTCCTGGGTGATCGTGCCCGTCGCTCTACTGCTGTTCTGGTCGCAGATGCGCGGGACGGCCATCAGCGCCGCCGCCGTCCCCGCGGGCCAGTGGCGCGCCGCCCTGGTCGCCTCCATCGCCGGGGTGGTCAGCATGGTGCCCCAGGGGCTCGTCCTGCTCACGAGCGTCAATTTCGCCACCGCTTCCCTGACTCTGGCCCGCCGTCGGGTGCT
>ERZ772945.1774-NODE-1774-length-14509-cov-51.638785_pt1 | contig 14509 bp, 17 predicted proteins | sample MGYA00511681_ERZ772945 | MGnify/ENA primary metagenome ERZ772945 (study PRJEB29015, sample SAMEA2737943) | human oral metagenome | biome: human oral; feature: human-associated habitat; material: dental | place: China | collected 2143 ...
CGACGACGAAGATGTTGAGCTGCGGCATCGTCCGCGCGAGGATGCCGAGCCCGACATTCGTCAAGAGGATCGCGAACGTGACGGGCATCGCGACCTTCATGCCCGTCAGAAAGACGCCCGAGACGAAATTCGACAGGATGAGCGGAAGCGAAAGGCTCGGCTGCATGGAAAGAAGCGGCAATGTCCGAAAGCTCTCGACGAGCGCGGCAATCAGCATGTGATGCCCATTGACGACGAGAAAGACGATGACGCTCAGATTATAAAGAAAACTTCCGATGAGCGGAATCTGCTGACCGGAAGTTGGATCCATGACATTGACCATCGCGAATCCCGCCTGCATATCCATGACCTTGCCGGCAAAATGGACGGCAGAAAACGCGATGTATGCCACGAAGCCGATGAGCCAGCCGATGAACAGCTCCGCGACGACGGCGGCGGCGTAGGGCAATAGTCCCGCAGGCGGTGCAGCCATGTCAATCGCGTCAATGACGGGAAAGAGCACGACGGAAAACGCCAGCGCCGTCCCCATGCGAAAATAGACCGGGATATTCATGCTGCCGAAGAATGGCGAGATGACGAATATGCCGCTGACCCGCGTGAGGAGCAGCAGGAAGACTGCCCAATGGTGTGCGAGGAGGTCGTAGAGATCCACTTTGGCGCCTCCTAGCTGATATACGAGGGCAGGTTCACGAGGATATTCGTCAGGTACTCGACCATGATGCGCAGCATCCACGGTCCGAATATCAGAATCGCAACGAACACGGCGATGATCTTCGGGATGAACGCGAGCGTCTGCTCCTGAATCGACGTCGTCGCCTGAAAGACACTGACGAGGAGACCGACGATTAGGCCGAGGCCGAGCATCGGTGCCGACACGAGCATGACAATCCAAAGGGCTTCCTGCCCGAGCTGAATGACGAGATCGCCTGACATGACATTCTCCCCTACTTAAAGCTGACGATGAGCGACTTGATCAAGAGATGCCAGCCGTCGACCATGACGAAGAGCAGGATCTTGAACGGGAGGGAGATCATGACGGGCGGCAGCATCATCATGCCCATCGACATCAGCGTGCTCGCCACGATCATGTCAATGACGATGAACGGAATGTAGATCAGAAAGCCGATCTGAAACGCCGTCTTGAGTTCGCTGATGAGAAATGCCGGTATCAGCGTGAAGGTCGAAACATCTTCCTGCGATTCCGGGCGCTCCGCATCGGAAAGGTTGACAAAAAGCGCGAGATCGGACTCGCGCGTCTGCTTGAACATGAACTCGCGAAGCGGCGCAACGGAATTTGCGAGCGCCTGCTCCTGCGTGATCTGCCCGGCGAGGTACGGCTGGATTCCCTGCTCGTTCGCCTCGCCCCAGTACGGCGCCATGATGTAAAACGTCAGAAAGAGCGAGAGTGCGATGACGACCTGGTTCGGCGGCACATTCTGCGTCGAGAGCGCGTTGCGCAAAAAGCCAATGACGACGACGATGCGGACGAACGACGTCGTCATGACGAGGATGGACGGCACGAGCGAGAGGATCGTCAGCACCGCCATGACCTGAAGCGTCACCGCGACATCCTGCGGCCCATTTGCCGAGCCGACATCCACACTCACCGACGGAATGAGCGGCGCTGCCTCAGCGGCATGCGGCAGCAGAAATGCTGCGAGCGTCGCGCCAAGCACGAGCGCCATGTTCCGATGAGCCAAGCAACTGCCACTCCCTCCAAATAGATTGAAACACATACCGCCGCTCACTTTCGGAAAAGGGGCGGCAATTTTCGTGCGAGCTCCGAGAGCGCGCCAAACTGCTGTGAGAACACGTCGGACTGAAATGGCGTACGCTCCGCCTCGCGCTCAAGCCTATCGATCTCCCGCACATCCGTGATCTCCGACAGCAGCGTGATGGAATGCTCCGTCACGCCGAGCAGATAAACGCGCCCTGCCATGGAAACCGTGCAGACAGAGCGCCCCGGGCCAAGCGGCAGGTGCGTCAGAATGCGCCCGCCTACGGCATTTCCCTGTTTAGCAAAATGACCGCCCAAAAACCTTGCCGCCAAGTACGCCATTCCTACCACAAAGGCAAAAACGACAAAGAGGCTGGCCAGGTAAGCAGCGGTCGACCACCAAGAAACCGAGGACGGGTGCGGATCTGTATTCTCATAGCCCGCAAGATACCCGCCCTGGGCAGCTTCCTCGGCTGCCCAAGCGGGCTCTACACAGAGCAAGACGAAAACAGCAACCAAAAAGCCCATCGACAGAAGCCGTTTCGTATTCATTAGCCTACTGCTTTGCGGACAGCCTCCAAGACGCGGTCGGCCTGGAACGGCTTGACGATGAAGTCGCGTGCGCCTGCCTGAATAGCCTCGATGACCATGGCCTGCTGACCCATGGCGCTGCACATGACGATCTTCGCGTTCGGATCGACCTTCTTGATCTCCTTGACCGCGCTGATGCCATCCATTTCCGGCATCGTGATGTCCATCGTGACGAGGTCTGGCTTGAGCTCCTGGTATTTCTCCAGCGCCTTCATGCCGTTTTCCGCCTCACCGACGATCTCATAGCCGTTCTTACCCAGAATATCCTTTACCATCATACGCATGAATGCAGCATCGTCGACGACCAATACGCGTGTTGCCATCTTAACATCTCTCCTTATGTACCATGAACTTAATTCAATAAACCAATAAACTGAATACACTTAGCCTGTTCGTAATTCATTATATAAGAAAAAGCATTGCGTTACAAGCCGTCTTTTAAGATGCCAGCTCGTTTAACAGGTGCATTTCCAAACAAACTTCCTAAGGAAGCGCTGATTAAATGAAGTTGCCCAGATTTGCATAGATGCGCTGTTCCTATCTAGGAGACAAACCACAGGCGTAGTGGTGCTACGCCGCGGATTTGTCGACGACGAGAGGAAAGTGCAGATGTGCGAAGATGGGTGGCTGAATGAATCAGTGCTTCCCTAAATTACTGCAGGCGCGCGGCGCGCTCTTCTGGGCTTGCAATCTCCGTGATGCGGACGCCGAAGTTCTCGTCGATGACGACGACCTCGCCCTTTGCGAGGAACTTGCCATTGACGTTGATGTCGACGGGCTCGCCCGCGAGCTTGTCGAGCTCGACGATAGAGCCGTTCGTCAACTCAAGGATGTCCTTGATGGACTTCTTCGTGCGGCCAAGCTCGACCGTGACCTGCAACGGAACGTCGAGGATGAGCCCGATATTCGCGTCGTTGACCTGCACGGGCTGCATATTGAGCGGCGTGAACTGTGCCGGCGATACGGGCACGCCCGTCGCGACGTGCGGCTGCGCGGGCATCCCATAGCCGGCCTGCGGCATCGGGGCAGCCTGTGGCATCGGGGCGGCAGGCGCAGGTGCGGGTGCTGCAGGAGCTGGCGCAGGCGCAGGTGCAGGCGCTGCCACGGGCTCCGGCTCTTCCGCCTTGCTGTTGTTCGTCAGCGACTCGACCATTTCCTTTGCGACATGGACAGGGAGGATTTGCATGATCTCGCTGTCGATCAGTCCGTCGACCTCCATGCGGAACGAAATGCGCACGATGGGCTCGTCGTTGCCGACGATCTCCGTGACCTTGTCCTCGCTGCCGAGATCGATCAGGTTGACGCGCGGCGGCGAGATGTCGATCTTCTCGTTGAACATCGTCGAGAGCGAGGTTGCGACCGCGCCCATCATCTGGTTCATCGACTCGCCGACGGCGCTCATCGCGATCTCGCTGATCTCAGGATCGGGATTCGAGCCGTCACCGCCCATCATGAGGTCGGCGATGATGCCCGCGTCCGACGCCTGGATTGCGAGGACGTTGTTCCCATCAATGCCGATTGTATAGCCGACCTCCACGATGAGGTACGGCATTGGGTACTGCTCCTTGATGATGCTCATCGTCGCGATTGAGACGGTCGGCGTCGTGATATTCACCTTATGTCCCAAGAGGACGGAAAGCGTCGTCGCGGCGCTGCCCATCGAGATATTGCCGATTTCCCCGAGCGCGTCCTTCTCCAAATCCGAGAGCACATCATCGAACTGAGATGCATCCGCGCCAGAGTCACCTGCAGGAGCATCGCCTGCCGCGTCCGCTGCTGCGTCACCGCCAGCCGCGCCGCCATTGAGCAGGGCGTCAATCTCCTCCTGCGAGATCATATCGTCACTCATCCGTTTCTTCATCTCCTTCATCTTCGTTTACGGTTCGCGTAATCTGGACTGCCAGCTTCTTGCCGGACGCGCCGGGACGGCAGTAGAACTTCGGGCGCTTGCCGACACGACAGAGGAGTTCGTCCTTTACATTCGTATCGAGCTGAAGCACATCGCCGAATCCCAGCGTCAGGAACTCATTGATCGTGATATTTATCGCGCCTATCTCAACGGTAAACGGCACTTTCGTGCGCTCAATCTTCTTCTGCAGGATCTTGACCTGCTCGGGATCATCGTCCTTTGAGACTGAAGCGGCAACCCAGAACGTCGTCGTGAGCTTCGACATAATCGGCTCCAGGACGAGGTACGGGATGCAGATGTTCATCATGCCCTCGATCTCGCCGACCTTTATCTGGATCGTGACGATGACGACCATGTCGCTCGGCGGGACGATCTGCGTGAACTGCGGGTTCGACTCCGTCGCCTCTATCGAGGGATTGAATGGGGCTACATTCGACCACGCCTCGCGGAAATACCCCATCGCCGTCTCGACGAAACGCTTCATCACGACTTCCTCGATCTCCGTCAGCGTGCGCGACTTGATGGCGGTCTTTCCCTCGCCGCCGAACACGCGGTCAATAAAGGCGAACGCGATGCCCGTATTGATCTCCATGATGATATTGCCCTTCAAGGGGGGCACGGCGAGCACGCTGATGACCGAGGGGTTGGCGAGCGACTGGATGAACTCCTGATACGTCAGCTGCTCGACGGACGCGACCTCTACGTTCACCACCGTGCGCAGATGCGTCGACAGGTAGGTGTTGAGCCCGCGCGAAAAACTCTCGTGCAGCATGAACAGCGTGCGGATCTGATCCTTTGAGAACTTGTCCGGCCGCTTGAAGTCATAGACCTTGACTTTTCGCTGCTCCTCATCCGCCTTGACTTCCTCTGCGGAAACCGATCCATCTGAGAGGGCGGATAAGAGCTTGTCTATCTCAGATTGGGACAGTACGTCTTCTGCCAATCTTCATCCTCCTTCCTTCGAGGTAATCGCCTCGGGGGTTACTGGAGCATGAAGCTCGTAATGTAGACATCGTAGACCGAGCCCTGCCCGAGCTTGTCGTTGAGCTCATCCTTGATGCGCTTCTTGAGCTGATCCTGCTTCGTCGCATCGAACTCGTCGAGCTTCGAGCTGCGAAGGATCTGGATCGTCGTGTCGAGGATCTTCGTCTCCGCCATCGGCTGCAGCTTGCCGTCAAGCATATTGTCCTTCTTGCCGGGGTTCATCTCAAGGACGATGCCCGCCTTCAGGAACTTGCCCGCCTTCTGCCCGCCGACATTGACGAGGATGCCTTCCTTTGCATCGCCGAGCTTGATGAACACGCCCGGGTCGTGATGATCGCTCACCGCCTCCTTACTGCCCGTGTCCGCCATCATCTTCGTCGTGACAAAGAACGAAATGCCGGCCGCGAGGACAAGCCCTACGAGCACGAGGACGACGACCAAGATGATCGGAGATTTCTTCTCCACTGGTGCCTGTGCTTCCCCTGCGTCCTTTTTCTCATCCGCCATAAAGTGATCCCTCCATATAATGTTACCTTAACCATTATACCAACTGTTTGGGAAATGTCTACCTGTAAAATTTATCAAAATTGATGGAGCGCCCGGCGGTACTTCATCACGCGGCGGACGATCTCATCCATCGGCTCATCGACGATGAGCTTCTTCCCGTTCGTCAGCGTGACGACCGTGTCCGGCGTTTCCTCTATCGTCTCAATGATTTCCGCATTCAGGATGAATTCTCCCTTTTGGTTCGTCTTTGAGTTGAACTTCGTCAGCATGATCATTTCTGTTGCATCTCCCCGTTATCGGAATGGAATCCTGTCTACACCTTTTATAGTTTCGTCAGACCTTCCGAATTTCCTTTATTTTTTTAGGCGAATCGAAAAATTTATTAAGCCAGTCACAAGAAAACAGCCTCCCCAAACGAGGAGGCTGCCACAAAAACCGCTTAACGCTTCATGCCGATGACGGTTTCAAGCATTTCGTCGTCGACCGTGATGATCTTCGAGTTCGACTGGAAGCCGCGCTGCGTGACGATCATATCGGAGAACTCGTTCGCGATGTCGACGTTCGACATCTCGAGCGCCGACGGCGTGATGGTCACGCCGAGATCCGATGCCGTCTTGACGTTTGCGACGCCGCTGTTGTTCGACTCCTGATAGAAGTTGCCGCCGAGCTTCGTGAGGCCGGAGGCGTTGTTGAACTGGGCGATGGCTACCTGCGCTTCGTTGCGCTTGACGCCGTTCGTGTACGTGCCCGTAATGATGCCCGACGCGTCGACGGAGACCTCCTTCAGCGTGCCTGCGGCATTGCCGTCGGCATCGGCCTTTTCTGTGTTGCTGCCGCTGTACTGCGTGAGCCTGGAAAGATTGACCGTCGCCGTCATCGACGAAAGCGGCGTCGCCGAGCCTGCGCTCGTAGAACCGGCGCCGTTCGTCAGCGTGATCGTCGGAGAGCCGGAGCCCGACACGAACTTGCCGCTGTAATCGAATTTCAGCGTGACAGGGGTCATGGCAAGCGTCGTGACCGAGCCGTCCGCCTCTTCGATTTCCGTCGTGCCAAGAGAGACCTGCCAAGTGTCATACGTATTTGGTGGCGTTGCAGTGCTCGGCGCCTTCTCAAAGTTCAGCAGGACCTTGTGCAGATTGCCGAGGCTGTCGTAGACATTCGCGATCGTCGTCATCGGGACGCTGTGCCCTGGGGCCGTCGCCGTAGCAGGCGTATACTTGACGTCCCTATTCTTCGCCGTGATGATCTGCGTCGTTCCGTCGGAAAGCGTCAGCGTCAGCGAGTGGATTGTCGTGCCGTCAACTGCCGTCGGCGCCGTCACCACATTGCCGTTCTGATCCTTCATCGACACGATCGTCGGGACGGAGGAATTGAGATTGCCGGAATAGGTAATATTCGACGTCGCCTTCGCATCCATCGCCTTGCCCGACGGGATTGTGATCGCCTCGGGCGTGCTCGCCGTGCTCAGTGTGCCGTTCGCGTCTGCCATCCAGCCCTGTACGAAGCCGCCGTTTCCGTGCATGACGTAGTTGCCGAGCGCATCAAAGGAGAAATTGCCGTCGCGCGTGTAGTAGGTGCCGCTGCTCGTCTTGACGACGAATAGCCCGTTGCCCGAAAGGGCGAGATCGGTGTTCTTGCCCGTCGACTGCGCGCTCGAATCCGTGAAGAGGAGGTCGGTCGAGGCGACGGAAACGCCAAGGCCGATCTGCTTCGGGTTCGTGCCGCCGAGGTTGCCCGTCGGGGCGGACGCGCCCGACTGCGTCTGCGAGAGCATATCGGCGAACGTCGCACGACTCGACTTGAAGCCGTTCGTATTGACGTTTGCGATATTGTTGCCGATGAGGTCCATGCGCGTCTGATGGGATTTCAGCCCCGAGACGGCAGAGAAAAGAGAACGCATCATAATGAATCTTCCTTTCCATTTAGAAGAAGTTATGATGCAGCAAGCGGAAGCCTTCTGTCGGTCGGGCTTCCCAGGATCTCCATTGGTCCAATCCTATAAAATTGCTGCACTGTCAATATTCGTAAAAATGTTTTCCCTGGCGCTTGTGCCGTCCATGGCGGTAATCACCGTCCGATTCGGAATGCTCACGATGAGCGCCGCGTCGCGCAGGTAAATCAGCGACTCGCGCGCGCCCTTTTCCGCCATTTTGCTCACCGCAGAGTCGAGCTGCGAAAGCTCACCCTCCGTGAAGCCGATGCCGCGCTCGTCTAGGCGCTCTGCGGCATGGCGCGAAAAAACGACCTTTTGCTGCTGCTCGTCGAGGAGCTTCGCAAATTCCGATTCTCTCCGCGCGGATTTTCGCTCCGCGGGAAGGGCTGGGGACGGGTTTTGATTTTGGATGGGCAGAAGCGGCCGTGTGTCAAGGCAAAGCCCTGCGCGCTGCATAGCCTGCTCCTTTCCGAACGGGCGGGCGCGTCAAGCGCCCGTCGCCGCGTCCTTTCCGATGCGGGAGATGTCGCTGATCTTGACCTTGTAGGACTTGCCGCCTGCCTCCGCGATCACAGTCGGCTGTCCGTCCGTGATGCTGACGCCCTTGACTTTTCCCTTAAAGGTCTGCGTCGTCGTCTTCACGTTGCCCTTTGCGTCCGTGACCGCCTTGCCGTCTGCGTCCGTGACGACCGTAGACGACGTCCACTGCACGTCCTTGTCGATCATCGAGCTCAGCTGCCCGACGAGCACGGACGTGTCGATGTTGCTGACAAGGCTGGACACCTTGGAGAGCGCTTCCGAGACGTTCGTCATCTGCTCGAGCGACGAGAACTGCGCGAGCTGTGACAGGTACTCGCTGTTGTCCTGCGGATCGAGCGGATCCTGGTACTGCATCTGCGTGACGAGCAGCTGCAAAAACGCATCCTTGCCGAGCGCATTGTTCGAACGCGAAGTTGCGCCAGAGAGCACGCTCCCCGCCGTCGAGGACGTGCTCGTCTTGCTGTACGTGTCCGCGTCATAGGTGACGCCGTTCACCGTGATGGTGTTGAGTGAGTTTGCCATAATGGCCTCCTTTTGCCGGAGAATCAGATTCGATAATCTACGCCCTGCGCGTCTTCCGTGCTCGCCGCCTGCGATCCCGCCGCTGCGAGTGCGTCCGCTTCATCCGCGTAGCTCTCTGCGTCCATGCCAAGGCTTCCCTGTGCGCCGCCGCCAGCGTGTCCCTGCTGGTTCTGGTACGCCTGCTGTCCCTGTCCTTGCGGCAGCTCGCTCCCCATCCCGGAGAACACCTCGACGCTGTCGACCTTGATGCCCTGATTGTTGAGATCCTGCCGGAGCTGCACGAGCGAGTTTTCAATCGCCGTGCGGACCTCTGCGTGCGGGCTGTGGAAGGAGGCGTTCACTGCTCCACTCTCCGTGACGGAAATCTTCAGCGTGAGCTCGCCGAGATGCTCGGGCTTTAGCTTGATGACCATTTCCGTGTCAGTCGCGTGGCGGATGAGACGCGCCTGGTCGACGATCTGGCGCGGGATGTCGTAGTCCGTCTGCGGCTGCGTCGGATTCGGGTTCGCGGTCTGTCCAGTGCCCGCAATCGTCTCATGGAGGGTCTGCTGGAAAGCGCTCTGCGCTGCCGCCGTGCCTGCCGCGTGCAGCATCTGTACGGGCTGCGCGTCCGTGCTCTGCACCGTGCGTATGCCCTGCAATTCGTGCGTGCGCGCCTCGCCTTTCCCCTGCTGCTCTGCGTTGCGGCGGTCCTGCTCTTTGCCCTGTGGCGTCTGCTCCTGCTCGCCTTGCGGGGCGTCCTGCGCGGCCTGCTGTGCCGTGACTTGCTGCGCTGCATCCTGCTGCGCCGCCTGCAGGGGCGTTGCCGCTTGTACTGCAGTCTGCGTGAGCTGCGTGGCATCCTGCTGGACGCTTGCGCCCGCCGCCACGCTGAGGGCGGGCTGTGCCTGCGTTGTCTCTGTGGCAATCGCCGCGTTCTGCTGCGCTCGTGCCACGTCCGCACCGCTTTCCTGCGGATCGCGCGTCATGCGGATTGCATTTCCCGCATGGGGCATGATCTGCGCGAGCGTCTGGACGTCTGTCCCGCTTCCTGCGAGCCCTGCCTCCAATGGTGTCGCCGCCTTCTGGCTCTTTGCCGTCTGCGCGGCCGTTCCATTTGCTGCAAGCTGCATTCCTTGCAGAAGATGAGTCCCTTCCTCCTGCTGCACCGACTGCTTTAGCTGATGACCGGAAAGCATAGCGAGAAAGTCACTGCTCTTTGCCTGCTGCGCCGCATCCTGCGGCACGAGGCTCTGCAGGCTGCCTTGTGGCGCGAGGCTCTGCAAGCTCGCCTGTGGCGCTTGCGCATCCTGTACAGACGCTTCTTCAACACTCTCGCTCTGCGCTGTTGACTTCGCATCGCCGGCACTCTGCACAGCAGCCGCTGCCGCGGCTTCGGCTGCAAGCACATTCTCTGCGCCATCCTGCTCCGCCATGGGCTTCTCGTCTGGAGCGTCCTGCTCCACGGCGTTCTTTGTGTCCGTTACATCCTTGTTCTCCTTGGCATCCCGTGTTCCTTGGGCTGCCTTGGCGTCCGATATGCTTTTCCCGTCCCTGGGATTTGCTGCAGCGCTCGCGCTCTGCGCGTCGCTCGCCTTGTCCTGCGCACGGCTCATCGCCGTGTCGAAGCCCGCATCCGTGCTCGCCTTTGCGCCTGCATTCGCCTTCGACGTGCGCACCGCTGACGCGGGCTGCGCCTTCGTACTCACGCGCGCTGCGATTGCAGGCTGAATGATATTTGCCATACGCTCACCTCCTTTCATTGTTTTATCGGATAAATCAAAGGCTTTCTTAAGCCCATAATGACAAGAAAACTTTCGCGGGCGCTGCCCGCGAAAGTTTTCGGTTCTCGTTATGGCGTTGGTGCATTCGGATCTGCGCCAGACTGTCCATCAGCGGGCGCCGTATCTGCGTTATCGCCTGCTGCCATCTGATCGGCCTGCATCTCCTTTTGGATGTCGGCCGCCGTCACCATTTTCTTTTTCGTTCCTTCGTAGAGCATCTGGGTCAGGCGCGCCGTCTTCGACGGCTCAAATTCCGTCAGGACCTTTGCCGCGTTGCTCTCGTCCATGCGCTGCAGGATGAGCAAAATGAGATCGTCGTCGAGCGAATCCATCGCCGCCGCCGCATCCTTCGGCTTCATCTGGTTGTAGAGGCGCGCGAGCTTTGAGACGCGTTTTTTCTCCGCCGCCTCGCGCTCCTTCATCTGCTTTTCGATTTCTTCCTTCGTGAGCGTCAGCTTTTTCGGCTTGTCCTTGCTCGCGTCCTGCGTGGCTGGCTTCACGTCCTCAATGGGCTTATTATCCATCTCGTCCTGCGTCGGGGCAGGCTTCACGAAGTACTCGCCGATGATGGGAAGCTTGTAGAGCCCGAGCGACTCATTCGCCGCCTGCGTGTCGAAGATGCGCAGGTAGATGCCTGCCGCAAATCCGCCGATGATGAGCACGAGCAGCAGGAATAAGATCAATAAGACCTTGACGACCTTCTTCCCCTTGCCCTGGCTTTCCTGTTCTTCCTCCATCGTCTTCCTCCTGCCTTACCTGTTCGATCAGCGGTAGATGTCGAGCACCTTGTTGACGTAGTTTTGTGTCTCGCGGTACGGTGGGACGCCGCCGTAGTCCTTGACGGCCTGCGGGCCTGCATTGTACGCGGCGACTGCTTTTCTCACATCGCCACCAAATGTATCGAGCATCTGCTTGATATACTTCGCGCCGCCCTCCACGTTCTCTTTCTCGTCGTAGGGATTGACGCCAAGGCCTGCCGCCGTGTCCGGCATGAGCTGCATGACGCCGATTGCGCCCGCTTCTGATACGGCGCTCTGGTTGCCGCCCGACTCGACCTCCGCAACGGCGGAAACGAGCTTCGGATCGACGCCGAACTTCGTCGACGCCTCGCGCACGAGGTCAGCAAGCGGCGCATCGGCAAGCGGCAGAGCCTCGCTCGTGGCAGGCGCAGTCTCTGCCTTCTGCGCGGCGCTCGGCGCAGCTGCCACGGTTGGTGCGTCCCCGTTTTTCCGGGCAGAATCTGCCTTCTGCGTTTCCGCTGCCTTCTTGATTTCCGTGTCGAGCTTCTTCTGGAAGTCCATTCCGGGAACGCCGCCCGGCATCCCGAACCGTTCCTGTATCGCGGCAATGCGCGCCTGCACGTGGCGCACCTCAGCAAAGTTTATCATCGTATCTCCCCTGCTTTCCTCGCCCGCATCGTCAGCTGCAGGCCAATCTCATCGAGCATCTTCTGCTCTTCGCGGAGCGCTTCTTCCTTGTATTCCTGGAGGCGCTTCTCGCGCAGCTGCTCAATGCTCTTTAGGTAGCTCATGACTTCCATCAGCGCTTTCAGCTTCTTTTGGCGCTCACCCTTCGTATGGAGAATCATGTCGTTTTGCATTTCAATCTGCTCGCGCTTCCACGCGAAGTACTGGTTGAACTGCATGAGGCGCAGCACGGTGACGCGCTTGCCCTCGCGCGAGATGGCTTCGTAGTCGCTCTGCCACTGCTGCAATTCGGCGAGGAGCATGCGCTTATGCGCGCGCTGGTCTTCGAGCTTTCGTGAGAGCTCGGCAAACTGCACCTCTATATCTTCTTTTTTCATGCGCGTGACTTTTAGGAGCGTTTCCAGTTGAAATTTGAATTTCTTCACGCAAGGCACTCCCTATTCTTCACGAGCCGGATATCGAAATCAGCTTCTGTTCCGTTTCCTCGTAGCCGTCGACCTCGTAGATGTCCTGGCAGAGGAAGTCGTTGATCCCGTCGATCTTCGCGATTGCCTCGTCGATCTTCGCGCTCGATCCCTTGACGTACGCGCCGATATGGATGAGGTCTTCCGCGTCGCGGTAGACGGCCATGAGCTGGCGCATCTGCTGCGCCGCCTTCAAGTGAGCGCTCGTCACGACCTCGTTCATCACGCGGCTCACGCTCGTCATGACGTCAATCGCGGGGAAGTGGTTCTGCGCCGCGATATGGCGTGAGAGGACGATATGGCCGTCGAGGATGCTGCGCACGGCATCGGCAATCGGTTCATTCATGTCGTCGCCGTCGACGAGCACCGTATAGATGCCCGTGATCGAGCCCTTCGCGCTCGTGCCCGCGCGCTCCAAGAGGCGCGGCAGCATGGCAAAGACGGACGGCGTGTAGCCACGCGTCGCCGGCGGCTCGCCAATCGTGAGCCCGACCTCGCGCTGCGCCATCGCAAAGCGCGTGACGGAGTCCATCATGAGGACGACCCTGCGCCCCTGGTCGCGGAAATACTCGGCGATTGCCGTCGCCGTCATCGCGCCCTTGATGCGCACGAGTGCGGGCTGGTCGCTCGTCGCGACGACGACGACGGAGCGGCGCATGCCCTCCTCGCCAAGGTCGCGCTCGATGAAGTCGCGCACCTCTCGCCCGCGCTCGCCGACGAGGGCAATGACGCTGATATCCGCCTCCGTATTGCGCGCGATCATCGAGAGCAGCGTCGACTTGCCGACGCCCGAGCCCGCCATAATGCCGATGCGCTGCCCCTCGCCCATCGTGATGAGCCCGTCAATGGCGCGCACGCCGACGTAGAGGTTCTCGTGGATGCGCGGGCGCGCGAGCGGGTCGGGCGGCGGCGCCTGCAGCGGGTACTCGTCATGCGAGAGGATTGGTCCCTTGCCGTCCATCGGATTCCCAAGCCCGTCGAGCACGCGCCCTAGGAGCTCGTCGCCGACTTTGACCTTCAGTGTCTTTTGTGCCGAGACGACCTCGCAGCCCGGCCCAATGCCCTGCATCTCGCCGATGGGCATGAGCATGACGTGCCCGTCGCGGAAGCCGACGACCTCCGCCGGGATGGGCGGAACGTTCGGGAAGTGCGAGCTGACATAGCAGAGCTCGCCGACGCTGACGGTCGGCCCCTCCGACTCGATGACGAGGCCGATGACCTGCGTCACCTTTCCCGTCAGCTTGACGGAAGTGCATCCCGCTATCGCGTCCTTGAACTTTTTCACATCGACCTGAAAGGGCTGCCCTTCTGCAACTGTATCCATCATAGCTTATACCATAACTTCCCTGACCGCCTGCCGGACGAGCTCGATCTGCGTCGCAAGGCGCGCGTCGACGCTGCCGCTCGGCGTCTCGATGACGCAGTCGCCGGGGCGAAGCCCTTCATCGGACTCGATGAAGAGCTCCGCATTCGCGCCGACGAGGAGGCTGCGGAACTCATCGCGTGCCATGAGCACGAGGTCGTAGGCGCCGGGCGCGACGCGAATCGTCAGCTCCTTTTGATCCTTGACCTTCAGCAGCGCCTCGCGCACGACGGGCAGGACGACCTGCGGCACGTCGATGAAGTGCTGCGGCAGGATCTTTTCGACGGCCGCCATCGCGATGGCGACGATGTCCTCCTCTGCCTGCTGGACATAGTCGCGCGTTGCGGCTCTGGCGTCGCGCAGGGTCTTTTCCGCCTTGGCATTCGTCTCCTTGATGAAGGCCTCCATCTCCGCGCGGACGAGCTTTTCGCCCTCCTCGCGCCCGAGGCGGATGCCTTCCTCATGGCCTTCCTTCTGCGCTTCCTCGCGCTCGGCATCGATCTCTCCTGCGACAGACTTCTTCATCTGCTCGCAGTCGGCCTCAGCTTCCTGCTGCATGATCTGGACGCGGATCTGCGCATCCCGCAGCATTTCATTCGCGCGGTCTTCTTTTGCGCGGATCTCCGCCATCATGTGCGCCTGCGCTTCCTCATCGAGGGCGGGCAGGGCTTCCTTTGGCTTTGGCGGCGGAGGCGGCGCCTCGATGGAGCGTGGATCTTCCTTCCAAAGGGCGCCCTTGATAACCTTAGACAATCATCTCGTCCCCATTTCCACGCGAAATGACGATCT
>ERZ772945.1775-NODE-1775-length-14497-cov-46.678715_pt1 | contig 14497 bp, 14 predicted proteins | sample MGYA00511681_ERZ772945 | MGnify/ENA primary metagenome ERZ772945 (study PRJEB29015, sample SAMEA2737943) | human oral metagenome | biome: human oral; feature: human-associated habitat; material: dental | place: China | collected 2143 ...
TGTACGTCTCGCTCGTGTCCTGCTGGCTGCGGACGATGCCGGAGTCATCGACGACGGGCGTAAACGTCTGCTTATCCGTCTGCTTGTCGTCGAAGTCGAGCTCGACGCTGATGCGCGCATACGCCTTTCCTTCGCCAAGCGCCTGGTCAAGGAGGCTCTGGACGCTCTTCTGGATGTTGTCCTGCACCTTCTTCGTCATCTCGAGCTGGGTGAGCGTGCGCGCGCCGACGCTCTTCTCATCCTGCTCGTCGGGGTCGTTCAGGATCTTGCCCGTCTCGTCGACGATCGTGATGTTTTCGGGCTGCAGTCCCTGGATGCTGTGCGCCGTGAGATTGACGATGCCTTTGATTTCCTTTTTCGTAATCTCGGCATTTGGCTTCAAGCGAAGCATGATGGACGCCGTCGCGGGCTTTTCATTCTTCTTGTAGAGGCTGTCTTCCGGCAGGACGATATGGACGCGCGCCTTCTCGACGGCATTGATCTGCTCGATTGTGCGCGTCAGCTCTCCTTGGAGCGCCTGCAGGTAATTGACCTTGTTCTGAAACTCCGTGACGCCAAGCTTGCTGTCATCGAAGATTTCAAATCCCTTCTGCCCGTGCGGCAGTCCTTTCGTCGCGAGGTCGAGACGCGCCGCGTGAACGTTCTTCGAGGGGACGAGTATCGTCGTCCCCTGCTTCGTCTCCTGCACCTCGTATGCGACCTTTGATTCTTTTAGCTGAGCCGCTACTTCACCGGCGTCCTTTGTCTCCATATTCGTAAACAGAGGCACCATATCCGGCTTGCTTCCATACCAAGCGCTGACGCCTAGTATGGCGATGAGCACGGCCAAAGCGGAGCCAAGCATGATGTAGCGCTGACGCTTGCTGAACTTCTGCCAGAGGTTCAGATACCGCTCTTTCCAGTCTCCCATGTTCTCCATCCCTTCAACGAATTAGTGATGCGGCGTATGCCCATCACACCTGCATACGCATGATTTCCTGATAAGCGGAAAGCGCGCGGTTGCGAACCTGAAGGGTGAGTTGTAGCGCGATATCCGCTTTCTGTGCCGCCACGACGACCTGCGAGATGTCCTCTATCTGCCCGGCAGCGAGGAGCGCGTTCTCGCGGTCTGAATCAAGCTGGAGCGCGTTCGTTTTGGCGAGCGCGTCCTTTAGATACGTCCCGAAGCTCTTTGCTTCTTCCTGTGGCAGAGTCTCCCCGAGATGGCTCTCGGCGCTCATTCGGACGGGGGTCATGCCCAGTGCTGCTATTTCCATGCCAATCTCCTATCCCGCTTACTTGCCAATCTCAAGCACCTTCATCGTCATCGCCTTCGCGGCGTTTATCGTCGTCGTATTTGCCTCGTAGGCACGCGACGCCGTGATCATGTCAACCATTTCCGTCACGATGTTGACGTTCGGGCGCTCGACGTAGCCATCGGCGTTCGCATCGGGGTGTCCGGGATCGTAGACGAGCGGCCCTTGCTCATTGTCGCTCTCGATGCGGACGGCGCGGACGCCCTCGCCCGTCGCCGTCTTCGTCGCCTTCTTCAGGAAGTTCTCAAAGGAGCTTCCGCCCGCCTCGCGCGGCTCGAATACGACAAAGCGGCGATGGTAAGCACCGCCCTCCTGCGTCCGCGTCGTGTTCGCGTTCGCGATATTATTGCTGATGACGTCCATGCGCAGGCGCTCCGCCGTAAGGCCGGACGCCGCCGCGTCAATTCCCAAAAACATGCTCATTTGCTCTCGCTCCCAGTATGTTCAGTATGCTGCTTAGCTCTGTCCGCTCGTGATGACGCTCTTGAGGCGCGTCACGTAGCCGCCGAGCTCCGTCGCCATCGCATTGTAATAGAGCTGATTCTTCGCCAGCCCTGCCATTTCAATATCCACATCGACGTTGTTCTTGTCGACGCGCATCGAGTCGTGTGTGTCCTCCTCGACGGTCGGCCTTGCCTGCCCGATCGGCGGCATGGGAAAATGGCGATCATGCGTGCGGATCATATCCATGCGCCCGCTGCCATCATCGAGCGCGAGCTCCTTTGCGAGCATATCCTCGAAGACCACCTCGCTGCGCTTGAAATTCGGCGTATTCACGTTCGCGATGTTGTTGCTGATGACTTCCTGCCGCAACGATGCCGCCGCGAGACCACGCGAGAGATAGCCTATCGTTGGGCCGTTTACAATCTGTTCCAGCACGCCAATCACACCTTTCGTCTGCTGCTATTTTACGATGCACTCTATTTTCGTCAAGGAAACTCAGTTATTAGTTTTCTACACGCTTTAGACAACTCCTCTAAATTCTATCACTTTTTTTATGTAATGAGAAGTTCATGCGCAGAATTTCCTAAAAAGATTTTAGCGCTCTGCAAAGAATCGAAGTGAATCTGCGCGCACGAATGCCCTCCCATTCTCCGGGGCATCACCGCAGGGGAGAATCGGAGGGCATTTTGATTGCATGGGGCGCAGTTCGCCCCTCGCTCAGTCGTCTTTGAGTTTCTGGACTTCGTCGAGCAAATATTCGTTGAGCACCTTGATATACGTGCCCTTCATGCCGAGCGACTTCGAGGAGATGACGCCTGCCGACTCGAATTTGCGCAGAGCGTTGACGATGACGGAGCGCGTGATCTTGACCTCGTCGGCAATCTTGGACGCGACGAGAAGCCCTTCGTTCGAGTCGAGCGCGGAGAGGATTGCGTAGGCCGCCTTTCGCTCGGAGAAGGAGAGCGTGTTGATGGCGATCTGGACGGTCGTCTTCTTGCGCATCTCAATCTCGATCTTCTGCGCGCGGTCGCGCAGCATCTCCATGCCGACGACGGTCGCGCCGTACTCGCAGAGCAGGAGATCGTCGTCGGTGAACGTCTCATCGTACTTCGCAACGATCAGCGTGCCGATGCGCTCGCCGACGCCATAGATCGGCACGATGGTCGTATTCTTGCCGTTGAACAGGCATTTCTGTTCCTCGTCGTAGGCACACATGCCCGTCTTGGAACGCAGGTTCGCATTCGTCTCGTCAAGGCGCATGAGCCATTTGACGTAGTGCGCGGGGAACACGCCCTGCTCAATGACCTTGTCGACCATGAGGTCGCACTCAAAGTCATCAATGAAGGCGTAGCCATAGATCTTGCCCTTTTGGTTCGTAATGTAAACATTTGCGCCAAGCACATTGCTAAGGACGCGGGAGATCCCATCGTACTCCACGGTCTCCGAGCGCTGAAGCAGGCGGTTGATCTTTCGCGTCTTTTCCAGCAGTGTTGCCATTGCCATCCTCTCCTTTGGTGCTAGAGAAACACGATATTGTTACGGATTTTTTCCAATTCTATTCTATCACACTTTTCTAAATCGTCATAGATGTTATAGAGAAATTTTTTCGCAAAAAGAGGATAAAATTAGAGAATAAATTGGGAGAGGTCGCGGCTGCCGGCGATGTCCTTGAGACGCGCGTCGACGTAGGCGGCATCGATGACGACGTTTTTATCCGCGAGCTCCGGCGCGTCGAAGCTGACTTCCTCGAGCAGCTTCTCCAGCAGCGTGTGGAGGCGGCGTGCGCCGATGTCCTCGGCCTGCTCGTTGACGCGCTCGGCGAGCTCAGCGATGCGGCTGATCGCGTCGGGCTTGAAGGCAATCGTCACGCCCTCCGTCGCGAGCAATGCCTCGTACTGCTTTAGGAGCGCGTTCTTCGGCTCGGTCAGGATCTTCTCGAAGTCCGCCTTGACGAGCGACTTCAGCTCGACGCGGATCGGGAAGCGTCCCTGCAGCTCCGGGATGAGGTCGGACGGCTTCGCCATGTGGAACGCGCCTGCCGCGATGAAAAGGATATGGTCGGTCTTCACCGGGCCGTATTTCGTCGAGACCTGCGAGCCCTCGACGATCGGCAGGATGTCGCGCTGCACGCCCTCGCGCGAGACGTCCGCGCCCGCGCTGCCATTCTTGACGGCGACCTTGTCGAGCTCGTCGAGGAATACTATTCCGCTGTACTCCGTGACGCGCAGCGCCTCCTCGGCGACGGCGTCCATGTCGATGAGCTTGCCCGCCTCCTCCTGCGCAAAGATCTTGCGCGCCTGCTCGACCGTGACCTTGCGCTTCTTGCGGTGCTTCGGCATGAGGCTGCCGATCATGTCCTGCAGGTTATCGCCCATCCCCTCGAGCGACGAGCCGGAGAACATTCCGACCATCGGCTTTGCGCTCTCCTCGACGTCGATCTCGATCATTTCCTTTTCGAGCTCGCCGGAGGCAAGGCGCTTCTTGACCCACTCGCGCCCCGCTTGGTACTTCGGCGGCTCTTCCTGCTTCTCCTCTTGCTCATTCTCGGCGCTGCCGAAGAGGCGGCCGAGCGGGTTCTGTGACTTCTTGCTCTCCGGGACGAGTACGCCGAGGATGCGCTCCTCTGCCAGCTCGTCCGCCTTTTCCCTGACGGCGTCCATGCGCTCGCGGCGCACCATGCGGACGGCGCTCTCCGCGAGGTCGCGCACGATGGACTCGACGTCACGGCCGACGTAGCCGACCTCGGTGAATTTCGTCGCCTCGACCTTGATGAACGGGGCGCGCACGAGGCGCGCGAGGCGGCGGGCAATCTCCGTTTTGCCGACGCCCGTCGAGCCGATCATCAGGATGTTCTTCGGAATGATGTCCTCCTTCATCGTGCCCGTAAGCTGGCGGGCGCGCCAGCGATTGCGCAGCGCGATTGCGACGGAGCGCTTCGCCTCGTCCTGCCCGACGATGTACTTGTCGAGCTCCGCGACGATCTCGCGCGGGGTCTGCTCATTGACGCCGATTGATTCCACCAAATTTTCGTTATCCATCACGCAAGCTCCTCCACCTTGATGTTATGATTCGTATAGACGCATATATCGGCAGCGATCGTCAGCGCTTCCTTTGCGATCTCTGCCGCCCCCATTTCCGTATGCGCCGAAAGGGCGCGCGCCGCTGCGAGCGCGTAGAAGCCGCCCGACCCAATCGCAGCCGTATCGCCGTCTGGCTCGATGACCTCGCCGTTACCCGACAGCATCAGAATATGATCCTTGTCCGCGACGAGAAGCAGGGCCTCGAGCTTGCGCAGCACGCGATCCGTGCGCCAGTCCTTCGCGAGGTCGACGGCGGCGCGCTGGAGGTTGCCGCTGCACTTTTCGAGCTTTTCCTCGAATTTCTCAAAGAGCGTGAATGCGTCGGCGACCGAGCCGGCGAAGCCCGCGAGCACCTTGCCGTGGTAGAGCGTCCGCACCTTGCGCGCCGTCGCCTTCATGATCGCCGCCTGTCCAAACGTGACCTGCCCGTCACCCGCAATGGCCGTCTTGCCGCCCTTACGGACGGCGCATATCGTCGTCGCGTGAAATTGTAATTGTGTTTCCATGATCTATATGACTCCTTTTCAGAGATGGGGGACGAAAGCGTCGATTGCTGCAAGCGCGCGCGCCGCGAGCATCGCCTTTTTTTCCTTCTTGCCGCGTATGCGCCTGCCACGCGCATCGCGCGTCACCACGGTCGGCAAAAGCCCAAAATTGACGTTCATCGGCTGGAAGGGCTTCGCCTCGCTCGTCGTGATGTAGTGCGCGAGCGCGCCGTGGCACGTCTCCTTTGGAAATACGAGCGGCTCTTTCCCCTCTGCTATGCGTGCGGCGTTTACACCTGCCATCAGTCCCGATGCCGCCGACTCGACGTAGCCCTCGACGCCCGTCATCTGCCCGGCGAAGAACAGTTGCTCCTCCCCACGGAACTGGAAGGTCGGCAAGAGGTGGCGCGGCGCGTTCAAAAATGTATTGCGGTGCATGACGCCGTAGCGCAGGAACTCCGCCTGCGCGAGCCCCGGTATCATCGAAAAGACGCGCCGCTGCTCGCCCCAGAGCAAATGTGTCTGAAAGCCGACGATGTTGTAGAGCGTCGCGGCCTTATTGTCCTGCCGCAGCTGCACGACTGCGTAGGGGCGCACGCACGTCTCAGGGTGCTCAAGCCCGACGGGCTTCAACGGTCCGTAGAGCAGCGTATCCTTTCCACGGCTCGCCATGACTTCGACTGGCATACAGCCCTCGAAGAACTGCTCTTTCTCAAAGGCCTTTGTCTTGGTCTTTTCCGCCGTCACGAGTGCTTCCCAAAACGCCTCGTACTCTTCCTTCGTCATGGGGCAGTTGATGTATGCCGCCTCGCCCTTGCCGTAGCGCGAGGCGCGGTACGCCTTCGTCATGTCGACGGTCTCCGCACTCACGATCGGCGCCGCCGCATCGTAGAAGTAAAGCGAGTCGCCGCCCGTGCGCCGCGCAATGTCCGCTGCGAGCGCGCCATCCGTCAGAGGACCGCTCGCGACAATCGTAATGCCATCGTCCGCAAGTGGGATTTCCTCTACTTCCTCATGCACGAGCGTGACATTCGGGTGATTCGTGACGCGCTCCGTGATGTAGGCGCTGAAGCCGTGGCGGTCGACGGCGAGCGCGCCGCCCGCTGGCACGCGCGTCGCGTCTGCCGCCTCCATGACGAGCGAGTGGAGGCGGCGCATCTCTTCCTTCAGGACGCCGACGGCGTTCTCCAGTCCCGCCCCGCGCAGGGAATTGCTGCAGACGAGCTCGGCAAAACCTGCCGTCTTGTGCGCAGGCGTCATCTTTTCGGGGCGCATTTCGTAGAGGCGCACGTGCGCGCCGCGCTCTGCCGCCTGCCACGCCGCCTCAGCGCCCGCAAGCCCCGCGCCGATAATCGTAATGTCCTTCATGCGTCCTTCTTCACTTTCCTGCCCGCCTTTGCGGCTTCGCCCTTCGTTTCTTTTGCCGATTTTGCCGCTTCCTTTGCCTCTTTTGCCGCGAGGCGCTGGCGGATCTTTTCAAGCTCCTTGTTGATCGGGTGATCCATGCGCGTCTCGCAGGCATCGTTGCTGCAGTAATTCATCGCGCGCCCGTTGCGGAAATGGTGCTGCAGGAGGAACGAGCCGCACTTCTCGCACGTCTTTTCCTGCGGCGTGTCCCACGTCGTATAGTCGCACGTCGGATAGTTCTCACAGCCGTAGAACGTGCGCCCGCGCCGCGTCCGCCGCTCGACGAGCTCGCCGCCGCACTTCGGGCACTTGACGCCCATCTTCTTTAAGATCGGCTTCGTATTGCGGCATTCGGGGAAGCCCGGGCAGGCGAGGAACTTGCCGTAGCGCCCCTGCTTGACGACCATCATGCGGCCGCAGTTCTCACACGGCACATCCGAGACCTCGACGGGAAGCTCGACGTGGCCGATTGCCTCGTCGGCTTTTTCAAGCGTCTCTTCAAACGGATCGTAAAACGCGCGCAGGAGCGCATTCTTCTCGACCTTGCCCTCTGCAATCTCATCGAGCTCATTTTCAAGATCTGCCGTGAATTTCACGTCGACAATCGTCTTGAAATAGGATTCGAGCATATCGACGACGATGAAGCCGAGCTCCGTCGGCTGGAAATGCTTGTCGACGCGCTGGACGTAGCCGCGCGCCTGTATCGTCTCAATGATCGGCGCATAAGTGCTCGGCCGCCCGATTTCCTTCTCCTCAAGCGTCTTGACGATGGACGCTTCGTTGTAGCGCGGAGGCGGCTCCGTGAAGTGCTGTTGCGGCTCGGGGCGGACGAGCGTCAAGGCGTCGCCTGCGGCGAGGTCGGGCAGGACGACGTCTTTCTCCTGCTTCGCCTTGTCGCTGCCCGTGTAGACGGCGGTGAAACCCGCAAAGCGGAGCTTCGAGCCGGCGGCGCGAAGGCGGCAGCGCGCGCCCGCTGCGATCTCGACGCTCATCGTGTCGTAGACGGCCGCCGTCATCTGGCTTGCGACGAAGCGCTGCCATACGAGCGCGTAGAGGCGAAGCTGATCGCGGCTCAGGTACTTCTCGACGCTCTCAGGCGTCAGAAGGACGCTCGTCGGGCGGATCGCCTCATGTGCGTCCTGCGCCTTCTTGCCCGCCGCATAGACATTTGCCGTCTTCGGCGCGTAGTCCGCGCCAAACGTACTGACGATATACGCCTTCGCCTCGCCCTGCGCGAGCTCCGAGATGCGCGTCGAGTCCGTGCGCATATAGGTGATGAGACCCGTCGCGCCGTGCCTGCCAAGGTCGAGTCCTTCGTAAAGCTGCTGGGCGAGCATCATCGTCTTGCGTGAGGTGAAGCCAAGCTTGCGCGCGGCGTCCTGCTGCAGGGAGCTCGTCGTAAACGGCGCGGAGGGCTTTCGCTTCCGCTCGCTCTTTTTGACCGCCTCGACACGAAGGTCTGCCGCCACGATTTCGGCGGCGATTTCCTTTGCCTCGCGTTCATTATGCAGGGCAAAATTCTTTCCGCCCTCCTCGCTGACGGCGAGCTTCTTGCCGTCCACGAGCGCGAGCTCCGCCGCGAACATCGGCGACTTATCCTTGCGGAGCTTCGCGCCAATCGTCCAGTACTCATCCGAATGGAACGCTTGGATCTCCTTCTCGCGGTCGCAGATGAGGCGCACCGTCACCGACTGCACGCGTCCCGCCGAAAGGCCTTTTCGTACCTTGCGCCAGAGGAGCGGCGAGAGCTTGTAGCCGACGATGCGGTCGAGCATACGGCGCGCCTGCTGGGCGTCGACCTGATCCATGTTGATGGCGCGCGCGTGCTTGACGGCCTCGCGGATGGCGGGCTTTGTGATCTCATTGAAGACGATGCGGCAGTGCTCCGCCGGGTCGAGTTCCAATAGGTGCGCGAGGTGCCACGCGATTGCCTCGCCCTCGCGGTCGGGGTCGCTTGCGAGAAAGACCTGCGCAGCGCCCTTCGCGTCTTTTTTCAGCGCGCGGATGAGATCGCCCTTGCCGCGTATATTGATGTACTTCGGCGCAAAGTCGTGCTCGACATCGATGCCGAACTGGCTCTTCGGCAGATCGCGCAAATGCCCCATCGAGGCGCGCACCATATATTTTTTGCCGAGATACTTCTCGATCGTCTTTGCCTTCGCCGGTGACTCGACGACGACGAGCGTCTTCTTCTTCTGCGGTTTCTTTACGCTTTTCTTCGCCTTGGCTTTCGGCTTTGCCGCGTTCTTTTCTTTTGTTGCAGCCAAAGTTTCACTCCCTCTCGGCACGCCGATACGCGTGCAGTTCATTTTCCACAACGATGCCCTTCATCTCCATCTGCAAGAGCAAAAAGGCGAGGTTCGGGATTTCCCCGTCAGGCAAGCTCATGAGGATCGCATCCATCGAAAGTGGATGGTCGAACGAGAGCACCTGATAGACCTTGCGCTCCTCGTCGGTGAGCCTCGCGCGCGCCTTTTTCAATTGCCCGCCCACGATGCCATAATCCTCCAGAATGTCCTGTGCGCGCGTCACGAGCTTTGCCCCCTGCTGGATGAGGTGGTGGCAGCCCTCGCTCGTCGCCGAGAGCACGCTCCCCGGCACGGCGTAAACCTCGCGCCCCTCAGAGAGCGCAAGCTCCGCCGTAATGAGCGAGCCCGAGCGGCGCGCCGCCTCGACGACGAGCGTGCCCGCCGAAAGCCCGCTGATGATACGGTTGCGCGCGGGGAAAAAGGCGGGCAGCGGCTGCGCGCCCGGCGCGTACTCCGAGATCACCGCGCCGCGCTCTGCGATCTCTTCGAGCAGACGGCGATTCTCGGCCGGGTAGGCGACGTCGATGCCGCAGCCGAGCACAGCGACCGTGCGCCCGTCCTTCGCCTTCAGCGCACCACGATGGGCGCGCGTGTCAATGCCGCGCGCCGCGCCGCTGACGACAGTCAGCCCCGCAGCGGCAAGCTTCTCGCCAAAGTCGAGCGCAAGCGCCTCCCCATAGCCCGAAAACTTCCGCGCCCCGACGATGCCGATACGCACCGCGTCGCTTTGGAGTGTGCCACGGACGTAGATCGCCATCGGCGGGTCAAAAATTTCCTTCAATATATATGGATAATCTGAATCTTCCATGGTAACGAGGCGCGCCCCGCACTGCTCGCACGCGAGGGCAATCGCTTCGGGAAGGTCAGGCGATTCGCGGCGCAGACGCACGAGCGCCGCGGTGACGCCCTCCGGCAGTCCGCCGAGCTCCGCGAGCTCGCGCGCGTCCATGCACCAAAGAAGGCGCGCATCGGGACATTTCGCGAGGAGCACCGTCAGGCGCTTATACCCCAGCCCGCCGCACCGCGCCAATGCCGCCAGATAAAACCGCTCTTCTCGTTCCAAACGCACGCCCCCCTAACGGATTCCCCTCTAACCTTGTTTCATCTTATCGAAAACTTTATTTTTATGCAATATCTTTCTTAAAAATAAAACTTCCACTGCCTAGCGCGCGCCAATAACGCCCTAAATCGTGGAAGTTTTGCAGGTGCTTTAGTTCTTTGCTTCTGCCGCGAGTGCAGCGGCTTCTCCCTCACGCTTCATGCGGCGGGCGAAGAAGTTCGCCGCGAGCGAGCCGGAGATGTTGTGCCACACGCTGAAAATCGCGCCGGGGATTGCCGCCGCTGCGCCGAAATGGAGAATCGCGAGCGACGTGGCAAGGCCGGAGTTCTGCATACCGACCTCGATTGCAATCGCCTTTGTCTTTGCCATATTCATGTCGAGCAGCCGTGCAGCGGCGAAGCCGAGGCCGTAGCCGAAGAGGTTATGGCACATGACGACGACCATGATGAGAAGTCCCGTCTCCATGATGCGCGCCGAGCTGACCGCGACGACGCCGCCGACGATCAGGACGATCGCGATAACGGAAACGAGCGGCAGGAGCTTGATGAACTTGCGGACGGTATCGCCGAAGAACTGGTTGAGCAGGATGCCTGCGACGATTGGGATGATGACGACCTGCACGATGGACAGCATCATGGCACTGAGCGAAATCTCGACCCACGCGCCCGCGAGCCACCACGTCAGGAGCGGCGTGACGACAGGCGCAAGGATCGTCGTCGTCATTGTCATGGAAACGGAGAGCGCGACGTCGCCGCGCGCGAGGTACGTCATGACATTCGACGACGTGCCGCCCGGGCAAGTGCCGACGAGAATGACGCCCGCCGCAAGGTCTGCTGGCAGGTTGAATGCCATTGCGAGCAGCCACGCCAGTCCCGGCATGATCGTGAACTGAAGGAGTGCGCCGATTGCGACGTCCTTCGGACGCTGGAACACGAGCTTGAAATCCTTCATGCTGAGCGTCATGCCCATACCGAACATGACAAGCCCCAAGAGGTACGTGATATTCGGCGCAACCCACTTGAACGTCCACGGCTGAAAGAGCGCAATCGCCGCAATGAGAATGACGAATACCGCCATGTACGTCGAGACAAATGCGCTGAGCTTTTCCAATAATTTCATAAAGAGTCCCCTTTCTGACAAGCGTGCAAGCACTGCACATGGCTTACAATGATACACATATTTTTATGGTTTGTCAAATCAGGGGAATCATTCGACGTCATTTCCCCGCTTCAGGATTCTCCTCGCGTATCGTCTGCCAGAGGTCGCGCACCTTCTCAAAGAGCTTTGGCTCGTCCGCCCGAAGATTCTTGTCGCCCATGAGGCGCGAGAGGAACGGCGTCGCCCGCTCGATGTCCTTCATGCGGTAGTAGATGACGCCCGACATGAAGGTCGCCATATTGTCCGTCATGTTGCCGATCGGGTAGCGCTCCTTCATCACGGACTGCTCGTAGAGGCGCGCGGCGCTCTCCAGTGCGCGCATCTCCTTTTTTTCGTTGCCCGTCTCGCGGTAGACCCATGCCCAATGGAGGTAGAGCCCAGCCTGCTTGGCGAGGGTTTCGTCCGTGAGCTGCGCATAGAAGATCGCGAGCATGAAGGCGATCTCCGCGTCACGCTCCGTGCGCTCCTCGGAAAACGGAATCGGCGGCTTGCGCCCTGCGACGAACGCCAGAATCTTATCCTTCTTGCGGTCGGGAAAGTGCTCGCCGAACGTCTTTTCATCCGCCGCAAAGCTGCAATGCTCGCAGACCCATATATAGTAAAGGCTCGTCCGGATGCCCTTGTAATGCACGCAGAAGTCCTCGTCCGTCTTGTCCATCATCAGCCGCGCCTTCAGCTTCACGACCTGCGTCTCCTCGCCGCAAATCGGGCATTTCTTCTTGACTGCGTAGGTAAACTCGTTCATAAGCCCCTCCCCGTCGATTCCTCGAATCACTTCCCCCATTATAGCATAATAAATGAGAAATAAGAAAAATTTATTCTTTCCACTATTTCTTCCAAACGAAAAGAGCCACCTGCCTTGGCAGATGACCCTTCCTTTATGTTCGCTTACACGAGTTCGATGATGACCATCGGAGCTGCGTCGCCGCGGCGGACGCCGAGCTTCAGGATGCGCGTGTAGCCGCCCTGGCGGTCTGCGTACTTCTTTCCGATCTCATCGAAGAGCTTTCTTACTACGTCTTCATCAGACAGCTGCGCGATTGCCGCACGGCGAGCGCTGAGATCGCCGATCTTGGCGAGCGTGATGAGCTTGTCGGCAAATTTGCGGAGCTCCTTTGCCTTTGCTTCCGTCGTCTCGATGCGGCCATATCTGAAGAAGGAAGTGAGAATGCTCGCAAACAGCGCCTTGCGCGCTGCCGCGTTACGTCCTAACTTTCTGTGGCTCATGAATTTCCCTCTTTCCTAGTCGTTGTTCATTTCTTTGAGCGCGAGCCCAAGCTCCTCGAGTTTCTTCTTGACTTCCTCGAGGGACTTGCGTCCGAGATTGCGTACCTTCATCATGTCATCTTCCGATTTGTCAGCGAGATCCGCGACCGTGTTGATGTTCGCGCGCTTGAGGCAGTTGAAGGAACGGACGGAGAGGTCGAGATCCTCGATGGTCATTTCCATGACCTTCTGCGAATCGTCCTCTTCCGGGAAGGAGGTCTCTACTTCCTCGGTCTCTTCCGGAAGGCCATCCATGTTCTGGAACAGCTTCAGGTGCATGACGAGGATGCCCGCCGCCTTGCTGACGGCTTCCTCGGGGCGCAGCGACCCATCGGTCCAGACCTCGAGCGTCAGGCGGTCATAGTCTGTGACGTTGCCGACGCGCGTGTCCTGCACGCTGTAAACGACGCGCTGAACTGGGGAGAAGATGGAGTCGATGGGAATGACGCCGATCTTATCGTCCGGCTTCTTGTTGCGGTCGGACGGGACGTAGCCGCGCCCGCGCTCGACGGTCATCTCAATGGCGAGCTTGCCGTCTGCATTCAGCGTGGCGATATGGAGATCCGGGTTTAGGACCTCTACGTCCGTATCCGAGATAATGTCAGCGCCCGTGACTTCTTTCTCGCCCTCGACGTCAATGCGAATGACGCGCGGCTCACTCCCTGCCATCTTGAAGCAGAGCTGCTTGAGGTTCAGGACGATGTTCGTGACATCGTCCCGCACGCCCGGAATCGTCGAGAACTCATGGAGTACGCCGTCGATCCGAATGGATGTAATGGCTGCCCCTTCGAGGGAGGAGAGGAGCATGCGGCGCAGGCTGTTGCCAAACGTCGTGCCGTAGCCGCGCTCGAGCGGCTCACAGACGAATTTGCCGTAGTGGCCGTCCTCGCTGATCTCCACAATCTCAATTTTCGGTTTCTCGATGTCTATCATCTTGGAAGTACCCCCTCAATAACATGATGCGTCAAGGAATAAATCCGCATTACTTGGAGTACAACTCGACGATGGCCTGCTCGTTTACCGGAACATCGATCTCCTCGCGGTTCGGGAAACGCGTCACCGTGCCCGTGAGGTTCGCCTGATCGGCCTCTAGCCATGCCGGAGCGGAAAGCGCGTTGCTGCTCTCCTTGAGCTCCTTGAAGAAGGCGCTCGCCTGGCTCTTTTCGGCGACCGTCACGACGTCGCCTGCCGAGACGAGTGCCGACGGGATGTCGACGCGCTTGCCATTCACGTTGAAATGGCCGTGGCGGACGAGCTGACGTGCCTGACGGCGCGTGTTCGCAAGCCCGAGGCGGAACACGACGTTGTCGAGGCGGCGCTCGAGGAGACCGAGGAGGTTCTCACCCGTAACGCCCTGCATCTTCTTTGCTTTATTGTAGTATCCACGGAACTGCTTTTCGAGCACGCCGTAGATGAACTTTGCTTTCTGCTTTTCTTTCAGCTGCAAGCCGTACTCGGAGACCTTGCGGTTCATGCGTACGATCTTGCGCTTCGATTCCTTGGAGCGGCCGATTACAGCCGGCTCGATCCCGAGCGCACGACAGCGCTTCAGGGCTGGTACTCTATCAATTGCCATCTTCTAAATACACCTCCTATTAGACTCTTCTGCGCTTCGGCGGACGGCATCCATTGTGCGGAATCGGCGTGACGTCCTTGATCATGTTGACTTCAAGCCCCGTCGCCTGCAGGGAGCGAATCGCTGCCTCGCGGCCGGCGCCCGGCCCCTTCACGTAGACCTCGACCTGCTTCAGGCCGTGCTCCATCGCCGCCTTTGCAGCCGTCTCCGCTGCCATCTGTGCAGCAAACGGCGTGCTCTTGCGCGAGCCACGGAAGCCGAGACCGCCTGCGCTTGCCCAGGAAAGTGCATTGCCGCTCTTATCGGTGAGCGTTACAATCGTATTGTTGAACGTGGAGCTGATGTGCGCGACGCCAAACTCTACGTTCTTGCGAACTTTTTTCTTCGTGCGAACTGCTTTCTTAACTGCCACCAGTT
>ERZ772945.1776-NODE-1776-length-14496-cov-5.844124_pt1 | contig 14496 bp, 12 predicted proteins | sample MGYA00511681_ERZ772945 | MGnify/ENA primary metagenome ERZ772945 (study PRJEB29015, sample SAMEA2737943) | human oral metagenome | biome: human oral; feature: human-associated habitat; material: dental | place: China | collected 2143 ...
CCCATTTGTGTACACTATTGCGATCCCAAGGCCACCCACAACCCAAGCCCACGGCCCAACAGTGTACACAAACGCCTCAAAACGGCGCGGAGAGGCCATTTTGACCAATCTGTGTACACTCCTGCGTCGTCGCCCTGGCGGTGAGGCCCACATCGCCGGAGTGGTGACGCAACCACCTACCCACACGAACTCACGAAGCCTCAACGATCAGCCTGATTAGCCAAGAGGCTGTCTTGGTCCGTAAAAGACGGTCTCGTCACTCGCGGAGACCCGTCCCCATGTCGGTGCAGTGCCCGCAGGTCAACAAACTGCCCGGGTCCGCACTGGCACTCGGACCTAAGCGTACCCGGGCGCACCCGGTCGCACTGCCACTCGACCTTGAGCGTACCGTTGTGGTGCGCTCGACGCCACTTGGCAGTGTGACCCGCACTGCCACTCGGCCCCGAGCGTACCCGGGCGCACCAGTCGCACTGCCACTCGGGCCTGAGCGCTCCACCCCCGTACGTTCACCGGCGAGTGGCAGTCTCGGCACGCTCGCTGTCTACCGCGACGGGACCTGCGGCGCCGCCCTCCCACCGTATCGGCACTCCCAGTTCCGTGAGGGTGGCACACAAGGCCGCAAGGCCTGCCGGAGCGACGCCACGACCAAAGCCGGAGCTACCCTTGCCGCCCCCAATGAGTTCAAGAGACCAGCTCCAGCCCTCGAGGGAGACGTCTCGTCCCGCAGCGCTGCGGCCACCGTGCAGCCAAGGGTCAAGATCGAGTCCGGCGAGCGCGGCCAGCAGCGCTCGCTCACTCGGTTCGTCCAGCTCCGCGAGCCTCTTTGGCGCAGCGATGCCAGACGAGAACCAGAGCTCCAGAGCCGCCTCCTCGTTTTTGCCCACAAACAACTCGAATGACTTCGCCGTTCTGATGCCATGGCGAACGCCAAGGTGAAAGAGGGCGAGCGCATCGAGCAGCTCATCGAGCTGGTCCTTACCGACGGACTCGATCTCGATAAGTGCGTGAGCAGGTACCCTCAGCGAGTAGTCGTCCGCACAGGGATCGATGAGTCCCACCTCGCAGACGCCCTTGTCGTCCACCTCAAAGACGCTGCCGTAACCGCCGGTTGCCGCAACATGCACCAGGGAGTCCCTCTGCATCACTTTGCCCTTCCTCTGCGCCACGGATCCACACAGGACCTAGGACCATGATAGCGCAGAAGAGCACGGCTCGATGGCATGGACGAAGGTCCCGGCGCCAAGAGGGCGTATCGGGAACACGGGGACGCAGCTTCGTATAGCTTCAGGTGCCCTTGAAGGTCAGCTCGCCCACCGCGTCTGGGAGCGGAGCGAGACTTGCGGCGACAGGTCCGCCACCGCAGCGCGCGCCCAACACGCCCAATACGCGCCTGAGAGCGTGACCTCGGCTGGCAGCACGAGCATGTGCGACCTGCGAAAGACCACCATCTTTGCGCGAGCATGCGCTCCTAGCCAGGACCGCGCCGGGACCTGCGCGGGATGCGCGCCTTGGCAGTACCCTCCATGATCACCCTGACGGCACCACGGATGTTGACCGGCGTGCGCTCATAGAGGTTGATGAAATCGAAGTAGGCGTCATCGAGCCTGTGAAACAGCTTTCCCGAGCGATCGTCACTATCGTCATTGCCATAGTCGAACATGTCGTTGGGCGTGCAGGAGAGACTCCTACAGAGCGGAACCACAAAGTGCCACCTCACCTCGTTTCTGCCCGTCTCCCATGAGCTGTACGTCGCCTTGGAGACCCCGATCTCGGCTGCGACCACCGACTGCGTCTTGCCCGCGAGCCTACGCAGCCTTCTCAGCCTCAGGCCCAGCTCATTCCCAGACATTGCGCCTCCCATCCACATCTGGCGTCAATTCTGAGTAGTCAACCGTAGCCTGAATCTCTTATACGTATACAGGATGGCAAAGCAGTCGTAAAATCTACCTTACATATACCAAGAGAGCACGCGTACACGCACACAGGACAGAGGGGAGGTGCGAAGGACATGGGTAAGGAGATGAGCAAGGAGATGGCGTCCGTACAGGACTGCCCTCATGAGCAGGAGCCGTTTCGTAGGCCGGATGATGACGCTCGCTACCTTGTGCTGGAGACGGGCCAGACGATGAGCTACGCCGAGCTGTGCTCTGGCGTCGACCCTGCGCTCCTACCTGCGGACGAAAACCAGTACCAGCAGCTCCTTGACAGCTTTGGCGTCATCGAGCTAGGCTAGCGCAGGTCGTCGGAACTGACGGGGGAGGCGCCCATGAGGCTCCAGCAGCTGCGCTACATCATCGCCATCGCCGAGAGCGGCTCGATCAACGCCGCCGCACACAGCTTGTTCGTCTCGCAGTCCAGCCTCTCTGTGACAGTACACGACCTGGAACGGGAGCTAGGCGTCCAGATCTTCGAGCGCTCCTCGCGCGGCATCTCGCTCACAAGCGACGGCGTGGAGTTTCTGGGCTACGCACGTCAGGTCGTCGAGCAGGCCGACCTGCTCGAGAGTCGCTATGCCACGGGAGGCACGCCACACAGAAGACTCTCCGTCTCGTCACAACACTACGCCTTCGCCGTCCAGGCCTTCATCGACTTTGTCGCCGAGCACGACGTGCCCGGGTGCCAGTTCACTCTCAGGGAGACGCGCACGGCAAACATCATCGACGACGTCCGCAGCTTTAGGGGCGACCTTGGGATCCTCTACCTCTCGACCTCGACGGAGCGTGCGCTCAGAAGGCGACTCGACGAGTCAGGCCTCGTCTTCACGTCGCTCTTCAAGGCCAAGCCGCACGTCTTCGTGAGGGAGGGACACCCGCTCGCCACACGCGAGGTCGTACGCGTCAGGGAGCTCGCGAACTTTCCGCGCTACACCTTCGAGCAGGGCTCCGAGAGTTCGCTGTACCTCTCGGAGGAGCCACTCTCGACGCTCGCGCACGACCGACAGATCGTGGCAAGCGACCGCGCCACGATGACGAGCCTGCTCAAGGGCTATGACGGCTTTCTCATCTCGACGGGCGTACGCTCGGACGAGATGTACGCAGGCATTGCCTCGATCCCACTCGAGACCGACGAGATCATGAACGTGGGCTACGTGGTGCATGGCGAGCGCAAGCTGAGCGAGCTAGCCGAGGCATACATCGAGAAGCTCACCGAGCGCATCGTGGGCTTCAAGGACGAGTCGGTGCTCGTGCCGTCGAGGCAGGCGCTGAGGCGGGCGGAACAGAGCGACGAGAGCGACGGGGAGTCAGACGAGGTGACTGCAGAGTCAGACGGGGCTGTCGCAGATGCCCCTTACGCGTAGCGACGTGCGACGCCCAGCGTCTGGGCGACGTAGGCACCCCCAAAGAGCACGCAGTGCAAAAGCAGTGGGGCAAGCTGGTGCAGACCGACGCGCTCGTGCCACCCGCCCGCCAGAGGGGACAGCTCGTCGTAGGCCGCGATGACATCATCGAGGTAGGGGTAGCCAAAGAGCGCGAGCATCGCGAGGTCGCTCTCCGCATGGCCACCGTGGGCCATGGGATCGATGAGTGCACCACCCGTCTGCGCCTGCGAAGACCCGTCCCACAGGACGTTTCCCGCCCAGAGGTCTCCGTGCAGGCGTGCGCAGGCGACAGGCGCGTCCGGCGTCGAGGAGGAAATGGCCCTCTCGACCAGCGCGGGCTCCTTGGCATCGAAGGCGCCGTCCGCGACGCGGGAGGCCACGCGCTCGAGCAGTGCGCGCTGCCCTGAGTCGATGGTACCCCCATCGACGAGCGGTCGCAGGTAGGCCTCCATGCGCCACTCGGCAAAGAAGGGACCCCAGGAGCTGGGTGCCAGCTTCGCGCTGGGGATGACGGGTGTCAGCGAGCTGTCGATGACGTAGCCCGCCGCAGCCTTAGGCCAGGCGGAAGGCGGACAGCCCCACCAGGGTGCAGCTGCGGCATGGGTTCTCGCAAGGGCTGCGCCTATGGCGCGAGCGCCCTCGCGCGATGGGGAGCCGGGCAAGATGGCCTCCTCGACGAGCTCGTCGCTCGAGGCAAGGCGTACGCGCGCGACATGGATGCCGCCCTGGGACTCCGCCTCGGCAAGCCAGCGCAGGGCTGCAGCCTCGCAGCGAAGGTCCTGGCCTGGTGCCGTCGCACGCTTTGTGAGCGTCCTCATGTCTCTTGCACTCCCCTCTCCTCGTGGTCCTCACGGTCCGACATGGCCCTCACGGACCGACACCCTGTAGCATAGTGCACGCATGGCGCCTCGGGCCAGAGAGATGCTGCCAGCAAGAGGTCGCCCGCCCGGCGCGAGGCCCTATGTCGTACCATGGCATAGGGTAGACCAACAAGGTGGGAAACGCGGCAGGAGGCACGGCATGGGCACACGCGATACGGACGCAGGCGAGCTGGGGGCGCTCATCCCCTGGCCCGACGACGAGCACTTTCCCAACATACCCGCCGAGGACGCGCTCGATCTCTTTATGGGCTGGTGCGAGTCGCGCGGACTTGAGCTGTGGCCCCACCAGGAGGAGGCCCTGCTCGACCTCGCCACGGGCGACCACCTCATCCTGGGCACGCCCACCGGCTCGGGCAAGAGCCTCGTCGCGCTCGGTCTCTGCTTCATGGCCTGCTGCACCGACCGTCGCAGCTACTACACAGCCCCCATTAAGGCCCTCGTCAGCGAGAAGTTCTTTGATATGGTGAGGCTGCTCGGCCGTGACAACGTGGGCATGGTCACCGGCGACGTCACGATAAACGCAGAGGCCCCCATCGTCTGCTGCACGGCCGAGATACTGGCCAACATCGCCCTTCGCGATGGCGAGCAGGCAGACATCGGGGCCGTCGCCATGGACGAGTTCCACTTCTTTGATGACCACGACCGCGGGTGGGCCTGGCAGGTGCCCCTGCTCACCCTACCGCACGTGCAGTTCCTGCTCATGAGCGCCACACTCGGCGACGTCAGCGCCATCGCCGCCACCCTTGAGGAGCACACGGACCGCAGCTGCGAGCTCATCTTGGACGCGCCGCGCCCCGTCCCGCTTAGCTATCGCTTCGTGAACACGTCGCTCGAGGCCACGGTCAAGGTCGCGCTCGAGGCAGGGGAGGCCCCTCTCTACATCGTACACTTTGCCCAGGACGCAGCCCTGAAGTCCGCGCAGCACCTCGCGAGCTTTGGCGTCTCGACAAAGGTGCAGCGCGAGCAGGTCAGAGACGCCCTCGCCCACACGCGCTTCACCACGAGCTTCGGCAAGACCCTGCGTCGCCTGCTGCTCATGGGTGTGGGCGTGCACCACGCGGGCATGCTTCCGCGCTACCGACTTCTCGTGGAGAAGCTCGCGCAGCGCGGGCTGCTCCCCGTGGTCTGCGGCACAGACACCCTCGGCGTGGGTATCAACGTACCCATCCACACCGTCCTTCTGACCCAGCTCACGAAGTTTGATGGGCGCCGCATGCGCCGTCTCAACGCGCGAGAGTTCCATCAGGTGGCAGGCAGGGCGGGACGTTCGGGCTTCGACACCGAGGGCCTCGTTATCGCACAGGCGACCGAGTACGAGATCGAGAACGCCCGCGCCCTGGCGAAGGCCGGGGGCGACCCGAGGCGCGCCCGCAAGATCGTGACCAAGAAGCCACCCGCAGGCTACGTGGGCTGGAACGAGCAAACCTTCCAGCGGCTCATCGCCGCCACACCCGAGACCCTGCGCCCACGCCTGCGCATCACGCACTCCATGGTACTCGCCGAGGTCGAGCAGGGAGGCGACGCCAGGGCGCGGGTGCTTCGGCTCATCGAGGACTCCATGCAGTCCCCCGAAGAGAAGGCCGCGCTCGCGACACGCACCGAGGAGGTCCTCGCCACACTGATCGACGCCGGGGTCGTGGAGCGCGTGAGCGTCGAGGGTGGAGGCGAGGCCTACTCGACCACCGTCGAGCTGCCTGACAACTTCGCGCTCGACCAGCCGCTTGCTCCCTTCCTGCTCGCGGCACTCGAGCTTCTGGACCCCGAGGACGATGCCTATACGCTCGACCTCATCAGCATGGTCGAGGCGACGCTCGAGAACCCACCGCAGATCCTGCGCGCGCAGGAGCGCGAGGCCCGCGACAAGGCCATGGCCGAGATGAAGGCCGAGGGCATCGACTACGACGAGAGGATCGAGCGCATCCAGGAGGTGAGCTACCCGATGCCGCTCGAGGAGCTCCTCTCTGAGGCCTTCGAGCGCTACGTGGCAAAGGTTCCCTGGGCAGCCGACTACGAGTTGAGGTGCAAGTCGGTCCTGCGCGACATGGTGGAGACGGCGGCCGACTTCAAGGGCTACGTCCAGCGCCTGGGCATCGCCCGCAGCGAGGGGACGCTCCTGCGCTACCTCTCCGACGCGTACCGATCGCTCTCGCGCACCGTTCCCGCCGACAAGCTGGACGAGCGGCTTCTGAACGTGGTGGCATGGCTCGGCATGGTCGTGCGCACCGTAGACTCGAGCCTCGTGGACGAGTGGGCCGGTACCACGACCGACGAGGTCGACGCGGGGACGGCACCTGCAGCCGCAGACGTCGTCGTGCAAGACCGCCGGGCCGTGACGCTACTCGTGAGAAACGCGCTCTTTGCCCGCGTCAGGCTCATCGCGACCTCAGACGCGAACGCCCTCGGAGAGCTCGACGAGGGCTGGGGCTGGCGCGCACCCCGCTGGAGGCAGGCCATCGAGGCCTTCTACGACGCCCATGACGAGGTTCTTCTCGATGGCGACGCACGCAGCTGGGACTTCCTCACGATCGATGACACGGACGAGGGCACCGAGCACGTCTGGCACGTGCGCCAGATGCTCAAGGACGCAGACGGCGACCGTGACTTTGGCATCGCCGCAGACGTCGATCTTGACGCGACCCAAGAGGAGGGCGAGGCGATCTTCAAGAACTACCGCGTCGGCTTCGCCGAGGAGGTCTTGGGGCCATAGGCCGGGAGCGCGGGTTCGGGCCGAAGGTCGGGTTCGGGCTGGGGGTTAGTGCCCCAGAATCTGCGGGGTACCTTCGTGCGGACGTTTGCCCAGTTGAGCTCCCTTTCTTAGTGCCCCAGAATCTGCGGGGTACCTTCCCTGGAGGGGCGGGATCCTTCGTGTGGGCGTTTGTCCGTCCCTTTTTCGTGCCGTTACGCTACAGTGGCACTCAGCGCGCGACGCAGATGTCGCGACCGATCGCGAGAGGAACCCCCATGGCCAGCAAGCTCAAGTACGAGACCGCCCGCTTCTCGGGAGCCTACGGGACCCCTGAGCAGCTACCCGAGCCGACCACACCCGAGGTCTCCTTCGTGGGACGCTCCAACGTGGGAAAGTCGTCGCTTTTGAACAAGCTCCTTGGCCGCAAGGCCCTGGCCCACGTCTCGGGTCAACCGGGAAAGACGGCCAACATCAACTTCTATGACGTGGACGGGGTCATGTTCGTTGACCTTCCCGGCTATGGCTTCGCTAAGGTGAGCCACGCAGAGAAGCGACGCTGGTCCAAGCTCATCGCCGGCTACTTCGACCAGAGAAGGAGCTTTAACCTCGTGGTAGCCCTCATCGATATCAGGCACGACGCCCAGGGCATCGATCAGGAGACGCTGGCCTTCCTCACGCAGGCAGAGCTCCCCTTTGTGGTGGCACTCACAAAGGCGGACAAGCTCAGCCGCACCAGACAGGAGCGGCAGGCCGCGACCCTCGCCGAACAGCTCAACGTCGACCGCTCGAGCATGGTCGTCACCTCAGCCAAGGCGAGCACGGGCATACGCGAGCTGCGCGGGCTCATCGAGGCCGCCTGCCTGTAGGGCGAGGGCCAGCGACAACCGCGCTGGCTCGGCTCAGTCGTCCTCCACAAGGCCCCAGCTCAACCACACCCAACGCGACGTCTCTCCCTCGGGCGTAACGACCGTGAGCGTCCCCTTTGCGTCCAGAGAGAACGCAGCCACGCTCAGCGGCAGCCGCGATGACATCCAGAGCGCCTTGGGCCTGCCGTCCCTCCACTGGTAGATGAAGATGTGCTGCGAGAAGTCCCACTCGTCCCGCTCAACCCAGAAGGGACGCTGAGAGCCGTAGCTGCCACGCTTCCAGACAAGGAGTACCAGCTCTGGCACCCCGTCGTGGTTGATGTCGCCCACAAGCGCGTCCTGCACAAGCCAATCTCCCCCACTGTGCCAACCCCTGCCCGCAGCATCAGAAACCGAGAGCTTTCGTCTCTCGACGCATAGCTCATCGGTGGCACCGTCACCGTCGAGGTCGGCCTCAACGGTGACGTCTCGCCATCGGACCCAGCTCGGAAGAAAGCAGCCACCCAACCAGAGCGCTCGAAGGCCGAGGCCGAGGGCCACCGCCACCAACAGGCCTGCCGCCACGGCTCTTGCGGCAAGCGGCACAGCAGAAGACGGACTACTCTTCGCACGAGCGCGCCTCACACCATCGCCCTCGCGAGCGCGGCGAAACATCACCAGTAGTCGCCCGCCAGCTGAAAGCCGCTCGTCCAGGCCTCCACGTCAGGCGCGGAGGCGGACTTCACGCTACCAAGTCCAACGCCCATGAGACCTCGCCACTCGCTATCGGTCATACGGTTGGCCGCCGGCTGGGCGAACTGGTAGAAGCTGTAGACAGGACCCGTGCAGACACGCAGCTGCCCGTCCACGGGCACGACCACATAGATGGTAGAGACCTTACCCGTACCCAACTCGAGCACCTTGTCGTCACCAGTGGCCACGTCTGTCACGAGCGCAGCGGGATACTCGTGGGTCTTGAGGTTCGTCCTGCCCGAATCTGCCTCATTCACCTTCTGCCAGAAGTGTTCGAGCTGGACGCCAAAACCGCGTATGAGTTCGTACTCATCGTCGATCAACGCCTGCTCCGAGAGCTCCTTCTCAGAAATGGCCTGAAGTTGGCTCGAGAGCGACACCAGGATGTCGAGCATACCAGCGTCGTCGTCTCCCAGCATCCCATAGCCCAAGAGGCCGTCCTTGGTCGCCTGCGTGAGCTTGGAGAGACGGTAGTACAACGCTGGTTCCGGCTCCACGTAACCCCGATCGTCTCGCTTGTCGAAGTCCTGGCCACCCGCCTCGGCCATCGCCTGCTTGGCGTACAGAACCGTGTCGTGCTTGAGCTCGGTGTAGCTGCCAAGGTAAGTTTGGAGGTCCTTCTTACCCCACTCGGCAGAGCGCATGAAGTCGGGATAGCCCTCTCCCTTGGCATCGAGAAGGGGATCGAGCGTGTAGAGCCAGCGCCCGTACAGGCTGCCCGAGGAGAGCTCGCCATCGGCATCCTTGGTCTCGTTGCGCAGGGCATCCATGCGCTCGGCATAGCCGTCGTAGTTTGTGGCGCCAGCGTCCCTAAGAAGGGCAAGCGCGGTGTCAGACCCCATCGCCGCAGGCACGTCGAGGGCATTGGGCAGCATACGCCGCTCACCCGAGGGGTTCGTGCCCACCCGATCGTATATGAGCTGGGAGAAGATCCTCGCGTCGAGGGTAAAGCGCTGCCCGAGGAAGCGAAAGCCCTTCTCCTCGCTCCGCCCGTCGGCATCTGCAACCGAGTTGACCTGCGGTGCCCTCATCTGGGCGGTCAGATCGTGGTAGCGCTGCCACTCCGTGTCCTTGCCCGCAAGTGCACCAGCGCTCACATCGTCACCATAGACGGCCGTGGCAAGCGGATAGTACTCGTAGTAGCCACAGTCATCAGCAGCACCCGCAAAGAAGCTCGTCACGGCATAGACGTGCGACCAGGAGTCGAGGGCAGAGGTGTGCAGGGCGAGCGTCATAAGTAGGGCGCTCCTGTCGAGGTCCTCATCTCGCTGGGTAAAGCCCATGCGGCCGTACCAGATCATCGCGCGAAAGTATGCCTCGAGCGTGGGGTCACCCTCGTAGTAGCCGCGAGGCTTGTACTGGCTGTAGTCCTCGTTATCACCCGTGATGGTTGACTTCTCGCTTCCGGAGGCCGCGTTGATGCGTGACAGCTCGATTCGCGCGTCGCTCTCCACCGCCTGGGGCAGAGGGGCGGCAGGATCGAGCAGCGCCGAGCCCACCGCAAAGAACTCGACGTTGCGCCTCGCAGCAGCCTCCCACTCGCTGCCCGAGAGCGTCTGGAGCTGCCGCTCACTCTCTGCACAGAGCGCCTTTCCCACAGTCGCAAGCTCACCGGAGAGATAGCCTTTCTCGGTACTCTTCATGAGATGCTGGAAGTACAGGTGGTACGTGTGCATCATCGAGTCGGTCGTGACAAAGTTGGGCAGGTAGTCGTAACGGTTCTTCTCATAGAGCTCAAAGAACTCGAAGCCCGCCGAACCCACCGTAACGGCAAAGCCGTTCTGCGCGAGAGTCTGCCTGAGAGCGGACGAGCCGCTAGACGTGAGCTCAAGCTGCTCTTGGTTGCAGCTGACATTGGAGAGGTCGGTACTCACGGTGTAGTCCCTGACGCTGGGAGCGGCGGGCTCCTGGTAGGCGGGGATGCCCGCAGCCAGAGAGGGTCGTGCAAGGGCCTGCACGGTTTTGCCCTCATAGCTGACCTCGCTCGGCTGGTAGCTCGCATGTGTGGCGGTCCCTTCCGAGGTCGCGGCACCCATGCCACCAAACAGCCCCAGGGCACGGGCGACGCTTAGGCCAACGACGAGGACAGCCACCACGCTCGTGACGATGGCGGCGATCCTGAGCTGCGTCTGGCGATGCGATGCAGACGATGTGCCCGCGTCAGTGGGACCGGGATTTGGAGTGAGGGCCCCCTGCTGAGCGGCCGTCGTAGGCACCTGCATGCGATGCCCACAGACCCCGCAGAACCGCACATCATCGTTCATCTTTGTACCGCAGTTTGGACAGAACATGGCACCTCTCCCTTCAGGGCTCGTGGGTCACGTCGTGGGATATTGTGGGACCTGCTTTTCAGTATAGCCACAGAGCAGCTGAGGTGGGCTGACACGCACGAAACGGTGCCTTTCGTTTCCGATGGGAGTATGAGCGGCGAGCGACGTGAGCGAGGGGGGCGCGACGTAAGCGGGGGGCGACCGAGCGTCACCTTGACGTGTCCCCTGCCGTTGTACCGACGACAAAAAACGGGCGGCCCGAAGACCGCCCGCCCACACATATGCCTACTGCCCCGAGGGCATTACGTAACCTTTGGATCCATCCCCTTAGAATCGATCGCCTTCCCGGGAAGTGCGATATACCAGACAATATAAACGGTGCACAGGAGCTTATGCCATACTCTCAGCTCAACGAAAAGTAAGCAGCGCCCCTACCTCCGCGTACCTGTGCCGGTTCATCCGTCTGTCTACCTAAAGACTTTTGCGGCGCTTGTGCAGCTCAACATGGCCTTTATCTACCACGGCCTACCACATGGAGACGGGACTCGCAACGCCAGGTACGCGGACCTGGAAATCCGGCTCCTCACTGTACATTGGCATCACCCCCCGCATCGGCCGCTCATCGTGCGGCTCCCTCTGTTGCCTATGATTTTACCCGAAAGTAATCTGGCGGACATGACGTTGTAATCATGTGCCGCGAACGGTCGGAAATCGCCGCGAACGGTCAACGTGGTCCGCCAACGACACTCGCGCCTCCGATACCGAGACGATCGATGAGGCGCCGTGCGCAGATGGCGCTGCGGCCGCGCAAGATCAATCATCGAGCTGTAGCTCGTGAACCTTTTTCCCTGTCATTTTCGGCTCTTCGGTAGTTTGTGTGGGTGACCATCGACCGCTTTGCCCAGCTCACGTGTTGAAAACAGGTAGGACTGACAGGAGCGGCCCTGTAAGGGGGCGCTCGGCGCCCCTCTCCCGTAGGATTCCACTTCGCCAAAAGTATCCGGAGCAACGGGAGGCGGACGCATGGCGAAGATTCTACGGTATGTTCTCGCGCTTGTGAAGACCGTCGTGGAGGGCGTGACGATCGAGGGCGACGCGATCGTCGTGTCGGTGAGGCCGCACAGGAGGGGACGGCTGAGGTGCCCGGTCTGCGGCCGGAGGTGCGAGTGCCACGACCACGAGCCGACCAGGCGGTGGAGGGCCATGGACCTGGCGAGGTCCAAGTGCTTCCTGGAATACAGGCCCGCCAGGGTGACGTGTCCCGAGCACGGCGTGCGCGTCGAGCGCGTGCCGTGGGCGAGGCACGGGTCCGGGCACACGCGCGACTTCGAGGACTGGGTCGCGTGCCTGGCGGTGAGGTGCTGCGTGCCCGCCCACTCGCGCATCGCGCGAGTGGAGTGGCACAGCGTGGGCGGCATCTGCGGGAGGGTCTACGACGAGATCGAGGCGCAGAGGGGCGTCGGGCGCTTCGACGGGCTGAGGCGGATCGGCATCGACGAGACCAGCTACAAGAAGGGCCACAAGTACCTGACCGTCGTCGTCGACCACGACCGGGGATGCCTCGTCTGGGCCCACGAGGGGTACGGCAAGGATGTGCTGAGCCTCTTCCTCGACGAGCTCACCCGCGAGCAGAGGAGGGCCATCGAGGTCGTCACCGCCGACGGCGCGAGGTGGATAAAGTCACTGGTCAGGAGGCGCTGCCCCAACGCCCGGTGGGTCATGGACCCGTTCCACGTGGTCGAGTGGATGAACGACGCGCTCGACGAGGTCAGGCGCGAGGAGTGGCGGGTCGCCAAGGCGAGGGCCGCATCCGTCGTCCCCAGGACGGGGAGGCGCGGCAGGCCGCGCGCGGGGGAGGTGGCGCCGGAGGTCGCCGAGGGGCTCAGGGCCAGGGTCTCGACGATCAAGAACAGCAGGTACGCCCTGGTGAGGAACCCGGAGGACCTCACGGGGTCGCAGCGGGCGAAGCTCGCCGAGCTCAAGAAGGCGGGCGGGCACCTCTTCGCGGCCTGGGACCTCAAGGAGGGCCTGAGGGCCGTCTTCCGCGCCGGGACGGCCGTCGAGGCCGAGGCCATGCCCGACGGCTGGCTGCACGGGGCCGCCTACCGCGAGATCGGGCCCGTGGTCGCCGTCGAGAAGAAGGTGGGGCGCAGGCGCGCGGACGTCGTCGCCGCCGTGGCGCTGGGCATCGGAAACGGCCGCGCGGAGAGCATCAACAACAAGATCAAGGTGACGGTGCGCATGGGCCACGGGTTCCGCAACGCCGGCAACCTCGTCGCGCTTCTCATGCTGCGCCGCTCCGATGGGCAGCCGGCACTTCCCTGGGAGGACCGCGGGGAGGAGAGGAGGAAGGTGGACGAGAGAAGGAGGAGGGGCGGGGGACGCGACAGGAAGAGGAGGAGGAAGGTGGCAAGGGGCAACTAGACGACCCCTAGGCCACGAGAACTACCGAAGGCTCAGAAATAGCGTTTTCCGTATTGCGAGGTGTCTACATATCGGAACTCTCGGGCCTCTGATTCTGCATAGATTGTAGACCAAAGAACTTGTCCGTTGCCTGGCTCGATGCCCAGGGCCCTTCTGAAAGCCTCTGCCTTGTTTGGCTCAGTGAGGGCGTATCGGAATATCTTCGACCTTGGAACGTCGTAGTTTCTGAGGCCCTCCCACGCGTCGATGTAGCGCCCACGGTCGCACCCGTCGAGCGTGCCGAGGCGCCTCCTGAGCCCCTCCTCCGCCCTGTCGAACGTTGACTTCTCCTTTGGCCTCACGATCTCGACGTGGCAGTTGCAGCCGCACGACTCGTGGGGCGGAAGGCTGGGGTTCCCCGGCCAGCGGGCGCCGTTGGAGAAGCGCCTGTCGATGTCCGCGCGCTGGCCGTTCATGGCGGCGTGCGTGGGCCGCGCGTTCTGGCCCGTGATCCACACCTTCTGCGCCGTGACGCCGGACTGCCTCGCGCCCGCGACCGTCGCGCCGTTGGCGGCGGCAGACGTGATGGACCTGCCGTTGCGCGCGACGCGCGACCCCATGAGCCTCCTGGTCGTGGCCTCGATGGCCTCGCTGGCGGCCCCGGGCGTGAGCTCGTCGAGGTCGCCCAGGTCGCTGACGACCCTCTCCGAGGCGGACCGGACGATGTCGGCCGCGCGGAAGCGGCTGAGCCTGCGGACCTCGGCGAGGACGGCGTCCTCGTCCAGGTCGCCGGCATCGGCCCCCAGCGAGGTCATCGCAACGCCTACCTCGCGTCGATATCCGACGGCCGCGTGAGCGCCGAGTATCGCGCCAAGCCGAAGGCAAAGGAAATCCAGGTGGCTACATGGCTCGCCAGAAACGGCCATGAGGTTAGGTTCAATTTCGAGACAAATAAGCCAGGCTTAAATACGGCAGACGTGTTGATGGATGGCATCCCTTACGAGATCAAGCGCCTGGGGACTCATAACGCGCACAAGGCAAAGATACGAATAGGCGTGGACGCACGGCAGTGCTCGAACACCATCGTTGACCTCTCGCTGAGGACGCTTACCGGCGAGCAGGAGGAAGAGGTGCTGCGGGCGATGGTTTCGAAGAAGGACATAGATGCCATCATCGCCCTCTCCGACGTGTTCGAGAGGGTCTTCAGACAGCAATGACGCCGATGCTCTTCCCTGGCTCGAATACCTGGGCGGCGCTCGGCGTCGATGACAGTGTACTCGATTGCGCGGGGAGGATGCATGAGAAAGGTCGTCCGCTGTCCCGCCTGCTCGTCGTGCGC
>ERZ772945.1777-NODE-1777-length-14493-cov-8.109780_pt1 | contig 14493 bp, 16 predicted proteins | sample MGYA00511681_ERZ772945 | MGnify/ENA primary metagenome ERZ772945 (study PRJEB29015, sample SAMEA2737943) | human oral metagenome | biome: human oral; feature: human-associated habitat; material: dental | place: China | collected 2143 ...
AGAAATTGCTTAAAAATAGTCTAAATTTTGGGGACACTCCAGACTTATTCCAGATAAAAATTGGGAAAAAATGAAAAAGATTATTAGAAAGATATTAAAAGATGGACAAAAAAAGTGTTTAATTCAAAAAAACAAGTTTTTGAAAAAACTTTAAATATTGATGGACATAAGGTGCAAGTAAGATATAAAAAATTTCCAGATGGAACAATAAAAGTTAGCGATAATTAGATAGTAGAATAAGGAGATAAATAGAGAGATGATAAAAATATACGATGAGAGTGTGCTAAAAGAAATTGAAGAAGGAATATTAAATGCTCAGTATGAGAAAGTAGCTAAAAAATTTAAAAATATGAGTGATGAAGAGATACACGATATAATTTATTTTAATATTGCTGATAGGACAGAAAGTTTGAGTGTTTATGGTTTTACACAATATATGTTTAGAAAAACAGGTAATACCGTTTGGTTAAGTTTATCTGTAAGTATAATGGCTTATGTGTTATGTCGGATGGAAGGTGCATATGCTGTTGGTATATTTCATGCTAGAGAATTAGTATCGTTAGAAAAAAATATTGATAATTTGATATTATTATTAAGTTTTTACGGACTTCCAGAACATTTAATGGATGATGAAGAGGCAGAGAAAGTAGCAAAAGAGATTTTAGAGTTAGATTCAAATAATGAAACAGCAATTTCTGTGTTAAATGAAATTTTAAATTCTAAAAAGAATAAATAAGTAGGTCCAAATGGAGCAAGTAGGGCATATACGTATATGGATTTTAAATGGTATGAAGCTACTAAAAAAGAAATGTCTGCTCCATTATCTTATTTTGGATTTAAAAAAATTGATACTGCATATCAGGTAAGAGACAGATACCAGATAGCATATGATTATTATAATCTTAATAATCAAAATTGTACTTAGAGCAATGTTTCTGTAAGAGAAACTTTTGATTTTACATAGTAAAGGAAATCCAAAAGTAAGAATTCTTTATGCTTATGGAGATACTGAAAAGGAGTTGGAACCATTTACTATATCGTATTCTGAACATGGTAAAGGTGGTGCGTTTCAATTGTTTCCTGTTGATAAAATAGATATAAAATATGATAAATTGGATATTTTACCAAATCCAAGAATAGATTTAATATTAAGAGAAAAGAGGGAACATTATGAAAGGTTGGATAGAAGAATATGCAATATTAAGAAAATTTATAGAAAAATATTGCGAAGAACAAGACAAAAATCGTTTGATAGAAATATTAAATATGAAAGATAGATTTTTATTTAAATATTTTGTTAATGAATTTTCTAAGTTAAAAATACTAAATAAAATGACAGAAGAAGATTTAAAGGAATATAAAGAAAAAATTATGATGTATATTTAAAAAATTAGAATTAAGAATACAAATACAAGGATGTATTAATTATAATCATACATTAGGATAGCCTATTTATGAAGGAGGTATAAAATGAAAATGAAATTCTATTATTATATAAGTAAAAATGGAGAATTATGGGGAGAATTCTGTAGTATTATTAACGGAGAAAAATATAATATAGGTTATTCTGTATTTCTTAGTAGGAAATTAACTGAAATAGAATCTGAGGGAATAGACTATTTTCTAAAAGAAATAGAAAAAATAAAGAATGGTGAAAAAGAATGTGTTGAGGGCTATGGAGAAACATTAGATTTTTTTATATTCAAAGACAGAGTAGATTTTATAGATTGGTTTGGAGACTATGATGATTTGAGTTGTACAATAGAAGAATTTACAAAAGCTTTATTAGGAAAAAAGAAGTTTTTAGAAATGCCGAGAGATATAAATAGTTATCTTGAAATTGAAATAAATGGTTTATAGAATACACTAGAATATAAAAATAGTATAATTCAAGTTTAGATAAGAAAAGGATTAATAACTCTTGAAGAGAAAGATGGATATTTTATTTCATCTGAAATTAATTACTAACTTGAAAAAATTAATTAATTATGTTATAACTATTTAGATTATTTTAAAAACAATTTTCAAATTGAAGAGCATATCAAAATATGTAAATCAGAAAAAAATAAATAAAAAAAATAAATAAAATATTTGGCATTTATTTTTTAGTGCTAAAAGGAATTTTGAAGGAGGAAAAAGTGGAAAAAAGAGCAACTGTAATAACATACGGATGTCAAATGAATGTAAATGAAAGTGCAAAAATGACTCAGATGTTAAAAAAAATGGGTTATGAAATGACTGAGGATATTGAACATTCAGATTTAGTATTTCTTAATACTTGTACGGTAAGAGAAGGTGCTGCAACAAAAGTTTATGGGAAATTGGGGGATTTGAAAAGAATTAAAGAAGAAAAAGCTGGAAATATGATAATCGGTGTTACAGGGTGTCTTGCACAAGAAGTGAGAGATGAATTTATAAAAAGAACCCCTTATGTCGATTTGGTTTTGGGAAATCAGAATATTGGAAGAATTCCTGATATTATTGAAAGAATTGAAAAAGGTGAAGAAACTCATATAGTTATGGTTGACGATGAAGACGAACTTCCTACCAGAGTTGACGCTGATTTTGGAGATGACATAGTTGCATCAATTTCAATAACCTATGGATGTAATAATTACTGTACTTTTTGTATAGTTCCATATGTGCGTGGAATGGAGCGTTCTGTACCAATTAATGAAGTTGTAAGAGATGTTGAGCAATATACAAAAAAAGGTTATAAAGAAATATTGTTTTTGGGACAAAATGTAAATTCTTATGGAAGTGATTTGGCTGATAAAAGTGATAATTTTGCTGAGTTGCTAAAAAGAAGTGCCGCAGTTGAAGGAGATTTCTGGATAAAATATGTATCGCCGCATCCAAAAGACTTTAGTGATGATGTGATTGATGCAATAGCAAAAAATTCTAAAATAGCTAGAATGTTACACCTGCCGCTGCAATCTGGTTCAACAAAGATTTTAGATGCGATGAATCGTGGTTACACAAAAGAAGGATTTATAAAACTTGCAAAAAAAATTAAAGAGAAAATACCTGATATTGGTTTGACAACAGATATTATCGTTGGATTTCCCGGAGAAACTGATGAAGATTTTCAAGATACAATGGATGTTGTAAATGAAGTTGGATTTGAAAATGCATATATGTTTATGTATTCTAAAAGAACTGGAACTCCGGCGGCTACAATGGAAAATCAAGTCGATGAAAAAGTTAAAAATGAAAGATTGCAAAAACTTATTAGACTTCAAAATATGAAAGCTAGAGAAGAAAGTCAAAAATATTTGGGACAAACGATAAAAGTTTTGGTTGAAGGACCTAGTCGAAAAAATCCTGAAATGCTAACTGGAAGAACTTCAACTCATAAAGTTGTTTTATTTAAAAATAATGGGAAAAATTTAAAAGGTAAATTTGTAAATATTAAAATTAATGACGCAAAAACTTGGACATTATATGGAGAGTTGGTGGGAGAATAATGGAAGAAAAAAAGAAAAGAGGAAGACCGAAAAAAATAGTTGAACAGAAACTTGGTGAAACAGAAATGGCTTTAAAAGAAGAAAATTTAATTAAAAAAAATGAAGCTGAAAAAATAGAGAAAATTGACGAAACAGAAAAAAATCAACAAGAATTTAAAAATTCGGAAAAATTTTTACAAGATAAGAATTTTCAAGAAAAACATCAGGAAGAAGAGATGATAAAAGATATTCTCTCTAAAAATGTTACAACTTTGAAAAAAATGGCAAAAGAATATAAAATTGAAGGATTTTCTGGAATGGCAAAATCTGACTTGATAAATGCTATTCTTATAAAAAAAGGCGAAGAAGAAGGAAAAACTTACGGTTTTGGAAAACTTGATATTATGAATGGTTCAACTTACGGATTTTTACGAAATACTTCTGTTGGACCAGATGTCTATGTTTCAATTTCCCAAATTAAAAGATTTTATTTGAGAAATGAAGATATTGTGTTTGGAGAGCTTAGAATACCGATTGGAACAGAAAAAAATTACGGGATTTTAAAAGTGCTTCTGGTAAACGGAGATTTGCCGGAAAAATCACTAGAAAGACCATTTTTTGACGATTTGATCCCATCTTATCCTGATGAAAAATTAAATCTTGGCTCAGGTGAAGTTTCTTCAAGAATAATCGATTTAATTTCTCCAATTGGAAAAGGACAGAGAGGACTTATCGTAGCTCCGCCAAAAGCTGGGAAAACTGTACTTTTATCGACACTTGCGAATGATATCATAAAATATAATCCTGAAATTGATGTTTGGATTTTGTTAATTGACGAACGACCTGAAGAAGTTACGGATATAAAAGAAAATGTGAAAGAAGCCGAAGTTTATTCAGCGACATTTGACGAAGATCCTAGAATTCACACGCAAGTTACTGAAAATGTGCTAGAAATGGCAAAAAGAGAAGTTGAGCGTGGAAAAGACATCTTAATTTTAATGGATAGCTTGACACGACTTGCAAGATCTTACAACATCACAATTCCATCAAGTGGAAAATTAATTTCAGGTGGAATTGACCCCAATGCACTTTATTATCCAAAAAGATTTTTAGGAGCTGCAAGAAATATTAAAAATGGTGGAAGTCTTACAATTATCGCAACTGCGCTTATTGAAACTGGAAGCAGAATGGACGAAGTTATTTTTGAAGAATTTAAAGGTACTGGAAATATGGAAATTATTTTGAGTCGAACTCTTGAGCAACTTAGAATTTTTCCAGCTATAGATGTGCTAAAAAGTGGAACAAGAAGAGAAGAACTATTAATCCCTAAAAAAAATTTGGAAAAAATTTGGACTCTTAGAAGAGAACTTAGTGGAATGTCAGAAGTTGAAGGGATGAAAAAATTAATTGAACTGACAAAACTATATAAAAATAACGATGAATTACTTGAAAATTTAATATTAAAAAAATAAATTTTTATGCTGCGCTAAAGATTTTTAGTGCAGTTTTTTTATAAAAAAAATTAATCCTTGAATTACAAGAATTAATTTTTAACAAATATTTTTTCTAAATTCCTTAGTTTTGTAACAGACCATCATTACTAGGATTTGCTTGAAATATGTTACTGTCAGTTCCTTCTGTTTCATCAGTAGCATTATCATTTGTTGTTGATTCATAATCATCAGTTCCAAATGCTTCTTCTTCACCTAATATTTTATCTTTAGGAATTTGATAATTTGTGATTTTTTTAATTGTTATAACTTTATCTTTTTTAGATATTGTTCCAGAAACATTTAATCCAATTAGATCAGCTTCAGTTACTCCATATTTTTCTGCTGCAAAATTGTAGATCCCATCAAGTAAGCCACTTTCATCTTTTACAGTGTAAGAAATAATTTTATTTGGAAAAACCAAATTATCTTTTGTATAAACAAATGTGTTTGTAGCTCTCAAATATTCGCCTTCATAATTTTTGTCAGTTGTTTTCAATTTTTTTGTTTTTGTTTTCGCTGCTTTAGCTTTAGGAATTTTAAATTGTTGATCTTTTGTTGCAGAAATTCCAATAACGCAAATAGCGAATAACATAACTATAACAAATATTTTTTTCATAAAAAATACTCTCCCTTTTTTATCTTATTCTAAATATTTTTAATATAATATTCTTATTTATGAAATCCTAAATCAGCAGGATTTATATCCCCTGAAATTTTTTTAATGATTCCATTTCGATTTTCAAATTTTTTTCTCATCAGAGTAACTTTTTTTATAAGCTCTATTGTGTCAGATTCAAGATTACCTGCGTTATAGCGTCCCATAGACCAGTAATCAAGCACAAGCGAACTATCTCCCATAATTTTTTTTATGTCATATTTTTTAGCAAAAACTAATGCTGCATAAAGTCCAACTAATTCTCCAAAATTATTTGTCCTATGTTTTGCAACATAGTAATTTCCATATTCATTAATCTTTTCTTTGGGTAAAATTTTGTATAAAAGTGGGTTTCCCTTATAATCTGATAGTCTTACTTCGACTCCATTACCTCTTCCAGTTCCTGCATCAAAGTAAATTGCCAAACAATCTATGTCGCTTTGAAAAATTTTACTTTTAATTTCGATGTCGTTCTTTTCTTTTTTTTCATATTTTGCTCCAGAGTCAAGCCATTCCTGTGCTTCTTTTATATTTTCAAAAGATTTATATCTAGCCTTTTTCTTTAAAACAACTTTTTTACATTCTTCCCAGCTTTCTAAAATTCCGCTTGTGCCGCTATTCACCAAATAATAAGCATATACTTTTGCCATAATTTAAAATTTATAAATTTATAATTTTATAAATTTAAACCTCCGTCAATTCTTAAAACTTGCCCAGTTATAAATTTAGAAGCGTCACTTGCTAAGAATAACGCTGCTTCCGCTACATCTTGTGCATCTCCCATTCTTCTCAATGGAGTGTTAGCTAAAACAGTTTCAACGATTTTTTCAGGTAAAACATGAGTCATATCAGTTTTAATAAATCCAGGTGCTATTGCATTTGCTCTCAAATTTTTTCTTCCAAATTCTTTAGCCCAAGTTTTAGCCATTGCTATAACTCCGCCTTTTGTTGCCGCATAGTTAGTTTGTCCTGTATTTCCGTCAACTCCAACTACTGAAGCCATATTTATAACACTTGAAGCTTTACTTTTTAAAAGTAGCGAAACAAATCCTTGCATTACATTGTAAACACCTTTTAAGTTAATGTCAACAACTAAATCCCAATCTGATTCTTTCATTCTTTGAAGTAATGAATCTCTTGTAATTCCAGCATTATTCACTAAAATATCTAATCTTCCATATTTTTCTTTTAATTCTTTTGCAACTTCTTTAATATTTTCTCTGTCAGTTACATTTAATTTGATGTGAGTTATATTTTCGTGGCTGTAATCTGGATCAATTAAATCTCCAGAAATAACAGTTGCTCCATTTTCAGCATATTTTAATGCAATTTCTTTTCCAATTCCTCTTGAGCCACCTGTAATTAAAGCTATTTTTCCATTTAACACTATTTTTCCACCTTTCTAATTTTCAAGTTTTTTTATATTTTTATATGTTTTAATTTAGTTATTTTTTATTTTAATACTTGTAATTCCACTTTTGTTACACCTTTTCCAGGACTTTCAATTTGTGAAAATGCCGCATAACTTAGATCAATAACTCTTCCTTTGACAAAAGGTCCTCTGTCATTAATTCTCACAATAACGGATTTTCCATTATTTAAATTTGTAACTTTTACTTTTGTTCCAAATGGTAAACTTTTGTGAGCTGCTACCATTGCAGTTGATACATGTCTTTCTCCATTTGAAGTTTTACTTCCATTCAAGCTTTTGCTATAAAAAGAAGCCACACCACTTTGATAGTGAGTAAAATTATCCAAATCTTCTTTTCTTATTGTCATAACCGACTTATTGTCACTTTTTGAAACATTAAAATCTAAACTATCGGCTTTTTTCATCATTTCTTTTCTTATAAAAATTATATTTTGACTATTATTTTCCTGATTTTGTGTTGTATTCTCTTTTGCTGTTAATGATAGTGATAATGACAAAACTGATAGCATTGTAATTATTTTTTTCATTAAAAACTCTCCTTCTATAATTATAAATATTTTTTATTATTTTATTATTATACCATATGCTATCAGTTTTACAACTTAGTTTTTTCTTAATTAAATCATAAAAACTTTTTATTTAAATAAAATTATTTATTAAAATATAATTTTTATTCAAAATTTTAATTACTATTTTTTCAAATCTTTTAATTCAGGTTGTTTTACATGCTGAATTTTCATGCTGCTAGGTGTAATTACTTCAAAACTGTATCCTGCTTTTCTATATCCATCAATAATAGTTTGCAATGCTTGAACAGTTGTTCCTTTAACATTTGTGTCGTGCATCAAAACGTCAATTTCTGGGTGATTAGTACAAATTCCATATTTAATTAATTTTTGTACAGGTACTCCATTTCCACTAGCATCTGTTGAATCACAGTTCCAATCGTGATAAATATACCCTTCTCTTGCCATTCTAGTGATAATTTGTTGTTTCAAGGCTTTTGATGCAATTGCATTACTAGAACCTCCAGGGAATCTTGTAATTCTAACATCTTTTCCAGTTTTAGCTTTTACAGCATCCCGTAATCTATACAAATCTTCAAAGAAATTGTGTTCATTTGCATAAATATATTTGTAATCATGTGTATAACTGTGAAGTCCTATTGCATGTCCTGCGTCTATTATTTCCTTATATTTATTTTGGTTATGTCCTATCACAAAAAAAGTTGCTTTTATGTTATTTCTTTTTAATATTTCCAAAATTTTCTCAGTATTATTTGAAGGACCGTCGTCAAATGTCAAATGAACTATTTTTATTTTTCCATCTTTTTTCATTTGTTCGTATTTTGCTGTAAGTTCTTCATTCTTTTTAGTCAATTCATCCAAAACTTTTTCTTTTTTACTTTTTTCTTTTTCTAATTTTTTAATGTTGCTGTTCAAACTATGATTTTTTACTAATTTAGATGTTGTTCCTAAAATATGCCAACCTGAGTATGCAAATCCTGCACAGGCAGCAATTATTCCAATTATTGCTATTCCTTTTTTCATTTTTTTACCTCTCAATTTAATTTAATTTATTTTATTTGTCATATTTTTTTATAATTTCTTGTGTTCTTTTATTTCCATCTTCAGTATACTTAATTTGATCATTAATTTCACCAAGCTCTTTTGTCAATTTTTCCTTATTTTCTTTTAAAATAGGAGCTTTTGACACCAAAGATTCTTTTTCCTTAATTAAGAAAAAATGTGATATTGCAACCAAAATTGCAGAAATTATAAACAATAATACCGCTCTTTTTAACAGTTTGTTTGCTCCTGTCGAATCATTGTCATCTCTGTAACTGTAAGAAAATTCATTTTTTTTAGCCATTTTTTTCCTCTTTTCTTTTTTTATTTAAAAAATTTTTTAGTTAATAAATTTAGTCCCCTTAATTAAAGTAAAAGACCTCTTTCGAAAAAGAGGTCTCATAAAAGGGGGGGTTAATTGAGGTTTTAGATCTTTTTATCGATCTGAATATAGTATACACTATAATCATTAACTCTCGATTAATATTAATACAATTTTAAATTAATTTTTTTTCCCCTGATGTTATAATTACTCTTTTACTTTATTTTATTTTATTTTACATTCTATTTACAGTATTTATTCCCAATAAATCCAATCCTTGCTTTAAAATAAATGCAGTTTTTTGTGCTAGTAAAATTCTAGCATCACGAACTTTTAGATTTTCTTCTTTCAATATCTGTTTTGAATTATAAAAGTTATTAAATAATTTTGCTGTGTCAAACAGATATTCAGCAATAATATTAGGTTTTAGTGTTTCATACGCTTTCACAACAAATTGTGGAAATCTCAAAAGCGAAACTGCAAGTTCTCTTTCAATTCCGTCCATATTTTCTAAAACAATTTCTTTATTTTCTAAAGTGATGTTTTCTTCTTTTAATTTTCTAAAGATAGACATAATTCTAACATATGTATATTGTAAATATGGTCCAGTATTTCCTTCAAAATTTAAAACTTTGTCCCAAGTAAATGTTACATCACTAGTTCTATTTTGACTTAAATCAAAATATTTTATCGCTCCGCTTCCAATAGTTTCAGCAATTTCATCTTTCTCATCTTCTGGAATATTAGGATTTTTTTCGTTAATAACTTGTTTAACTTGCTTTTTAGCTTCATCTAGTAAATCGACAAGTCTGATAATATTTCCACTTCTTGAAGAAAAAATTACATCTCCAAATCTCATAATTCCAAAAATCACATGTAATTTTTTGTAGTCGTAAGGTTCACCTAACATTTTTCCAATTTCAAACACCTGTTTAAAGTGATTCTGCTGTCTGTCATCCGTCACATAAATAGCTTCGTCTACTTTTAGTTTTTCTTTTCTAAATTTCATAGTCGCAAGATCTGATGTCGCATACAAAAAACTTCCGTCTTTTTTTTGAACAATTGCTGGCGGCAATTTATCCTCGTCAAAAAATACAACTAGTGCTCCTTGATCTTCCTTTGCAATATTTCTTTCTTTTAGTTCTTTTAAAATTTCTGGCATCATATCGTTGTAAAAAGATTCGCCGAAATAATAATCAAATTTTATTCCAAGTCTGTCGTACACCTTGTTATACTCTTTTAAGGAAATTTCGATAAACTCTTTCCAAAGTTTAATATTTTCACTGTCGCCTTGTTGCAATTTTTTTAATTCTGCTCTTGCATTCTCTTCAAGAGTCGGATCTTTTTTCGCCTTATCTGAAAATAAAACATAAATTCGTTCAAGTTCTCCAATTGGATCTTTTTCATAGGAATCTTTATCCAGCCAATTTTTGTATCCAACAATAAGTTTTCCAAACTGGGTTCCCCAATCTCCTATGTGATTGTCAGAAATAACTTTTATTCCCAAAAATTCCAGTATTTTTTTTATTGAATGTCCAATTATTGTACTTCTCAAATGTCCAATATGCATTCTTTTTGCAATGTTTGGCGAAGAATAGTCAATAATTACTGTTTTGTCAGTATCTAAAAAAGAAAAGTCATATTTTTCATTTTCTAATTTTTTAATTTCTTCGTTTAAAAATTCATTTTTCAAAAAAATATTGATAAATCCAGGTCCAGCGATTTCAAGTTTTTCAATAATTTCGTTTTTCTCGAATTCTGTAACAATTTTTGTCGCTATTTCTCTAGGATTTTTTCCAATTAATTTAGAACTGACCAAAGCAAAATTCGTTTGAAAATCTCCAAATTCTTTTTTCGTAGAATTTTGTATATCAATTTTAGCCGAAAAATCATTTTCAAAAATTTTATTTATATTTTCAGAAAACAATTTTTTTATTTTATTCGTCAACAATTCCATCCGTAATTTTTTAATTCTCCTTTCCAAAATATCTATTCATTCTTTATGTATTTTACCACAATTTTTAAATAATCACAAGATTATAAATTTTTGCATTTTTTTTAAAAAATTGACGCTAGCTTCTTTAAAACAATATCATTATTTTCTCTATCTTTAATTGCAAGTCTAAAAAATCTTTTATTTAAAAATATAAAATTTTCGGCATTTCTAATTAAAATTCCATTTTTTAACATTTTTTCCTGCAATTTTTCAGAATCCATTCCTTTTTCAAAATGTCTATCTTTTATTTTTCCCAAGATAAAATTCACTTCTGTTTCAAAAACTTCAATTTCTTTAATTTTTGACAATTTTTCAAACATATATTTTTTTTCTTTTTTTATCCAATTTTCTGTCTTTTTTATATATTCTAAGTCATCAAGCACACAAATCCCAGCAATTTCAGCCAAATTATTGACGCTCCACGGTTCTTTTTTCTCATTCATTTTACAAATAATCTCTTTATCAAAACAAATCCCGTAACCAAGTCTAAGTCCTGGTATTGCAAAAAATTTTGTAAATGCTCGAATTACAAATAAATTTTTTTTATCAACTTTTGTATGAGCAATCGTTTCTTCTCTCCAATTTTCAACAAATTCAATAAATGCTTCATCTACGAGAAGTTTTGTGCTTTTTTCGTTACATTTTCTTAAAATTTTTTCCATTTCTTCCTTTTTCAAAAATTTCCCAGTTGGATTATTAGGATTGCAAATTACAACTAAATCAAAATTTTTTTCAATTATATTATCAAATTTTTTTTGATTAAATATGAAATTTTCTTTTTCTTTAAGTTCAAAATATTGAATTTCAACTTTATCTTGTAAATTTTTTACCGCTCTTTCGTATTCCCCAAAAGTTGGTGCCACAATCAAAACTTTTTTTGGATCTAAAACTTTTGCAATTAAAAATATAATTTCTGTCGCTCCATTTCCCAAAATTATATTTTCCAAATTAAATCCATTTTTTTTTGCAATTTTTTCCCGCAACTCAAAATAATCTGGATCGGGGTATTTTTCCAAAATCTCCAGATTTTCAAAAATAACTTTTTTTAACTTTTTTGAAATCCCGAATGGATTAATATTTGAGCTATAATCCAATATATTTTTAATTTTTTTTTCTCTAAAAACCTTATAAATATTTCCGCCATGAAAATCCATATTTTTTCCTTTCTTTCCATTTATTTTCGTTTCTTTTTTTTCTTTTCTTTCTTTTCTTCGTACTATTCTTTATTTTATTTTTCTTTATTTTCAAAAAAAGTATATCAAAATTTATATTTTTTATCTATATGAAGATAAAATAAAATTTTTTTATACTCTTAAAATAGTTTATTTTCCTGACTTTTTAAACAATTTGAGAAAAATATCAAAAAAATTTTAAAAAAAGTGTTGACAAAAAAAATTTTTTATGATATTATATATCTTGTCCAATAGATATTAAGAAAAAAACTTAATAACTTGGGAACGGTGTATAGCGCAGTTCGGTAGCGCACCTGCCTTGGGAGCAGGGGGTCGTAGGTTCAAATCCTACTACACCGACCACTAATTTGCGGGAGTAGCTCAGTTGGTAGAGCGTCAGCCTTCCAAGCTGAATGTCGCGAGTTCGACCCTCGTCTCCCGCTCCATTTTATTTAAAAATTAAAATAAAACTTTCATATATATGGTGATCGTAGTTCAGTTGGTAGAGCGCCAGTTTGTGGCACTGGTTGTCGCGGGTTCAAGTCCCGTCGATCACCCCATAATATGAGCCATTAGCTCAGTCGGTAGAGCACTTGACTTTTAATCAAGGTGTCACTGGTTCGATCCCAGTATGGCTCACCATTTTAAAAATAGTTTTTGCGAGAGTGGCGAAATTGGCATACGCACTAGACTTAGGATCTAGCGTCTTTGACATGTGGGTTCGAGTCCCACCTTTCGCACCATAAAATAGTTTTGTTTATATCAATCCTTCTGGTATTGATATTTTTTTTTATATAAAAAAAGAAGGTTGTTTATAACACCTTTTTTTATTTATTTTTATTTTTTTTACTTTTTTTGAACATATCTCATCAAATATCTTTTAACATTATCGCCATATTCATTTTCTAAATCTTCTACAATTTTAAAATTTAATTTTTTGTAGATTTTTTGTGCGGCAAAATTGTCAATATCGACGGTTAGTTCAAATTTTTTGATTCCTATTTTTTTTAAATATTGAATTGTATACTCCAAAAGTTTTGTTGCATAACCTTTTTTCTCAAATTTTGGAACTGTAGAAACTCCGTAGATGTAAGCTAAATCTTCGTCAAAACTGCTAAGAACTTCAATTACTGAAATCAGTTCTTCTTTTTCATCGTCAGTTATCGCAGCAAAAACTTTTCCATATTTTGCAAATGGCTTTATATTCCAATTTCCAACCGTCGCTTCTCCAAATACTTCGTTTTCATGCTCCACTATTTTAAACAGCAAATCTGAATCTTTTTTTGCGTCTAAAACTTTTATTTTATAGTTTTCCATAAATCTTCTTTCTTTCCTTTCTTTCTTTCCTTCTTTTTTACTTTAATTTTCTTTTCTATCTTATCTTTTTTTACTTTACTTTAATTTATTAATTTATTCTATTGAATTAATTTGTAATTTAAAATTTTAATAATTAACTTTATATAAATATAGTCCTTCAGAACGAGCTAATATTTTTTTACAGTTTTCATCTGGATTTTCAAGTCTTTTTTTTATATAATCGCTATTTTCTTTTTCAAAATAAACAGAAAGTGCAGAACCAATCATTATTCTAACCATTGTTTTCAAAAATCCATTTCCACAAATTTCAATTTTTATTGTATTATTTTGAGAATAGCATTTTATGTAAAAAATTTCTCTCAAAGGATTTCGGTACGCTTTATCTTTTTTCATAAAACTGCTGAAATTATGAATTCCAATAAATTCATCCATAATTTTTTGAAACTTTTCTACTTCAATTGATTTTGTAATCGGCGTGACATAAGAACTCTCAAACGGTGTAATTTTATCTTCTAGCTTCATAATGTAGAGATAAGTACGACTTTTTGCATCAAATCGAGCATTAAATGTATCAGAAACCTCGTTTATTGATAAAATTTTTATCTCGCCTTTTAAACTTTTATTAAGCTGTCTTTTTATCGGCTCAATCGGTATATTTTTGTCAATAAAAAAATTTGATACTTGCTCATAAGCGTGAACGCCTTTATCTGTTCGACCTGATGAAATCATATTTATTTCTTGAGAAAAAGTATTTTTTATAATTTTTTCAATTTCTCCTTGCACAGTTTTTTGTGACTTTTGTCTTTGAAAACCAGAAAATTTACTTCCATCGTATTGGTAAATCATTTTTATGTTTTTTTTCATATTTTTTCTTTTCTTTCTTTTCTTTTTTTCTTTTTTTAAAAAATTATTGTTTTAATTATTATTTTATTTTTTTTAAAATGGTATAACATATTTTAAAATAAGTCAAGAAAAAATAATTTTAGTATTTTTAATTTTTATTTTATTGTGATAATTTATTTTTTATGTTATACTTTTTTATTAAATAGTGCAAGAACACTCGCGACTTTAGTCGTGAGATGAATTGCACGA
>ERZ772945.1792-NODE-1792-length-14414-cov-3.418344_pt1 | contig 14414 bp, 12 predicted proteins | sample MGYA00511681_ERZ772945 | MGnify/ENA primary metagenome ERZ772945 (study PRJEB29015, sample SAMEA2737943) | human oral metagenome | biome: human oral; feature: human-associated habitat; material: dental | place: China | collected 2143 ...
CTTGTTGTGCTTTGCCGGATTTAATGTTCCCCTGCTTATTCTGGTTGCATTCTTCAATAAGGAAACCATAGGCTGCTACTCTATTGTATTACAACTCCTGCTCTTACCGATGAGTTTGGTGGGTTCTGCCATCGGAAGGGTATACTATGAACAGCTGTGTTCTGCCGGTCTTAATGATGAAATAGAGCATACAAAACAATGTACACTGCAGGTAGGAAAGATAGTATCGCTTATCGCTTTCGTCCCAATGCTGTTCCTGGCATGTGGTGGTGACAAGGTAGTTACGTTGTTTCTGGGTTCAAAATGGAGCACGGCGGGCGATATCTCGCTATGTCTGGCCTTCTGGTCTTTTCCTACAATCCTTACCCAGCCCCTCATACCCCTGTTCAGATACCTGAATAAACAGAGAACGCTTTTTCTGTATAATCTTACCTATTCTGTCGTAGCCATCACATCTATATTATCAGGATGCCTTGTTAGTAAAAATATTTACGTCATCCTTTCTCTATATGCTTTCTTCAGTTCGGTTGTTAATTTAGCCATGTATCTGCATGTACTCCGTTTGGGGAAAGTCAGTATTTCCAACTTCAGAACATACATTCCCCTGTGGGTTTTGTCTTCTGTTATCCTCATTATCAGGCTTATTCTATTATGAAAAAGGCTCTCAATTTCATATTTAATGCCGATAATGCGGTTTCGCGTATAATATGCGCGCTGCTCTATATTTTTGTATACGACTACGCTTTTCACGAATTCGTTTACAAGTTTTTTTTCTATATGGGAATCGATTGTATCGACATGACTCCGCTCAAACTGTTGTCATGGGCAGTATTATCGGTTATTCCTATTCTCTTTTATAAAGGAATACAGAACCTTTCTTCGTTTTTTTGTATCTTTCTTTACGTGTTAGTCTACATTCCTTTTATCCATGCGCTGTTTACCATGTGGAATATTTCTACCCTAACCATGTATGGATACGGAATACAGCTTTGTGCCATCTTCGTGCTTTTATTAAATATCGGGAATCAGAAAACGTTCTTTAAGGACATTATTATTGAGCCTCTTATCCCGTTTAAATGGATACAGGCTGTTACCATTATCCTTACCATTGTTCTTTTTGCAGCCAATATTGGCTCTATGCACTTTGTCAATATCTTTACCCAATCAGACTTAATGTATCAGCTTCGCGCCGAAAATTCAGAAAGTACGGGAGGGGGATTAATGGCGTATATCAAAGGATGGTTGTTTGGTGGCTTCTATCCTTTCTTGCTCGTTAACTACTTATCCGAGCACAAATGGGTAAAAACGGCAGCTGTTATCGCGGCTTATTTTATCCTTTTCATGATTGACATGCAGAAACTTACATTCTTTATGCCCTTTGCTTTAATTGTGCTTTTCTTTGTCATCAAGAAAGAAAGGGACGCCATTTACAGCAAGCTGCATGCCATGTTAATGTATTTTCTGACTATTGCGAGCCTTATTATTGTGCTACTTAAAGACGAGGTACTGCAGCTTGCACTGGGTTTTATTATTATCTTGCGCACGTCGGCCGTTGCCGGTTGGCTCAGCCAGTATTACCTTCGCTTCTTTTGTGTCAACGACAATTCGTTTACATACTACTCACATATCAATATTGTTAATGCCATAACCAACAAGTATCCTTTCTCCCAGCCGTTGGGAATGGCAGTAGCTTACGGCAGCCAGAACGCAAATGCCAACTTTTTTCTAACCGATGGTATGGCGGCAGCAGGGTTCTTTGGTGTGCTTTTCATCGGACTTTTCTTCTATGTTCTAATGCACTTTATCAATTCTATCTCGTACCGGTATAAGCTGTCCGACCTGCTCATTATATTTCTTCCTACTCTCTCATACGTGCTGAACACCTCTATTTTCACCACTCTTTTATCAAACGGCCTGCTCATTCTTGTCATCATTATAGCTGGTGCCGAGTGCCCAATTGACAATAGAAACACAATAAGAAATGAAGAATAATCTCTGTTTTATCACCAATATTGCCCCTCATTACCGCGAACCCATCTTCTCTTTAATAGATAAGGAGATTGGCTGCGACTTCTATATTGGTGACCATGTCCACACAAAACTGAAAGTTTTCAACTATCATGTTCTCACGGGATACCGCAAAACGCTGCGAAACCGTTTCATAGGCCCGTTCTATTGGCAGAGCGGGAGCATCAGGTTAGTGTTCAAGCCCTATCAATATTATATTCTCGACGGCGAACCTTTCTGCCTGTCATCATGGGTTATTCTTATTTTTTGCCGCCTGCTTGGCAAAAGAACCATTGCATGGACACACGGTTGGTACGGACGCGAAGGCCTGATAAAGGGTATTATCAAAAAAATATTCTACAAACAATTCAGCACGCTTATGCTCTACAACAGGTATGCCATGCGTTTGATGGAGGGCATGGGCTTTGACCCAAACCGAATGTTTTGCATTGCCAATTCAATGGATTCGGACCGCGAAAAGGCTCTGCGCGCAACCCTTAAACCCAGCGATATATACGCTTCTCACTTTAAAAACAACCTCCCTACCGTCATTTACTGTGGAAGAATACAGAAGTGGAAGAAGCTCGAAATGCTCATAGACAGCATGAAAATACTCAAAAACGAAGGCCGTCCGGTCAATGCTGTGTTCATCGGTAAGGACGTAGAGGGCGTAAATTTAGAAAGCTACGTCAAACAACAAGGCTTGCAGGCTAACGTCTGGATGTACGGACCGTGTTACGACGACCGCATTATTGGTCAGCTGTTCTTCGATGCTGCCGTATGCGTATCGCCGGGAAATGTAGGCCTTACTGCCATCCACGCGCTGTCTTTCGGCTGTCCTGTCATTACCCACAACGACTTTTCTTATCAGAATCCCGAGTTTGAAGCCATCACTCCGGGCGTTACGGGCGACTTCTTTGAGAAAGACAATCTCCAAAGCATGACTGATTTTATCAGTAAATGGACAACACAGCAATCAGAACAACGAGATAAAACCCGAAATGCAGCATTCAAAGAAATCGATAATAAGTGGAATATCCATTACCAAATAGCTGTCATAAACAAAATCATACAACAGAAATGAGACTATACAAATATCTATACATCGTGCTATGCCTGATTTGCTTACTATTCACGAGTTGCAGCAATGATATATCTTCTGACCTGTCAGAACCGACAAAGAAATACAAATGCTATTACAAATCCTTAGGAGAGAAGCTCCCTAATGGTGAAGATGCGACAACAATATATATCAGCAATCTGCCGAACAGCCGGGATAAAGAGTATATTGTCATGTCGTTTGGCAATAAGCTTAGAACGCCCAACATAAATTTTGATTTAAAGGATGTATTTGTGTACCCACAAGAAAACAGTGCCATAATTTATAATGACGCCGATTCCAAACGAGTATTCGGCCACCAGACAGACAACATACAGCCCATACGTTTCAGAGTGGTTAACAATGCTAATGGAGACTTTGCACATTCAGGACAAACATATTTTACAGGAGGCTTCCATGGCTATGCGAACAACACTGACGGCAATGCTACTCCAACTTTGTATGAAGAGAAAAAGGAAGTATATGTTGACGGACATCAAATCCATTTAAACGATACTGCTACCGGCTCTGTCGTAACCATTAAAAATATAAGTCTGCTACAGGCAAGTAATACGGAAAGGCTCGATGGCAAAGGACGCTATGCCCTTAAACAGGAAATTACCGTTAACTTTAGAAATGATACAGCTTTTGTGCAAATCGACTACACACCCTTAGAAGACATTATTGTGTATCAAGTAAACGGACTTGCCTTTTTCAATGACCTCAAACATATACAATTTATTGGTTCGCAAACCAAACAGGGAATATATCCAAACAACAAAGTGAACCGGTCTGACAGAAATACTTCTGCTATCCGACAGTTCGACAATTTATATCGCTTCGATGTTTTTATTGACGGCAATTTCGGAATAGGTAATTTAAAATTTAACAAGGCAGATTACAATGCTGAAATAACGGAGGTGCAGAAATCATATTTCCATTTAATCGATAATTTAGAACATCTACCTCTTACTTTTCTTCGGGGAGAGAAGTTCTCCTTACGAGGAGGCTACGTGTTCAGAAAGAACAAATAATAGAAAAGAAACAAGATTATGCCAACTAACACCGATACTACTTATTTTAAGCTCCGCTCTTTTGCACGTAACATCATACTTAATATACTCGGGAGCTTCAGCAAACCACAGCCCGGTGTTCACATCCTTAACGGGCACCGCATACTGAATGAGGCCGAACCCGAAACGTTCCGGGCCTTGCTTCAGGAGCTGTCACAGTATGTAAGGTTTATCCATTTCGAGGATGCCGTGCAGAAAATAGCGCAGCACGAGCAGCCCGCAGAGCCGTTGGTGGCTTTCACTTTCGACGACGGCTTCACCGAATGCTACGATTATTTCTGTCCTGTTCTTGAAGAATTTGGCGTAAATGCCTGCCTTTTCATCAACCCAAACTATGTGGAAGGCGACGACAAATACATTAAAAACTTCAACGATCACATTGTTTTAACCCACCATAAACGTCCCATGCGCTGGAGCCAGCTGAAAGAACTAGCCAACCGTGGCCACATTATCGGTGCCCATACCATGGACCATTACATGATTAATACATCAGACGAGGCTGTTCTCCGCTACCAAATTTGTACGTGTAAACGTATTATTGAAGAGCAGACGGGCCAGCCATGCCGCTACTTTGCCTTTCCCTACGGCAAACTGTCGGAGGCTAACGAAAAGTCGATTGAAATAGCATGCAGCTGCTACCCTTACGTATTTTCGCAATCCGACTATAAGCATTACTTTTCCTTCGGCGGCAAAGTAATCAACCGTCGCCATTTCGAGCCATTCTGGCCCAAGCGTCATCTCTTCTACTTCCTGAGCTGCAAGAAAAACTTTGAATAAGGTATGACCGACAGAAAAAAGAGGCTTCTGCAAATCAATATTACAGCCAACTGGGGTTCACACGGCAAAATTGCCGAAAGCATTGGGCAGATAGCCATCAGCAACGGATGGGAAAGCTACATGGCTTACGGCAGATGGATGAACCCGAGCCGCTCAAACCTATACCACATTGGCAGCAACTGGGACGAGCGTATGCACGGACTGGCAAGCCGACTGCTGGACAATCACGGGCTGATGTCGAAACAAGCTACCCGCCGTCTCCTGCAATACATCGACACGGTACGCCCTGACGTTGTTCACTTACACAACATACACGGGTATTATCTCAACTATCCCATGTTGTTCGAATACCTTAAACAAACGGCCGTTCCTACGGTATGGACGCTTCACGACTGCTGGGCGTTCACCGGTCACTGTGCGCATTACATGTACATTCACTGCGAAAAGTGGAAAACCCATTGCGAAAACTGTCCCAATTTACGCACTTATCCCCGGAGCTGGCTTGCTGACAGGTCGTATCAGAACTTTAAAGATAAGAAGCGTGCATTTCTGTCTGTCAACAATCTTACGCTGGTTACCGTAAGCCATTGGCTCGAAAAGCAGGTCGGGCAATCGTTTCTTCGTAACGTCAACAGGCTTACCATCCATAACGGTATCGACACATCGGTATTCTGTCCGCAGGCCGATTCAACGGTCATCAGGCAGAAATATGGCATTCCCCGCGCACAGAACATTGTACTTGGCGTGGCCTCAAACTGGTATCATAAAGGCTTACCCGACTTCCTCAAGCTCCGAACCCTGCTCGACGAAAGCTACACAATAGTGCTCGTTGGCCTTAACAAGAGCGGGCTTAAAGCCCTGCCCGCAGGCATAACAGGCATTCCCCGCACGCAGAACGTGACCGAACTGGTTGCGCTTTATTCGGCAGCGATGGTATATTTTAATCCTACATGGGAAGACAATTACCCTACAACCAACCTCGAAGCCATTGCATGCGGCACACCTTTAATTACTTATGACACCGGCGGAAGCCCCGAAGCTGTTAACGATAACACCGGTTTTGTTATCCCACAGGGCAACGTTGAGCAGGCGGCCGCACTCATCAAACAAATAAAACAAAGGGGAAAGGCACAGTTTACAGCCTCATGCCGTGCAAGAGCCGAACAATATTTCAGGGGCGAAGATTGCTTTAACGCGTATTTTAAACTGTACGAAAGGTTGGCAAACCCATAATAAACGCAACTGCACAAAGCCCTTACGAGCGGCTGCCCCTGCGCAGCAGGCCTATAAACTTATAGGCAAACTTTGTACATATCATCAGCGTGTTGGTATAAACGCCATTGTCGCGGCACGCCCTCACATCTTCGGCTATCAATGTAAGGCGGCTTTGCACGTTTCGGGTGCTGGCACCTCCCGTCCGCATGGTAACAAAATCCTGCGGCAGATACGTTGCCCTTATCTTATACACATAAAACAGGCGCACCATCATCTCATAGTCGGCCCCGATACGATAGTCAAGCCTGTACTCGCCCGCCCTGTCATACACACTTTTACGCAGGTAGAACGACGGATGGGCAGGCATAAAGCCGAAGCGAAGCCACAAGGGGCGGAAACCTTTCGACGAATAGTAACGCACGCACTTCTGCGGCTGCCCGTAGCGAACAAAATGAACATCGCCATATACCGCATCAACATCGTCACGAAAAGCCTGTACCATATTGGCAATTACATCGCCCGAGGTAAAATAATCGTCCGAATTAAGAATACCTGCCACCTCTCCCGAAGCCATCCTTATGCCCTTGTTCATGGCATCGTAAATGCCTTTGTCGGGTTCGGAAATCCACTTCAGCCGGCCGCCGAAAGCCGCTTCGTACTGTTTTACAAGCGTCATCGTTTCGTCTTTCGAGCCTCCGTCAACCACGATATATTCAATATCGGGATAAGTTTGCCGAAGCACCGACCTCATGGTATCTTCTACGGTTGCCGCGCTGTTGTAGGTTACGGTTATAACTGAAACTTTCATCTGATGCCGCTCTTTATAATGAATAACTCGCACCCCTGTTCTTTTATTGCCTTTCGCATAAATTTTAAGGATATGACGACCCCCCGGCACATCCTGCTTCGCACAAAATGCCATACCCTGTTGTTTCAGGCTACGATACCCCGCCCTCTCTTTTCCTAACTGACAGAATTTTATCGGAATACGGTTCCATATCATGTGCTATACGGTTCCCCATTCTGCGGAATGTACATCTGGCAAATGAGGAATGTACATCTGGCAAATACGGAATGTACATCTGGCAAATACGGAATGTATATCTGGCAAATGCGGAATGTACATCTGGCAGTTGTGGAATGCACATCTGGCAAATTAGAAATGCATATCTATAAGTTAAGGAATATACATCTGGAAAACACGGAATACTTATCCCACAAAATCAGCATACGGAAATAAAAGGAAAAACAGAAGTGTGCAAAGGGAAATATACCTGAAAAAAGGAGCTTTTTATGCCATAACCGTTTTTTGAAACTCGGTTTGCCCCTAACTTTCTGCGCTTGTTTGTAAATATCTGCCGGCAGAAAGCTACAAAAACCGGAAATAAATACCCGACAGGCCTTGCAGAAATTTCATAACAGCATGTTATGTTTCCATTTGCTCCCTGCCCTTGTTATGTGGCCCGCGCCAGTTGCATGGCGGCCGCCGCTGACGCTGCCCGCTGGCACCATACACCCGCGCAACTGCCGCCCCCGCAACCGGAACAACGTCTCTTTATTAATTTTTCTTTACTGTTTACACAATAATTTACAAAAAGACGGGTTCTATAATTAAAGCGAAAAAAGAAAAACATAAATGGCCGTATTTATCGTCATCGTCGTTGCCCTTGTCACAAGTGCCGTATGCGGGTTTGTCGCCATTCCCAATATTCTGAACTTCTGCCTTAAACGAAGAATTTTCGACATTCCCAACTCGCGCAAGGTCCACAAGAATCCGGTGCCCCGCCTTGGCGGCATTTCATTTATCCCCAGCATGCTTCTGGCTTTTATTCTGGCCCTGGCCATGCTGAGCCATGAGTATAAAGGGCACGTTATTCAAATCAATCTGTGGTCGGCTTTCTTCCTTTTGAGCCTGCTCATTATTTATTCGCTGGGCATTATCGACGACCTTACCGGGCTTGGTGCCAGAGTAAAATTCTCGGTTCAGATTATAGCTGCCGTGCTGCTTCCTGCATCAGGACTGTATATCAATAACCTGTACGGGCTGTTCGGCATCAACGCCATTCCTGCATGGTTCGGCGTGCCCCTTACCGTCTTTGCCATTGTGTTTGTGGTAAACGCCATGAACCTGATTGACGGTATTGACGGGCTTTGCGCCGGCATCAGCGAACTGGCTCTGGCCGGTTTCCTCCTTGCGTTCTGCGAAGAAGGGCTGTACGCTTACTGCATTCTGATTGCCGGGCTGATGGGCGTGCTCATACCCTATCTGTATTATAACCTGTTCGGCGGGCCCAAAAGGGACAAGAAAATATTCATGGGCGACAGCGGGAGCCTTACTCTGGGGTTTATTCTCAGCTTTCTTTCGGTTAAACTGTCAATGGACAATTCGGCCGTCATGCCCTTCAACCCGTGGCATATGCCCATCGCCCTGTCGCTGTTGCTCGTTCCCGTGTTCGATGTGGTGCGCGTAATCTTGCACCGTCTGCGCACCCACAGGTCGCCCTTCCATCCCGACAAGAATCATATTCACCATAAACTGATACGCTACGGGCTTACGATGCACCAGTCGCTGATGGTCATCGTAGCCATAGCCCTGGCCTTTTTAGCTATTAATACCGTTGTGTTTTACCTGTCGGGCAGCTTCACGCTCATGCTTATTGCCGACATTTTGCTGTATACCGCGCTGGCCCTGTGCCTTGATTCGGCAACACGCCACAAAATACAGGAGGAACGCCAACAATGAGAAGAGTAGTCGATTGCGTGCTCAGTGCCGTCTGTTTAATCGTATTCTTGCCGCTGCTGCTGTGCTGCGGGCTCGCCATTTACATTGAGGACGGCAGGCCCGTTATATTCAGTCAGGAGCGCATTGGACTGCACGGCAAGCCCTTTCTCATCTATAAGTTCAGAAGCATGCGCCTGGGAGCCGAAGATACGGGAGAGCCGCAGCTGCTCGAAACAAGCGGCGACACCCGGCTTACACGCGTGGGAGCGTTTCTCAGAAGGCATCATTTGGACGAGCTTCCCCAGCTGTGGAACGTGTTTACAGGCGATATGGCTTTCATCGGACCTCGTCCGGAACGTAAATTTTATATCGATCAGATTATTAAAAAAGACCCGCGTTACACTTTCCTTTATCAGATTAGGCCGGGCGTTACCTCTTACGCCACGTTATATAACGGGTATACTGACACGATGGAAAAGATGCTGCGACGGTTAGATTTAGACCTTTATTATTTGGAACACCGCAGTTGGTGGTTCGATACTAAGATATTGGTGAAGACCTTTATCAACATTATTTTTGGCAAAATATTCTGAAACGAAGAAGACCGCAGGAGCTTACACCTCCTGCGGTCTTTCCTTTTGTGCGGCTAATAAAGCCGTAAGGTATGCATCTTCATGATATGCCGTGAAGATGTCCCTACAGTTTTCGCAACTTGATTCTCAGCCTGGTGCCTTTCAATATCATTGTGTTCGACGACAGGTGCTCAATGTAAAACATTTCGTTTAAATCGTTAATACCGTACAATCGCGTTGCGCTGATGTCGGTTTCACGATGGTCTCCTGCCAGCCTGTCGTCTCTGAAGAAATCGTAAAAGCGCAGCGTTGAATCGGTCTTTTCAAAATGGGAGAAAAGGTTTGCCACCTTTGAGCTTGAATCATAAAAGCTCATCAGGCGCATTTGCACACCCAGAAAGAGTGTGCTTTGCGACATATCGCAAACACCTCCCGTGGCTAATGTGTCAAACTCGACGATGTGCCAGTAACCTTCTAATTTCCCATTCTGCGACATTTCCAAGCCGTCACACGATGTCATGCCTGTGGCTGCTGCTGCAAAACACAGCAGCGATATGATGCTTTTCTTCATAAATTAAATATTCCTGATTTCGACAATGTTAGCTGAATACCGCTGTGAGAGCCGAGAATACGGCCCCAGTCGGCACCATAAGCCGCCGTAAACTTCCATTGGCGGGGAAAGCAATAAGTTCCCTCTACTAAAATACTGAAATTCCGTTCCGGCTTTAAGAAAGGCTTGCTATACGTTCCAAAGCCTCGCTGATAAGTGGCAAGTACGCGATAATCAACCCTTTTTGCGGGCCGTCCGTCCAAGCCAAGGTGGAAGGCTACAAAGCGATTGTTGTCAACATTAATCCTGCCGTCCTTATTATATAAAGGTGAACGGAAGAGCGGATTGCCGATAACCTGCCCCCAGTGCTGCCATCCGGCATAAATATAATGATTATAATACTCGTCGCGGCCGCCAATGTCGTCTTTCAGATTAGCTGTATGGTCGTGATAAACAGGCCCGCTCTGATACTTCGTATAAAGATATTCAACAACAATATTCCTCACCCAGCGGCCGCGTTTCAGATTTAATTCGGCACCAAGAAGCTGGTCTTTCCAGAAATCGTATATCATCATGTGCGACGATTTACGCTTCTGCCAGTCGTTACCTGTCTTCCAATCGTTCATATCCATAAATATCATTCCCGACGAATCCTCAAAGAATTTGTCGAGATAAAGGCCCAGACACCACGACGGTGCTTCGTAATTCAGGCGCACAATCCAGCTGCCAAGGTCGTCGCCCTGCGCGTTGGTGTAGAACGTTCCCTGTTCGGGGACATCGGCTCCACCAGGTATTAGTGCATGGAAAAAACTTGAAAAGCTGCGGCTGTTCTTCATCGTCTGCATGCTTCCGTCGCGTTGGGGCAGGTAGCTTGTGCCGCCAAACAAAGCTCCCATTTCCAGTCCCAGCTCGGTAGAAAAGCGTGAAGACGGCTTCTGTATTTTCAAATAGCCGGCCTTGTCATGGTAAAACACGCCGTCGGTATATTTGGATTGCCGACGGGTAAAATCGCCTTCCCATCGGCTGTCAGTCAGCTTTCCGTAGGCAATATGCCCTTTCAGGCTCAGCCATCCGCGCGTAAGGGGGAGCGTCCAGTATTCAGGGAGAGCCACCCTGACCTCTGGAACAGGCCGCGCATTGATGCCAAGGGTTTGCGAGCCCGTGCTTAAGCGGTTGTTTTTTAGTTCCAAGGCCTGTTCCTTTTGCCCCACTGTCAATGTTCCGTGCAGCCATCGGCCTTCAACATAAGCCTGCTGAACAACTACGTGGCTGGTATAATGGAGCGGCAATGCCACGTCAACACCATAACCTAAAGCCCACCGGCGTGCCGAATCAGCATCGACAGAGCGACTGACTGCGCCCCGTAAGTAACCGTTAACACGCTCCAACGACGACAGCCCATGCTTGTTGGCGTTGAGCCATAGTGGCGTTTGTCCGTCCGAAAACGACCCTTGCGTTTCTATCATATAAGAAATATCATTACCCGGTTTCAGGCTTCGCGCTTCGGGATTATGCTGCCAGGCATACTGCGCCGACACGGAATACACGGGTGCCAACAATATCAACGCAACCCATAACTTTCGTATTTTCACGTTCATTACCATAAATTTGCCACAAAGATAAATAAAAAACGTTGCCCCACAACGCCACACCCTCAAAACTTTCGTTATAGGGTTTTTCCCGCTCGGTTTAGGGAAAAACCTTTTGACACGCTTGTTTTTCTCTCTATTTTTGCAGTGTACAAAGAAACAATTTGTTGAATTTTTAAAATAAAAAGATATGAAAAGGTTGGTTTTAGCTATTGTAGCACTCTTCACTATCGCCGTAAGTGCATCGGCCATGAGCTATGCTCAGGCGCGCGATCAAGCCTTGTTCCTCACCGATAAGATGGCATACGAGCTTGATCTTACCGATGAACAGTATGAGGCTGCGTATGAAATTAATCTCGATTACCTCATGAACATCAACCGATATGACGACCTTTACGGTGCTTACTGGACACAACGCAACCTCGATTTAAGCTATATTCTGTATGACTGGCAGTACAGAAGCTACGTCGAAGCATCATATTTCTATCGTCCTCTTTACTGGAACGGAGGATACTGGCACTTCGGAGTATACGCCCGTTACCCGCATCGCGATTACTATTTCTTCGGGCAGCCCAACATTTATATAAGTTATCGTGGCGACCACAGCTGGCGAATGAACGGCGGCCGCAGCTGGTATTACGGACGAACATTCGGTAATCCGAACAACCACAGGGGCATGCGCGACGGCTTTAACCGTGGCGACTATGGACGGGGAACATATTTTGACGGACGCAATTTTCAGCAACGCAGCGGATATAACGCCGGCAACCGTACGTTCGGAAACCGTACTTTCGACAACAACACGCGCGAAACATCGCCTCTCCGCGATTACCGCTCGTTCGGAAACAGCCGTGAGAGCAGCACGCGTACAACGGTAACACGCCCCGGTAACGCACGTTCGTTCGAGCCAGACGGCTCTGCTCCCAACCGCACATTCAGCCCAAGTGCCGGCAATCGCAGCTTTGGCGTAGGCAGTCGCGGGGGTTATAGTGCACCGTCTGCGGGCAGCGCGCCCGGCCGTTCTTACAGTCCCGCACCGGGCAACCGCGATTTCGGCGGCAGCACTCCATCGGGAGGCACTTTCGGCGGCGGCCATAATTCTGGCGGAACATTCGGTAACGGGGGTCACTTCGGCCGCCGATAGGCAACAAAAACAAATGCCATTTAAAAATACATATTTAGAGATTAGAGTTTAAGACCTGAATTGTTAGATTAGAGTTATTTAAGTAAGTTTGGAATTATACACCGCCGGAATTAGCGAATTCCGATACAGGCATTAGATTAAAGAATTTAGATTAGAGTGTATAAATTAAGTTATTAAAGTAGAGTTATCAAGTCAAGTTATGACCAGCAGAGCCATCCCGCGCAGCGATGCTATCGGGATGGCTCTCAACTTTTGTTGTATTCAGCAGGCAAAAACAGAATAACGGCCGGCCTATAACATCAGCACTCTCACTTCTGCATTATCCATTTTCGCAATCTCGTTCATGGGTTTACGAAAATAAACGCTCTGAATGGCCTTGTTGATAATGCCATGTCCTACGGCAAGAACGGTTTTGTCGGGATAGGTTACCTTCAGCCAGGTAAGGAAATTCCGTGCCCTGCTCTTCAGCTCTTCAAGGCTTTCAATGTCGCCGGGCCACGTCAGGCCTTCCAAATCAGGAATATATTTACCCGTAAAACTGCCCCAGTCGCGCTCGCGCAACAGTGGCGTGGTTACCAATTTATCATGCTCAGGACCGGCAATTATCCTGCAAGTTTCCACGGCCCGCTGCAAATCGCTTGCCACATAAGCATCTATTTCGGCACCGTTTAGCTTTTTGCGAACCTCACTTGCCTGCGCACGCCCCTTGTCATTAAGTTCTCCATCAGTCTGCCCCTGCAGAATATGGGCCTTATTTGCCACTGTTTCGCCGTGGCGAACCAAATATAATTTTGTCATTTTTTTATCAGAAAGATATACCCTTTCATGCAAAATTAAACAATTGTGCCGATACGTTGTTTGTTTATCTCAAAAAGTTAGCTTAACTTTGTGAAGGCTAAAGTTGCTGCCTTTCAAATAAAAACAGCATAAAAGCTGGTTGTCAACACGATATAAAGCTGAAATAAATAAACAGAAATAACAAAAATAACGAATACATGAAAGCATTGCAAAGCGCCATTTTCCGCGCAATCAGTGCCATCGTTGTAGGTGCACTGTTGGTAAAATATCGCGAAGAAACCGTCGAGTGGCTTACCATTTTAATAGGCGTAATCTTTTTTGTGTCGGGCATTATCAGCTGTATTGCCTACCTCTCTGCACGCCGGGCAGCAGGCGATACTGAAATTTTCGACGCACAGGGACAGCGCATAACGCCCTCAACCCCACCCTTTCCGCTTGTAGGCATCGGCAGTATTATACTGGGTGGTGTATTGGCTTTATCGCCCAATACGTTTATCGGCGGACTGATGTACGTGCTGGCCATTATACTGATACTGGGTGCACTGGGTCAGTTCTTTAACTTATCGTCGGCAACCCGCTTCGCACACATTGGCCCGTTTTGGTGGATTATGCCCGTCGTAACGCTTGTTGTAGGTCTCATTGCCCTCGCAAAACCCAACCTTATAGCCACAGCTCCACTCTTTGTCATAGGCTGGTGTCTGATGGTTTACGGGCTGGCTGAACTTGTTAATGCCATAAAAATAAACCAGTGTCGCAAAGCTTTTGAACGGTCTCAGGCCAATATAGCAGAGGCAGAAGAGCAAAAAACTGACGAAACGCCACAACCTGCAGCTGAACCTGACGGGCCCGGGCAGGAAACAAAAGAACC